>Ga0081539_10000152_pt1 | contig 160005 bp, 157 predicted proteins | sample TabmetS4T2R2_FD_71023 | JGI IMG/M metagenome (GOLD analysis project Ga0081539, IMG submission 71023) | Tabebuia heterophylla rhizosphere microbial communities from the University of Puerto Rico - S4T2R2 | ecosystem: Host-associated > Plants > Roots > Rhizosphere ... | reverse complement strand
GCGGACAAAGTCTTCAGGCGTGGTGAGTTTCATATTCGCAGGATCGCCTTCAAAAGTCGCCACCGTCAATCCCGCCCATTCGGCGAGCGCGGCATCGTCGGTAAAATCGTTGCGGCCTTCACGCACGGCGCGACGATGCGCTTCGAGGATGACGTCGTAACGAAAGGCCTGCGGCGTCTGCGCGATGCGCAGCCGCGCACGCTCGGGCGTTTGCTCGACATCGCCGGCCGCGCCAACAAGTTTTATCGTATCAGCCACCGTGACCGCGGGGATGGCCGCGCCGGTGCGCCCGGCGGCATCGATTGCGCGCGAGATCACGGCTTCCGTCACGAAGGGACGGGCGGCGTCGTGGATCAGCACGATGTCGGGCTTTGTGCCGGCTAGCGCCTCGAGCCCGGCATGCACGGATTGCTGGCGCGTCGCGCCGCCCTTGGCGGGCGGCGCGTGCTTGAGCGAACTGGTGGCCTCGTTGAAGAGGGCGATGTCGTCGGGATTCACCACCGGCTGCACGGTCGCCACATCAGGATGCCGGCAGAACGCTGCCATGGCCCGGAAGATGACGGTCTGGCCACCGACCGTACGGTATTGCTTCGGTCCGCCCGCGCCGGCGCGAAGTCCGCGCCCGGCGGCGACGAGGATGGCGGCGGTGCGCTCAGGTCTGGGCATGCGTCTTCAAGGACTTGTCAGGCGAATCGATTTTGCTGGATGAGCCGTGACCGGCTCGAAAAGGCCGCACAGCCCTTACCATGCCGGGACTGCAAAGCCAGCGGGATTAGCCATAGCTGTGGGAAATCCCAGTCTTGCTGCAGTGCACTTGCGCCGAACGATAGTTTTGTCTAAAGTGTAGGCATGAAGCTTGACTGCACAAGATTTGTGCTCAGAATAGGCATCGGCAGGCGCAATGGCGCGCCGGCCAGAGAAATGAGAACCCCGTGACCGGCCCGGACCGCGCAGGCCATAAGCCATTGAAAATAGGTGACATTGAGCTCGCCAACCGGGTTCTCCTCGCGCCGATGTCCGGCGTTACCGACGCTCCTTTCCGGCGACTCGCGGCCCATCTGGGGGCCGGTCTCGTCGTCTCCGAGATGACCGCCAGCGATGACCTCGTAAATGGCAAGCCAATGTCCCGGTTGCGCTGCGAAGCCGCCGGCATCGGCCCCCATGTGGTCCAGCTCGCCGGTTGCGAAACGCACTGGATGGCGGAGGGCGGACGGATCGCCGAGGCCGCCGGCGCTGACATCATCGACATCAACATGGGCTGCCCGGCACGGCACGTGACCGGCGGTCAGTCCGGCTCCGCGCTGATGCGCGATCTCGATCATGCGGTGAAGCTGGTGGAGGCCACGGTCTCTGCCGTGAAGGTGCCGGTGACGCTGAAGATGCGGCTTGGCTGGGACGAGCGATCGCTCAACGCGCCGGAACTGGCGCGCCGCGCGGAAGCGGCGGGCGTGCAGATGGTCACCGTGCACGGCCGCACCCGCTGCCAGTTCTACAAGGGCGAGGCGGATTGGTCCGCGGTGCGCGCGGTGAAAGACGCGGTCTCGATCCCACTGGTCGTTAATGGCGACATCACATCCTACGAGAAGGCGGTCAATGCGCTGGAAGAGTCCGGCGCCGATGCGGTCATGGTCGGCCGCGGCGCGCAAGGCGCGCCCTGGCTGCCCGGCCAGATCGGCCGCCGGCTCGAGACTGGCGTTGCGGAAACGCCGCCTCCGCTTGCCGAGCAACTCGACCATGTCCGCGCCCTCTACGACGAAGTTTGCCGCCACTACGGCCTGCGCGTCGGTCTTCGCCACGCGCGAAAACATCTCGGCTGGGCGCTCGATACGGCCGCGCATTACGGCCGTGTACCGGCGGCGAAGCTGAAAGACTGGCGCCAGCGCATCCTCACCTCCGAAGAGCCGGCCGGCGTGCATCGCGCGCTGGGCGAAGCCTTCGACGATTTCGCATGGAGTGCTGCTGCATGAATTCCGCCGCGGAATTTCGCAGGCCGGCGCCGCCGCTTGGCGAGGCCATCCTCAACGCGCTGCCGAATCCGGTGCTGCTGGTCGCGCCCGACGGCAAAATCGTCGACGCCAATATCGCCGCCGAATCCTTCTTCGAGATCTCGACCCAGTTTCTGAAGCGGCAGTCGCTGAAGGAACTGGTGCCGTTCGGCAGTCCCTTGCTGGCGCTGATCGAGCAGGTGCGCGCGTCAAGTTCGCCGGTCAACGAATACAAGGTCGACCTCGGCACGCCCCGCATCGGCGGCGACCGCCAGGTCGATCTGCACGTTGCGCCGCTGGCGGAGCGGCCAGGCCATATCGTTGTCATGCTGCAGGAGCGCACCATCGCCGACAAGATGGATCGCCAGCTCACCCATCGCAGCGCCGCCCGCTCGGTGATCGCGCTCGCCGCCATGCTGGCGCATGAGATCAAGAACCCGCTGTCGGGCATCCGCGGCGCGGCACAACTGCTCGAGCAGCAGGCCTCTTCCGAAGACCGCATGCTGACGCGGCTGATCTGCGACGAGGCCGACCGCATCGTCACCCTGGTCGATCGTATGGAAGTGTTCGGCGACGACCGCCCGGTCGCGCGCGGGCCCGTCAACATCCACTCCGTGCTCGACCACGTCAAACGGCTGGCGCAGTCGGGCTTTGCCCGCAACATCAAGTTCGTCGAGGAATACGATCCATCGCTGCCGCCGGTGCTGGCCAACCAGGATCAGCTGATCCAAGTGTTTCTCAACCTCGTGAAGAACGCCGCCGAAGCGGTCGCCGATCTCGGTACCGATGCGGAAATCCAGCTCACCACCGCCTTCCGCCCCGGCGTGCGCCTGTCGGTGCCCGGCAAGAAGACGCGGGTATCGCTGCCGCTGGAATTCTGCGTCAAGGACAACGGCTCCGGGGTGCCGGAAGACCTGCTGCCGAACCTGTTCGATCCCTTCGTCACCACAAAAGCCACCGGCAGCGGGCTGGGCCTCGCGCTCGTCGCAAAGATCGTCGGCGATCACGGCGGCATCATCGAATGCGAGTCGCAGCCGCGCAAGACCACCTTCCGCGTGCTGATGCCGATGTACAGCGCAATCAAACCACAACCCGACCAGAGCAAACGCGACGACGTTCCGGGTACGCCGGCGCCTGCCTCACAGAACACAAGATGAGGAAAAATAATGGCCGCAGGTAGCATCCTGGTAGCAGACGACGACACCGCGATCCGTACGGTGCTCAATCAGGCGCTCTCACGCGCCGGATACGAGGTCCGGCTCACCGGCAACGCGGCGACACTATGGCGCTGGGTCAGCCAGGGCGAGGGCGATCTCGTCATCACCGACGTGGTGATGCCCGACGAGAACGCGTTCGATCTTCTGCCGCGCATCAAGAAGATGCGGCCGAACCTGCCCGTCATCGTGATGAGCGCGCAGAACACCTTCATGACGGCGATCCGCGCCTCGGAGCGCGGGGCATATGAATATCTTCCAAAGCCGTTCGACTTGAAGGAGCTGATCACCATCGTCGGCCGCGCACTCGCCGAGCCGAAGGAGAGGGTGGCCGGCCCCGAAGACGACTCCGAGTTCGACGCCATTCCGCTAGTCGGCCGCTCGCCGGCGATGCAGGAAATCTACCGCGTGCTGGCGCGGCTGATGCAGACCGATCTCACCGTGATGATCTCCGGAGAGTCCGGCACCGGCAAGGAGCTGGTGGCGCGCGCGCTGCACGACTACGGCAAGCGCCGTAACGGCCCGTTCGTTGCGGTCAATATGGCGGCGATCCCGCGCGACCTCATTGAATCGGAATTGTTCGGCCATGAGCGCGGCGCCTTCACCGGCGCCAACACCCGCGCCTCCGGCCGCTTCGAGCAGGCCGAAGGCGGCACGCTGTTCCTTGACGAGATCGGCGACATGCCGATGGAGGCGCAGACGCGGCTTTTGCGCGTGTTGCAGCAGGGCGAATACACCACCGTCGGCGGCCGCACCCCGATCAAGACCGATGTGCGCATCGTCGCCGCCTCCAACAAGGACCTGCGCATCCTGATCCAGCAGGGCCTGTTCCGCGAGGACCTGTTCTTCCGCCTCAACGTGGTGCCGCTGCGGCTGCCGCCCTTGCGCGAACGCATCGAGGATCTGCCCGATCTGATCCGGCATTTCTTCTCGCTCGCCGAGAAAGACGGGCTGCCGCCGAAAAAGCTCGACGCGCAGGCGCTCGAACGCCTCAAGCAGCACCGCTGGCCCGGCAATGTGCGCGAACTGGAGAACCTCGCCCGGCGCCTCGCTGCGCTCTATCCGCAGGACGTCATCACGTCATCCGTCATCGACGGCGAGCTCGCACCGCCAGCCGTCTCGGCGAGCGGGGGCGGCAACCAGTCGGTGGAAAATCTCGGCGGCGCCGTGGAGGCCTATCTGTCCTCGCACTTCTCCGGCTTCCCGAACGGCATGCCGCCGCCAGGCCTCTATCACCGCATCCTGAAGGAGATCGAGGTACCGCTGCTCACGGCTGCGCTGGCGGCGACCCGCGGCAACCAGATCCGCGCCGCCGACCTGCTCGGGCTCAACCGCAACACGCTGCGGAAGAAGATCCGCGACCTCGATATCCAAGTCTACCGGAGCGGGGGCTAGGCAACCCCCGATTCTCGGCCTGTTGATGGCGTAAATTCCGCGGGAAGGGTGCCGTTGAATTGTCGCAATTCGGCAACAATGTGATATGATTGCATCAGTCCGTGGGCAGGCGGACTGTCCTGTTCGCTCACCCTTTTGTCTTGATGACCAGCGCAGACACCGCAGCAGTTCAATTGGACGACCCTTCGCTCGCCCAGCCGAAAGGCTGGTCGATCCGCCGTTGGCTCGGCCCGGTCGCGGTGGGGCTCGCCCTGTTCTCGGCCTTCCTGACCTTCGTCGTGCTGACCGGGCTGACGCCGATCGAGCCCAAGCGCGACGTCGTCTACGGCTTCCTCCTGATCAACGCTGCGACCATCCTGGTCCTGCTCGGCATCATCGCTCGCGAGGTCTGGAAGGTCGTGCAGGCCCGCCGGCGCGGCAGTGCGGCGGCGCGGCTGCACATCCAGGTGGTCAGCCTGTTCTCGATCATCGCGGTGCTGCCGGCGGTGCTGGTCGCCATCGTCGCCAATGTCACCATCGACCGCGGCCTCGACCGGCTGTTTTCGGGCCCGACGCGCGAGGTGATTCAGAACTCGCTGATCGTTGCGAACGCCTATCTGCATGAGCATGCGCAACTGATCCGCGGCGACATCCTCGGCATGGCCAACGACGTCGCCCATGCGCGCCCGCTGTTCGACCTCGACCGGTCGAGCTTCCGCCAAGGCCTCACGGCGAGTGCTGCCTCGCGCAACCTGCCGGGCGCGATGCTGATCGACAACGACCGCAATATCCTGGAAAGCGCGCAGACCGGCATCCAGCAGACGTTCACGACGCCGGAGCCGGATTTCCTCAAGGGCGTCGACGAGAACGAGCCGCAGATCGCGGTCTTCATCGAGGCCAACTACGTCGCGGCCGTCATCCGCTTGCGCAATTACACCGACACGTTCCTCTACGTCGCCCGCGTGCTCGACCCGCGCGTGGTGGCGCAGCTGCGCCAGACCCAGGCCAGCGTCGCCGAATATGCCGCGCTGGAATCACGCAAGCTCGGCATCCAGGTCGCCTTCGCGCTGATGTTTGCGGTGATCGCGCTGACCATCCTGATGGCCTCGGTGCTGATTGGGCTTAACTTCGCCAACCGCTTGGTGGCGCCGATCCGCCGGCTGATGAGCGCGGCCAATATTGTCTCGACCGGCGACCTCAATGTCCAGGTACCGGTGCTGAAATCGGAAGGCGACCTCGCCCAGCTGGGCGAGACCTTCAACACCATGACGCAGGAGCTGCGCAGCCAGCGCGACGAGTTGGTGAATGCCTCCGAGCTGATCGACAGCCGCCGCCGCTTCATCGAGGCGGTGCTGTCCTCGGCCAGCGCCGGCATCATCGGCGTCGATGCGTCCGGCAGCATCGGCATTCTCAACCGCTCGGCCGAGAAGCTGATCGGGCAGGCGGAGTCCGAGGTGCTGGATCACCCCCTGTCGGAAGTGCTGCCCGAGCTCGACGACATGATGAGGACCGCGCGCGAGGGCACGCAAAAGCTGGTGCAGGGCCAGATCACCATCAACCGCGACGGCCACGAGCGCAATCTGTCGGTCCGGGTCAGTGCGGAGCAGACCAGCCAGTCGCAGGACAGCTACATCATTACGCTCGACGACATCACCGAGCTGGTCAGCGCGCAGCGCACTTCAGCCTGGGGCGACGTCGCCCGCCGTATCGCGCACGAAATCAAGAATCCGCTGACGCCGATCCAGCTTTCCGCCGAGCGCATCCGACGGAAATTCGGCCGCACCGTCACCGAGGCCAAGGACAAGGAAATCTTCGAGCAGTGCACCGACACCATCGTGCGCCAGGTCGACGACATTAGGCGCATGGTCGACGAGTTCTCGCGCTTCGCCCGCATGCCAAAACCCGTGATGGAAGGCGAGGATGTCGCCGATGTGGTGCGGCAGGCCGTGTTCCTGATGAAGGTGGCGCATCCCGAGCTCGATATCGAGGCCGATATCAGGCAGGATCCGATGCCGGCCCAGTTCGATCGCCGCCTGATCTCGCAGGCGGTGACCAACATCATCAAGAACGCTACCGAGGCGATCGAGCAGGTTCCGCCGGAAGAACTCGGCAAGGGACGCATCGACGTCGTCGCCCAGCGCGAAGGCGACGATATTTTGATCGACGTCATTGACAATGGCATCGGCCTGCCGAAGGTGGCGCGCCAGCGCCTGCTGGAGCCCTACGTGACGACCCGCCAGAAGGGCACGGGCTTGGGGCTCGCGATCGTCGGTCGCGTGCTCGAAGACCATGGTGGCCGCATCGAGCTCAAGGACGCTTCCGATTTCCGGTCCGGCCAGCGCGGGGCCTGGATGCGGCTGCGCTTTGCCGTCACCGGACAGGCGAAGAAGCCCGGCGAACACGAGCAGGAAACAAAGCCGCAAGGCTCTGAAACCGAAGCGGTACCCTCGACGACCAATGATCAAGAAAAGATCCAAGAAAAAATTCAAGAAAAAATTCAGGCCGCAACCGGCAGCTGACAAGACAGGTGTAACCCATGGCCAGTGACATTCTGATTGTCGATGACGAAGCTGATATCCGCGATCTCGTGGCCGGCATTCTCGACGACGAGGGCTTTTCCACCCGCACCGCGCGCGATTCCGATTCCGCGCTGGCCGAGATCGCCAACCGCCGGCCGCATCTGGTGTTCCTCGACATCTGGCTGCAGGGCTCCAAGCTCGACGGCCTGCAGCTGCTGGAGCAGGTCAAGAAGGACAATGCCGATCTGCCGGTCGTGATGATCTCCGGCCACGGCAATATTGAAACCGCCGTCGCGGCGATCAAGCGCGGCGCCTACGACTTTATCGAAAAGCCGTTCAAGTCCGACCGGCTGATCCTGGTCGCCAACCGCGCGCTGGAGACGTCGCGCCTGAAGCGCGAGGTGAAGGAGCTGAAGCAGCTTGCGCCGGCGGCCAGCACGCTGACCGGCCGCTCCGCCTGCATGAACCAGCTGCGCCAGACCATCGATCGCGCGGCGAAAGCCAACAGCCGCATTATGATCGTCGGCCCCTCCGGCGCCGGCAAGGAGCTCGCAGCGCGCACGCTGCACAACATGTCAAGCCGTGCCGACGGTCCCTTCGTGGTGATCAACGCCGCCGCCATCACGCCGGAGCGGATGGAGGTCGAGCTGTTCGGCGTCGAGCAGACCAATGGCGGCGAGCCGCGCAAGGCCGGCGCGCTGGAGGAAGCCCACGGCGGTACCTTGTTCATCGACGAGGTCGCCGACATGCCGCGCGAGACCCAGAACAAGATTCTGCGCGTGCTGGTCGACCAGACGTTCCAGCGCTCCGGCGGCACGGCCAAGGTTAGCGTGGATGTCCGCATCATCTCGTCCACCGCGCGCAATCTCGAGGACGAGATCGCTGCCGGCCATTTCCGCGAGGACCTCTATCACCGGCTCTCGGTGGTACCGATCCGCGTGCCCCCGCTGTCGGAGCGGCGCGAGGACATTCCGGAACTGATCGACTATTTCATGGACCAGATTTCCGCCGCCACGGGGCTACCGAAGCGGCAGATCGGCCAGGACGCCATGGCGGTGCTGCAGTCGCATGTCTGGCCCGGCAATGTCCGCCAGCTCCGCAACAATGTGGAGCGCGTGATGATCCTGGCGAGCGGCGGCCCCGAGGTGATCATCACCGCCGACATGCTGCCGCCGGATGTCGGCTCGATGGTGCCGGCCATGCCCACCAGCAACAATGGCGAGCACATCATGGGGCTACCGCTGCGCGAGGCGAGGGAGGTGTTCGAACGCGATTATCTGATTGCCCAGATCAGCCGCTTCTCCGGCAACATCTCTCGCACAGCGGAATTCGTCGGCATGGAGCGCTCGGCGCTGCATCGCAAGCTGAAGGCGCTCGGCGTCGGCTAGGGATTCGGCATTGGAAGACCCTGTAGGGCCGCTCCGTGAAACGCCGGGGTGGTCCATGCAGATGCTTGGGAATAATTGTCTCTTTTTGAGCCTTTAGGGAGAAATGGCGCCACCTTCGACATGTCGGGGGCGTGAACTTGCTTGCCTAAAATCTGCGCCTGCCTTCTAATCGTACCGCCGCGCCTCCGGAGGGGGATCTCAAGAGGAAGGCGGCACCCGGCAAACGGCCCCGAAAGAGGGCGGTGGCCGGTTCAAAAATAAAAAACTGCGGGATAAAAAATGGCGGCAGACCGCGCACAAAACCTACAAGACACCTTCCTTAATCACGTTCGCAAAACCAAAACGCCACTGACGATTTTTCTGGTCAATGGAGTGAAGCTGCAGGGGATTGTCACCTGGTTCGACAATTTCTGCCTGCTGCTGCGGCGCGACGGTCATTCGCAGCTTGTCTACAAGCATGCGATCTCGACCATCATGCCGGGCGCTCCGATCCAGTTGTTCGAGGGCGGCGAGGAACAGGCTTGAGAGTGACCTGATTGGAACCCCGGACTTTTGGCGGGGGGACCGACCGTCCGCGGTCGGGAGGGGATAAGGCAACCGGGCGGGTGATCGTCATCGGCCCCTACATGCGGATGCGCCGCGGCGAGGCCGACGCGCAAACGGATGCGGTTGTCCGCGATTCCGAAGCAAGGCTGGAAGAGGCCAAGGGGCTGGCGCGCGCCATCGACCTTACGGTGGTCGATGCGCTGGTCGCGCCGATCGCGCAAGTGAGGCCGGCGACGTATCTCGGCAAGGGCAAGGTCGAGGAAGTGCTCGGCCTCATCAAAGGCAACGACATCGAGCTTGTGGTGATGGATTGCGCGCTGTCGCCGATCCAGCAGCGCAACCTCGAGAAGGCCTGGGACGCCAAGGTGCTCGACCGCACCGGTCTAATCCTGGAAATCTTCGGCCGCCGCGCCAAGACCAAGGAGGGCGCGCTGCAGGTCGAGCTCGCCCATCTCAATTACCAGCGCAGCCGGCTGGTGCGGTCATGGACGCATCTTGAGCGTCAACGCGGCGGCTTCGGCTTCATGGGCGGTCCGGGCGAAACCCAGATCGAGACCGACCGCCGCATGATCCAGGAGCGCATCACGCGGCTGGAGAACGACCTGAAGAAGGTGCAGGCGACGCGGCGGCTGCACCGCGCCGGCCGCCAGCGCGTGCCGTACCGCGTGGTGGCGCTGGTCGGCTACACCAATGCCGGCAAGTCGACGCTGTTCAACCGCCTGACCCGCGCCGAAGTGCAGGCCGCCGACATGCTGTTTGCCACGCTCGATCCGACACTGCGCGCACTCAACCTGCCGCATGGCGGCAAGGCCATGCTGTCGGACACGGTCGGCTTTATCTCCAACCTGCCGACGCAGCTCGTCGCTGCCTTCCGCGCGACGCTGGAGGAGGTGCTGGAAGCCGACATCATTCTGCATGTCCGCGACATCTCGCATGAGGACGCGGAGGCGCAGGAGCGCGATGTCGATGCCGTGCTGCGCCAGCTCGGCATCAATCCCGATGCCGATTCAGGCCAGCGCATCATCGAGGTCTGGAACAAGATCGACCACTTCGATCCCGAGGAGCGGGAGAACCTCCACAACATCGTCGCGCGCCGCCCGCGGGAGCGGCCGTGTTTTCTGGTCTCGGCCCACACAGGCGAGGGGATCGACACGCTGCTGTCGGCGATTGAAGACCGTCTCGCCGCCAAGCGCACCACGCTGGACCTCTCGATCGACGCCGCCGACGGCGCCGGGATCAGCTGGCTGCACCGCAATGCCGAGGTGCTGAGCAAGGAACTGCACGACGGCCGCTTCGCCATGACCGTGCGCGTCGACGAGACCAAGCGCGACATCGTGGTCAATAGGTTCGCGGCCGTGCCGCGGGTGGCTTAGCGTTTTGCCGTAGGGTGGGCAAGGGCGCTCTTGCGCGGTGCCCAGCTTGGCCAGCACGCTCGCGAAGGTGGGCACGCTTCGCTTTGCCCGCCCTACGAATTGTCAGCGCGCGCTTGACGCCGCCTTCCCCTTCGCCTCATCCCACAGCGCGTCCATCTCCTCCAGCGTCGCGTCCTCCAGCGTGCGGCCCTTCGCCGCCAGCGCGCGCTCGATATAGGCAAAGCGCTTCTCGAATTTTGCATTGGCGCCGCGCAGCGCCATTTCCGGATTGGCGTCGACATGGCGGGCGAGGTTGACGACGGCGAACAGGAGATCGCCGGTTTCTTCCGCCAGGTGCGCCTTGTCGCCGCCGTCGAGTGCGGCCTCGATCTCGTCCGCCTCCTCGCGGATCTTGTTCAGCACGGCGCGCGGGTCGTTCCAGTCGAAGCCGACGGTCGAGGCCTTGCGCTGCAAATCCAGCGCGCGGGCCAGCGCCGGAAGTCCGGCCTTGACGCTGGACAGCAGAGAAGCGTGCCCACGATCCTCCGGCGGCCGCCGTGCGGCGCGCTCGGCTTTCTCCTCGGCCTTGATGCGATCCCAATTTTCGGCGACATGCCCCGACGTCACCACGCCGTTTTCGTCGCCGAACACGTGCGGGTGGCGCCGGATCATCTTTCGCGTCACCGCCTCGACCACGTCGCCGAAGGCAAACGCCTTTTGCTCCTCCGCCATGCGGGCGTGATAGACCACCTGCAGCAGGAGATCGCCGAGCTCGTCCTTGAGGTCGTCGAGGTCGCCGCGCGCGATCGCTTCGGCCACCTCATAAGCCTCCTCGATGGTGTAGGGGGCAATGGTCGCAAAATCCTGCTCGAGGTCCCAGGGACAGCCCGTGACGGGCGTGCGCAGCGCCGCCATCACCTCGATCAGGCCCAAAATATCGCGGGAAGGTTTCATGTCGTTGCCGGTTGCTCGGATTTTCCCCCTTATGGCGTATTGCGCCGCATGATCCCAGCGGAACGAGCGGGTCGCCGCATCGCCCTGTGGACCGCGGCGCGCGGGTGAGGCTTGGGACGCGAAACAGACCGCCAAACAGAAATGCCGCGCCCAGGTGGACGCGGCACCTGCAGCATTTCCGTGCAAAAGTCAGGCGGCCTTTTCCGCCTCATGTCCGAATGTTTCGGGATGGGTGGCCTGCGCCGGCTCCGTGAGCGAGGTTTCCGGCGTCGTCTCATGCGGCTGAGCTGACGCTTCCTCCGTGACATGGCCTTGCGAGGCCGCCTCATGATGCGCAGAGAGTTGTTGGGCTATCGCCGCCAACGTGGCCTCGGTGCCATCCTCGGGTACGTGCTCGGCGAGAGCCTCGGCCGTAATTACGTCAGCCGGCTCCGCCCCGTGCTCGACTTCGTCGGCTTGCACAACGGCTGGGACCGCCGGCAACGGTATCACCATTTCGATTTGCAAAGCCGGCTCATGATCTGCAGGCGGCTCCGCCGGGTCAGCAACGGCGGCAACAGCAGCCGGTTCGTCCAGGGTTTCGGCTTGCGCAAAGGCGTCGAAACGCGGCGGTGCCTGCTCAATGGCCGTAACGTGGAGCGGTTCCACCGCGACGGCTTCGGCTTCCGACACCGTCTCCCGGGCGAGCAGTCCTTGCGGCGCTGCCGCTTCGACCGGTGTTACCTGGACCTCGTCCGCCACGGCCTGGGCACTCTGCGGCACAGGCTGCACGCCGAGATCGGCCGGGACGTCGCTGATCAGCTTGTCGATCGCCAGCAGCGCCCGGTATTCGGGAACGCTGGCAAGATGCTGGCGGAATTTGCTCTTGGCCTCTTCGAGCGCCGCCACGACTTCAGTGGCCATCGACGGGACCGCGGAACTGATGGCGGACTGCAGGGTGTCGGCGACCCTTTGGGTCGAGCTCTCGACCAGCAGGAAGGCGTCATATTGCGGGATCGACTTCAGCTGCTCGTTGTACTCGTTGCGGACGGCGCGTAGCGAATTGACGACATTTCCAAATGAAGCGATTTCAGACGCGATTTCGGTCATGGCGAATCCCCCTTCGCCTCGCGGAGTGCGGGAAATCCACGCTAATTTGGGAGTTTGACGTCTTCGTCACATGAGCGTTGGAAACGCGAAGTTTTGCACCGCAGTCTCGACCGGAACCAGGACGGCTGCTAAGGGCAGGCCATGTACAACCAAGAAACCGCACTGGTGCTGTTCTCCGGCGGACAGGATTCCACCACATGCCTGGCCTGGGCGCTCGACCGCTTTGCGCGCGTCGAGATGCTGGGTTTTGCCTACGGCCAGCGCCACGCCATCGAGCTCGATTGCCGGGACCGGCTGCTCGCGGGCATTCGCGCCGCTTATCCGGACTGGAATGCAAAGCTTGGCGACAGCCATACGCTGGAGATTCCGACTCTGGCGGAAATCTCCGACACCGCGCTGACCCGCGACGTCGAGATCAGGATGGGCGAGGACGGCCTGCCCAACACCTTCGTGCCCGGCCGCAACCTCGTGTTCCTCACCTTCGCCGCGGCGCTGGCCTACCGGCGAGGCATCCGCCACATCGTCGGCGGCATGTGCGAGACCGACTATTCCGGCTATCCCGATTGCCGCGACGAGACCATCAGGGCGTTACAGACTGCGCTCAACCTCGGCATGGCGAAAAATTTCGAGCTGCACACGCCGCTGATGTGGCTCGACAAGGCGAGCACCTGGAAGCTCGCGCATGATCTCGGCGGGGCAGGGCTGGTCGATCTGATCCGCGAGCATTCCCACACCTGCTATCTCGGCGAACGCGGCGCCCAGCACGATTGGGGTTATGGCTGCGGCGAATGCCCGGCCTGCAGCCTGCGCGCGAAGGGCTGGCGGGAGTATGCAGCGGGGAAGTAAGTCGCGCGGACGGCTCACCTCGCCCCGCTTGCGGGGAGAGGTCGGATCGCATCGTCAGATGCGATCCGGGTGAGGGGGAGTCTCCGCGAGTCCCGATGTTGAAGCAGTCCCTCACCCCGACCCTCTCCCCGTAAGAACGGGGAGAGGGGGAGGTTAGCGCCCGCCAAAATCCTCCGCCTTAAGCTCGATCGGCTTGCCATGCGGCGTGCGGTCGGAGGCGCGATCCCAGGCGTCGCGGTAGCGGTGCAGCAGGTCCGACGTGGCGACGCCCTTGGCGGCGACGAGGCGCTCCAGCGTGGCGAGCCAATGCTGATAGTAGGTCTCGCCGGTGTCGGGATCGCCGGCGGCCTGCGCGCGCTTGATCTCGGCGCCGAGCGCCTCCGCCCATTCCTTCCAGGTGAAGACGCCGGCCTCGTGCAGCGCCAGCGCCATGGCGAAGGCACGCGCCTCCCAAGGCTCGCGGAAGACCGGACCGTCCTCGTCGCGCGGCACGCCGGGAACGGCGACTGCTGCATGCATGGCCTGTCGCGGAGTCAATTCCATCAGGCGCGCTCCAGATAGGGTTCCCAGGCGTCGACGGAGACGGAGAGGGTGGGATCGCCGCTCTCGCCCCACAGCTCGCGGCCGTCGAAGCGCACGGTGTAGAGCCAGTGCGGGTCCTCACCCTTGCCCAGCGAATTGACGTCGGGGAAGACGTGGCAGCCGTGGTTGAGCTCGATGGTGCCGATGCGGCCGCGGACATATTGCGGCAGGCGCGTATGCGTCACCGGATGAATATCCTTCGTCCGCACCTTGTCGCCGAGGTTGAACAGCGCGGGCGCAGATGGCTTGCGCTCGGTCGGGCCGCCGCGGCGGATCGCCGGCGTCACGTCTTGCGGCGGGACGGGTTTTACGCCGGGCTTTGCGGGCGCGAGCATCTTGCCGGCGTCGATCTCCTCGCGCGTGACCAGCCCGCGCTCGATCATCAGCGTCTCGAGTCCGGCCAGCCACAGCTCGTAATAGGTCTTGCTAAGGTAATCCGCTGGCGGTCGGTTCTCGCGGGCAAAGCGCGACATGTCGATGTTCCAGCCGCCGGGGCGCGCCATCGCCACTGTCAGCGCAAAGGCTCGGCGCTCCCATTCGCTGTGAAACACCGGCTCGTCCGGCTCCGGCACCACGGGCCCAAATCCCTTGACGCCGCCCATATCATGCGCGCCGTCCATCAGGAAGCTCCGGGCTGCTTCGGCAATCCCGTGCCGATCATGCTGTCGCGGGTGACGAGTTCGGCGAGTTTTTCCTCGCTCCAACCCTCGGTGCCCTCGGGGCGCATCGGCAGCACGAGGTAGCGGATCTCGGCCGTAGAATCCCAGACGCGGATCTTTGTCGCTTCCGGCAGCGTCACGCCAAAATCCTTCAGCACGCCGCGCGGGTCGGAGACGGCGCGCGAGCGATAGGGCGCGGATTTGTACCAGACCGGCGGTAACCCCAGCACCGGATGCGGATAGCAGGAGCACAGCGTGCACACGACCATGTTGTGCAGCTCGGGCGTATTCTCGACCACCACCATGTGCTCGCCTTGCCGGCCGCTATAGTCGAGCTCGGCCATCGCCGCGGTGGCGTTCTTGAGCAAGCGTTCGCGATAGGCCGGATCGGCCCAGGCTTTTGCCACCACGCGGATGCCGTTGCGCGGGCCGATCTTCTTCTCATAGAGCTCGATCAAGAGGTCGAGCGAGGTCGGATCGACATAACCCTTCTCGGTCAGGATCGATTCCAGCGCGCGGACGCGCAGCTCCGTTTCCGACAGCTCGGAATGGTCGTGATCGTGGTGATGATGATGGTCGTGATCGTCGTGGTGCCCGGACATGCAAGGAGGATAGGCGGAAAAACCGGGCTCTGTCGAGGCGGCGACTCTGCTAGGTTCCCATGCATGGGGACGAGGACAGCACGCGCCGCCTTGATGGCGGCAACAGCGATCCTGCCGTGGCTTGCCGGCGGGGCGAGGGCGGCCAACAACGCCTATGCCGTCGATGCTGCCGACATTTCGGAAACTGGCTCCTGCAAGATCGAGAGCTGGCTGTCGTCGGCGACCAACACCGATTTCTCGGGCGTCGCCAACCCATCCTGCGTGGTCGATCCGTTCAAGCTCAAGCCGGTCGAGCTCAGCCTGCTCACCAACCGCGCGCGCAGCGACGGCGAATGGAGCACTACGATCGCGCCGAAAGCCAAGATCAACTTAGTGCCGACCGGCGTCGGAAAGCTCGGCTTTTCATTTTATGCCGCAGGCGCTTTCGATACTCTAACCGGCGAGAACCTCACGGTGGCGGCCGTGATCCCGGCCACTTACCGCCTGTCGGAAACCATGCGCATCAACGCCAATGGCGGCTGGCTGTGGGACCGCACGATCGACAAGCACTACTTCGCCTATGGCATCGGCTTCGACTGGAAGTTCACCAACACGCTGCAATGGACCATCGAAGCGTTCGGGCAGGCCGGGTCGGCGGTCGATTCGCCGAGCACCATCCAGCCGCGGTTCCAGACCGGCCTGCGCTTTCGGCCGAACGAAATCTTCTCGGTGGATTTCATCCTCGGCCATAATATCACCGGCGAAGGCGCAAGCTGGCTCACCATCGGCACCACGATCCGTTTTCCTGTCGAAGGCGCACAACCCGAGCACAAGCGCACGGGCCATCTGTAAGACACAAGAAAAGAGAGCAGGGAGGTTGCGTTGCCCGACTTTGTGACAATCGAAAAGGGTCACGGCCCCGACGGCCGCATCGCGATCGTGCGGTTCGACCGCGGCGACGGCATCAATGCGCTCTCGCCGGAAGCCATGCGCCAGCTCACCAATGCCGCGCGCAGTTTTGAGGACGACGCGACGTCGGTGGTGGTGCTGACCGGCGGCGCGGACGCCTTCACGGCCGGCTTCGATCTGAAGGACCCCGAGGGAAGGGCGCGGCGCGCCATGGACCTCGGCTCGCTGCGGCGGCATCTCAAGCTCGGGCCACGCCTGACCCGGGCCTGGCAGGATATGGAGCAGGTCACGATCGGCGCCATCGAAGGCTTTTGCATCGGCGGCGGCGTTGCGCTTGCGGTTGCGCTCGATTTCCGCGTCATGGGTCGCGATGCCCATATGCGCGTGCCCGAAATCGGGCTCGGCATGAACATGAGCTGGCAGAGCGTGCCACGTATGCTGCACCTGATCGGTCCGGCACGCACCAAGCAGGCGGTGATCCTGGCCGATCAACGCATCTCCGCCGATGAGGCCTATGAGTGGGGGCTGGTGGAGCAGGTGACCGATCCCGGCAAGGCCTTTGACGGCGCCATGGAGCTGGCCGGGAAGGTCGCTGCCCAGCCGCCGCTCTCGGTCGCCATGACCAAGCTCACCGTCAATCGTCTCACGCATGCGCTCGACGATCTCGCCAGCCACATGGATGTCGACCAGTTCGCGCTCACCAGCCTGACGGAAGACCACAAGGAGGGCGTCGCCGCGTTCCTGGAACGGCGGAAGCCCAAGTTCCGCGGGCGCTGACCGCCATTTTCGGGATCGCATCTCCGTCACATGATCGCGTTAACACATTGCCTTCGGAGTTGCGCCGTCGATAAGATGCAACTCATCCAGCAAGCTTTGCGAGGCGATGATGCTGCGATTGCTGTTGGCCGTTTGCGGCCTGGTCTTCATTCTCCATCCGGATGCCGCGTCAGCCTGGGGCTATCAGGGGCATCGCGTGGTCGGCTCGATCGCCGACCGGCTGCTGGCCGACAGCAACGCTGAAAAGCAGATCAAGAAGATCCTCAACGACGGCGATCCCGACAGCAAACTGGACCTGCGCCTGGCGGGGCCATGGCCGGATTGTGTGAAGAGCGTCGCGCGTCACGACGACGGCAGGTTCCACTACGAGGTGGACCCGGAACATCTCGAATACGAAGTGCCCTGCACGCCCTTCAATTCAAAAAAGGAAAGGGCGCGGCTCGAGGATTACGCCAAGCGCAACTGGACGCAATGCTCCTACAAGCCCGATGGGTTTGAGCGCGGCTGCCACAATACCTATCACTTCGACGACGTCGCGATCCAGCGCGACCGCTTCGACCGCTCGTTCCAGGGCACCAACGACCACGATCTCGTCGCCGCCATCGGTGCGGCCATCGCGGTCCTTTCGGACAAGCCGATCCCGCCGCCGTTCCCGTTCTCCATCAAGGACAAGAAGGAAGCTTTGCTGCTGCTCGTCCACCTTATGGGCGACCTGCACCAGCCGCTGCATGTCGGCTCCCTCTATCTCGACGCCGACGGCAAGCTGGTTGATCCGGATATCGCGCACAAAATCGACCCCGATACCGAGACCATCGGCGGCAACGCCATCCAGGACGAGAATAATGTCAGCCTCCACCACGAATGGGATGACATCCCGACAGATATCGGGGAGGCGGCGACCAGGGAGCTGCTCGCTGAGGCGAGGAACGTGCCCGCGAGCCAAGGCCCGTTGGAAAGCTGGCCGGCCGCGTGGGCCTCTGATTCTCTCCTGGTCGCACGCGATGCCTTCGCCGGTCTCACCTTCGAGCGCATCCAGCCGCCGCCCAGGGTCAAGTGGTCCGTCATTTTCGACAACCACATGGACTATCTGCGCAAGGCGGACGCCATCAAGCGCAAGCAACTCGCCAAGGGCGGTGCACGGCTGGCTGAAATCCTCAAGAAGATCTGGCCCTGAGCGATGGATGGCAAGACGGCTGACGAACTCGTCGCGATGGCAGAGTTGGACAGCAAGGTTCATGATGAGCTGGCGGCGTCGGGAGAACTACATCAAGGCTATGCCCCAGCTATGGCCGCGGTTCACGAGAAGAATGCGCTGCGGCTAAAGGAAATCATCGCGCGGATCGGATGGCCGACGGCGCGGCTGGTCGGCGGACGAGCTGCGGAGGCCGCCTGGCTGATCGCCCAGCACGCCATCGCCCATCCGCAATTCCAGCGCTCGTGCCTTGAGCTCCTTGCCGTGGCCGCCCGCGATCACCTGATCCCAGCCTGGCAGCCGGCCATGCTTGAAGACAGGATCCGTATGTTCGAGGGCAGGCCCCAGCTCTACGGCACGCAGCTCGAGCCCGATCGGCATGGCAACTTGCGCCCCTATGCGATCGAGGATCCGGAGAGCGTGGAGGAACGACGCCGCGCGGTAGGTCTCGAACCTCTCGCCGAAATACTTGCGCGCGCAAGACCGCAGCCGCTGCCGGCTGACCGTGAGCTGTTTGAGCACGACTATCAGGAATGGCTCATTGCAGTCGGTTGGCGCGCGCGCCCGCAATCCGGAGGCGGAGAGACGGCGTGACCTTGACCCTGACGCCAACCCTCACAATTCGCATAAGGTATATTATGGAATATATTTATCTACAATTAGATCAAATGGTTAAGGCGGAATCCTCGTTCTTCACAACCATTCCACAGCCAGTTCACAAGCCCAGCGGCACCGTCGCCGCGCCATCGCTCATCGCCGGAACGCACTAAGCTGTTGCGCGTTCGCGAGATCGTGGATGACCGCACGGCGTTGTCTCCGTAAGCTAGCGCCAACAAGACTTGTTTGGAGGGAAACGCCGATGACCCAGAATCCGTTCAGCATCGGATTGGATAAGAACCCGGCCAATTATGTCCCACTGACGCCGGTCAGCTTCATCGCCCGCTCCGCCGCGGTTTACCCGGACCATCTCAGCACGGTCTATGAAGGCCGCAGCTTCACCTGGTCCGAAACCTACACGCGCTGCCGGCGCTTTGCCTCATATCTGGCTGGCCGCGGCATCGGCGCCGGCGACACGGTCGCTGCGATGCTGCCGAACGTGCCGGCGATGAACGAATTGCATTTTGCCGTGCCGATGACCGGCGGCGTGCTGAACACGCTCAACATCCGGCTCGACGCAGCCGCGATCGCGTTCCAGCTCGACCATGGCGCCGCAAAAATCATCCTGGTGGACCCGGAATTTTCCGCTGTGATCGCGGACGCGATGGCGCAGATGAAGGGCCCAAAACCGTTTGTGATCGACGTCGATGACGCCTCGTTCTCGGGCGGCAAGCGCATCGGCGCGATCGAATATGAAACCGCGGTCGCGCAGGGCGATCCGAACTTCGCGGCGCGGCCGCTTGCCGACGAATGGGATGCCATCGCGATGAGCTACACGTCGGGCACGACAGGCAATCCCAAGGGCGTGGTGACGCATCACCGCGGCGCCTACCTCAACGCCGTCAGCAACATTTTGGCCGCAGGCCTTGGTCAGCACCCGGTCTATCTCTGGACCCTGCCGATGTTCCATTGCAACGGCTGGTGCTTTCCCTGGACCGTGGCGGCCGCGGCCGGCGTCAATGTGTGTCTCCGCAAGGTTGATCCCGCCAAAATTTTCGAGCTGATCGCCAAACACGGCGTGAGCCATATGTGCGGCGCGCCGATCGTCTACAACACATTGATCAATGCGCCTGACGCGCCGAAAGGCGCCAAGGCGCGGCCGGTGGTTGGCCTGATTGCGGGCGCCGCGCCGCCGGTGGCGGTGCTGGAAGGCGCCGAGAGCATCGGCATCAGGCTTACGCATGTCTATGGCCTGACGGAGACCTACGGCCCCGCCGCCGTCTGCGCCGAGCAGCCCGGCTGGGACGCGCTGACCGTCGACCAGCGCGCCCAGATGAAGCGGCGTCAGGGCGTCGCCTACCCGCTCGAGGAAGGCCTCACCGTCGTTGATCCCGAGACCATGCGCGAGGTGCCGCGCGACGGCGAGACCATTGGCGAGGTGATGTTCCGCGGTAATATCGTGATGAAAGGCTATCTGAAGAACGAGAAGGCCACCAAGGAAGCCTTCGCCGGCGGCTGGTTCCATACCGGCGACCTCGGCGTGCTCGATGAGCACGGCTACGTCATCATCAAGGACCGTTCCAAGGACATCATCATCTCCGGCGGCGAGAACATCTCCTCCGTCGAGGTCGAGGACGTCCTCTACAAGCACCCGGCTGTGCTGTTCGCCGCCGTGGTCGCAAAACCCGATCCGAAATGGGGCGAGGTGCCCTGCGCGTTTCTCGAATTGAAGGAAGGCGCCAAGGCAACCGAGGCCGAAATCATCGCCTATTGCCGCAGCCACATGTCCGGCTTCAAGACGCCGAAGGCGGTGGTGTTCGGCACCATCCCGAAGACGTCGACCGGCAAGATCCAAAAATTCCTGCTGCGCAACCAGGTAGAGTCGGCGAAGGCGATTTCGGCATAAGGCGTGGCCCTTGCGTTACTTTGACGAGGCCCACAGCATCTGGATGACCAAGGTCCCGCGTGAAGGCCAGGCCGACACGATCGAGGGTGAGCTGTTGCGCGCCGTGGAGAAACTGCGCTGGGAGGCGCAAAGCAACGGCAACATCAACTGGGACGAAGGCTTTGAAATCCTGATCGGCTTCCTGCGGACTTATCTGCTGGATGCGGCCATCTATCCGGCGGACGTCGTGAAAGCCACGAAGGCGACCCTCGACAAGCTCTCGCATCCGGATTTCCCCGTGGTCGAGGACGGCCCGTACGACGAACTCAGCGATCGCGTCGTCGAATGGTATCGGAACAGCGGCAGCCGTCCTCACCTCCGCAATCCGAAGCTCTACCGCTAGGCCTGACTACGCCCTCTTCCGCATCGGCACCGCATCATCGCGATATTCGAGGATGTCGCCGGGCTGGCAATCCAGCGCCTCGCAGATCAGCGCGAGCGTGTCGAAGCGCACGCCCTTTACCTTGCCGGACTTCAGGAGCGAGACGTTCTGCTCGGTGATGCCGATGCGCTCGGCGAGCTCCTTCGAGCGCATCTTGCGCCGCGCCAGCATGACATCGAGATTGACGATGATCGGCATGGACAGCCTCACACGAACGAAGCGTGTTCGTCGGCGATGCGCGTCGCCTCGACCATGACCCAGGCAACCGCCAGCAGCACGCCGCCGATGATCAGCGCGAGATAGTCGTTGGTCGACAGCGCGATTCCGAGCTGGCGCTGACCCGGCGGATTGTTGAACGTGAAGGCGAGCAACAGCGCGGTCGCGGAAAGCGGACCGAGGATCGCCTGCGCCAGCACGCTGGCGGCAAAATTTCGCAGGTGCCGGGCACTGGTTAGCGTGAACACGCGGCCGGCGGCGAAATCCGCAAACAACGCGCGCACCTGCCACAGCCCGAACAACAGCACGCCGACGGGAATGGCCGTGATGGCGGCGGCGGCCGCCACATTTTCGGGCGTGAGCGGGAGGTCTCGGCCCAACTGGCCCAGCCGTGCCTGCAGAAGATTGCGCATCCAGTCGGGCACGAAGAACACAGTGATCAAGAGGCCCGGGATCAGCGCCATGCCGATCGAGGTGACGATCACCATGGCGTTAGAGAAGCGGCGCAAGCGGTCTGAATTGGCAAAAGCGGTCATGGGCTGATCCTGCTATTGACGCTACCTAAAATTATCGTATTACGATAATTAATCATCGTCAAGGAGGGTTGTTTTGCATGCTCTGGCGGCTCCTGCTGCACACCCTTCGTGCCTGTGTCCCCCTCGCCCTCGCCGGCTGCGGGCACATGCCGGTCACCTCAATGGTGAAGCTCGCCCGGGTCGATTTTGAGACGTCGGATCCCGCGCAACTGCGTGCCGCGATCAAGCTGCCGCAGAGTCTGCGGCCGCGGCCGAATGGCATGTCGCTGCGCATTGCCGTGCGGGTCGGGGGCGCGCCGGAGGAAGCGCGCGGCTTCCTGCTGCGCGAGCTGCCGACGCCGCCTGAATTGGCGCGCGAGGCCGGCGGCGACAGCCATGTCTTCGCCTACCGCATTGATGACGCGGACCTGCCGCGCCTCGTCGCCTTTCGCACGGAGCTGATCGCAAAGAAGAGCAGCGGCCAGGGCGGCTCGATATCGATCTCGGTGCAACCGCTGGCCTGCAAGACAGCCGAGTTGCCGGAAGGGCCCGTCTATCTGACAAGCTATCTGAGAACAGCGGAGACCGGCTCTTATGTCACGCTCGCGCGCGACGTCGACCTGCGGACGATCGCACCTGAGCATGCCTTCGTGGACAAGATCCCGCGCTGCGCGCCTTAGCGCCGTTCGACTGGCGGGTAGTACTGAGGCGCCTCGGCCCGCTCGTACATGCCGTAGTCGCGCATGACCTCGAGGATACGGACATACTCGGTGGTTGGATCGGCAAACAGCCGGGTGCCAAAGGCGATGCCGGCTTGCGGGTCCGGCACATCGATCAGATGGGCGAAATAGCCGTCGCGATAGACGCTCTCGAACGCATCGCGCGGCCAATCGGTCGCGACGGCGAGCTCTGCGCTTTTCGATTCCGCCGCCAGCACATAAGTCGGCCGGCGCCGCGCAGGATCATTGTAGGGCGTGCGGCGGTCGGGTTGCCGGACCGGTTGCCCCGGCCGCGCCTCGTGGATCACCTGCGCGATGCGTATGCGATAGTCGGCAAAGACCTTTTCGCGGCCGATCTCCTGCACCTTGTGATGATGGCCATGGACGCGCCAGGCGGTGAGCGCGGCCTCGTCCTGCCAGATCTGGTACGACAGCAGCAGGTTTTCGCGCGACAAACTCTTGAAGCGGTCGATGAAGAGGCAGCCTCCCATGGCGTCGAGCTCAGGCCGCAGGGAGGCCGCGAGATCGAGATACTGGTCCCGATGCCCTTCCCGCGTCTCAACTTCAAAGAACAAGCCGATCATCGCAGTCCCTCCGCGTTGGAGACTATTCCGCCCGATCCAGCGTCAACCGCATCCCATCATACGCCGGCACGACGCCATCCGGCAGGCTCAGCCGCAGCACCTCGTAGTCGAGGTCGGAATGCATGTTGGTGATGACGGCGCGCTTCGGCTTGAAGCGCGCGATCCAGGACAGTGCATCGTCGACGGAGAAATGGCTGGGATGCGGCGCGTAGCGCAGGCCGTCGATGATCCAGAGATCGAGATTTTGCAGCGCGGGCCAGCTTTCCGCCGGGATGTCGCTGAGGTCGGGCGTGTAGGCGGCTCCGCCGATGCGATAGCCGAGCGCGGGAATATTGCCGTGCTGCAGGTTGAAGGCGGTGAGAGTGATGGCGCCGCCCTTCCCCAGAATTTCCTGGCTTTGGCCGGCTTCGATCGCATGCCGGGTCAGGATCGGCGGGTAGTCGCTGCCCTCCGGCGAGACGAAGCAATAGGAGAACCGCGCCATGATGTCCTTGGCGGTCGACTGGTTGAAATAGGTCGGAATGCGCTTGCGCTGGTGCAGCACCACCGAGCGCAGATCGTCGATGCCATGGGTCTGGTCGGCATGCTCATGGGTGAGGAAGACGGCGTCGAGATGATCGACCTCGGCGTCGATGAGCTGCTCGCGAAGGTCGGGCGAAGTGTCGATCACGACGCGGGTGACGCCGTCGCCTGACCGCCGCTCCACCAGCAGCGAACAGCGGCGGCGGCGATTCCTGGGATTGTTGGGATCGCAGCGCCCCCACCCCAGCGCCGGGCGCGGCACGCCGGCGGAGGAGCCGCAGCCCATGATCGTCAGCGTCAGCGTCATGCTGAGGCCGGCACCTTGGAGAACAGGCGGAAGAAGTTTTCCGTGGTCTGTCTGGAAATTTCCTCAAGACTGACGCCGCGCGCCTCCGCCAGCACTTTGGCCACCTCGACCACATAGGACGGCTCGTTGCGCTTGCCGCGGTGTTTTCCCGGCGCCAGATACGGCGCATCGGTCTCGACCATGATGCGGTCGGCCGGCAGCTCCGCCGCCAGCGCGCGCAGGGCGTCCGATTTCTTGAAGGTGATAATGCCCGTAAAGGAAATCGACAGCCCGAGGTCAATCGCTTTCATCGCAAGCTCGCGCCCGCCGGTGTAGCAATGCAGCACCGCCTTGAATGGCCCTTTGGCCACCTCCTCCTCGAGGATGCGGCCGCAATCCTCGTCGGCCTCTCGGGTGTGGATGACCAGCGGCAGACCGGTGGCCCGCGCAGCCGCGATATGGGTGCGGAAACCGCGCGCCTGCGCTTCACGTGAGCCATGCTGGTAGAAATAATCGAGCCCCGCCTCGCCGAGCGCCACGACTTTCGGATGTTTTGTCAGTTCAACCAGCTCGTCCGCGGGGATGCCGTCTTCTTCGTCGGCTTCGTGCGGATGGGTACCGACCGAGCAATAGACGTTCGGGAAACGCTCGGCGATCGCGCGCAGCGCCGCCTGCCGCTTGACCCGCGTCGAGATGGTGACGATGCGCCCCACCCCCGCCGCCTCGGCGCGCGCGACGATGGCGTCGAGATCTTCGGCAAAATCTTTGAAGTCGAGATGGCAATGGCTGTCGACGAGCATTTTCTATTGGCCGTTGGTTGGCTCTTTGGGCTCGACATAACGCGGGAACACGCCGGCCGGCGCCGGCAGTGCCGTGCCCGGCGCGATCCGTTTTGCCCCGCCGAGCGCGGCAAAGTCGCGTTCGCCGCTGGGAATCTCAAGGCTATTGAGCAGTGTTTCCATCGCTTGAGGCATCACCGGCTGCGCCAGGATCGCGATCTGGCGAATGACTTCCGCCGTTACATAAAGCACTGTCTTCTGCCGCGCCGGGTCGGTCTTTGCCAGGGCCCAGGGTGCTTCGCCAGCAAAATAGCGGTTGGCTTCTGCGACAACCGCCCACACGGCATTAAGCCATTGGTGGATCTGCTGCGTCGCCATCGCCGTGCGCGACAGCTCGATCATGGCGTCGGCCTGCGCCAGGATCGCCTTGTCATTGTCGGAGTACTCGCCCGGTTCCGGCAGCACGCCGCCGAGCTGCTTTGCGATCATCGACAGCGAGCGCTGCGCGAGGTTGCCGAGGTCATTGGCAAGATCGGCATTGATGCGCGCGACGATGGCTTCGTGGTTGTAGTTGCCGTCCTGCCCGAACGCGACCTCGCGCAGGAAAAAATAGCGCACCTGGTCGACGCCATACTGCTTGGCGAGATTGAAGGGATCGACGACATTGCCGACCGACTTCGACATCTTCTCGCCCCTGTTGAACAGGAATCCGTGGGCATAGACGCGCTTCTGCACGGGCACGCCGGCCGACATCAGGAAAGCCGGCCAATACACCGCATGAAAGCGGATGATGTCCTTGCCGATGATGTGCAGGTCGGCTGGCCAGTAGCGCCAGCGCGGATCCGTCTCGTCGGGAAAGCCGACGCCGGTGATATAGTTGGTCAGCGCGTCGACCCAGACATACATCACGTGCTCGGGATCGTTGGGAACCTTGATGCCCCAGTCGAAGGTGGTGCGCGAGATCGAGAGATCCTTCAGGCCCCGCTTGACGAAGCTGATTACCTCATTGCGCCGCGAGTCCGGCCCGATGAAATCGGGCTGGCTTTCGTACAGCGCCAGCAGCCGGTCCTGATAGGCAGACAGGCGGAAGAAATAGCTCTTCTCGTCGACCCATTCGACCGGGGTGCCTTGCGGACCGCGGCGCACGCCGTCGTCGCCCACGACGGTCTCCTCTTCCGCGTAATAGGCTTCGTCGCGCACCGAGTACCAGCCGGAATAGACGTCGATATAGATGTCGCCATTCTGCTGCATCCGGTTCCAGACCACTTGCACCGACTTGTGATGCGCGGGCTCGGTGGTGCGGATGAAACGATCAAAGGAGATGTTGAGAACCTGATCCATCTCCCTGAAGCGGCCGGCGTTGCGCGCAGCAAGCTCCGACACCGTCAGGCCCTCGGCTTCCGCAGTCTGCACCATCTTCAAGCCATGCTCGTCGGTGCCGGTCAGGAAGAACACGTCCTTGCCGTCGAGCCGCTGGAAGCGCGCGATCGCATCGGTGGCGATTGCCTCATATGCATGGCCGATATGCGGCTGGCCGTTCGGATAGGCGATGGCGGTCGTGATGTAGAACATGTTGCCGCGCGGAGCGGCCGGAGCCGGTGTCGCGAAAGGCGCGGGCTTTGCCGCGGAGGCCGGCTTTTTTTCCGCTGCGGGCTTCGTCGCGGCGGGAGGGGCCACCTTCTCGGTTCTTGGAGTGGCAGCAGGCTTGTCGACCTTCGCCCTCCCTGCAGATTTCTTGACGGACACTCTCGCGTTGTTCTTTGCGACCTTCTTCGCTGCCGGCTTCTTCGCGACCTTCCCAATCTTCCCGGCAGCCTTCTTCGTTTTCTTCGCGACGGCCTTCTTGACGCGCGTCTTCGCAGCGGTCTGCGCGGCGCCCTTCTTCGCTTTTTTCTTCTTCGAAGATTTCTTCTTGGAGGCCACCACGAATTCCTTTGTCGCTTGAAACCGGCATGTTGCGCGGACGATCGCTGGTTCAGCGCGTCGCTTCTGCGAGCAGTGAAAATACCGAGAAAACCAGCGGCTTTCGCTCGAGATTATAGTCTGCGGTATCGCGTGCCGCGCGGGCGATCTTTTCCCATACCTCCGCCAGCCGTGCAAGGCGCGGCAGGTTCGCATTGGCATTGGAATCCGTTCGCAGGCGCTCACTCACCCAGCATTCGACGCCGTCGACGAAGGCCGCAAGCGCCACGCGGTCGCTGAGCGGAAGGGAGTCGCCGAGCGCATGCAACTCGCGCGGGTCGACCTGCGGCAACCTCGCAAGCAGCGCAGCGGTGCGCTGCTGCAGCTTCAGCGCATCACCGCCGAGCAGCGTGAGCGCCTGCGACACGCTGCCCTCGGAAGCTTCGGCTGCTTCGATCAGCGCGGGATCATCGGCTGGCTTGCCGGTCGCGATGGCGCCAGCGCGGATCACGTCGGCCGTGGCAAGCGGCCGCAGCGGTAGCTTGCGGCAACGTGACAGAATGGTCGGCAGCACCCGCGCAGGCGCGTGGCTGACCAGCAGGAACAGCGATTGCTGCGGCGGCTCCTCGACAATCTTCAGGAGCGCGTTCGCCGCGTTGGGATTGAGCTCGTCGACGGTGTCGACAATGCAGACCCGCCAGCCCTCCACTGCCGCGGTGGAGCCGAAGAAGGAGATGGTCTCGCGCGTCTCATCGACCGTGATCACCGTGCGCAACACGCCGCGATCATTGAATCCCCGCTCCAGCACTAGAAGCCCGCCATGCGCGCCGGCGGCCACCTGTCGCGCGACATGATCGTTGGGATCGACCGCGAGCGTCTGCGCGCGCTGCACCGCCAGCGCCTGCGCATGGCGATGGGTCAGCACGAAGCGCGCCATGCGGTAGGCCAGCGTCGCCTTGCCGATGCCCTGCGCGCCGCCGATCAGCCAGGCGTGCGGGGTCTTGCCGCTGCGATAGGCTGACAGCAGCGCCGTCTCCGCCTCGCGATGACCGAACAGCTCGCTGGTCTCGCGCGGATGTCTGACGGCGATTTCTTCTTCGGTCTTGCGGGCGTTCATGCCGGCGATGCCGAACTCGCCATCGCGAACAGATGGTCGCGCAACGCGGTCCATACCTCGGCTGCAACCGCTTCGGGACTCGCGCTGGCATCGATGAGGACGCAGCGATCGGGGTCTTCGGCGGCGATCTGGCGATAGGCGTCGCGCAGGTCCTGGTGGAACTTGATGTCCTCGGATTCGAACCGGTCTGCCGCATCCGCTCCACGCCGCGCCGCAGCCCGCTTCAGGCCGACTTCCACGGGCACGTCGAGGACGATGGTCAAATCCGGCTTGAGATCGCCGATGGTGACCCGCTGCATGGCATTGAGCACCCCGGGCGCGACATTGCCGAGCCGACCCTGATAGGCGCGGGTCGAATCCGAAAAGCGGTCGCACAGCACCCAGGTGCCTTGACTCAGCGCCGGCTGGATCACGGTGCGGACATGGTCGTCGCGCGCGGCGGCAAACAATAGAGTCTCGGCATCGGGGCCGAGCAGCTTGCCCATGCCCGACAGCACGAGATGGCGGATGATCTCGGCGCCGGGCGAGCCGCCAGGCTCGCGGGTGACAATGGCACGCAGTTTTGCCGCCGCCAGCCGCTCGGCCAACAGCTTGATCTGGGTGGACTTGCCCGATCCCTCCCCGCCCTCGAACGAGATGAACTTGCCGCGTCCGCCCGGCCGCTTGACTGTACCTGCATCACCCATGGGTCAGAGCTTCTCGGCGCTGGCGCGGAACATGCCGATCACGAGCTCGCTCGCGCCATCGATGGCGCGCCGCATGGTCGAGCCGGTGCCGATGGATTCCGCGGCATAGACCGGCGCCTCCATCGCCACCTTGGCGCCGCGCCAGACTCGCACGACGCCGATCGGCTGGCCTTCCTTGACCGGCGCGCGCACCGGACCGTTATAGACGATGCGCGCGATCAGCTTTTCGCTGCCGTTCTTCGGCACCATCACCTTGATCGCCTGCGGGCTCGCCAGTTTCACCGCACGGCTTTCGCCGCCAAACACCTTGGCGGAGCCGATCTGCTGGTTTTCGGCGAACAGCGTCCGCGTCTCGAAATTGCGAAAACCCCATTCCAGCATCTTCTTGGCTTCCTGGGCGCGGTCATCGGGATCGTCGAGCCCGTTGATGACGACGATCAGCCGTACGTCGTTTGCGACAGCCGAGCCGACCATGCCGTAGCCGCCCTCCTTCGTGTAGCCGGTCTTCAGGCCATCTGCGCCGTTCAGCGAATTGAGCAACGGATTGCGGTTCTGCTGCCGGATTTTGTTCCAGGTGAATTCCTTCTCGCCGAACAGCTTGTAGAACTCGGGAAAGTCCAGGATGATGTGGCGGGCGAGCACGGCGAGCTCCCGCACCGTCATCTTGTTGGCGGGATCGGGCAAACCGTTGGAATTGCCGAAGGTGGATTTGGTCAAGCCAAGCTCTCGCGCCCGCTTGGTCATGACGTCGCTCGCGAACTTCTTTTCGCTGCCGGACATGCCTTCGGCGAGCGCAATGCAGGCGTCGTTGCCGCTCTGGATGATGGCCCCGTGCAGGAGATCGTCGACAGCAACCTTGCTGTTGATGGCGGCGAACATGGTCGAGCCGCCGGAAGGTGCGCCGCCCTTGCGCCAGGCATTCTCGCTGATCCGGAACTCGTCGGTCAGCTTGATCCTGCCCTCCTTGATGGCGTTGAAGATGACCTCAACCGTCATCAGCTTCATCATGCTGGAGGGCGCGCGCAGCTCGTCGGCGTTCTTCTCGAACAGGATCGAGCCGCTCGAGGCCTCCATCAGGATCGCGGTCGGGGCGTCGCCATCGAACGCGTTGTCCTCCTTCTTGGCTCCCTGCACGCTGTTGTTGGCGGCATAGACCGCCCCGCCCGTGGCCAGCGCCAGGGCAAGTGAAGCCGCCATCAGGCCCCGCCAAACGGGCTGGACCTCCCGGAATCTGTGCAAAAACGAAGGTTTGGCGGCCATTGCTCAAGTCCTTGCGGAGCGGCGTTCTATCAGTTGGAGGGGATACGAACAACACGGCTTTTTGCCGGGCATCCGGAGCGAACCCAACCCGATTGCGGGGGCCGCGTAACGTCCCTATCGTGCCGGCGCCAGCGCCCCAAACCCCCAACGGGTACGGAAAAGCAATGTCATCCTCCCGCACGATCCCGGTCAACGGGATCGAGATGTTCTTGCTCGAACAGGGCGAAGGCCCTCTCGTCGTGCTCTGCCACGGCTGGCCGGAACTGTCCTACTCCTGGCGCCACCAGATTCCGGCGCTGGCTGCGGCCGGCTTCCACGTTGTCGCCCCCGACATGCGCGGCTTCGGCCGCACCGGCGCGCCGCCTGATGTCGAGGCCTACAGCATCTTCCACACCACGGGTGACATGGTTGGTCTCGTCGCGGCGCTGGGTGAAAAACAGGCCGTCATCATTGGTCACGACTGGGGCGCTCCCGTCGCCTGGCACGCCGCCATGTTCCGCCCGGACGTCTTCACCAAGGTCGCAGGCCTCAGCGTACCGCCGCCGTTCCGCGGCCGCGGCCAGCCGCTGGAAACGCTGCGCCAGAGCGGCATCACCAATTTCTACTGGCAATATTTTCAGCCGCCCGGTGTCGCCGAGGCGGAGCTCGAACGCGACGTTGCGCATACCATGCGCACCGTGCTCGCCGGCCGCAGCTTCTCCGATCCTTCCGCGCATCAGTTCATCGAGGAAGGCAAGGGCTTTCTCCACGGCGGCGATCGCGGCCGGCCGCTGCCGGCCTGGCTGACCGAAGCCGACCTCGCCTACTTTGCCAAAATCTATACCCAGTCCGGCTTCCGCGGCGGGCTCAACTGGTACCGCAACATCGACCGCAACTGGGAGCTGACCGCGCCCTGGCAGGATGCGCAGATCCGCCAGCCCTCGCTGTTCCTCGCCGGCTCCAATGACGGCGTCATCACCGGCCTGATCGGCGCCAAGCGCGTCGCCGACATGGAGCGCGTTCTGACCGATCTCAAAGCGAAGATCATTTTGGAGGGCGCCGGACACTGGGTGCAGCAGGAGCGGCCCGACGAGGTCAACGCGGCGCTGATCGATTTTCTGAAGAGCTAATCTAGTACAACCCGCGCCCGCTGAGGATTTCGCGCGGGCCGCGCGGATCGATCGGCGCATAGGCGGTGGGCGGAGCGGCAAAGCGCTCATCATCCTCGTAGGAAACGGCGCGCGGATTTTCTATCGCGCGGCCGCGGGAACGGCTCGAGGCCGACATCTCAGACGTCGCATTGATCGACGCATAGTCGGCCGAGGTATTGCCGAGACTGTAGGGGCGCCCCTCCGGCAACGGCACCTCGCCCCGGATCGCCCGGCCACCTGACGGCAGTTCCGGCACGAATGGACGCGCCGCAGCGATCCGCACCGTTGACGGCACCGGCGCCGGGGTGCCCGTACGCAAGGTGGCCAGCAACTGGCGGTCGTCGGTGCCCTCCAGGGGGGCGCGGCCGACATATTCGACCCGCACCCTGGCGACCCCATTGCTTTTGAATTCAAGCAGTTCGGCGGCTTTGTTCGAGACGTCGATGAGGCGGTTGCCGTGATACGGCCCGCGGTCATTGACGCGGACGATCAGTGACTTGCCGTTCCGGATGTTGGTGACGCGGGCGTAGGACGGGATCGGCAGGGTCGGATGCGCGGCCGTCAGCGCGGTCATGTCAAAAACTTCGCCGTTGGCGGTCAGCCGGCCGTGGAAATCGTCGCCATACCAGGAGGCCATGCCCTCGGCGCGGTAGTTCGGATCTTCCTCAGGGACATAAACCCGGCCTGCCACCGTGTAGGGCTTGCCGATGCGATAGGTTCCACCGCCCTTCGGCACGGGATCGCCGAGCGCCACCACGCGCGGGCTCGAGGACACCCCGTATTTCGGGTCGACGCGTTTGGCGAATTTGTCCTGGGAAGCGCAGTTGGCCAGCACAAGGCATGTGACCACGGCGACAGCGCCACGCGCCGCCCGGAAAACCGGATCTGACCGCCGAATCCCCATCGCCCCTAAACTACCATTCCAACCCGGCTGCCTGCCGCATCAAAGGGCTGCGCGCAGCCAACGACACCGCATGCGGCCCACCTCCGCATCGGATGGTGACGATAACGCAACGCGAACGCGGCGGAAATGGGGAGGACGATCCCGTGGTGAATCAATGGTTGTCACACTTCCCGTTGAAACACGGGCTTTTCTGTCCCGCTTCCGGACAGTGTGTTGCGGCAAAACCTCACTGCGTCCCGATCTCGCTTTGCCCGCCTGGAATCTTTTTGACTGTGCAAGGCCGTAGTCGTTCTGTCGTAGCCGGGGTGGGAAGGAAGTATTGCAATGATCGAGACAGTGACAGCGGTTTTGGGTTTGGTCAGCGCGGGCATTTTCCTGGCGCATGCCTTCGATGGCTATCGTTCTCGGGCCTGATACGGCTGAGCAAGCGACTGCACGTTCAAGAAGCCTGTTCCGAAATTTTTAATCAATTCGGACCAGCATCGAGAGTGGCAGGTGTACCATGCAGAACCAGGATGCAGTTTCCGGTGGGTTTTTGGCGCTGACCACGGCAAGCCTCGTGCTGCTGTGCTCGAGCTTGCTGGCCTTCGCCCTCACCTGATGCCGCCGGGCTAGGCCCCGAGCGGGCTGGCCGGCCTCATCGTTCCGCCGGTGCCATCGGTGAGATAGCCTTGCCCGGCACAGGGCGACGTCCTCCATGGCCACATCACGGCAATCGCCTTCGTCGGAGTACTCGTCTGCGCAGCGCCGGCGCGCGCCGACTAGGCGGCCGACACTCTCTCTCTCCTCAACCTGATCGGCCGATGGGCGAACAATTGCGCCGACCCAGTCCAGCGCGGGATTTCCTACGAGATCGCGGCGGACGGCTCCGCGCTTTACGTCAATCCGATCGGCTCCGCCCCCCACCTGTCGGTCACCGCCGATGGATCGCGGATCACCTTGACCGTCCACTTCTTCAAGCCGGTGGACGAAATCCGGATCAACGAGATCACGATGGTCGATGGCAACACTATCGCCCCGACGATGAATCGTAATGGGCAAGGCGAGTACACGGTTCGCGACGGGATCTTGCTGCGGACCGGCAAGCCGATCCCCAAGCTGCACCGTTGCTCCGCAACGGGCCGCACCTAGAGCGCGCGGTTCAAAATTCCTGCCGCTTGGCCACGCGCCGGACGTAGACGGCAACGAACGCCGAATAGATCAGGATAACAAGGGCGCCGATCGCACAAAGAAGCGTCGTCATGTTGATGTGCTCGAGGCAGTTGGGCTGGCGCCAATCCTAGCCCGCAGCCTTCACTTGTCTGTTAAGCGCGGTGCCACAGCTTTGCAGGCGGCGTTAATCGTCCATTCGCCAAGATATCCAACCCTTTCCGTTTCGATGTTCGCCTGGTCAAGGGCTCCGATACGACCAAGTTCGCGTTGCGTTCGGGGCATCGCTGCGATAAGCGACCAGATGCGGCCAATCGCGGCATCGCAGCCAGACCGACCTGACAACACGCCCATGAGCCGTAATAGCTTCCGGTTCTATTCCGCCGTGCTCGCCTTTGCGGTGTTTCTGGTCGATGTCCTTACCCCGCTGGAAGGCGCCATCGCCGTTCTCTACGTCGTGGCAATTCTGCTGGCGGCAAAGACGGCCCACCGCAACGACATCATCGCCGCGGCGACAGGATGCGCTGTCCTTACCGTGGCGGCTTATGTGCTGTCGCACGACTTGACCTCCATAGCCTCACCCGCGTTGCGTGCGCTGGTGAGTCTGGCTGCGATCGCCATCACAACGGTGCTTTCGCTGCAGAACCAGGCGGCTACCAAACGCCTCGCGTCGCAAGCGCGCCTGCTCGATCTCTCGCACGACATGATCTTCGTTAGGGATCGAAACGGGGTCATCACTTTCTGGAACAAGGCGGCCGAACAGACCTACGGCTGGCCGGCACGGGACGCCGTGGGTCAAGTGGCCGACCAACTCCTGCAGACGACATATGCCGACCGGCGAGATCTGATTGAAAATACCCTGATCGACACGGGGCGTTGGGAAGGCAGGATAGAGCAGCGTACGAGGACCGGCGTCACCCTTGCCGTCGATGCCCGATGGGCTCTGCAATACGGTCATCTCGGTCAGCCGCTCGACGTGCTCGAAACCCATACCGATGTCACCGAACGCACGCAGGCTCAGAACGCCCTGCTGGCGGCGCAGGCAGAGCTTGCCCAGGCGGCGCGCGTTGCCACCCTCGGCGTGCTTACGGCCTCAATCGCTCACGAGGTAAATCAACCGTTGGCGGCGATCGTTACCAGCGGTGAGGCAGGCTCGCGATGGCTGCGGCGTGATGTGCCTGATCTTGACGAGGTGGCAGCCGCGATCGATCGCATCGTGGCGGAAGGCCGCCGGGCGAGCGAAATCGTGGCGCGCGTGAGGGCCGTTCTCAAGAAACGGCCGGCCCAGCAAGACATGCTCGCTGTCGGCGAGATCATCCAGAAAGCTGCGCTGCTCGTCGAGAGCGAACTGTCGAAGAATAGCGTCATCCTGAAGATCGAGACCGAGCCAGCGCTGCCGCTCATACGCGGCGACCGGATTCAGCTCGAGCAGGTTCTCGTCAACCTCATGATCAACGCGGGCCAAGCGATGGCGGACCAGAGTGAGCCTCGCATCGTTACGCTGCGTGCCGCCGCCGCCGATCCGGCAAGCCTTGTGGTCACCGTGCAGGACACTGGTCCCGGCATCGCGTCAAGCGACCTCCCTCGCCTGTTCGATCCGTTCTTCACGACGAAGCAAAGCGGAATGGGCATGGGACTGGCGATCTGCCAGATGACAGTTGAAGCCCACGGTGGCAAATTGTCGGCAGACAACGCGCCCGGTGCGGGCGCGATTTTTCGCCTGACGTTGCCTGCTATCCAAGAGCCCGCTTCGCAATGAAGGCGATAGGCTTGCGAAGAAAAAATGGCCGATGGCAAAGCGCCATCGGCCAGAAGTCGACCTGGTGGGAGCCGCGCCTATCGCGGGGCGATGGCTCTGAGCGTCTCGGGGGAGGACAGGCGCTCGAAGCAGGTCTCGTGCCGCGCTCGCCGCTCAAGGGAAACGGTGGATCGCGACGACACTCACACTACGGACTGCCGCCTCCGCCTGCTTGGACGTACTTGTCGAAAACAGGCTGCAATTGGCGCGAGCCGCGAGCCCGTTCGACGCCCGCAGTAGCGAACGCGTGATCGGGCGCGAATTGACGCAAGCGCGTTCAAATCGCAGCAATGTAATGCGCGCCTTCTGACCGGCGAACGGTGAAGATGGCCGCAGCAAAACGGAGCTGCGGCCATGACAAGAACACTTGCCCTTGTCCTTTTCGCGTTAATCAGTGGACACGCCATTCCCGCCGCTGCTGCGGAGTGCGCCTCCATTACCGAAATCGCCGCGTCCCGGATGGACTCGATAACGGCGCGCGCCCGGCCCACCGATCCCGCCGACATCGAGAAGACCTGCCGCTCCTATGCGGCGTCGTTCTATCGGATCGTGCTGACGCGCCAGGCGGCGGTGACCTGCGGCATTGGCCGTCAGCGTGACCTGGCGATCCTCGATCAGGAGATCAACGCCTACAACGATCTGCTGGCGACGAAGTGCGGCGGTTGAGCGCGCCGACGTGAAATGACGCTTTCTGCAAGTAATGTCGTCGCGAACGCTGGCCACACTTTTGCGCTGGGCTGCGCCACTTCGATGCCGCCATGCTTTGGCGATGAAGCCCACGCGATCGCCGCAGTCCGGTTCGAAGGCCACCGGCTGTTTCTCGACAACCGCCGGATGACGAAGGCGAGCGACGATGTGCCGCTCGCCCCTCACCTTGCATCAGTGCCGGCTAGGGAATCGACCAGCGATAATCGCGCGGCGACATGCCGACATGCTGGCGAAAGCGCCGCGCACAATGGCTCTGATCGGCGAAGCCGGCTGCCAAAGCGATTTCCGAAAGCGAGAGGTCGGTTCCGGTAAGCAGTTCCATGGTCCGCTTCACCCGCCGGCGGATCAGGTAATCATGCGGGGTAACGCCGACGGATTGCTTGAACGCGCGGACGAAATAGCAGACCGAAAGATTGGCGAGCTTGGCCAGCGCTTCCACGCTGATGCGCTGTTCGATGTTCGCATCAATATGCTCGCGCAGCCGTCGCAGCACCCGGGGCGGCAGGCCGCCGCGGACATAGCCGATCGCGGGCGATGCTTCCGCCGGTCCGGCCTCAGATACGGCGACGAGCCGTACCGCCGGGGCATCCGTATAGGCTTTCGCGACCGCCGGCTGAGCCTCGGAAAATTCGCGTGCGTTCGAGAGTTTGAACATAACTCGATCCCCTAGCGTCTGGTTCTGGTTCAACTGTGGCATCTGAGCGAGCGACCGTTTGCGCGTGCTGCGAAGTCAGCTCATTGTTCATCGTTGCCGGGGAGCATGGTCGACTCCTCCCGCCGCGCCAATTGTGCGTGGGTTCTAGTCACCTCACACGTTGGTATGTGTTTGGGATTCTTTCCTTCAAAGCGCGCGCGTTTGATGAAAAACAATGCGCGCCGGACCGGTAAGGAAGAGCAGGCCTCTCGCAGCGCAAGACCGTCAGGCTGGTCCACCGCGTCGCCGCCGATCATACTTTCGTGTGATGATGGCCGGATATCGAGCTGTGCTAAGGACGGTACAATGGACGCTGATATCGTTGTTCGCCGGACCAAGATATGCCCCAGGCGTCGGAAGGGACCCCGATCGTACACATCGTCGATGACGACGATTCGCTGCGGTTCGGGCTTGACAGCCTGCTTCGGTCGGTCGGGCTGACGGCAAGGACTTACGGTTCCACCGACGAATTCCTCAGGGCAGACGGGCTCGACGGTCCCGGCTGCATCGTGCTGGATGTGCGCCTTCCCGGTGCCAACGGGCTGGACTTCCAGGAAGAGCTGGTCGGGCTGGGGATACGGCTGCCGGTCATCCTCATCACGGGACACGGCGACATTCCGATGTCCGTCCGCGCGATGAAGGCGGGCGCGGTCGATTTTCTGCCGAAGCCGTTCCGCGACCAGGACATGATCGACGCCGTCACCGCGGCGATCACCCGCAACCGGCAGCAGCGGGCGAGCGAGACGCAGGCGGTCGCCGTCATCGACCGCTACGCGACGTTGTCGCCGCGGGAGCGCGAGGTGATGGCGCTCGTGACGGCGGGCAAGATGAACAAGCAGGTCGCAGCCGAGCTCGGCCTGAGCGAAGTGACCGTCAAGATCCATCGTGGCGCCGCGATGCGGAAGATGGGCGCCCGCTCGCTAGCCGACCTCGTGCGTATGGCCGACGCGTTGAAGAGCAAATCGAATTGAGAGGCAACTTGAACAGGGCCGTTTGCGGAATTCGCGCATTACCCACAAGCATTTTCGACCGAGGCCAGCTCGACAGGACTGATGTATGGCGGCAGAGCACCTGATTTCGATCGTCGACGATGATCCGTCTATGCGTGCAGCGCTTTCCGGACTCGTCCGCTCGCTCGGGCACGAAGTTCGGGCATTCGCCTCGGCCGAAGAGTTTCTGGCCTCCGACGAGCTGAGCCAGTTTTCCTGCACCATCACCGACATCCAGATGCCCGGTATGAACGGGTTCGAGCTCGCACGGCAGCTCAGCCTGCGGCACGGCTCGGTGCCGATCATCATGATCACCGCGCGCACCGAGCCGGATCTCGAACGGCAGGCGATATCGAGCGGGGCGGCATGCTTTCTGCGCAAGCCGTTTCCCGCAGAAAGCCTGATGAGCTGCCTCGAGAAGGCGCTGGGCGCCTAGCCCGGCGCTTTACCTGCGATTTTCCCGCAGTCCTCCAATATCTTGCCGGCCGATGCGGGCTACCTGCCCGCGCGCCGGCCGAACCTGAATTGGAATTTTGAGTTCTGCTCATTTTTGAAAAATCCCTCACGATGCAGGACCAAAGTTGGAACGATCCTGCGTTGTTGCGCCGCGTCTGGGGGAGTATTGTTCAGTGCAGCAAGAGGTCGAGACAGGCCGGACATCATGCGTCACCGCTGGTCTTGAGGCCTCCGCCCGCATTGACGAGCCGTCACGATGAAGCATCTCGGGCAGCCTGATCCGATCGTGAAATACGAGCCGGAGCCGCTTGCCGCGAACGAGAGTGCGTCGACCAGCTTCATCGCCGAGTTTGCGGCCGCGCTGTTCAACATCAGGCGCATGCCGAACGTCGTCGCGCCGCAGGCGACGCCGACCTTTGCCGAACAGGCTCGCTATCTCGGCAAGCTCTGGGCTATCGGCATCGTCCTGATGACCCTGACGACCTGGGGCATGGTCAAGCTCGAGATCTTCGACCGGCCGGGCACTGCGGTCCTCGTCTATCTTCTTGTCATCGTCGTTCTTTCGCTGATGGACAGTTTTGTAACCTCGGCGGCCTTCTCCTTCGTCGCAGTCGTCTGCCTCGATTATTTCTTCATCGTCCCGCTCTACTCGTTCGGCATCGCGCACGCCCAGGACATGGTGGCTCTCGGCGCGTTCATCTTGACTTCGTTTGTCATCACGACCTTGGTGCGAAGGGCGCGCCATTTCGGCGAAGCGCAGCATGAGCAGGCGCATCTGCTCGACCTTACGCCGGACGCCGTGCTCGTCCTCGACGTCAACCGTGTCATCACCTATTGGAGCCGGGGTGCCGAGAGACTGTTCGGCTGGAAGAAGGAAGAGGCGGTCGGAAAGGAGGTCCAGCTTCTGCTGAAGACAAGGTACCCCGCGCCCCTCTCCGAGCTGGTCGAGCAATCGAAGCGGGCCGGTTACTGGGAAGGCGAGCTGGTCCAGACCACACGCGACGGCGAACACGTCTTCGTGCAAAGCCGATGGGTGCTCAGGCGCGACCGGCGTGGCCGGCCGATCGGCACGCTGCAATCCAATACCGACATCACCGCCCGCAAGCGAGCCGAACAGGCGCTGCTGCAGAGCGAGGCGGCCTACGTTTCCGAAGCCCAGCGGCTCAGCCACACCGGCAGCTTTGGCTGGAATGCGGCGACCGGCGAGTTGTTCTGGTCTGACGAGACCTTCCGGATATTCGACTACGACAGAAAGATGAAGCCTACTCTGGAGATGGCGCTCGAACGCGTCCATGCAAACGACCGCGACGCGGTGCAGCGCGCCTTGACCGCCGCGGTCAATCAGCAGCAGCCGCTCGATCTCGAGCTTCGGCTGACGATGCCTGATGGTACCGTCAAGAATCTTCACATCGTCGGCCAGCCCCTGGCGGAACAGCCGGGTGCGCTGAAGCTGGTCGGCGCAGTCATGGACGTCACCAATCACCGGGTGGCCTACGCTGCGCTCGAGAACAGCGAATCGCGCTACCGCCACCTCTTCAAGTTCATGCCGATCTCGCTCTGGAAGCTCGACGTCTTGCGGCTGATGCAGATGTTCGACGAACTCAAAGCAAGCGGCGCCACCGACTTCCACGCCCACCTGAGAGCGCATCCGGAATTTTACGATGAGGCGGTTGCCGCCATCATCGCCGAGGAAGTCAATGACGTCACCGTGCGGATGTTCGGCGCCGGCAGCCAGCAGGATTTGCTCGGGTCGATCGGACGCTTCTTCAAGGCAAGGCCGGATTCGATGGTTCGAATCCTCGAGAGCCGCTTCCACGACGAGGCGCTGTTCGAGGAGAAAACACAACTCGTCACCCTCGATGGCCGCCTGATCGACGTGTTTCTCACCGCCGCAAGAACCGAATACGGCATCACGCTCGCGGGCCTCGTCGACCTGACCGACCTGGTGCGGGCGCAGGAAACGCTGGAGAAGCTGCAGGTCGAGTTCGCCCACGCCGCACGCGTGTCCACGCTTGGCGAACTGACTGCCTCGATCGCCCACGAGCTCAATCAGCCGCTCGCCGCCATCGCCACCAATTGCGAGGCCGGCATGCGCTGGCTTGACCGCAGCGAGCCCAACCTCGACGAGGTCCGCGGCTTGACGCGCCGCAGCCTTGCCGACGCAAGGCGGGCCGCTGAAATCATCGCCCGCGTCCGTCGCATGGCAGCGCGGCGGGCGCCCGAGCGCGTGCTTGTGTCTCCCCAGGACGTCATCCTGGAAGCGCTGCAGTTCCTTCGTCACGAGGTGGAATGGCGCGGGGTTACTGTCTCGCACATCTTCTCGCCCGAAGCGCCCCAGGTGATGGCAGACCGGACCCTGCTGCATCAGGTCATCGTCAACCTTGCCGTCAATGCGATGCAGGCGATGGCCCAGGCCGGCGCGGTCGAGCGCAGGATCACCGTGCGAACGGCAGCACTCGATGGGAATTTGCTCCGCTGCAGCGTCGAGGACAGCGGCCCGGGGATCAAGGCCGACCACCTGCCGCAACTGTTCGAGAGCTTCTTCACCACCACCGAAGGCGGCATGGGAATGGGCTTGTCGATCTGCCGCTCGATCATCGAAGCGCATGGCGGGCGGATCGAGGCCGACAACGGCAGCAGCCATGGCGGCGCCCGCTTCGCCTTCACGCTGCCGGCGGCGGCCACAACCCTGCACTAGATCGTTCTGCGAGGCGCCGCCAGCGGCAGGCCACCGTTGCGAGATCACCGAGAAGGGCAAAACCATTCCGGAGGTGACAATCCCATTCAATATGGACCTTCGCGCCTCGGTCACTGTGGCACGATGCTGATCGCGCTTGGTGGCGCGATCGGATTCGCCAGCCTCACAGGTGATTTATGCCCGAAGTCCTGAAGAAATCCGCCTCGCGCGCGGTCTCGCCGGCGGTCACGCCCCGCCTGTTCGTGCTCGAACTGAATGCGGGCAACATTCATTCCATGAATGTCGACGGTTCCGACAAGCGCACCATCGTCACCGGCGGCCGCTATCCCGACGGCATCGTCGTCGATGTCGAGGCCGGTCACATCTACTGGACCAATATGGGCGTCCCGAGCCGGAATGATGGTTCGATCGAACGGGCCGATCTGGATGGCAAGAACCGCAAGACCATCGTCAAGGAGGGCGACACCTACACGCCGAAACAGATCATCCTCGACAAGAAGGCGGGCAAACTCTACTGGTGCGACCGCGAGGGCATGCGCGTCATGCGCGTCAACCTCGACGGTTCGCACCTGGAGACGCTGGTCGAGGCCGGCCATGGCGATGCTGACCGCCGCGACCAGACGAGGTGGTGCGTCGGTCTCACCATCGATCCGAAATTCAACAAGATCTACTGGACCCAGAAAGGTCCTGATAATGCCGGCCGCGGCCGCATCTTCCGCGCCAATCTCGAGATTCCCAGGGGCGAGACGCCGGCGAGCCGCTCGGACATCGAGGTGTTTTACGACAACCTCCCCGAACCGATCGACCTCGAGCTCGATGTGAAGAGCCGTATCCTCTACTGGACCGACCGCGGCGATCCGCCGCGCGGCAACACGGTCGCTCGCGCCTCCGTCGACAACAAGCCGCGTGAGCCGGAAATCGTGGTGAGCCATCTCATGGAAGGGATCGGCATCGCGCTCGACGTTCCCGGCGACCGCATGTTCGTGACCGATTTCGCCGGCTCGCTGTATTCCGCGCGGCTCGACGGCTCGGGCGAGCGCAACTTCCTCTTCGCACAGGGCAACCTCACCGGCATCGCCTATGCCGAAATCCCGCAGGAGTAACGACATGTCGCAGCCAAAACCCATCCGCCGGGTCGCCATCATCGGGACGGGCGTCATCGGCGCGAGCTGGACCGCCCTCTTCCTGGCCAAGGGCCTCGAAGTCGTGGCGACCGATGTTGCGCCGGACGCAGAAGCGGCCCTCAGGCGCTTTGTTGCGGCGGCCTGGCCGGCTTTGCAGCGGCTGGGCCTCGCGGCCGGCGCAACCCAGAACAAGCTGACCTTTACCGCCTCGCTCGTGAGCGCGGTGAAGGGCGCCGATCTCGTCCAGGAGAACGGCCCGGAGAGAATCGACTTCAAGCGGACGCTGTACAAGCAGCTCGACGAGCTGTTGCCCGCCGACGTGATCATAGCCTCCTCATCGTCCGGCCTGACCATGAGCGAGATCCAGGCGGCCTGCGAGCAGCATCCGGAGCGCTGTGTGATCGGGCATCCCTTCAACCCGCCGCATCTCGTCCCGCTGGTCGAGATCGTCGGCGGCAAGAAGACTTCCGAAGACACCATCCGCCGCGCGGCGGAATTCTACACGGCCCTGGGCAAGCAGGCGGTTCGGCTCAACAAGGAAGTGCCCGGCCATGTCGCCAACCGCCTGCAGGCTGCGCTGGCGCGCGAGGTCTATCATCTGGTTGCCGATGGCGTCGTTAGCGTCGCCGATGTCGATACCGCGCTGAGCTGGGGACCCGGCCTGCGCTGGGGCATCATGGGCCAGGTGATGCTCAATCACCTCGGCGGCGGCCAGGGCGGCATCGAGCACTTCTTCAAGCAGTTTACCGGCCCGATGACCGCGTGGTGGAAGGTGTTGGGCAATCCGCAGCTTACGCCTGAGATCCAGCAGAAGCTGATCGACGGCGTGCACGCCGAAGCGGGCACGCGCTCGATCGACGATCTCGCCGCCGAGCGCGACGAGGTTCTGCTCGGGCTGATCGAAATGCGCAACAAGGTTGGCAAGGCGAGCCAAGCCAAGGTCGCCTAGGTATCTGGATCAGCGGCCGACCTTCGCCTCCAGCGGCAGACCCCGGTGGAGGCGAATTCGTTTGGACGCGCGTTTGATTCAATTGATGCGCGCAACATCAAAGCAAAAACGTCCCTGTAACGGCAACCGCCTCCAAGAAGCACGACGGCACCTGCGGCAAATTCGCAGACGAGACCGGACGACGCATCCGGTGCGCCCACCCCTTCCCGTCCCACGACGCCCTTCAAGGAGACACAGAATGGCCACAGCCGCTGCAGCCCGCAAGCCGGAGGCGCACAAGGCGCTGCCCGTACCGAACGGTGACTTCTATCAGCTCGTCGAGCTTCTCACTCCGGAAGAGCTTGCGGTGGTGAAGAAGGTGCGGACCTACATGGATTCCAGGGTCAGGCCCATCGTCAACAAATATTGGTCGGACGATGCCTTCCCCTTCGAGCTGCTGGCATCGTTCAAGGAGCTCGGCCTCGGCGGCCTCGGCTTCGAGGGTTATGGCTGCGCCGGCGGTAGCCAAAAACTGTTCGGTTATGTCGCGATGGAGCTGGCGCGCGTCGATGCGTCGATCTGCACCTTCTTCGGCGTGCACAATGGCCTTGCCATGGGCTCGATCTATCTCGACGGCTCGGAAGAGCAGAAGCAGAAGTGGCTGCCGCAGATGGCGCGCTTCGAGAAGATCGGTTGCTTCGGCCTGACCGAGCCGCTGGTCGGCTCGGGTACCGGCGGCGGCCTCACCACTACCGCCAAGCGCGAGGGCGACATCTGGATCCTGAACGGCCAGAAGCGCTGGATCGGCAACTCGCCCTGGTGCGACATCTCGATCATCTGGGCGCGCGACGTCGCCGACAACCAGGTGAAGGGATTCATTGTCGAGAACAAGTCGACCCCCGGCTTCAGCGTCGAGAAGATGGAGCACAAGATCGCGCTCAAGGTGGTGCAGAACGGCCAGATCACGCTGAAGGACGTGCGCGTTTCCGAAGCCAACCGCCTGCAGGGCGGCAACTCGTTCCGCGACACTGCCCGCGTGCTGCGCATGACGCGGTACATGGTGGGCTGGGCGTCGACCGGCATCCAGATGGGCGCGTTCGAGACCACGTTGAAATACACCCAGGAGCGCCTGCAGTTCGGCAAGCCGATCGCTTCCTTCCAGCTGGTGCAGGATCTGCTCGCCAAGATGCTCGGTAATGTCACGGCGTGCCAGTGCATGATGCTGCGCCTCGCCCAGCTCGATGACGAAGGCAAGCTCACCGACCACCAGGCCGCCCTCGCCAAGGCGTTCTGCACCGCCAAGTCGCGCGAGACCGTCTCCTGGGGACGCGAGCTGTTCGGCGGTAACGGCATCATCGCCGACTACGATATCGGCCGCTTCTTCGCCGATGCCGAGGCGCTCTACTCCTATGAGGGCACCTACCAGATGCAGAACCTGATCGTCGGCAAGGCGATCACCGGCATCAGCGCCTTCGTGTAACCGTTCCGGAGGAGGACGGAAGAAATCCGCCCTCCTCCCTCATCTCACCAGGAGACCGCAATGGCAGACGCCCTGTCGCTGGCGAACGTGCTCTATGAAAAGAAAAACGGCATCGCCTATGTCACGCTCAACCGCCCGAAAGTGCTCAATGCGCTGAATACGCCGACCTGGATCGACCTGCAGAAGGCGTTCACGGATGCCAAGGACGATCGCGCCGTGCACGGCGTGATCCTGACCGGGGCCGGCGACAAGGCCTTCATCGCCGGCGCCGATATCAGCGAGCTTGCCCATGTCGATGCCTATGAGGCGGAGGAATCCAGCCGCTTCGGCCAGGACGTCCTCAATCTCATCGAAAATCTCGGCAAGCCTGTCATCGCTGCAATCAACGGCTTTGCCCTTGGCGGCGGCTGCGAGACCGCGATGGCCTGCACCATCCGCATCGCCGCCGAACACGCCAAGTTCGGCCAGCCCGAGGTCAAGCTCGGCCTGCTGCCGGGCGGCGGCGGCACCCAACGGCTACCTCGCCTGGTCGGTAAGGGCCGCGCGCTGCAGCTCATCCTGACCGGCGAGACCATCTCGGCGCAGGAAGCCTATCGCATTGGGCTCGTCAACGAGGTCGTCCCCGCCGCGAGCCTGATCGGCCGCGCCGAAGCCGTGCTGAAGCAGATCTCCGCCAACGCCCCCATCGCCGTGAAGTATTCGCTGGATGCGGCCAACAAGGGCCTCGACACCAGCCAGAGCGAGGGCTTTGCGCTGGAGGCCTCTTACTTCGGCATCTGCGCCGCCACCGAAGACAAGAAGGAAGGCACATCGGCCTTCCTCCAGAAGCGTGCGCCGCAGTTCCACGGTCGCTGACGGGACAGCGGTAGCGATCATGGCACCTTCGAAAAATCCTCCGGCCCCCGACGCCGAGTTTCGGCTCACCAGCGCCGACGGGCTTTGCATTTCCTGCGCGCGCTGGGACAGCAAGGGTGAAACCCGCGGTGTGATCCAGATCGCCCACGGCATGGGCGAGCACATCGGCCGCTATGCCGGCACCATCGAGCTCCTGACCTCGGTAGGCCTGACCGTCTACGGCAACGATCACCGCGGGCACGGGCTCTCCGCCCGCTCGCCGAAGCATATGGGCGATTTCGGCAGCGGCGGCTTCGAACTACTGGTCCAGGACATGCTGCGCCTGACCAACCTGGCGCGCGAGGAAAACCCTGACATCCCCCTGCTGTTGCTCGGCCACAGCATGGGCTCGTTCGCGGCTCAGCGCTTTGCGATCGATCACAGCCACGAGATCGATGGCCTTATCCTGTCGGGATCCGGCACGCTCGATGGATTGGCGCGGCTTGCCAGCCTGGCGCCGGCAGGCGTCAACCTGCTCAATGCCGCCTTCGAGCCGGCACGCACGCCGTTTGACTGGCTGAGCCGCGATGTGCTCGTGGTCGACGCCTTCATCAATGACCCACTCTGCTTTGCCGCCTTGCAGCCGGATTCGATGGCATCCTTCCTCGGATCGGCCGGCAGGCTCGCCGATCCCGTTGCGCTTGCGAAAATCCGTTGCGACCTGCCGGTCTACCTGTTTTCCGGCAGCGACGACCCGGTCGGCCAGCAACTCGCCGGCGTCAGGCTGCTGATGCAGCGCTATCGCGCCGCGGGCCTGCGCGACATCGCCCACGATTTCTATCCGGGCGGCCGCCACGAGATGCTCAACGAAACCAACCGCCGCGAGGTGCAGACGCGGCTGCTCGGCTGGATATCCGGCGTGCTCGAGCGCCTGGAGGTTCGCCCGCTGCAATTTCCCATCGCGCACGAACTGCAACGCTAAGGAGACAGCAAATGTCCGACAATATTTTCTCGGGACTGAAGGTGGTGGACCTGGCCAGCTTCATCGCCGGCCCCGGCGCCGCCGTCATCCTCTCCGATTTCGGAGCTGAAGTCATCAAGGTGGAGCCGCCGAACGGCGACCTCTGGCGGCATGGCCATCAGCTTCCCTCGCAGCCGCAGTCCAAGGATGCCTATGCCTGGCATCTGGCCAACCGCAACAAGCGCGGCATCACGCTCGACCTGAAAGCTCCGGCGGCCCGGCCGGTCGTCGAGAAGCTCGTCAAATGGGCCGACGTGTTCATCGTCAATACGCCGCATCCTGCGCGCAAGAAGCTGCACCTCGAATACGACGACGTGGTGCAATGGAATCCGCGATTGATCTACGCCGATCTGACCGGCTTCGGGGAAAAAGGCCCGGACGCCGATCTGCCGGGCTTCGACATCACCTCCTACTGGGCGCGCAGCGGCCTGCTGTCGATGACCCGCGATGCCGGCGCGCCGCCGACCTGGCCGGTGGCTGGCAGCGGCGACAATGCGACCGCGGTCGGCCTCTACTCGGCGATCGTTACCGCGCTGTATCGCCGCGAGCGCACCGGCAAGGGGGCGTATGTCACGACCTCGCTGCTGGCCGAGGGCGTCTGGTCGGCGAGCGTTTCGATCCAGGCGGCGCTGGTCGGCGCGAAATTCGGCGGACTGCATGACCGCTCGCATCCCGCCAGCGCCGCGATGAACGTGTACCGCACCAAGGACGGCACCTGGTTCGTTCTCCTCGTCACGCCGGACAAACTGGAGGCTGTTGCGAAGGCAATCGGTCGTCCCGATCTCCTAACCGATCCGCGGTTCTCCGATCCGGCGAAGCTGATGGCCAACATGCATGAGCTTACCGCCATTCTCGACATCGTGTTCTGCGCGCAGCCGATGGAGCACTGGTACAAGATCTTCAGCTGCGTGCATGTCACCTTCGGCGCCGTGCGCGGGCCGCAGGAGGTGATCAACGACCCGCAGCTTGCCGCGAACGATATCGTCGTTCCCCTCAACGGCGCCGGTGGCAAGCTGACCTCGACCATCAGCAGCCCGATCCAGGTGCATGGCGTCGCCAAGACGCCGGCGCAACGCGCGCCCGGTCTCGGCGAGCACAATGACGAGGTGCTGCGGGAGCTCGGATTCGACGCCAAGGACATCGACGGCCTGCACGCGGCCGGCGCACTGCCGCGTCCCAAGGAACACAAATCCTCGGCGGCATAGCAACTAACGGGCAACAAGAGTTCGTTCCGTGGATGACATCGTTACCGAACGCGCGGGAAGCATCCTGCGCGTCCAGTTGAACCGTCCAAAGAAGCTGAACGCGATGACGTCGGCGATGTATGTCGCGCTGGCAGGCATCTTCGCAGCCGCGAAGGATTCGAGCACCCGCGTCGTCCTGTGGCATGGCGCCGGCGATTCCTTCTGCGCGGGCAACGATATTGAGATTTTCTCAAAAATCCGCCGGGACCGGGCGAGTCGCCGCAGGCCCGCCTGATGCGTGCATTGGTCGACTTCGACAAGCCGGTCGTGGCCGCGGTCCAGGGTGCCGCGATCGGCGGCGGCACCACCATGCTGACGCATTGCGATTTCATCTATGCGGGCGCGGGCACGAAATTCCAGATGCCCTTCATCAATCTCGCGCTCGTGCCGGAATTCGGCTCGAGTTATTCCATGCCGGCGCGGATCGGCCACCTCCGCGCGGCGGAGCTGATCCTGCTGGGAATCCCCTTCGACGCCAGGCGCGCGGCTGAATTGGGTCTCGTCACCGAAGTCCTGCCCGACGCGGACGTGCTGGCGCGAGCGACCGAAACCGCCCGCAAGCTGGCGGCGAAGCCCGCAGGCGCGCTGCGAGCCAGCAAGCGGCTGATGAAGCAGCCGGTTCGCGAGCAGATCCGGGCGGCGATGAAGTCCGAGAACGAAGCCGTTCAGCACGCATGTCCGTTCTGAAGACGCCAAGGAAGCGTTGAATGCCTTCATCGAGAAGCGCAAGCCGGATTTCACGAGGACGGCTTCCGCGGCTTGACGCTCCGAACCCTCCCGGCGCGCAAAGGGCGGCAAGTTGCCGTCCTTTGCATCCTTTTCGCAACTCGCATCAGAACTGCCGCGCCTGCAGTTCTTCGAACTCGTCCCGGCAGGCGTTGCTGAACTCGCTCAACAGGTCGATCGACCCTTTTCTGGCCATGTCGCGCAACTCGACAAAGCTCCTGTCGGGCTCGAGATAGGTATCCAGGATCTTTTGGGTAATGTGCTCGGCGCTGTGCAGCACCGGCCTGGACGAAATCACCCGCATCCGGCCAAGCTTGGCATAGAGGCCGACCAGGCTCGGAATATCCGCTTGCCCCTCGTGGTGCTGGAGCGCATCGATGTAGCACCTCGATGCCTCCTCGATGAAGTCGCGGTAGAGGATCTGCCGGCGGTTCTTCTCGTGCTGGAGCCACTGAGCGCGGACCTGGAGCCGGTGGCTGAGCCAGTTGGCGGCGACGCTGGTCAGGCCGCCGACGGCGGTGCCCATGAGCGCGGCGAGCGCGGAAATGACGGAAGCGTCCATCGCATAGTCCTCAAGCCGTCGCCACGGCCGGCCGTCGCCGCTTGCCGAACTCGACGACGACGGCAATGCCGGCATAGATCGCCACAAGTCCCCATAATCCCGCAAACTCGGCGCGGACGTCGGAGAGGCTGGCGCCGAGCTGGGCGACATCGACGAGCCCGTCGATTGCAAGCGTGCTCGGCAGCAGTTTTGCGAGCCACTGCACCGCCAGCGGCATGGCTTCGGTCGGCCAGGCGAAACCGGCGAGGAAGAAGAATGGCAGGCCGACCGCCGCAAAGACGAGCTGCACGGCAAGCGGATTGCGCAAGACCGCGGCGACCACGAGTCCCAGCGCGCCGACCGCGAGCGTGAACGGCAGCGCGAAGGCAAGGACGGTGGCGACCGAGCCGAGACGCGGAATGCCATAGAGATATGGCAGGCCGATCAGGTAGACCGTGACGATCACGGCTTCGACGGCGAGGTAAGCCAGCAGCTTGCCCGCCACGACCGCGATCGCTTCGTACAACGCATCGCCAAGTCGGCGCCGGCGGGGCGAGACCGTCTCCGCGCCGGGCAAGGTACCGAGCAGGCCGACGCCGATCAGCAGCATCTGCTGCACGAGCAGGACGAAGGCGGCCGGCAGGATGTAAGTGGCGTAACCGCCCTGCGGATTGAATAGCGGCACCGGGATGAACGGCATCGGATCGCTCGCCGCCGCCGCCACCGGCGGATCGACGCCGAGGCTGATCAGGCGCGTGATCTCGACATTGCTGCCCAGTGTGCGCGACACCGCGCTCACCGCGCCGCTCATGCGGTTGTACATCAGGAAGTAGCTGGCGTCGGCATAGAGCGCGATGGGCGACGCTCGGCCATGCAGCAGGTCGCGCTCGAAATGCTGCGGGATCAGCAGGATGCCAAAAATCCTTCGGGCATAGACTTCGCGCTCGGCGGTCGGGACATCCGGCAACACCTGCGCCACCGCAATATCGGGCGTCGCATCGACCTGCCGCGCCAGATCGCGGCTGGTCTGCGTGCGATCCTGGTCGACCACCGCGATCGGCACCTTGCGCAGGGCCTCATTCAGGTAAGGCTGCGGATAGAACAGCGCGTAGATGACAGCGGCCACCACCATCACCGAAAGCACGGGCCGTAACGCGAACACCCGGCCGAATTCGTTGCGAAAGACCGCGAGCAGGGTCATGACGCAGGCTCCGCAGCAGCGCGCCGCATGCTCAGTATCCGTGCGGCCGTCAGGCCGGTGAGCACCACGACAAAGCCTGTTAGCACCAGGACCGGCTTCCAGGAAAGGTCGATCGGCGTGCCGCGGATGGTCTGGTCGACGCGGGCCATCAGATACCAGGTGCCCGGCAGGATCTCGCCATAGCCATAGGCGAACTCGTTCATGCCGAGCCGGGGGAAGCCGATGCCCATGAAGCCGAAGGCCGGCGCCGTCAACACGGTGGCGATGCTCACGGCGACGCCCACCGGACGTAGCAGCATGGCCAGCAGCGCGCCGATGAACTGGCAGGACAGCACGAAAAGGAACGCGGCGAGCACCAGCAGCTCCGGCTCGCCCCGCAATGGCAATTCGAGGTATTTGAACAGCACGACATCCGCGATCCCAAGGATCGAGAGGAACAGGATCGTGTAGGGCAGCATCTTGCCGAACATCGCCGGCAACAGCCCTCCCCCGAGCCGCCGCAGCACGGCGAAGCGGTGCCGCGTCTCGACGTCGAGGCCGACGGCATAGGCCATCGTGGTCACCACCACGGTCTGCAGCACGGCCGGCAACAAGGCGGTGAGCAGGAAGTGCACGTAGTTGAGGGTGGAATTGAACAGCGCGTGGGTCTGCACGGGGATCGGGGTGATCGCGGCCTTGGCCTCTTCGACCGGTATCCCCTCCTCCGTCCGCAGCGAGATGCGGATGCCGGCGGCCACACTCGGGACCGCGGCATTGGCGCCGCGCAGCACGAGGTTGCCGACCGTGAACGTCTGGGTGTTGTAGAAGAACACGACCTCGGGCCGCCGACCGGCGAAGACGTCGCGCTCGAGATTGCGCGGCAGCATCAACAGGCCGCGGATCTTGCGCGAGACGATCAGGTGGCGGCCCTCCGACAATTCGGCGACATGCAGCACGGCCGCGTCGTCAGGCGTAGCGTCGACGGCGCGAATGACGGCGCGCGACAGCTCCGAGCCGTCGAGGTCGAGCACTGCGATCGGCAGCTGTGTCGCCAGGCCCGCACTCAGGATGGCCGTGAGCAGCAGCATCAGGCCAAGCGGCAGAACGGCGGTCAGCGCCAGCAGCAGCGGGCGGCGCCGCAGCCAGACGATTTCCCGCCAGAAGACCAGGGAAAATCCCGGTGGCTGATTGTCACGGCGCTGCATGTCAGCGCACCCGCGCCGACCACGCCGCGATCGCGCTCATGCCCGGCCGCAAGCCGTCGACCGGATCGATCGGCTTGGCGCGCACCTCGAATGTCCTAAGATCGAAGTCGCCGGTGGCGCGCGTGGCCCGCCAGGTCGCGTACTGGCCCTGCACGTTGATCATGGTGACGCGCACTGTCACGGTTTTCGATTTCAGCGCCGGGACCGTCACCTTGAAGCGGTCGTCGATCTTGAGGCCCGCCAGCAGGTCCTCGCGCAGGTTGAAGGTGAACCAGAGATTGTCCATGTCGATCAGCGAGTACAGCGGCGCGCCCGGGCTGAAATTCTCGCCGAGCTCGGCGACACGGCTGGTGATCTGGCCGGAGATGGGCGCGAGCACCGTCAGTTCGGTTACATCGACCTCGCGTTGATTGAGATTGGCTTCGGCCTGCTTCATCTGGGCGCCGGAGAGCGCCTTTTCCTCGTCGCTCGATCCCTTGACCGCCAGATCGAGGGCCGCCTTGGCGGCGTCGCGCTTCTGGTTGGCCATCTCCAGATTGCGGGTGGCTTCGTCGACCTTTTGCTGCGGCGTGAAGCCTGTCGTGATCAGGTGGGCCTGCCGGTCGTAGGTTTCCTTGGCAAGAACCGCATCGGCTTCTGCCGCGGCGAGGTCGGCCTTTCGCGAAGCGATCACTTCCGGGCGCGTGCTGTGAACGCGGTCGTAATCGGCTTTTGCCACCGCAAGCGCAGCGCGCGCCGCCAGCAGCGAGGCCGAAAGCTGCGGGCTTTGCAGCTCCGCGAGCAAGGCGCCGCGCTTGACGGTGTCGCCGACATCGCCGCCGAGTTTTGCCACGCGGCCGTTGACGCGCGGACTAACGTCGACGCGATTCGCTGACACCTCGCCCTGCACCGTCAGCGGAGCCGGCCGCGTCGCAAACCACAGCAAGGTTCCGAGCCCGAGCAGCACGGCGGCCAGGACAACCCAACGAACGGTTCTGATGGCTGAAGGTGAGGCACTCATGCTGCGGACTTCCCAGTTGACGAAGGCAATGAGGGGTGCCCGGTCAGTATAGCCCGCGCGTACCCCCTTGGATGGGACATAACGCGGGGCTTCACGCCACTCTTGAACGAGGTTGCCCGGGCTAGAACGCTCTTGCGGCGTTCGCCGGCCGTATTTGACGCAAGTGATTGTGTCGTCTCAGATTTGTGACGCGAAATGGGCAAGAACGTCTCCCTCCGCCGGCGCCTTTTTTTGGATGCCCCGACATATCTCGATCGGGAGGCCGAGCTGACGCCGTGCCGCCTGCCGGACCAAAATTGATGGCGACGTTGCATCGGCGGGCCGGCGCGACATCGTACGATTTGGAAAGCCCAGCATCAGCGGGAAGACGCCGGCCAAGGCGACGGCATGATCTAGATCAAGGCGGCTCGAAAAAATCATGTCTCGATGCAAAACGCAGCAAGATCGTTCTGGAATCGGCAAGCGGTTTCACGAGGCCAACAAGCATCCGGGTGAAGCTGGCCTCGCCATTCGCGTAGGGGGGCCGCAATGATTAGCCAACTGACCGTGATCGAACGACAGCGCGCGATCCTGCTCTGCATCGCCGTCGCGGTTTGCGGTGCCCTGATCATGCTGATTGGGCGCGACGATGCGCTGGGCGTGCATGGCGTCCTGATTTTCGTCGCCGCCGTGCTGATGATCTTCCGGATCGGCACGTATTACTACGCGCCGGAACCGTCCGAGGACCGGTTCGCCCATTATTACGACGATCCCAGCAAGGCGGGTATTATCATCGCCATGATCTGGGCCGTGTTCGGCCTTGCGATTGGCGACTGGGTCGCCTGGCAACTGGTCGAGCCGAACCTCACCTTCGGGGCAGGCTGGTCGAGTTTCGGCAGGCTGCGGCCGGTCCATACCACCGGCGTGATCTTCGGCTTCGGCGGCAACGCGCTGATAGCGACGTCGTTCTACGTGATGCAGCGCACTTCGCGCGCGCGCCTGCCGGACCAGGTGACCCCGTGGTTCGTGCTGCTCGGCTACAATTTGTTTTGCCTGCTCGCGGTGACCGGCTACCTAATGGGCATCACCCAGTCCAAGGAATATGCCGAACCCGAGTGGTACACCGACCTGTGGCTGGTCGTGGTCTGGGTTACCTATTTCGTGCTCTATCTGCGCACGCTGGCCCGGCGCAAGGAGCCGCACATCTACGTCTCCAACTGGTACTACATGGCGTTCATCCTGGTGGTGGCGATCCTGCATCTCGTCAACAACCTCGCCGTCCCGGTTTCGCTCGGACACGCCAAGAGCTACTCGGCCTTCTCCGGCGTGCAGGACGCTATGACGGAGTGGTGGTACGGACACAACGCCGTCGCTTTCTTCCTCACCTCCGGCTTCCTCGGCATGATGTACTACTTCCTGCCGATACGGGCCGGCCGGCCGATCTATTCGTACCGGATGTCCATCATCAGCTTCTGGGGCATCGTCTTCTTCTACATGTGGGCGGGATCGCACCACCTGCATTACACGGCGCTGCCGCAGTGGGTGCAGACGCTGGGCATGACCTTCTCGCTGATGCTGCTGATCCCATCCTGGGCCTCCGCGGCCAACGTGCTGCTGACGCTCAACGGCGCCTGGGACAAGGTGCGCGACGACGCCACGCTGCGCTTCATGATGGTGGCCGGGGTGTTCTACGGCCTCACCACCTTCGAGGGATCGTTCATGGCGATCCGCTCGGTCAATTCGCTGTCGCACTATACCGACTGGACCGTCGGCCATGTCCATGCCGGCGCGCTCGGCTGGGTCGCCATGATCACCTTCGGCTCGATCTATGCCGCGGTCCCCTGGCTGTGGAAGCGCGAGCGCATGTATTCGCCAAAACTGGTCGAGGCGCATTTCTGGCTCGCGCTATCAGGCACCGTCGTCTACGTGTTCGCGATGTGGAATTCCGGCGTGGTCCAGGGGCTGATGTGGCGGACCTACAATGAGGGCGGCACGCTGGCCTATTCCTTCATCGACTCGCTGGTGGCGATGCACCCCTACTACGCCGCGCGCGCCTTTGGCGGGTTGCTGTTCCTGATCGGCGGCTGCATCGGCGCCTACAATGTCTGGATGACCATCAGAGAGCCCGGCGCGGCGGCAAGCCGGGCCGGCGATATCCCCCAATCCGCCGGCGGCGCCGGTGCGCTGCAGCCCGCGGAGTGAATGCCATGTCGCTGTTTGGATTTCACTACCGCCTGGAAAGCAAGGCCATCGGCCTGACGATCGGGATCATCGTCGTCGCCAGCATCGGCGGCCTGGTCGAAATCGCGCCGCTCTTCACCATCCACCAGACCGTGGAGGATGCGCCCGATATGCGCGTCTACACGCCGTTGGAACTTGCCGGACGCAACATCTACATCCGCGAAGGCTGCTATGCCTGTCATTCGCAGATGATCCGCACGCTGCGCGACGACGTCGACCGCTACGGTCCCTACTCACTCGCCGTCGAATCCAAATACGACCATCCGATGCTGTGGGGCTCGAAGCGCACCGGCCCGGATCTCGCCCGCATCGGCGATAAATATTCCGATCAGTGGCACGTCGCGCATCTCAACAATCCGCGTGACGTGGTGCCGGTTTCCGTGATGCCCGCCTATAGCTGGCTGCTGACCACGGAATTGCGCACCGACGATCTCGGCCTGCATTTGAAGGCGCAGCGTGCCGTCGGTGTCCCCTATACCGACGACATGATCGCCAATGCGGCGCTCGACGCCTATGCGCAATCCAATCCGGATTCACCCCTGGCCGACGGCGTGACCAAGCGATACGGCAAGGCCACGACCATGCGGGCATTCGACGGCCGGCCCAATGTGGTGACCGAGATGGACGCCGTCGTCGCCTATCTGCAGGTGCTGGGGCGTCTGACCGAAGCCGCCTACAATCCGGTTGCGCAAGCGGAGGCCGCGAAATGATCGTCGAGCACGCCTTCCTCGTCGGCCTCTCGAAATCGTTCGGGCTGTTCTACCTGATCGCGCTGTCGGTCGTGGTGGTGATCTACGCCATGTGGCCGTCGAACAAGAAGCGTTTCGATGATGCCGCCCAATCCATCCTGCACGATGAGGCCGGACCATGTCGATAGAGCAACCGGACCGCGATAACTATACCGGCTATCTGACGACAGGCCATGAATGGGGCGGGTTGAAGGAATTGAACACGCCGGTGCCGCGCGCGCTGTATTTCTTCCTCACCCTGGCGTTCCTGTTCTCGGTCGGCTACTGGGTGCTGATGCCGGCCTGGCCGCTGGGCGTGACCTATACCAAAGGCCTGCTCGGCATCGACCAGCGCGACGTCATCACCGCCTCGCTGCAGGAAGCCGCGCTCGAGCGCAGCGTCTGGACGAAGAAGATCGAAACCGAGGGGTTTGCTGCGGTCCAGGCCGATCCGCGTCTGATGACGATCGTGCGCGAGACCGGCGGCGCCCTGTTCGGCAACAATTGCGCCGTCTGCCACGGCGTCGATGCCAAGGGTGGCCCAGGGTTCCCCAATCTGACCACGAATTCGTGGCTGTGGGGCGGCAAGCCGGAAGATGTCTTCAACACCATCCGCGTCGGCATCAATTCGGCGCATCCCCAGACACATGTGTCGCAGATGCCGGCCTTCGGCCGCGACCAGATGCTGCCGCGCGAGGACGTACTCAAGGTGGCTTCCTATGTCTACTCGCTATCGAATCCGAACAGCAAAGACGTCGATCCTGCCAAGGTCGAGGCCGGCAAAGCGATCTTTGCCGCCAATTGCGTGGCCTGTCATGGCGACAACGCCAAGGGCAACATGGAGGTCGGCGCGCCAAACCTCACGGACCGCTTCTGGATCTATGGCGGTACGTTTGAAACCATTGACACCACGATCTGGGGCGGCCGCCAGGGCCACATGCCGAGCTGGGAGAACCGCCTGTCGCAACTCGATCGCAAGATCCTGACGCTCTACCTCGTCGACAAGCGGAGCGCCGCGCCATGAACGAGCTCGCCATCGAGCCGCGCCGGCGCAAGACCGCTACCTGGGTCTGGCTGCTGGTCGCCTGCGGCGTCCTCGCCCTGCTTGCCGCGAACGCCCACCTGCTCTATGTCGCTGCCGCATCGCAGCCGGCCTGCGTCAGCCATCGCCGCGACACCGCCGATACACCCGGACAATTTCGCGCTGCCAAGTCGTCCTGCTCCCCCGCGGCAAGCGCATCCGCAGAAGGAATTGCGCGATGACGATGCTTCCCCCCGTCTCGGCACCGCTCCCGACGGTCAATCAGTGGGCCCGGCCGTTGACCGCGGCCGATCCCATCAATTGGCTTGCGCTAGGCTGGCGTGATTTCCGGAAAGAACTGCCGCTGAGCCTCGCCTATGGCCTGATCATCTTCGCGATCTCGATCGGACTTGTCGCAGGCCTGATCGCGCTCAAGCGCGACTACATCCTGTTTCCGATGTTCGCCGGCTTTATGGTGATCGGTCCCATTCTCGCGGTCGGTCTGTATGAGAAGAGTCGCCGGATCGAGGAACGCAAGCCGCTGACCTGGCAGCACCTGTTCTTCGTCCGGCCCCGTTCCGGCGGACAGATCCTCTTCACCGGCGTATTGCTCTGCTTGCTGATGATCGTGTGGATCCGGGCGGCCGTGCTGATCTATGCGCTGTTCTTCGGCATGGTGGCGTTTCCCGGCCTCGATCGCATCGCGCCGATGCTGTTCACCACGCCAACCGGCTGGGCGATGCTTGTCGTCGGCACCCTGGTTGGCGGCCTGTTCGCCGCGTTTTCCTTTGCCATCAGCGCGTTTTCGATTCCCATGCTGCTCGACGAGCGCACCGATGCTTTTACGGCGATGGGGTCCAGCATGGCACTGGTCTGGAACAATCTCGGCGTTCTCTTGATCTGGGCTGCGATCGTGCTGGCGCTGTTCCTGGCAAGCCTTGTCACGGGCATGCTCGGGCTGATCGTGATCTACCCGCTGCTCGGGCATGCCACCTGGCACGCCTATCGCGCGGTGCAGCCGCCGGAGGTAGCGTCATAGCGGAGCCGATCCATGAGTTGCTGTGCACCGGGCGCCGAGTTCTATCTGCATCGGGCGGCAGGAATCGATGACGAAATCCTGCTCGCGAGCCGGCCCATGAATGACGGGCTGCGACAGACGGATTTGTCGGTGCCGGACATCCATTGCGGCGGTTGCCTGCAGCGGATCGAAGCGGCGCTCAGAAAGCTGGACGGCGTGGCCAGCGCGCGTGCCAATCTCTCGGCTCGGCGCGTAACCGTGTTCTGGCGTGGCACGGCTCCTCCCCCGCTCATGCAGGCGCTGAAGGCGATAGGTTACGACGCACATCTGCGTGATACCGGCGCCGACAAGCAAGACAAAGCGCTCGGCCAACTAGTGCGGGCGCTTGCGGTGGCGGGTTTCGCGTCCAGCAACATCATGCTGCTGTCGGTTTCCGTCTGGTCGGGCGCCGAAGCGGCCACACGCGACCTGTTCCACTGGATCTCGGCGCTGATTGCACTTCCGACGCTGGCCTATTCCGGCCGTATCTTTTTCGTCTCCGCCTGGCGCAGCCTGCGGCATGGCCGCACCAACATGGATGTGCCGATCTCGGTCGGCGTCCTGCTCACCTTCGCCATGAGCCTGTACGAGACCATCCATCATGGTCCCTACGCCTATTTCGATGCGGCGGTTTCGCTGCTATTCTTTCTGCTGATCGGCCGCACGCTGGATCACGTCATGCGCGAGCGGGCGCGGCAGGCCGTCAGGGGGCTGGCACGCCTGTCGCCGCGCGGCGCGCTGGTGCTGCGCGACGACGGTAGTCGATTTTACCTGCCCGTCGACGAAATCGAGCCGGGCATGACGATCCTGCTGGCCGCGGGCGAACGCGTCCCGGTCGACGCGCGCGTGATCAAGGGGACGTCCGAGCTCGACCTTTCCCTGGTTTCCGGCGAGAGCACACCGCGCAGGGCGGGCGAAGGCACGGTGCTGCAGGCCGGCGTTCTCAATCTGACGGCGCCGTTGACGATCGCCGCGACGACGACCGCAAAGGATTCCTTTCTCGCCGAGATGGTGCGGATGATGGAGGCTGCGGAATCCGGCCGGTCGTCCTACCGCCGGATCGCCGACCGCGCCGCGCAGCTCTATGCGCCGGTGGTCCACTCTTTCGCCCTGCTGACTTTCATAGGCTGGATCATCGCGAGCGGCGACGCCCACTTCGCCATGACGGCAGCGATTGCCGTCCTGATCGTCACCTGTCCCTGCGCGCTCGGCCTTGCCGTCCCCATGGTCCACGTCGTCGCCGCGCGGCGGCTGTTCGAGAAGGGCATCATGATCAAGGACGGCGGCGCGCTGGAGCGGCTGGCCGGCGTCGACGCCGTGATGTTCGACAAGACCGGGACATTGACTTCGCCGCAGCCCCGGCTCGCGGTGCAGAGAAGCGCCGGCGGCGACGCCCTGGCGCTGGCTGCCGCGATATCAGCGCATTCGCGCCATCCTTACGCGCAGGCCATCGCCACGCTCGGCCATGACTCGCAAGCCCCCGCCTTCGACACCGTATCGGAAATTCCCGGCAGCGGCATCGAGGCGCGGCGCGGCAACGACGTCTATCGCCTGGGACGCCCGGATTGGGCGATTGCAGATCGCCGCTCCTCGCCCGCCGCGCGCGATGCGACCGTCGTCCTCTCGATCAACGGCAAAAGCCAGGTCTGCTTTGGCCTCGACGACCAGCTGCGCGCAGGCGCGGCAGAGGCAGTCGCTGAATTAAGGCGCCTTGGCGCATTTTGCGAAATCCTGTCCGGCGACAGCGACGCGCGGGTGCGCAAGATCGCCGAGCGGCTTGGACTGACCTGCGTCGCCAACGCCCGTCCGGCCGACAAGATCCGTCATGTCGAGGCGTTCAAGCAGGCCGGCAACACGGTGCTGATGGTCGGCGATGGCTTGAACGACGCGCCGGCGCTGCGCGCGGCCGACGTTTCGATGGCGCCGGCATCGGCTTCCGATATCGGCCGTAACGCCGCCGACCTCGTGTTCCTGCGCGACAGCCTGCAGGCCGTGCCGGAGGCGATTGCCGTCGCGCGCGCCGCAGCCGCCCTGGTCCGGCAGAATTTTGCATTGGCCGTCGTCTACAACGTAATCGCGATCCCGCTCGCCGTGGCCGGCGCCGTCAACCCGCTGCTGGCCGCGATCGCGATGTCGCTGTCGTCGGTGACGGTCGTGATCAATGCACTGCGACTCGGCCGCGGTCTGCCGGAGCGGTCCCGGCGGCCGGCGGTCGTCCGGGAACGCGCTCCTGTCCTGCTGGGAGCGCTGAAATGATCGACTTCTTCTTCCTCGTGCCGATCGCCATCGGCCTTGGTCTCGCTGGCCTTGCTTCCTTCATGTGGACGCTGAAAAACGACCAGTATGACGATCTCGAAGGCGCGGCCGAACGCATCCTGTTTGAGAGGAATGACGGACCGGCCTCGTGAGGCGCAATCGCGGTTCACGAATGAGCCGTCAACGCCCTGCTGGCGAGTTTCCTCAAGAAAATATCGGGTTTGGGCCCGGCTTGGCCCATGAACCCGATTGTTTACAGGTCGTTCTTGATCTCGGGTTAGCTAAGTGGTTGATACCGCTGCACCGGAAGGGTGGCCGAGTGGTTTAAGGCACCGGTCTTGAAAACCGGCGTGCCTGCAAGGGCACCGTGGGTTCGAATCCCACCCCTTCCGCCACCCGCTCATCGCTTGCACTTCGGCGCGGCAAGCCCGCGACGAAAAGCTGGGGGATGCCCCGCCCTAGTTGCAAGGCAGCGACGGCGGACTGTTTCGAACCTCTCCCCTTTCTCCGCCAGCACAAACCCGTGGGGCGCAACCCACGGATGATTGGACGCTCAGTGGAATCACCTCATAGTGGGCATCCAGCCGGGGGGCTGATCCGTTTCTCCGCCAAATCGGAATGCCTAACACGACACTCTCCATTCAGAGAGAAATTTCGTTGCGCGCTCAACGCTTTCAGAACCCGGTATTCGCAGAATGGCCGCTCAGTTCGGCCGGATATGGCGCGTTAGCGCCTGACTGGTCGGCTGGGTTTGTCCACCTCGGCGGACGAAGCATCCGGCAAACTACGGGTGCGGCGGCAGTGGCACAAACTCTGCATAGACCGAACCGGTATTTTCACTAACGAAGGACACCATGCTCGTCACTCTTGTCGCTATTCTCTGCAATGGTCAGCTTTGCTTGGAAAAGATCGTTACCACCAGTGAGCAGTCCGGCATCACCATGGGCGCCTGCACGGTCCATGCGCAAATCGGCATCGCCGACTGGCTCGCCAAAGGGCCGTATCACGATTGGAAGCTGCAACGTTACAAATGCGTTCTGGGTAAATACATTCCCAAGAACGAAGCCTGAGCCCTTCGGCTCCTGGCGTCGCGCTGCCGGCCTTAGAATGTCGCCTTAAGGCCCGCGTAGAACGACCGCGGCCGCGCCGGGCTGACCGTGCGCGCGTCGGTGAATGGCAAGCCACCGTTGGCGAAATTGGGAACAGCGGTGGTATCGAAGAAGGTGCCGAAGGTCGCGTAGCGATTGTCGAAGATGTTGTCGACACGACCGTAGATCTGGATCGTCTTGTCGATCCGATACGAGGCACGCAGGTTAAAGACCGCGTAGGACGGCAACCTCGGCGCCTGGTTGGATTCGTCGCCCACGAAATACTGGCTGCCGACGAACAGCGCATCGCCGCCAACCTTCAAGGCATCGGTGATCGAATAGTCGAAACTCGCCTTGATCCGATCGCGCGGGATCGCCGGGATTCGATTGCCGGGCTGCACCTGGATATTGCCGTCGGCGTCCGCGAACGGACTGTTGGAGGCAAGCTGCAGGGCATCGAGGAAGCGCGCATCAACGAGAGCATAGCTGGCATAGAGCTGCAGCGCTTTCGAGGTCAGGGTGACCTGCGCTTCGATGCCCTGGCGTCGCGTCCGGCCCACGTTCTGGAAGTAGCCGAAGCCCTGCAGCTGGTTGCTCGGGATCGCCAGGATGTCGTCCTTGTTGTCCGCGCGGAACGCGCCGAGCTTCCATCCAAGCGTGCCGACGCTCAGGTCCGTGCTGCCGCGCAGGCCTGCTTCAACGGTGTGTGACACAACCTGCTTCAACGGCGGATCGGAGATCAGGAACGCGCCGATGATGCAAGGACGCGCAGGATCGGCACATCCGAGCTCCAGCGGCGTCGGCGCGCGGTTGGCCTCCGAGTAGCCGGCATAAGCGGTCAAATCGGGCGTGATCTTGTAGGTACCGCCGATGATCGGATTGAAGCGCGTGAATGTATGGTCGCCGTTCAGATCCGTGCCGATCTGATCCTCAAGCACAATATGGGCGACGTTGTAGCGGCCGCCGGCCGTGATCGAAAATGCGTCGGTTACATCGAACGTATCGAGGGCATAGAGGCCTGTATAGCGGTTGGTGGCGCGAAGGTCGACCGGTCCGATCGAAAAGGGATTGCCGGAGCGTCCGAGGAATATTCCGCTGCCGGTAACGACATAGTTCGAGCCGATCGTGCCCAATTCCGCGCTGGCGCCGAAACGGGTGACACCGGAGTCGAAGCTGGCGCCGATCATGAACTGGTTGATGTGACCGAACAGCTCGTCCTTGTTGGTGGCCTGCAAGGTAGCGCCGGTGGTCACCGAACGCGTCGTCGTCCGGTCAATCTGACCCAGCACGGCACCGGCCGGGAAGGGATTTACGATCGGGACTCCGTTAATGCCATTTGCGAACGAGGTGTCGTCGTTGAAGCAAAGCAGCGTGTCGTTGGGGGGCGCGCACGGCTGGGTCTCGGTCGGATTGCCATCCACCGTCTTGTGATCGAACACGCGCACATAGGCGTTGCCCGCGATCGTCCAGGTCGGCGTTGCCTCCACCTTGCCCGTCAAATTGGCATAGCCGACGCGGTTGCTCGAGATCTGCGGCGTGGTGTAGGTCGCGCCCCAATATTGCTGCAGCAATTCGACCGGAACGGTCGCGGTCGCACCGAACTTGTTGTCGGCGACTCCCATATTGAGATGAAATTCGCTGGCATCGGTCTTGTAGCCGACATCGCCGTAGAAGCGGCGGACCTTCGATTCGGAAAAATTCCGGAATCCGCGGTCGTACAAGCCTTCGAGCGCACCATAGACGGCAAAATTATCGACCTGCTTGCCCCACTGCGCCGAACCCTGGATGCGGCCGAACGAGCCGCCCATCGTATTGATCTCGGCGCCCTTGTAGTTGAAGCCATCCTTCATCAGCACGTTGACCGCGCCGCCCAGCGCATTGAGGCCGAAGGCCGGATTGTTGGTCACGACGGTGACCGATCGAATGGCGGCGGTTGGAATCAGATCCCAGTTGACGGTGTCGCCAAACGCTTCATTGACGCGGACGCCGTTTTGGTAAACCGCCAACCCCTGCGGCGTGCCGGGCAGCGGAGACGCGACAAAGCCGCGAAACTGCACGTCTGGCTGAAACGGATTACCGGTCGTATCGCTGATAAAAATGCCCGGGACATGCTGCTGCAGGGCATCAGCGATGTTTAGCGAGTTGGTTCGCTCGATCTGGCTCGCGCCGACCGCGTTGATGGCTGCCGGCACCTTGTCGGCTTCTATCCCCGCGCTTGCGGTCGGCGTTGGCGCCGTCGGGTAGATCGGGACCCTCCGCAAGACGCGAGCCGGTCGGATCGTGCCGCCCCTGCTCGGGGCTGGCCTGGCGACGGCCCGCGGCGGGGCAGTGACCTCGATATCCGGCAGGGCTTGCGGCTTGTCGGCGTCCTGAGCCTGCACGCCCTCGCTCGCTGCGAGCAAGCCAGTCGCCAACATCCCGATCAACCGGAATCGAGCGCCCATCTAGCTGTCCCCACCATTCCGGCTGCGTGGCCCCCTGCCGGTCAGGTGCAGGCGATATTAGGGCGTCAGCAGAGTTGCGCTATGTTCAAAAGGTCTTACTCAATCGACCGCCTTCTTCCCGATGGAACCGGGAAAAATTCCCGGGTCAGCAAGCTGCCCCTGTGGGGATCACGGCCTCGACCGTCACCCCGCTGCCGCGGGAGGCGACGTCAAGTGAGCCTCCCAGCGCCAGAATGCGCTCGCGCATTCCCATCAGACCCAGGCCAAGCTTGTGATCTGCCTTTAGGCCGCAGCCATCGTCGCTCACGCGCACCCGCGCGCAGCCGGACGTGCCCCCCGCCGTCTCCGCGGGTTCAACGGTGACGTTGACGTGCGTGGCGTTGGCGTGGCGGAAGACATTTGTCAGCGCTTCCTGAATGATGCGATAGATCGTCAGATCGACCGTCTCGCCGGTCTCGCCGAGGTCAGGCGAAATCGCAGCTTCGACGACGACACCAGGGTGAGACTCGCCCCAAAGACGCAGGAGAGCAGCGAGCGCCTGGCGCAGGCCGAGTTCGGCGAGCCCCACCGGACGCAGCCGCTCCAGCACGCGTCGATTGGATTGCTGCAAGCTGTCCACCTGTTCCAGAATGGCGTCGCCATGCTTTCGCAGTGCGCCAAGGTTTGGCTCGCTCGCGTCCGCAATCCGCGTCAGCGCACTCGCATGGGCCCGCAACGCAAACAGATAGGGCCCGAATTCGTCATGCAATTCGCGCGCAATCTCCTTGCGCTCGACGTCCTGCAGCGAGACCACGCGCTCCGCCAGACGCCTTTTGTCATCGACAGCAGCGCCCAGCGCGGCCGCGAGGTGATTCAATTTTCCGCAGATGCCGGCGAGCTCAGGCGAGCCCTCCACCTTCACGCGGGTGTCATAGCTGCCGGATTCGATCTTCGTTATCGCTTGCGAAAGCGCGTCGATCGGCTTCAGCGCGCGGCCGACGACCATGCTCGTGATCAGGAAAAGAACGATCGCGACACCTGAACCGACCAGGAGCTGGGTCACGATCCCGTCCCATATTTCCGCCATCTCATCGTTCGGATGCGAGGTGATCAGCAGCGAGCCCGGCTTGCCCTTGATCGAGATCGGTACAATTACGGCCGTCTTTTCGGGATGAACGAGGGCCACGAACCAGGCGGGCGGCGAACGCGCATTGTCCGGAATGCCGGAGCGATCGGTAGAAGCCGATCCATCGACGGCAGCTCCCTGTCGCGTGATGCTGACGTGACGCAGGCGGTTGAGGTCGTGAACAATCTGGTTCAGCCGCGCTTCGGGGTCTGGCGCTTCGTTCAATCCCGTAACGATCGTTTCGATGAATTCACGCGCCAACCGGATGACGCTTTGGTCTTCGGCCTGAACACGCGGCCCCGCATCAAGGACCAGCCGCCCGACATTGATGGCCAAGCCGAGTGCGAGGACAATCGCGAGAAGCAGATTGACTCGCCCGCGCAATGAAAGCTTTTGCCACATATCGTTTGACCGGGAGCGAAATCGCCTTGTCTGAGAGCGAAGTCGTCTTCGGTTCCTCATGAAGTGAGCGTTGACAGACAAAAACTGCGACTATCTAATCGAAGCCTATAACAACGTCGCGCACGTTGCACGACTCGCCGCTACAAGCGTCGCCTGCCTTTCGGCGAAGCAATCACGCGACGCGTCAACCGTGTTGGCGTGATAGTCGGGAGCAATGCCTTGCGCGTTTTGATCGTCGATGATCATCGCATCGTTGCTTCAGGATGTCGCGCGCTGTTTACCGATGATCCCGACGTGGAGATCCTGGAAGCATCGGACGCCGAGAGCGGCGAGCTCGCGTTCGAGCGAGAGCATCCCGACATCTGCGTGCTCGATATCAATCTGCCGACCGTGTCCGGTTATGAGCTGGCGCGGCGCATCTTCGGGCGCGATTCGTCCGCGCGTATCATCATGTTCAGCATGAACGATGATCCCGTGTTCGCCGCGCGCGCGATCGAAGTCGGCGCCAAGGGCTATGTCTCCAAGTCCGGCGAGCCGCAGGACCTGGTCGACGCCATCCGCGAGGTTGGCCGCGGCGGCGCCTATTTGCCGCCGGCGATGGCGCGCAGCATTGCCTTCGCAGGTCCTGCCTATGCCCAAAGCCCGCTTGCCAAGCTGACGTCGCGCGAGATGGAGATACTGCGCCTGCTCAGCGCCGGCAAAAGCCTCGCCGAGATCGCCTGGCTGGTGCATTCCTCCTACAAGACGGTCGCCAACACGTCCTCGATCATGCGCCAGAAGCTCGGCGTGCGGACCTCCGCCGAACTGGTGCGGCTGGCCATCGCGAACCACGTGGCTTGAGATCGAGCCGCGGCATGACGATCCAGACCGTTTCGCTGAACAAGTCTCACGGCGGCATCCAGGGCGTCTACAAGCACGCCAGCCGCGAGACAGGAACCGATATGACCTTCTCGGTCTATGTCCCGCCTCACCCGGACGGCGCAAGGCTGCCCGTGGTCTTTTACCTGTCGGGATTGACCTGCACCCACGCCAACGTGACGGAGAAAGGTGAATTCCGCCGCCCATGCGCCGAGCTTGGATTGATCTTCGTCGCACCGGACACCAGTCCGCGTGGCGAAGGGGTGCCAGGCGATCCCGATAACGCTTACGATTTCGGACTTGGCGCCGGCTTCTACGTCGATGCGACGGAACAGCCATTCGCCCGCAATTACCGCATGTGGAGCTATGTCACGGAAGAGCTGCCGAAACTCGTCATCGAGCATTTTCCGGTTGACACGGCGCTGCAATCGATTTTCGGCCACTCCATGGGCGGTCACGGCGCGCTGACCGTTGCGCTGAGCCATCCCGATCGCTACCGCGCGACAAGCGCCTTCGCGCCGATCGTTGCCCCCTCGCAGGTGCCTTGGGGCATCAAGGCGCTGGGCGGCTATCTCGGCGACAACAGGCAGGCGTGGCGCAAGCACGATGCGGTCGCGCTGATCGAGGACGGCGCCAGATTCTCCGATCTGCTGGTGGACTATGGTGATGCCGATTCGTTTTTGACCGAGCAGCTTCGCCCGGAACTGCTGCAGGCTGCCTGCGCCACGGCGAGTATTCCCCTCACCTTGCGCCGTCAGGCGGGTTACGATCACAGCTACTACTTCATCTCCACCTTCATGGAAGATCACCTGCGCTGGCACGCCGCGCGCCTGAGGGCCTGAATAGTGTGCGGCCTATTGCGGCTTGCCGTAGTTGGGCTCCAGCAGGCGGTTGCGCACGAGATAGCTCGTCGCCCGCGTCCAGGACTCATCGGTGTTGCCGCGAAAACTGGCGTTCACCGCGGTGACGAGCTGGCCTGTATGTACATCGCGTACAAAGATCGTCAGGCTGAGTATCAAGGTCGAGACCTTCTTTATCACGCCCGTGATGACGAGATCGGCGCCGATCGCTTTCGCAAACTGAATGTCGCAGCCGCCGCAGGCCTGCAAATTGCTGCCTGCCGCAGCAGCCTTCACCGGAGCGATGTCGAGCAGCTGGAACTTGCCGGATTCTGCCAGCTGCCGGCGCACCTGATCGCTGATGCGTATCAGCCGGTCACGCTCGTCTGCTTGTGGTCCCCTCATCTCGCCTTCGAGGCTGGTGTCCAACAATTCGAAATCGAACACGGCGAGTTTCGGCGGCTCGGCGCGCACCGGCGCCGACATCAACAGCGCCAGCGCGACGAAGGCGAACAGTGCTCTCATGATCGTGATCCCGACGTCGGAGCCGCGCAGCCACAAAATGCGGGGTTGCAAGCTAGGCCAATTCAGTCATGTTTCAAGTCAAGAGTGACGGCAAGGCCGTGTCCTTGCACGTCAACGGCGCCATCCATCGCCGCTCTAGTCGGGGAGCGCCAGGGAGGAACCATGATCCGATGGTTGGTCGGGGCGATCGGCCTGGGCATCGTGGCCGGCCATGCCGCCGCGGCCGAGCCAATCGAGATCGGCATCGGCTATCTCGGTCAGGCCGGCGTCAAATCGAAATTGTCCCTGATCGACCAGCCCGCGGAGAACGACGGCATTGCCGGCGCGCGCCTGGCGATCGAGGACAACAACACGACCGGAAAATTCCTCAATCAGCGCTTCTTTCTGCAGGAGATCAGGCTCAAGGAGGGTGACGATCCGGTCAAGGCGGCGGCAGAGCTTGCCGGCCGCAACGGCTTCATCATCGCCGATCTTCCGGCGGATGCGCTCATCGCGGCCGCTGACGCGCTACGCGATCGCGGCACCGTTCTCTTCAATGCCGGATCGATCGACGACCGGCTGCGCGAGCAGAATTGTCGCGCCAATGTGATCCATGTTGCGCCGACCCGCTCGATGCTCGCGGACGCGCTTGCCCAGTATCTGGTTTGGAAGCAGTGGAAGCGCTGGCTGCTGGTGGTTGGCTCGCATGATCAGGACAAGCTGTATGCCGAAGCGCTGCGGCGCGCGGCCGCGCGCTTCGGTGCAAAGATTGTTCAGGAGCGGACATTCGAGGATACCGGCGGCGCGCGGCGCACCGACAGCGGCGTAACCCTGATCCAGCGTCAAATGCCTGTCTTCACCCAGCAGGCGCCGGCTTACGACATCCTCGTCGCGGCAGACGAGAGCGAGGTCTTCGCCGCCTATCTGCCCTACCGGACCTGGGACCCGCGGCCGGTTGCCGGCTCGGCCGGCCTGGTGCCGAGAAGCTGGGATGCTTCGCTGGACCAGTGGGGCGCGATCCAGATGCAGAACCGGTTCATGAAATTGAACTCGCGGCGCATGACGGCATTGGACATGCAGGCATGGACGGCGGTGCGGATGATCGGCGAGGCAGCATCGCGCGTCAATTCCGGCGACCGGAAAGCCATGTTTGATTTCGTTAAGCAGCCGAATTTTTCCGTTGCGGCGTTCAAGGGGCAGCGGCTGACGCTGCGGGACTGGAACCTGCAGCTTCGGCAGCCCATCCTGCTGGTTGACGGACGCATGGTGGTCTCGGTCTCGCCGCAGGAAGGTTTCCTGCATCAGGTCTCGGAGCTCGATACGCTTGGGTTCGATCGGCCCGAGACCAAGTGCAGGCTGCATTGAGGCAACTGAAGGCCCGGAGAAGCGCGGATGTGGCGTTCCTACCTGCTTTGCGGACTGATCGGGTGGATCGCCATCACCGCGCCGGCAAGCGGCTTTATCGCCTATGTATCGAATGAGAAGAGCAACACCGTCTCCGTGATCGACACCGACAAATGGATCGTCACCAAGACCATCAAGGTCGGCCAGCGGCCGCGCGGCATCGAATTCGCGCGGGACGGCAAGTCGGTGCTGGTCGCGGTCGGCGACGATGACAAGATCGAGGTGATCGACACGGTAACCCAGCAGGTGGTGGATTCCCTGCCCTCCGGTCCCGATCCCGAGCGCTTTACCCAGGATGCCGCTGGCAAACTTCTCTATGTCGCCAACGAGAACGACAACACGGTTACGGTTATCGACCTCGAAAAGCGCGCCCGCGTTGGAGAGATCCAGGTCGGCGTCGAGCCTGAAGGCATGACCCTCAGCCCGGACGGAAAACTCCTGATCAATACCTCCGAGACCACCAACATGGCGCATTTCATCGACACGGCGACGCGCGAGATCGTCGCCAATGTGCTGGTCGATGCGCGGCCGCGGTTTGCCGCCTTCAAGCGTGACAGCTCCGAATTGTGGGTGTCGTCCGAGATCGGCGGTACCGTGTCGGTCATCGATCCGGCCAAACGCGCGATCACCGGCAAGATCAGCTTCGACATTCCAGGCCTGCGCCGCGAAGCCATCCAGCCGGTCGGCATCGCAATCACCAGGGACGACAAGACCGCCTTTATTGCGCTCGGCCCTGCGAACCGCGTCGCCGTCGTCGATGCCGCCAGCCATTCCGTGATCAAGTATCTTCTGGTCGGCCAGCGGGTCTGGCAAATGGCATTCACCCCGGACGAAAAGTATCTGCTGGTGACCAACGGGGTCTCCAATGATGTCTCCGTCATCGACGCGACGGCGCAGAAGGTGATCAAGACGATCCAGGTCGGCGAATTGCCGTGGGGCATTACGATAGCGCAGCAGCCATGACGCCATCTTCCGCACCTGCCGCCGGCAAGCCACCTCCTGACGCCCGTCTCGGGCGCGATCCCGCGGGGATGCCCGCGCTGTCGATCGACACCGTCAGCCATTCCTATGGTCCGCGGCGCGCGCTCACCGACGTCAGCTTTGCGGTCGCGCCGGCGAGCTTCACGGCGCTCCTCGGCCTCAATGGCGCCGGCAAGAGCACGCTGTTTTCCCTGATCACGCGGCTGTACGGAATTCAGGCCGGACGCATCAGCATTTTCGGCCACGACATCCGCGCCGCGCCGGGCGAGGCGCTGCGCCTCTTGGGCGTCGTGTTCCAGCCCCGTACGCTTGACCTCGATCTGTCGGTGCAGCAGAACCTGCTTTACCACGCCGCCCTGCACGGCATCGCACGGGGCGAAGCGCGTATGCGCGGCGATGAGATGCTGGCGCGGCTTGGTCTGGCCGACCGCGCCGCCAGCAAGGTGCGCGACCTCTCCGGCGGCCAGATGCGGCGGCTGGAAATCGCACGTGCTCTGTTGCACCGGCCCCGCCTGCTGCTGCTCGACGAGGCGACCGTTGGGCTCGACGTCAAGGCTAGAGCCGATATTCTCGACCACGTTCGCCAGCTGGTGACCGAGCAAGGCATCGGCGTGCTGTGGGCGACGCATCTGTTCGACGAGATCAAACCGAACGACGATCTCGTGGTGCTGCATCAGGGGCGCGTGCTTGCGCATGGCGAGGTCACGCGCGTCACCGCCGAGGCAGGCGCCCAGGACATCCACGCCGCATTCATGCGCCTGACCGGAGCGGCGGCGGAATTCGGAAGGGCTGTGCCATGAGCACCACGATCGTCGGCCAGCACCGCAGTGGCTTTTCGCTTGCTCAATACGTCACCTGCCTGAACGGCATCGTGTGGCGCGAAGCCTTGCGCTTCCTGCACCAGCGCGAACGGTTTGTTTCGGCGCTGGTGCGGCCGCTGGTGTGGCTGTTCATCTTCGCGGTCGGCTTCCGCCAGGTGCTCGGCGTCTCTATCGTCCCGCCATACGAAACTTACATCCTCTATGAGGTTTATATCGCGCCGGGCTTGATGGCGATGATCCAGCTGTTCAACGGCATGCAGTCCTCGCTCTCGATGGTCTATGACCGCGAGATGGGCAACATGCGCACCTTGCTGGTAAGCCCGCTGCCACGCTGGTACCTGCTGTTCTGCAAGCTCGTCGCGGGAACGGCGGTCTCGCTGCTCCAGGTCTATGCCTTCCTGCTGATCGCGTGGTTCTGGGATATTGCGCCGCCGCCGATTGGGTATCTCACGGTGTTGCCGGCGCTGATCCTCTCAGGCTTGATGCTCGGCGCGCTCGGCATGCTGATCTCCTCCGGCATCAAGCAGCTCGAAAATTTCGCTGGGGTGATGAACTTCGTAATCTTCCCGATGTTCTTCGCCTCGTCAGCACTCTATCCGCTGTGGCGGGTGCAGGAGGGTAGCCCCCTGCTCTACTATATCTGCCTGTTCAATCCGTTCACCCATGCCGTCGAGCTGACGCGCTTTGCGCTGTACGGGCAGATCAACTCGATCGCGCTCACGGTCGTCGGCGGATGCACGGCGGTCTTCATGATCGGTGCGATATACGCCTATGATCCGTCGCGCGGGCTGACGCGGCACGGCCCGGCCGGAGGCGAAACATGAACTGGCGCATCGCGATCGCGACACTTTTTGTCATCGCGGCATCGAGCGAATGCTGCTCTGCCGCCGATCCGCGCTATCCGGATTGGCCGTGCGTGCAGGCCAAGGTGCCCGAAATCTCGCTTGCAGCGGTGTGGGCAGGTCCGCCGCTCGACGATGCCATCGACAAATGGAAGAACGACGCCAAGGTGAGCGCGCTGGTTTCGAAACTGGCTGCCAGGAAGACTCCCCTTGAGGAAGCAAAGCAAGCGGTCACCGAGTTTCTCACGGGTTCGGCGGCTGAAAAAACCGAGACCGGAAAACTCCTGTTCGCCGGCCTGTTCGAAACGCTCAACGCCCAGCGCAACTCGGTCCTGAACGGCCTCGAACGGGTGACCCGCAAGCAGCGCGAGGCTGCGGACAAGATCCGCGCCGATACGCTCGCCCTGCAGGCGCTGCAGGACGCATCCCCGCCCGATCAGCCAAAGATCGACGAGCTCAGCAATCAACTGATCTGGGAAACGCGGATTTTCGAGGACCGGCGACGCGTGATCGGCTTCGTCTGCGAGGTGCCGACCAGCATCGACCAGCGGCTGTTTGCGCTCGGCCGTGTCATCCAGCAGGAGATGGAATAGCCAAGAGGCGTAGTCGTTCGCTGCTCAGACTAGCGCGGCGGCTCCTCATCGGCCCTTGGCTCCGGCTGCGCCTCCACAACGGGCAGATTTGCCCGCTCCCAGCCCTCCGTCCCCTCGGGGTACCAGGCCACGTTGGAATAGCCGTAGGACAGCACCCGTTTCGCCGCATTCCACGACATCCAGCATTCTTCCTGGCAGTAGATCACAATGAGCGCCGCCTTGTTGCCGCTCGAAACCCGCTCAAGCCCGCGCCGCAGATAATCTTCGGTTGACCCTGCCAGCTTGCCGTAGCCGGTGTCTGGCAACCAGACACTGCCGGGAATATTGAAGCGCGGCTTGTCGCGCCAGACGGTGCCTATGGGCAGGTTCGCCGGTTTCGGCACCCGCGGCAGCACGTCGATGAAGATGCCCATGCCGGCACGCCAAATCGTTTCTGCCTCTGCGGTCGTTAGCACGCGCGCGCCAGCGAGCGTCGCCGGAACGGGCGCGCGATAATTGTCCGTGCGATATCCGTCAGGCTCGGGCACGCTTGCCTGCGCATGCGCCGGTGCGGCAAATACCAATGCAGCAACGATGGCAAGCGCAAGCTTCCGGCTCATGGCGACTTCGTCGCCGTCTCCGCACCGATCGGCCGATCGTTCTCATCCAGCAAGGGCACGCCGAAGTCGAGCAGGATCCGGTTGATGGCCGGCTGGTTCTCCTGGATCAGGCGGTTGAGCAACCGCTTCCAATTCTGGTCGGCTGCGCGGACGCCCATGCCGATGCGATAAACTAGCCGCGGCCCCGTCGTTTCCTTGACCAGCGGCGTGACGTGGAGCGGCGGATTTGCCTTCTTGGCATAAAAGCCCGCGAGCGGGCCCCACAAAATGCCGGCGTCGATCTTTCCCGAGGTCAGATCGTCGATCATGGCCGCGGCCGAAGAATCGAGACGGGTGTCGATCATCAACGGATACGGCTTGGCGTCCGCCATCAATCCGTTGGCGGCCATGTTGGTGGCGGGCGGTGTGCCGGCGACGATGCCGATGTGCTTGCCCTTCAGGCGCGCGTCGCCCAGCGTCGCGACATCGTCGAGCCCGCCGCCTTGCCTGGCGACCAGCGCGTACGCCGTGCGGTAGTAGGGATTGGTGCCCTGGGCCATGTCGTCGCCCTGCGGAAAGCCCATGATGACGTCGCAGCGATGTGCGCCGAGCGTCATCCGCACGAAGCCGGTTGCCTGCGGGAAATAGACATAGTCGAGCTTCTTCTGCAGCTTTTCCGCGAACAACTCGCCGAGCCTGTTTTCGAAACCCTCGCCCTTGTCATTCGAGAACGGCAGATTGCGAGGGTCGGCGCATATTCTCAGCACCTTGGGATCGACCAGTTCGATCGACAGATCCGGGCCGTCAGTGGCCTGCGCCCGCGCCATACCGGCGCCGGCAAGCGTTGCGGCGATCGCGACCAACGGGGGGAGCAGACCGTGACATCGCGCGCCATTTGTCATCGCAGTCTCTCCTCTCGATCAAACTATCAGCCATAGATTGCGCGCCGGCCGTCGTCATGCAACAGGAATGATCCCTGCGATGCTGCGGCGCAAACCAACTTGACGGGGAACGGCGAAAGCTCGACATCGCTTCGTGATCGGACAGAGGCAGAAGTATGGCGCTTCGCGTTTGCAGTCTTGTCATGCTCGTCCTGTTCGGCGCGTTGACCGTTTCGCTCGCTCAGCCGCAAGCGCTTGAGGTCCGCGAGGTGGCCCCCGGCCTGTTCGTGCATCACGGCCTGACTGCGCTGATGGCGCGCGAGAACGACGGCGCGATCGCCAATATCGGCTTTGTCATCGGTGAAAACGCGGTCGCGGTGATCGACACCGGCGGCAGCGTGCATGAGGGACGGCGGCTGCTGGCGGCAATCCGCGCCCGTACCGACAAGCCGATCCGATATGTCATCAACACGCATGGTCACCCGGATCATGTCTTTGGCAACGCTGCCTTTGTCGGCGACGGAACCATGTTCGCCGGTCACCGGAACCTGCCACGCGCGCTTGCCGCGCGCGGTCAGTTCTATCTCGACACATTCCGCCGGATCATGGGCGATCAGCTGATGGATGAGGTCCGCATCATCCCGCCGACCCTTCTTGTCGATGGCAGCATCAGGATTGATCTCGGCTCGCGCATCCTGATCTTGATGGCCTGGCCGGCCGCGCATACCGATCACGATCTCACCGTGTTCGATGAACAAACCAGGACGCTGTTCACGGGCGATCTTGTTTTCCTTGGCCACACGCCCGTGCTGGACGGCAGCATTCGCGGCTGGCTCGCCGCAATCGGCGAGCTCAGCCGCCTGCCCGCGCAGCGGGTGATACCCGGTCACGGACCTGTGAGCGAATGGCCGGCGGCCCTCACCGACCAGCGCCGCTATCTCGAAACCCTGTCGTCCGATGTCCGCGCCCTCATCGCCGGCGGCGCGCCGATAACCGCCGCCGCCAAATCCGCTGCGGCCTCAGAGCGATCGCGATGGCAGCTGTTCGACGACTACAATGCGCGCAACGCAACCGCCGCATTCTCGGAAATTGAATGGGAGTAGCGCGCACAATGCCGTATAGTGATGTCATTGACGGTCGCAACGAAGGACGGCCATGTCCGGACACCGCGTGCGTTTGCTTGGCATTGTCGGGCTCCTGAGCGTCATGCTCGGCGCCGGCCCGGCGTACGCGGCTGCCGAGGCCTATGATCCGTGGCCCGGCCTGGTGCAGGACATCTTCAAGAACCGTCCGATGCAGGACGGCAGTGCCGTGATCGCGATTGAGATGCCGTACCGTGCCGAGGATGCGGCGATTGTCCCGGTCACCCTGCGCAGCAAGCTTTCGCCCGACGACAGCCGCCGCATGCTGGCGATCACGCTGGTGATCGACCAGAACCCCGCGCCGATGGCGGCGCGGTTCGAGCTCGGGCCGAACGCCAATGTGACGGAAATCTCGACGCGGGTGCGCGTCAACAACTATACCGATGTTCACGCGGTGGCCGAGCTTAGCGACGGACGGCTTTACGTGGCGAAGACCTATGTGAAGGCGTCCGGTGGCTGCTCGGCACCGGCGATCAAGAACGCCGACGAAGCCAAGGCCAGGCTGGGCCAGATGCGGTATCGGCAATTCGCGCGATCCGGCGCCGCCAACGGCACCCGCGAGGCGCAGATCATGATCGGTCATCCCAACAATTCCGGCCTGCAGATGAACCAGGTTACGCAGCTCTACATCCCGGCCTTCTTCATCAACGAACTGCGCTTGTGGCAGGACGATAGTCTCCTGCTGACCATGGAAGGGGGCATCTCCCTGTCCGAAGACCCCAACATCCGATTCACGTACGCCTCAAACGGCGCGAAACGTTTCCGCGCCGAGGCCAAGGACACCGAGGGCCACCTGTTTCGGAACGAATGGAAGATCGACGACTCCGGGATGTGATGCGGACGCCACCCGGCCAGGATTGGCCATTCCTAAAAACATCTCACTTCGGCCTCGGCTTGGGCGCGCCTGAGCTCGTTGAGCGCGCCTGACGCCTGTTCGGAGGTGCGAAACTGCGTGCCCAGATTGCCGCGAACCTGCGACATGCTAAGGACGGTTTCCGCGGTGACGTAGCGCGCATAGGGCAACAGCGATGCGATGACGTCGATCGAGCAGGAGCATTGTTCGATCACCTGCCGTGTCTCGCCATTCGCCTTGAGACAGCCGAACACGTATTCCACCCGTGCCGCCGTCGGATAGTCGTTGGTCTCCTCCGCGCGTGCGATGATCGCCGTCGTCGCTAGCACGATCAACGCGGCGGCAATTCGTCGTACCGATCCGGCTACGGTCATCGCTTTCCTCCGCTGCTGGACGCAAAGCTATGCTATGACTATCCCGCTGAAAAGAAGGCGTTCGCTCATGCGGCTTCGGGAACCCGTCATGATCCACACAGCGTGCGCGCTCCGGCGCGCGGTCGCGCCCGCAATGTTCGCTGTCGGTCTTGGCCTTGTCGCGCTGACGGCGGCAGCGCAGGACATGATGCGCCACGTCGACCTTTCGTCACCGGATATGGTTTCGGCCGAAATGACCCGCGCAGAGGTCGAGGCTACCCTTGCGAAGGCAACAAGCGCGCTACCTGCCGACTTCTCCGGAAAGAGACTATCCGGGCTCGACCTTTCCGGGCTCGACCTGTCCGGCGCGAGTTTTCGCGCCGCCCGCCTCAACCGAACGAAGCTTGCCGGCGCGAAACTCGATCGCGCCATCCTCGATCAGGCGTGGCTGCTCGAGGCCGATCTGCGGGGCGCGAGCGTGAAGGGCGCCAATTTGTTCGCCTCACAGATGGCTCGCGCGCGCCTCGACGGAGCTGATCTCTCCGGCGCGCGGGTTGCCGCCGATCTTACCGGCGCAAGCCTGGTCGGGGCCTCGATCGCGGATGCAAATCTGGCGGCCGACATGCGCAACCAGTCCATGGGCCTCATGCGCGCGGTGCTGCGATCGGCCAATCTGGAACGGCTGAACGCGCGCGGCGCCGACCTGTCCCGCGTCGATCTCGAATTTGCCTCGCTCAAGGGCGCCGATCTCACGAAAGCCTCGCTCAAGGGCGCTCAGCTCGGGGGAGCCGACTTGACAGGCGCGACCGTCATCGACGCCGATTTCGATGGCGCCGACCTCAATTCAGCGAAGATGATTACGCCAGCCGGCCTCGATCAGGCGAGAAATCTCGACAAGGCGAAAAACCGCGATCGTCTGCTAAAATGAAAACACCGGAGGGATTGCTGATGCGCTGGATCCTGGCTTTGGCCGCGCTGCTGCTGGCAGGCAGTGGCGAGCTTGCCGCGCAGGGCAAGGGCATCCGGTTCTGGAATCTGACCACCGCGACCATCTCCGGTCTTCAGCTCTCACCGGCCGGAAAGAATGTCTGGGGTCCCAACCAGACCTTGAACGACAAGGATAAGGAGGTCGACCACCGCGAACGCCTGCGCATTACTGGCGTGGAGCCGGGACGCTATGACGCGAAGGTCAGCTATCCCGATGCAAGGCAATGCTTGGTGCGGGATATCGAGATCAAGGCGGATGCGGTGTTTTCGATCGAGGACAAGGATTTGAAGGACTGCAACAAGTAGCCCGCCTCGACAGGCGCAAGACGCGATTCAATCTGCGGGCGTCATACTGCCGGTATCAGATTTTTTCCTTGGCGTGCGGATATTCGCAGCGCCACTTGACCGCGGTCCAGTTCGGGTGCTCGCCAACCCATTGCGCAATGTAGGGCTGGGCAGCCATCGCACATTGCCGCAAGGAAAAGTCCGAGGAAAACACCAGGTTGCGCTCCTCACAGGTAGCCGGCGACGACACTGCGCATATGGTCAGGATCAGGTTTATCGCATTCATCCGCATTCCTTCCCTAAATTGCCCAAGAAATACGTCGTCGGACGCGCGAGGTTTCTAAACAACGTATGGAACTCAGAAGTTGACGCCAAACACCAGCCGCGCTTGGTGGCGCTCGAAGTTGACGAGATCGAGTGCGGCCGTCGATCCGGCCGGACGCCCCCAGGCCTGAATGCTCCAGGCGGCGGTGAGCCGGGAGCGCGGCGACAGTTGGAAATACGCCGTCGGGCCGACAAACCAAGCCTGGCCGGAAAATTGCTCCAATCCGATCCCTTCGTATTTCCTGAGGTAGCGCGCTTCGCCACCGACCAGAACGTCGGGATGTATGCGCCACATCGCTCCGAGCGCGGCGCCGATGGTGGACTGCTGCTCCGCAGCGCCGGTTGCCACGAAGCGCGTCCATTCCGGCTGATAGATCAGGTTGAGGGCTATGAGCGAATAGTTCGGGACCAATTCGCGCTCGAGCGCGAGCCTGAATTCGGTCTCGAATTTCCGGACAGCAACTCCGCTGATGTCGTCGATGCGGCTGAGCTCGCTCTCGACGGCGAATGTCAGCCCGAACGGCGCGCTGTCGCGTTCCAGCAATCGGTAGCGCACATCGATCGACACGCCTTGCCACGCCAATTGCCGGCGATCGTCCAGCTCGGGAACGGCGCGAATATCGTGGGCGGCGAACCCGCTTCCGACCTCGATTCGGAGATTCTTGACGGGGACGAATTCCAGCTCGAATTCCTGATGGCCGGCGCGATATTTGCCGCCTTCCTTGCCGAAGCGTCCGGTGCTCTGGCTCTGAAATTCGCGCTCACCGACATTGCCGACATCGGTGCCGATCATGAATCCAAACAGATGCTCGGAATCGATGGCCTCGGCATGGGCGCAGGCTGGAAGCAGCGCGGAAAAGCACAGGATTGCCGCCCGGAACACTCTTGCTCGAATTGGCATCCACATTCCGATGGCTAAGGGAAGGATAGGAAAGCTCCGTCGATCGGAAGCGAATCCTAACACAGCCGGGAACCGGCCGCGAGCAAGGCGTGCCTCCAGTCGCGATTACCACGGGCACAAAAAATCCCCGGCCTGACAGCGCCGAGGTTGCTATGGTCTTCTCAAGGAAAGCTCCGAGGGTTTTGCCTTCGGTGCACGAGACGTCCGCCGCGGCTCCGGCCTGCAGAGCCGGAGCCGGGCAGATCGCGTTGGCGCTCTATTTGCGCGCCGCGCAGGCGTACATGTTGATTTCCATGCCCACCGGCACTTCAACGATTTGTGGAGTCTTCCAAGTCATTGGGGGCCTCCCACTAAGATTGGCGCGATGCTCACGCCAACGTTGAACGTAGGGCCAGCCCGAAAGCAACGCAAGGGCGGAACAGCATCAGCTTGCTCGAGTGTGGCAAGCAGGACAGCCGAAATTTCGCTCTCGGGCAAGGCCACTTCTCTTTTGGACAAAGCACGGCGCCGCACACACGTCGAGCGACGACTTTCTCGTCTTCGCGACGCGCGAGCGCGCGGCAGCTATTTCAACAATCGCAACAGCGCTTTCCCGGCGCGGCCGTTTAGCTCCTTCGCATCGAGGGTCCCGTCCTTGTCCGGATTGGCTGCGTTAAAGCGTCGCTCCACCACGGCAAGATACTCCTCAAGGGTCAGGGTGCCGTCGCGATCGGGATCGGCGGCCGCCAACTCCCCGGCGCTCAACCTGCCCGCCAGCTCGCGCTTGTCGAGCGTGCCGTCATGATCGCGATCGAGCTTTGCGAACAGGCTGGATGCGGCTTTCTTGACCTCCGCGAGATCGAGCGTGCCGTCGTTGTCCGTGTCGAACATCTTGATGGCATCTGCGCGGGGAGCCGCGAGGGCCGGCACGCTTGCCGCGGTGAGCGTTGTGAGAGCCATCATCAGCACACTGCGCCGGAGCGACATCACGGTGGACCTCCCGCTTTTTTCCTGCGCCGAGTTACACAAGGGGCATGCGATTCCGGATCATGGCTCAGGCGACGGTGAGCCGAGCCGATGCAAGACTGCATGTCGGCTGGCGCGTGACCGGCCGCAATCTTACGGCCGATCTCTGCTCGCTTCCACCTGCAGCTCGATCATTCAACAGCCCTTGTCGGCCGCCGTCTTCTCCTCCGGCTTGGCCCCTTGCGCCTGCTGTGCGGCCGTCGGCTGACCTTGCATCTGCTTCTGGGTATCCTGCGATGAGGTTGCAACGTCGCCGGTTGCGCGGTTCATCGTGTCCGTCGGCGGATGCTCCTTGGGATCACTCGCCATGCCGGTGGTCTGGCCGGATCCCGTGGAGGCTGGCCCGGAACCAGCGTCCTTTGCCGTCCGGCCGGAGGTGTCACAGGGACCTGCCATTGCGGTGCTGGCGCTGAACATCAGTGTGACGCAACCCGCGAGAATTAATGCTTTCGCTTTCATCTGCTTGCTCCTTCGTCCTGACGCGCGTCTCGGGACGCGCGTGACCAAAGGCAACCGAGGCGGAAGCTGCGGGTTCCGGGTGGCCAGCCCAATGTTGTCGCTGTTCAATCGGCCACTCCGCGGACCAACATTTGCGAGGCCATTTATGCGATCCACAAGCAGCGGAACACTCGGCGTATTGTTTGCCATCTGCATGGCATTGCCGGCGAACGCTCAAGACAGTGCCGGCAAGCCGGCTCCGAACCCGGCAAGCCCGGTGCTGACCGGCAAGGAACGCCTCGGCAGGAAATGGATGGATGAGCAGCGAATCGACAACTGCAATGTGCCGATCGACAAGCGGGGGACCAAGCCGCGTCCGGGCGCCTGCCCGCATGGCCCGACGGGCTAGCGGACAGCGCCGCTAGCTGGGATCACCAGCGTCGCCGTTGAGGCCAAATGGAGGCGGCGCTCCGGCGGAAACATCCGCAGACAGGCCGTGGTGCTGCGCCTTGTGTATGGAAGAGGGAACAATTCCAAAATACTTGCGAAACACGCGGCTGAAATGCGACGAGCTCGAAAAGCCCCATGAAAACGCGACGTCGGTAACGGTCTTTCCCCCGTGCGTCTCCAATTCGTGACGGCAATTCTGCAATCGCGCGCGCCAGATGTAGTCGCTGACGGTCATTCCCCGATCGCTGAAGAGCATGTGAAGATAGCGCTTGGTACAGCCGAGCGCCGCGGAAATCTGGTCGATGCAGAGCTCGGGATCGCGCAGATGCTCGCGGATAAAGGCCTGGGCGCGTATGTACATGGCCTCGGGGCCGCCGCGATCGAACGTCGCATCCGCCTCGCGCAGCGGCAACAGCAGAAGATCGATCAGCGAGTCGGCGACGATGGCGGCGTTATTGGGCGAAAGCTTCGCCGCTTCGTCAAACGCGGCATGCACAAAATCGTGGGAGATCCGGCCGGTCCCGGTGCGTGCCGAAAGCTTGCATGCCGACATCCTCTCCGCATGGAAGCCGCGCTCCCGCAGCAATTCCTTGGGAACGATGACGACGTCGTGCCGCGTCAGGCCCGGACTGATGATCGCATGCGGACAGGCGACGTCGTAGGCCAGGCAATCGCCGGGCTTGAGCTCGATACGCCGGCCGTCCTGCTCGAACCAGGAAGTTCCTTCCGTCTGGAAATGTATCTTGACGTAGGGATGCTCGCTCGATCGCGCCCGGGACACCGTGTGCGCGAGCCGATGCTGGCTCACCTCGATATGACAGAGCTTCAGCTGCGACACCGTCGTGTAGCTGACTCGCGCATCGAGCGACGAGCCCTTCAGCGGATCGATTTCGAATTGGCCGCAGAGATCGGTCAGTGCGTCTGACCAACATTGAATCTGCTTCTTCGGCGACAATCCGGCAGTGCTCAGCGAGTGAACTGTATCGGACATTTCCAGCCACCGATCGCAAGACGTGACGCCTGCCGTGAAAGGTTCGGCCACGGTGAGGCCACATTCACCTCAGGTAGAACGTCGTTGGGCGCCGAGCACGCTTGTCCCCGCACCCGCTGGGCAATCCTCCGACTTAGTCTCTGCGTCGTCAAGAAAAACCTCAACCTCGACTGCCCACCAGTGTCGACTTGTTGCCGCATGCATCGCGACGTGGGCGCGCCCGTTGGGGCCGGTGGAGCCCGGTTCAAAAAAGAGTCCGGCGGCTTCCCTTCTGAGCAAATCCCCTTCCCTCTTGGGCAAGTTTCCCGTTGCCGAACGGGATTAGCATGCAGGAACAAGATGGAAAAATGGGCCGCTTCGACGGAACCCAAGTGTTCATCAGTGGGAGGAATTCGCTATGCGCAACGTGCTGATTGCAAGTTGTCTTGGTTCCGTGGCGGCGTTTGCCGCGGGCGGAGCTGTGGCCAACGACGAACTGAACAAGATGGCGCAGAACCCGAAGGATTGGGTGATGCCGGCCGGCGATTACGCCAACACGCGTTACTCCAAGCTCAACCAGATCAACGCGTCCAATGTCGGCAAGCTGCAAGTCGCATGGACATTCTCGACCGGCGTGCTGCGGGGCCATGAAGGCGGTCCGCTCATCATCGGCAACATCATGTACGTCCACACGCCTTTCCCCAACAAGGTCTATGCTCTTGACCTGTCCAAGGACCAGCAGATCGTCTGGAAGTACGAACCGAAGCAGGATCCGAACGTCATTCCCGTGATGTGCTGCGACACGGTCAACCGCGGCCTGTCCTACGCTGACGGCAAGATCTTCCTGCATCAGGCCGACACGACCCTGGTCGCCCTCGACGCCAAGACCGGCAAGGTCGAATGGAGCGCCAAGAACGGCGATCCCTCCAAGGGCGAAACCGGCACCTCTGCGGCGCTCGTCGTCAAGGACAAGGTCCTGGTCGGCATCTCCGGTGGCGAATTCGGCGTGCAGTGCCACGTCACCGCCTACGACCTGAAATCCGGCAAGCAGGTTTGGCGCGCCTACTCCGGCGGACCGGACGACCAGATCAAGGTCGATCCCGAGAAGACGACCGAGCTCGGCAAGCCGATCGGCAAGGACTCGAGCATCAAGACCTGGCAGGGCGATCAGTGGAAGATCGGCGGCGGCTGCACATGGGGCTGGATGTCCTATGACCCCTCGCTGAACCTGGTCTATTACGGGTCTGGAAACCCCTCGACCTGGAACCCGAAGCAGCGTCCGGGCGACAACAAGTGGTCGATGACCATCTTCGCGCGCAATCCGGATACCGGCATGGCGCGCTGGGTCTACCAGATGACGCCTCATGACGAGTGGGACTTCGACGGCGTCAACGAAATGATCCTCAGCGATCAGCAGATCGGCAACGCGACGCGCAAGCTGCTGACGCATTTCGACCGCAACGGTCTCGCCTATACGATGGATCGGGAAACCGGCGAGCTTCTGGTCGCCGAGAAGTATGACCCGAAGGTCAACTGGACCACTGGCGTCGACATGAACAAGAGCTCGCCGACCTACGGCCGTCCCAAGGTCGTCAGCCAATATTCGACCGAGCAGACCGGCGAGGACAAGAACACCAAGGGCGTCTGCCCGGCCGCGCTCGGCACCAAGGACGAGCAGCCGGCAGCCTATTCGCCGGAGACGCAACTGTTCTACGTGCCGACCAACCATGTCTGCATGGACTACGAGCCGTTCAAGGTGAGCTACACTGCGGGCCAGCCCTATGTCGGCGCGACGCTCTCGATGTATCCGCCTCCTGGCGAGAGCCACATGGGTAACTTCATCGCCTGGGACAACAAGACCGGCAAGATCGTCTGGTCCGTGAAGGAACAGTTCTCGGTGTGGTCCGGTGCGCTCGCGACCGCCGGCGGTGTGGTGTTCTACGGCACGCTCGAAGGCTACCTGAAGGCAGTCGACGCCAAGACGGGCAAGGAACTCTACAAGTTCAAGACTCCGTCCGGCATCATCGGCAACGTCACCACCTATGAGAACGCCGGCAGGCAGTACATCGCGGTATTGTCTGGAGTCGGTGGCTGGGCGGGTATCGGCCTTGCCGCTGGTCTGACCGAGCCGACTGAAGGCCTCGGGGCCGTCGGTGGCTACGCCGCGCTGAGCAACTATACCGCGCTCGGCGGCACGCTCACGGTGTTCGCCTTGCCGCAATGAGCCAACCAACCTCGTCCGGCGCATGGATGATTCCATGCGCCGGTCTCACCCTGCTTCTGGTACCGAGGACAAGCTCTTGCGTAGAAACCGGTTCGTGGCCGCCGCGCTGATTTTCGTGGCGATTGGCGGAATTGCCTTCGCTGAAGGCGCAGGCGATCCAACCGCAGTCAAGTCAGAGGACGGCAAGTACTTCGACAAGGACGGCAATCCGACCTTCAAGGTCGCGGCCGATGGTACGGTGGACTGGTACACCTATTCCGGATACCGCCGTTATCACTCGGAATGCCACGTCTGTCACGGTCCGGACGGGATGGGGTCGAGCTATGCGCCTGCGCTGACGGAATCCGCCAAGACCATGAGTTACGGCGATTTCATCGGCATCGTCGCCAGCGGCCGCAAGAACGTCAACACTGCGCAGGGGAATGTGATGCCGGCGCTCGGCGATAATCCGAACGTCGCCTGCTACATGGACGACATCTACATCTATCTGCGCGCCCGTGCCCATAACGCCGTCGGGCGCGTGCGTCCTCCAAAGAAGGAAGACAAGCCGGAAGCCTACACCCAGGCGGAAAACTCCTGCATGGGAAGGAAATGATCTTTCGCAAGATGGTGCGCACGGGCTATTCGTGCAGCGTCTCAAAACGAAAGTGGAGTCTGGAATGAAGACGCGCGCTGCTGTCGCCTTCGAAGCAAAGAAGCCGCTCGAGATCGTCGAGCTTGACCTCGACGGACCGAAGGCCGGCGAGGTGCTGGTCGAGATCAAGGCGACGGGAATTTGTCACACCGACGCCTATACGCTCGACGGTTTTGACAGCGAGGGGATATTTCCCTCCATCCTCGGCCACGAGGGCGCCGGCATCGTCCGCGAAGTCGGCCAGGGCGTGACGTCGGTGAAGGCTGGCGATCATGTGATTCCGCTCTACACGCCGGAATGCCGCCAGTGCAAAAGCTGCCTGAGCCAGAAGACCAACCTGTGCACTGCGATCCGCGGCACCCAGGGCAAGGGCGTGATGCCCGACGGCACCAGCCGCTTCTCCTACAAGGGCAGCACGATCTATCATTACATGGGCTGCTCCACCTTCTCGAACTTCATCGTGCTGCCGGAGATCGCGGTGGCGAAGATCCGCCAGGACGCCCCCTTCGACAAGAGCTGCTACATCGGCTGCGGCGTGACGACCGGCGTCGGCGCCGTCGTCAACACCGCCAAGGTAACGCCAGGGTCCAACGTCGTGGTGTTCGGCCTCGGCGGCATCGGGCTCAACGTCATCCAGGGTGCGAAGATGGTCGGCGCCGACAAGATCATCGGCGTCGACATAAATGACTCCAAGGAAGAATGGGGCCGCAAGTTCGGCATGACGCACTTCGTCAATCCCAAGAAAGTTGACGGCGACATCGTCGCGCATCTCGTCACCCTGACCGATGGGGGCGCCGACTATACCTTCGACTGCACCGGCAATGTCACGGTGATGCGCCAGGCGCTGGAGTGCTGCCACCGCGGCTGGGGCACTTCCGTCATCATCGGTGTCGCCGAAGCCGGCAGGGAAATCGCCACACGTCCGTTCCAGCTGGTGACTGGCCGGGTCTGGAAAGGCACGGCGTTCGGCGGCGCGCGCGGTCGCACCGACGTGCCGAAGATCGTCGACTGGTACATGAACGGGAAGATCCAGATCGATCCGATGATCACCCATGTCCTCAAGCTGGAGGAGATCAACAAGGGCTTCGATCTGATGCACGAAGGTAAATCAATCCGTTCGGTCGTCGTGTTCTGAATCAAACAACGTCAAACACAAGGAGGATAGACATGGCCGTTCAACTCCATCCATCGATCGACAGCGGCGTAAAGAAGGGCTCGGGCAGCTTTGCCGGCGGCACCCTGGTCTGCAATTGCAAGGACAGGCCGGTCAAGGTCGGCATCAAGGGCGACGTGGCCCACAACCACGCCTGCGGCTGCACCAAGTGCTGGAAGCCTGACGGGGCGATCTTCTCGGTGGTCGCGGTTGTGCCGCGCGAAAACGTCACGGTGCTCGAGAATGGCGACAAGCTCGGGATCATCGACGCCTCGGCGGCGATCCAGCGCTACGCCTGCAAGGCCTGCGGCACGCATATGTACGGCCGCATCGAGAACAAGGCTCACCCCTTCTACGGCCTCGACTTCGTCCATCCCGAACTGTTCCAGGAAGCCGGCTCCGCAGCGCCTGGCTTTGCGGCGTTCGTGTCGTCCGTGATCGAGTCCGGCGTCAATCCATCTGACATGCCGGCCATCCGGGCGCGGCTCAAGGAGCTCGGGCTCGAACCCTACGATTGCCTGTCTCCGGCGCTAATGGACGTGATCGCCACCCACGTGGCGCAGTCGAGACAGAAAGCGGCCTGAGCCGCCTTCACAGGCGCCCGCCGGCAGCGACCATTCGCCGCCGGCGGGATTCGCTTGCTCACTCCACGGCTTATCGCCCTGTGGGCGTAATCGCCATCATCCACAGGTTCCTTGATCTCCAAATCGCCACCACTTCGGCAAATTGAGGTCGCAACGATCAACAACAATCTCCGCGCGTACGGGGAGACTGATCGATGGCCTACAAGATCGTTGCGCAGAAGGACGACACCACCGTTCGCAGCGAGCGGAAGAGCTTGTTGATTGCCGCGGCCAAGGCGCGCATCTGGGCCGAGGAAGGCTGGGACGTCTCGGTCACTGATGGCGAGGGCAAGAAGCTGGATCGCGCCGAGCTCGACGGTCTGTTCGCGGCCTGAGGGGGCCCGGCACCTTCGCGTGCGCTGCCACGCGTCTTGCAACCTTGCCTTGGTTGGCACGATGGGCCGGCCCCGCTAGCGTTTCTGTCGGGGGGTCGAGCGGCATGGCGAAGAAGCGCGTTTCCAGCGTTGAGCTTACGTGGATCATCGTTGAGCAGATGAAAGAGGACGGCAATTTCCAGAAGGGATTGTCGGTCGCCGTTATTCCCGATGCCAGGCTCGGCTGGCGCGCAGTGATCGAGGCGCGCGCGCAGCGGCGCATGACCCCGCGGGCGCTGAGGCGGTTCGCGGCGATGCAAAAAGAACTGCAGGAAGCCTACGCGCTCAGCGCCGACTGACTGTAGCTGCCAGCCAGCGTCCGCGTCGCACCGTACGCGAGACTATGCGTGCGATCAGCGCCCGGTTTCTCGGGAGTAACGACACCCGGATTGCAAGACCGGGCGACATTGCGCCGCGGGAGGCAGAAGGCACGTTTCGCCCGTCGTTCCGCCGTGGTCTTTGTCGCGGCCACAGCCTAAAATCGCCACTGCCTGCCTCTTTGCCGTTTTTCGGAGCCTTTCGTTGATCATCCGCCGTGCGCTTGCCTTCCTCTGTCTCGTCCTCGCCGCTTTCGCCGATCCGGCCCCGGCCGGCGCCCAAAGCGCCCTTGCCGCCCAGGTGGCAAAACCGGTGGCGCTGCCGGACATCGCGATCGGCTCGCCCAAGGCAAGCGTGACCATCACCGAATATGCCTCGATGAGCTGTCCGCATTGCGCGGCCTGGGGCGAGAACGTGTTTCCGATGCTGCGCACACGGTACATCGACACCGGCAAGGTGCGCTTCGTGTTTCGCGAGTTTCCGCTCGACATCAAGGCCGCCGGCGCCTCGATGCTGGCGCGCTGCATCGCCAAGGGCGACGCCGAGAAATATCTCGCGGTCACCGCGACCATGTACCAGCAGCTCGATCCGCTCTTGAACCGCACCAAGGACACGCTGATCACGATCGGCAAGCTCAACGGCCTGAGCGAGCAGCAGGTAGCCGACTGCGAGACCGACCAGTCGCTGCTCGACAAGCTGAAGGCGGACCAGCAATTCGCGTTCGAGACGCTGAAGGTGGATTCCACGCCGACCTTCTTCGTCAATGGCCAGCGGCTGAAGGGTGCGATGTCGTTCGAGGAGCTGGACGCGATCCTCAAACCGATGCTCAAGCGCTGACGGGTTGCCGGCTCAGGCCGCAAACAGCCGCACTGGCTGCTCGAAGCCTTTGAGGGAAAATTCCCGCCCCTGATCGTCAACCATGCCGCCGCTGCGGTCGCGTACCGCCGAGGTGACGAGGATCTCGCCGGATTTTGCCGCCGCCTGCGCCCGCGCCGCGCGGTTCACCACCGTGCCAATCGCAGTGAGGTCACGATGGGAGTGGCCGAACTCGCCGAAATTGGTCTCGCCGCAGTCGATGCCGATGCCAATGCCGAGCTCGACATCGCGCGTGCCGATGGCTTCCAGCAGCGCCTCGCGGCGTTCGGCAAAGCGTTGCTGGATCGCCCGCGCGGCAAGCAGCGCCTGGACGGGATGGTCGTCCTGCTTGACCGGAAAATTGAAGATCGCGAGCACGGCATCGCCGATCGTCTTGTTGAGCAGGCCGTCGTAGCGCCAGATCGCGGCCGCACAGTCGTCGTAGAAGGCGTCGAGCAGCGAGGCGAGGCCTGCCTGCCCGACGGTCTGTGTGAGCGTGGTGTAGCCGCGCAGGTCCGCGAACATGATGGTGGCGTCGATCGTCACCGCGCGCGCCTTCATGATCTTCGAGAAGGCCATCTCGCAGATCGTGCAGGTGTTGGGGTTCATGCGGCTCGGCTTGACGCCGAACACGCGAAACGGCACCGAGAGCGGCCCGCGCAGGGCGATCGGCACATGCAGGTTTTGCCAGCAGCCCAGGCACAGCGTGGCAGGTTCCGGGGTCATCGCATTCCTTCGATGGCGCGCCTTCAATCTAGCACCGCGTGCGTCCGGTGGCGCGGAATTTTGCCAAATCAGGCCGATGTCGGCTCGCTGGCCACGGGTTTTTCGGCTGGCGGCGCCGCGACGAAGGTCAGGCCGATCCGGTTCTGCTGGATCCAGGCGACCTCGCACTCGCGCACGATGGAGGAGTCCTTTGCCATCACCAGGCGGAAGCGCTGCGGCACGAAAGCCGGTTCGTTGACCTCGATGGCGCAGCCTTCTGCCGAGATGTTGAGCACGGTGCAGCGCATCACCGATCCCGCCGCCGACACGAAGGCGGGCTCGTTGATCTCGGTTCGCGGAAACCTGCGTCGCTCTTCCATCCCCATCGACCCCAACCGGTTCGACCGGCCGACGATAGCGACAAAGATTAAAAAAGCGCTCAAGCCGGGAGGGACAAGAGTAGCGAAAATCGGCGACTTCCGCGCACTTCGCCTATTCGAGCGCGAAGAATGATTACTGCGCTATCTGAGATCGACGCGCTTCCTCTCCGGCTGCCTCGCAGCGCTGCGAAGCCTGACGTTGTGTTTCTGCGCAGGAGACCTGCACAAGCTGCGGCTTGTTGTGCGCCGCGAGCCGGGCGTAGCTTTCTGGTATCGCGGTACGTAGGGCGCGACGGCCGCTGGACCAATGAACAATGCGCCACGGGGAGCGGCCATGTTCGAGATTCTCGATCGCCGGACGAGTCTGACCGGCAACCAGATCAAAATCCTCACCGCAGCAATCATCGGCGACGCGCTGGAATTCTTCGACTACTTTCTGATCGGCTTCGTTCTCGCCTTCCTGATCGGGCCGTGGAAGCTGACCTTCGGCCAGTCGGCGATCGTGTTGATGAGCTCCGGCATCGGGGCGATCATCGGCGCCTATGTCTGGGGGTGGCTGGCGGATCGTATCGGGCGGCGGCTGGTGTTCATCGGCACGGTGCTGAACTTCTCGATCGCCACGGGTCTACTCTACTTCACGCCGGACAATGGCTGGATTTACCTGACCATCCTGCGCTTCTTCGTCGGCACCGGCGTCGGCGGCCTTTATTGCGTCGACCTGCCGCTGGTGCAGGAGTTCATGCCGTCCTCCAAGCGCGGCTGGGTCGGTGGTCTCGTCACCTGCGTGATCCCGCTCGGCGTCGGCCTTGGCGCCGTGCTCGGCGCGTTCATGGGCAGCGACCAGTGGCGGCTGTTGTTTGCTATCGGCGTATTGCCCTCGCTGCTGGTGCTGCTGATCCGCATCTGGGTGCCGGAAAGCCCACGCTGGCTGTGCCGGCAGGGCCGCTACGAGGACGCGCGGAAATCGCTCGCCTGGGCGCTGCAGGTCGAGCCGTCGACCCTGCCCTTGCCGACCGCGGCCGACGCCGGCCCCGTCATCGAGACGAGCTGGCTCGACCTGTTCAAATATCCGCGTAGCCTGATCGTCTCCTGGCTCGGCAATGCCGGCGCGCAGACCGGCGTCTACGGCGTCACGCTGTGGGCGCCGTCGCTGTTCGTGCTGCTGCTCAAGGTAACGCCGCAGGAAGCCGCCAAGATGATGATCGCGCTCAGCGTCTCCGGTTTCATCGGACGGGTGGCGTTCTCCTACTTCTCCGAACTGCTCGGGCGCCGCTCTGCCGGCGGCCTGCTCGGCATGGGCGCGGGTCTCCTCATCATCATTGCCGGCTATAATTACGACGTCATGCTGTTCGGCATTTCGGCGTTCTGGCTGATCCTGATCGTGGCCTTCTTCTTCGCCGACGGCGGCTTTGCCATTGTCGGCCCCTACGCCGCGGAAATCTGGCCCTCGCATTTGCGCACGACTGGCATGGGCTCGGCCTATGGCTTTGGCGGCATCGGCAAGATCATCGGACCGGTAGGCCTCGCGCTGATCGTCGGCTCCGGCAACTACCTCAAGCCCGACGTGCCGCTGACGCAGATACCAACCGCGTTCCTTTATCTCGGCTGCTGGTTCCTGATGGCGGGGATCGTCTATTACTTCCTCGGTATCGAGACCAGGGGCAAGTCGATCGAGCAGATCGACCGCGAACTCAATCAATCGGCGGCGGCGGCAGAGCCGGCGCTGGCGTCGAAGTCACCTTGAACGGAGAGAAGATCAATGCCCCTCGGCGAACTCCAGCACTACACCATCGAGCCGCAGGATCTCGAGCGCACCAAGAATTTCTATGTCGATGTGCTCGGGCTCGCGATCGGCGATCGCCCGCCGCTCGATTTTCCCGGCTACTGGCTCTATTCTGGCGGCCAGGCCACCGTGCATCTGATGGGCACGCGCAAGCCGCGCGAAGGCATCATCGTGCGCGGCACCGAGAAGAAATACGAGGACACTGGCCGGCTCGACCACATTGCCTTCGCGGCGAGCGACGTCGAGGGGATGCGCAAGCGCCTGCAAACAAAGAACGTCAAATTCCGCGAGAGCATCGTGCCGCGCACCGGCGACACCCAGTTCTTCCTCTACGATCCCGATGGCGTCGGCGTGGAGCTGAACTTTCCAAAGCCCTGAGGCGCGGCGACCACGCTTTTTGCAAAATGTCTTCGTCTTGCCTTGGGTTCGACACCAGTTTGGCCGGCTGCGTGCCGGCCAAATGCGCCCCGAACGATGCAAGTGCGCAACACTTGTTGCCGGAAATGCAAGTTCCCCAGAAGGCCCCGACTAAGCCATCACTCGGGCGCGAGTTGGTCAGCGTTTGATCATGATTGGACGCAGATTGAGGGAGCCGCGCCGCTGCGGCAGGATAGCCGGGTGCCGCGCCTCTCAACCTACCCCAGGGCATGCGCGCCCGGCTATTCGCAGCGGCGGCGCAGCCAAATTTTCGGCGCGAACGCATGATCCGGAAAAGTGTGATGCGGTTTTCCGACGCGACAAACGCGTAGCGTTTGCGCGGAGATCATGCGCAAACTAAAGAGCTAACGCGCGAAGGTAATTCGCGCTTTAGGGCGATATCAATCCAGCCCGCGCTCGTGGCTCAGCCGCACCATCTCGTTGATGAACACCTGCTTCTGCTTGTCGTCGAGGCTCGCAAACAGCGGCTCGGCGGCATCAGCCACATTGCGCTGGTCGACGGCGCGGTCGTTGAGGAATTGCGCCTCATTTCTCATCTGCTCGATGATGTCGTCAGGCGGATCGCGCTGGGCGCGGGCAATGCGCAGCTTGAGGCGGTCCGCGCCATTGTTGCCGAGATAGTGCATCGCGCTGTTGAAGGCGCTCCAGTGCTTCTCCTGCTCCGGCGACAGGTTCAGCTCTTTCTTGATCCGCTCGATATTGGCGTCGCTGTTGGCGACGATCTGCTCGGCGGTCAGCTGCGGCGCGCCGCTCTGGGTCAACACTTGGGGCTGCTTGGCGCCTTTCGTACCCGCCTTGGCGGTCTTCGACTTGTCCGACTTCGCTGCGTCGCCCTTGCCGGCATCCTTTGCCGCATCCTGCTTCGCCGGGGGCTGGCCGCCCTTCTGATTGCCGCCGGTTACCGCGCCGACCACACCGCCGACCGCGCCGACCACACCACCGATGGCGCCGCCCAGCACGCCGCCGATGGGACCGGCGGCCTTGTTGCCCTCGCGCGCTCCCTTCTGGATCCCCTCGCCCACCTGGGCGTGAAGCGTGACCGGCGTGCCCGTGACCAATGTCCCCGCAGTCAGCACGGCAACGGCGCCGACGATAAAGCGCAACCGCAATCGCCTGCGCGCGAACGGTTCAGGACTGATCATTATTTGGTCTCCATGGTCGAACGACAGAGCTGGCCGATGCGGGGCCTTTGGCAGGAATCTTCGGTGCCCCGCAGAATATCGTCACTGGAGCGAATTCGTCCACCGCCCGCGGGGCTTTGTTCCGGTCGGGAAACGCGTGCCACGCAAACGAGTTAACGAGGGCGCATCGCGGCATCAGGCAATTTTACCGCCTATGATTGCCGATCATCGCGGTGATTGCGGATCATCGCCTGCGCGTGTGCAGCGCAATATGAGCGGCGGAGATTATTGACGATCGCATGGGCCGATGAACGGCGCGGCTTACTGCCGCGGATTTGCACACAACGTTAGTTCAAGGATGGCCGTGAACGTGATTTCTCGACAGAGGCAAACAATTCTGCTCTGATCTCACTACAAAATCTCCGCTGCCGCATCGCGAATGCGACATCCGATGCCGGACGGACGGGGACAAAAACAAGCAAAAATCTGGCACAGCAAAGAGGAAACGCCATGTCCCGGAAGAAGCTATCTCGCCGACAATTTGTTGCTGCTACCGCGATGACATCCGCCGCGATGATCACCGCGCCCTATGTCCGCGGCGCCTATGCCGCCGGCAAGCTCTCGATCGGATTCTGGGACCATTGGGTTCCCGACGCCAACAAGGCTTCCACCGCCATCGTCAACGCCTGGGCCGAGAAGGAGAAGGTCGAGGTCCAGATCGACTACATTCCGAGCCAGGGCAACAAGAACACGCTAACCATCGCCGCCGAAGCGCAGGCGAAGTCCGGTCACGACATTCTCGCCATGCCGACCTGGTGGCCGCATGCCTATGCCGAACAGCTGGAACCCGTGAACGATGTCGTGGGCGACCTCATCAAACAGAACGGCGAGCCCAACGGCACGGTGAAATATCTCGGCCAGTCCAAGGGCAATTGGCTTGCGGTGCCCGCGAGCATCGGCAGCCAGATCAAGGGTCCCTGCTCGCGCATCGACCTGATGAAGAAGCATGCCGGCATCGATGTGCAGGCCATGTACCCGGCGGGCGCGCCGCCGAAAGCAGACAACTGGACCTTCGATACATTCCTGAAGGCCGCGGAAGCCTGCCATAAAGCCGGCTTCCCCTTCGGCATCGGTCTCGGCGAAACCAGCGATAACGTCGATACGGCGGGCGCGATCTTCCAGTCGTTTGGCGCAGCGCTTGTTGACGAAAAGGGCAACCTAACGGTCAAGACCGACGCCGTGCGACAGGCACTCGAGTACTACAAGAAACTGATCGCGTTCCTGCCGCCGGATGCCGGGGCCTGGGACGATTCCTCCAATAACAAGTGGCTGGTGTCCGGCAGGGGCGCGCTGATCATGAACCCGCCGAGTGCCTGGGCGGTGGCCAAGCGCGATGCCCCGCAGGTCGCCGAGCAGTGCTGGACACACGGCTTCCCGTCCGGGCCGAAGGGCCGCTACGCGCCCTACCTGGGCTACTTCTGGGGTACCTGGTCGTTCTCCAAGAACAAGGAAGCGGCCAAGAGCGTGCTTCGCGCGCTTACGACGCCGGACGCGATTGAGAAGATGTGCGTGGCGAGCAACGGCTACGACCTACCCTGCTGGGAGAAGCTCACCACGCTGAAGGTCTGGCAGGAGGAAAGCCCGCCGAAGGGCACTCTCTACCACTACCCGAACCCGCATAACCACCAGACGCTGTCGATCGCCGCGGCGCCGGCGCCGCCCAAGATCGCGCAGCAGATCTACACGCAGGCTACGCTCACCAAGATGTGCCTGCGCTATTATCAGGGCGAGGCGATGGAGAAGACGCTCGCCTGGGCCGAAGGCGAGTGCGAAGGTTTTATGCGGAGCTGACGCATTGAGCTTGGCGGCGTCGCGCAAGATAGTGGGTCGCCGCCGCATAATGACAGGCAGGCTTGCGAGCCTGCCTGGTCGGGAACGAAAACTTACGGGGAAACGCACCATGGCTGACGTCGCCTTGCAGCCGAGCAGCACGGCCGCCACGCGGACGGCGCAAAAGCGCTCGAGCTTGAGGAATGTGCTAGGCCGGAAATCGACCATCGCGTTCCTGATGGCGCTGCCGCTGATCCTCTTGATCGCGACTCTCGTCATCTATCCGGCCTTCTACGCGCTGCATCTCGCGACACTGAACAAGTCGATGGCTCGCTTCGTCGGGTTCGGCAATTTCGAGTTCCTGTTCAAACGCGAGACGTTCTGGCTCGTCGTCAAGCAGTCCTGCATCTTCGCGATCACGGCCGTCCTCTTCAAAGCGCTGCTCGGCTTCATCATTGCGCATTTCGTCCACAACATCCCGGCCAAGGGCCAGCGCAAATGGCGCGGCATGCTGCTGGTGCCATGGGTGATTCCGCCGGCGATGAGCACGCTGGCCTGGCAATGGCTGTTCGATCCCTCCTACAGCGCGTTCAATTACACGCTGGGCCTATTCGGCGCGGGGCCGATCCCGTGGACCGGCGATGCCGACTGGGCCCGCTTCTCGGTGATCCTCGTCAACATCTGGGTCGGCGCGCCGTTCTTCATGATCATGTATCTGGCGGCGCTGAAATCGGTGCCTGAGCAGCTCTATGAAGCCGCCGCCATCGACGGCGCCAACTGGTGGCAGCGCATCTGGTACGTGACACTGCCGATGATGCGCAACATCATCGCGATCACGACGCTGTTCTCACTGATCGTGACCTTTGCCAATTTTGACATCGTGCGTATCCTGACCGCGGGCGGGCCGTTGGACCATACCCACATCTTCGCCACCTGGGCGTTCCGGGTTGGCATCGAAGGCGCCGACATCCCGCTCGGCGCAAGCGTCTCCCTGTTCATGGTGCCAATCCTGGCGGTCGCAGCAATCTTCATCCTGCGCGACATCGCAAAACGCGGGAACGAAGCCTGATGACCACGATGACGATCGACAAGGCCGGACCGACCCGCAAGGTCAAATACGGCAGCATAAGCCGCGACCGGGCCTGGGCGCTGCGCTGGTCCTATTTCTTCCTGGTGATCTTTGTAATCTTTTTCCTGACGCCGCCGGTATACATGCTTATCACTTCGCTGAAGAGCAGCGCGGAGATCTCGGCGGCGACCAATCCGTGGTGGGTGTTCCATCCGACCCTGGACAACTACGTCTCACTGCTGACATCGAACCAGTTCCTGCGCTTCTTCTGGAATTCGGCGATCGTCTCCATCCTCGTCGTCAGCATCACGATGCTGATCTCGGTACCGGCAGCCTTTGCGCTCTCGAGGATGCGGTTCTGGGGTTCGACCATCCTCGGCACCGGTGTCTTCCTGACCTATCTGATTCCGGAGACGCTACTCTTCATTCCGCTGTTCAAGATGTTCGCTGTGATCGGCGACTGGACCGGAATCCAGCTCATCAACAGATGGTATGTGCTGCTGTTCATCTATCCGACCCTGACCGTGCCGTTCTGCACCTGGATCATGATCGGCTATTTCGCCTCGATCCCGAAGGAGCTGGATGAAGCCGCCATCATCGATGGCGCCTCCTGGTTTCAGACGCTGACGCGGATTTTCATTCCGGTGGCGCTGCCCGGCCTGATCGCGGCGACCATCTTCGCCTTCACCGTCTCCTGGGCGCAGTTCCTCTATCCGCTGGTGTTCACCACGTCGACCGACCAGCTGGTGATGCCGGTCGGCATCATCACCACCCTGATCAGGGGCGACGTCTTCAACTGGGGGCAGATCATGACCGGCGCCCTCCTTGGTGCCGCCCCGCCGCTGATCATCTACGCCTTCCTGATGGACTACTACATTGCCGGCCTGACCGCCGGTGCGACAAAGGGTTGAGGGACAAGTGTTGAGGGACTCATGGCCGAAGTAAGTCTGCGCAAGGTTGTCAAACGTTACGACGAGGTCGAAGCGGTGCGCGGCATCGATCTCGACATCGCCGACCATGAGTTTGTGGTTCTGGTCGGTCCCTCCGGCTGCGGCAAGTCCACCACGTTGCGGATGATCGCAGGCCTGGAGGATATTTCGGACGGCGACATCCTGATCGGCGGCGACGTCGTCAATGACGTGCCGCCAAAGGACCGCGACATCGCGATGGTTTTCCAGAACTACGCGCTCTATCCGCACATGACGGTCGCAGAGAACATGTCGTTCGGGCTGCGCCTGAAGCGGTATCCCAAGGCCGAAATCAAGGCGCGGATCGACGAGGCCGCGCGCATGCTCGACATCAAGGAACTGATCGACCGCAAGCCGAAGCAGCTTTCTGGCGGCCAGCGCCAGCGCGTCGCGATGGGCCGCGCCATCGTGCGCAATCCGAAGGTGTTTTTGTTCGACGAACCGCTGTCGAACCTCGACGCCAAGCTGCGCGTGCAGATGCGCATCGAGATCAAGAAGGTGCACCAGAAGGTGCGCACCACGACCGTCTACGTGACCCACGACCAGGTCGAGGCCATGACCTTAGCCGACCGCGTCGTCGTGATGAACCACGGCCGCATCGAGCAGATCGGCACGCCCAACGAGCTCTACCACAATCCGGCGACGCGCTTCGTCGCGAGCTTCATCGGCTCGCCCGCGATGAATTTCATCCCGTGCCAGCTCGAGGATGGCGGCGGCAAGCTGCAGATTCGTCTCAGCGACAAGATCGCCTTCCCGCTGCCGCCAGCGCGTGCGGCGCGCTACCAGAAAATTGCACGGACCGACAAATTGCTGCTTGGTATTCGCCCTGAGCATGTCACCGAGGCGAGTGCGCATACGGAGCCTGGCGTGGAGCCGTTCGATGCCGTCCTCGACGTCACTGAGCCGATGGGCATGGAGACGCTGATTTATTTTCCGCTGCACGGCGCGCAGGTCTGCGGCCGCGTCAGTCCCAATGCAGGCGCACAGGACGGCGCCCCGCTTCGATTGGCGGTGGACCTCAACAATATGCATTTGCTAAACGAGGTGACCGGCGCCGTCCTTTGACGGCGCATAAGGCATCACCAAGGGCAGGAAATGGCGTCCAACAAGAAGAAGATTTTCATCACGGAGTCGTTCTCGCAGGCCGGCCGCACGCTTCTCGGCGAACGTGACGACATCGAGATGGTCGAATTCCCCAACATGATCTCGGCCGGCGACTTCCAGGCCAAGCTGCGCGAGCACGCCCCCGTCCACGGCGTGGCGCTCGGCGCCACCCGCTTCGGCGAGATCGAGCTCGAAGCCTCCGGCGACATCAAGGTGGTGACGCGCATCGGCGTCGGCTTCGATGCCGTCGACGTTCCCGCGCTGAGCAAGCGCAAGGTGCCGCTGATGGTGGCGGGCACCGCCAACTCGCCCTCGGTCGCCGAGCACGCGATGTTCATGATGCTGACTCTGGCAAAACGCGCGAACGAAATGGACACCATTGTCAAGGGCAACAAATGGGCCGCACGGCTTGGCGCACTGCCCTACGATCTCTTCGGCAAGACCGTGCTCATCGTCGGCTTCGGGCGGATCGGCACCCGCACCGCCAAGCGCTGCCTTGCCATGGAAATGAACGTGCTGGTCTACGACCCCTACAAGCCCGCGGCCGACATCAAGGCCGCCGGCTGCGAGCCGGTTACCGACCTCGACGCCGCGCTACCGCACGCCGACTTCGTCAGCATCCACTGTCCGAAGAATCCAGAAACCATCGGCATGTTCAACGCCGCGCGGCTCGGGCGGATGAAGCCGGCGGCCTATCTCGTCAACACCGCCCGCGGGGGCATCGTCGACGAGAAGGCGCTGCATCAGGCGCTGGTATCGAAGAAGCTGGCTGGCGCCGGCCTCGACGTGTTCGAGCAGGAGCCGCCGCCGGCCGGACATCCGTTGCTCGCACTACCCAACGTCATCACGGCGCCGCACGTCGCCGGCGTGACGCGGGAGGCCGTCGATCGCATGAGCGAGCAGACCGCGCTCAACATCTTGAGCGCGCTCGACGGCACCCCGATCAGGCAGAACGTGATCAATCAGGACGTGCTCTGATCCTTTTGCGCTGGCTAGCGCCCGGCACCATGCCGGGCGCCTTGCATTGAAGCGGGTGTCCCATGGCTTTCAAGGAATACGGAAAATATGACGCGGTCGGCCTCGCCGATCTCGTGCGCAGAAAAGAGGTCGCCGCCCAGGAACTGCTCGATGAAGCCATCGCGCGGACCGCGAAGGTGGACCCGCAAATCAACGCGGTCGTGGTCAGGCACTACGACTATGCCAAGAAGCAGGTCGACAAGGGTCTGCCGGACGGCCCTTTTACCGGCGTACCATTCCTGCTGAAGGATCTCGATCTGCTGGCCGGCACGGTCACCACCTTCGGTGCCAGCGTCTACCGTGACAACGTCGCCGACCACAGCGGCACCCTCGCCCAACGCTTCCTCGACACCGGTGTGGCGATCTTCGGCAAGAGCTCGAGCCCGGAGTTCGGGCTGATGCCGACGACGGAGTCGCGCCTGTTCGGCCCGACGCGCAATCCCTGGAATCTCGCGCACTCGTCCGGCGGGTCCTCGGGCGGTGCAGCCGCGGCGGTGGCGGCGCGCATCCTGCCGATGGCGCATGCCAGCGACGGCGGCGGCTCGATCCGCATCCCTGCGTCGGCCTCCGGCGTGTTCGGCCTGAAGCCGACCCGGGCGCGCAACCCGCTCGGGCCCGACCGCGGCGAGGGCTGGGGCGGATTCTCCTGCGGCCATGTGGTGAGCATCAGCGTGCGCGACAGCGCGGTCATGATGGACGCCATCCACGGCGCGGAGACGACGAGCCTTTATGTGGCGCCGGCGCCGGAACGGCCGTTCTCGCAGGAGGTCGGCCGCGATCCCGGTAAGCTGCGCATCGCCTTCACCGACCGCTCGCCTTACGGCGATGCCATCGATCCCGAGATTGCCGCGGCCGTCCGCGACGTCGCGGGCATGCTGGGAAAGCTCGGCCATCATGTCGAGGAACGCGCGCCGAAGCTTCCGGCCGATCCGGCCGCCGTCATGGCTGTCATCGTCGGGGCGAACACCGCGCTCTCGGTCCGCATGGCGGAGGCGGTGGTCGGGCGTCCAATGACGGACCAGGATTTCGAAGTCCTGACGATGGCGATGAGCCACAATTCACAGCGCTCCAGCGCCACCGATTATGTCGCAGCCCAGCTCGATGCCTTCCGCATCGCGCGCGCGCTCGCCGAATTTTTCGAGACCTGCGATGTGTTCCTGTGCCCGACGCTATGTTTGCCGCCGGTGAAGATTGGCGACCTCAACACCATGGCGAGCGATCTGTCCCACATCACGCCGATCCTGCGGCGCTACATGCCGGGCACTTCGATGTTCAATATGTCCGGCCAGCCCGCGATGAGCGTTCCGCTCGCCTGGAACAATGCCGGGTTGCCGCTCGGCATGATGTTCTCGGCGAAGCTCGGCGACGAGGCTACCCTGTTCCGTCTCGCGGGCCAGCTCGAGCAGGTGCGGCCCTGGAAGGATAAATTGCCGCCGGTATGTGCGTAAGCAGCACGCCCTCTCCCGGCCAAAACTCAGCCTCATTCGCACGCGAGGAAGGCAAACCGGCGCGGCAACGGGACACCGATACCGCTGACGGAGTTTCGTAATTCGGAGGCTTGATCGTGAAGAAGAGAAGCAACGATCCGACCGACCATGCGCTGGCCGCCATCGCCAGCATTCGTGACAACGCCGACGAGGCGGCGATGCAGCCGCAGGGTGAAGCCGAGAAGCTGGCCATCGACGTTGTCGAGGACAAACCGCTGGCGCCCGAGCAGCCCGATGGTGACAATTACTTCAAGGTGGGGCCCGGGCCGATGGCATCGATCCGCTTCAAATGGTCAGTGCGGCGCGGCGACAATGACGAGTATTTTGTCGATGAAACCATCGGCGAGACTTCCGCCCCCATCACGTCGGGCCCGATGAGCCGCGAGGATGCGGTCAGGATGGTCGACGACCGCGAGGCCGAGGCGCGCCGCCGGTTCGAGGATTTGCGAAACGAGATGGCGGGCCGCAGCGCCATCGCCAATGTGCTGCGCGGCGAAGGCGGCCAAGGCTGAGCGACAAGGCTGAGCGACAAGGCTGAACGATACGATTTGATCGGTGGAACCTGCGTTTTTTCGCGAAATTGACGGCATTTTGGGCCAAACATAGATTCGCCAGCAGCCAGAATTGAACCGAAGCCGCGCCGTCACGACTTATGGTTTGAAAGTGACCTAGGTCACGCTGGTTGAAACCGCCGAAGTCTAGAGCTTCGAGCGGGATTCCCTGTTCAGGAGGTTGTCATGAAAAAGCTCTTGGCTGTCGCCGCCCTGTTGCTGGCGAGCAGTGCAGCGCAGGCCCAGTACACCTTCGATTACGGGGGCAAGACCATCCGCATTGATCCCGACCGCGGCACCGTTCAGATTCCCGGCGTCTACGACAACACCAAGAAGGCCAAGAAGTCGAAGAACGAGGACGCCCCGGCCGCCAAGTCAAAGGAGACGACGACCACGACGGCTGCCCCGCCTGCCGCGGCACCGGCGCCTCAGCAGCCGACGGCAGCGGTGGCTCCGCCCCCATCTGCGCCAGCCCCTGCCCCGGCCGCTGTGGCCGCGCCCGCAGCGTCGCCCATTCAGGTACCGGTCCCGCCGCCGCTCGGCGCCAGCGGCGATCAGTCGACGACGACAGCTGCGGCCGCGCCTTCAGACAGTTCGGTTGCCCCCACCACCAGCGCAGCCCCGCCACCGCCGGCGCAGCAGAGCGTCGCGCCACCCCCGCCGCCCGCTGCGGCACCGCCGCCGCCTGCGCCGACAGTTGCCATCGCTCCCCCGCCGGCAGCGCCAGCCGCACCGCCCGCTCCGCGTCCGCTTCCCGCCGCGGCCAGCAATTCGCCGATCGGCGTGTGGCTGACCGAGGAGAAGGAAGGCAAGGTCCGCATCGAGCAGTGCGGCGCCAACCTCTGCGGTTATTCCGTGGACAAGAAGACCAACCAGAATGGCGAGCAGGTGCTGATCAACATGAAGCCCGGCAAGGACAAGTGGAGCGGCCGCATCCTCGATCCCAACACCGGCAGCACCTACGATTCCACCATCGCCATGAAGGGCACCGACACGCTGCGCGTGCAGGGCTGCGCGTTTGGCGGCGTGTTCTGCGGTGGCCAGACCTGGACGCGGGTGAACTGAGCGTCCGCGCCGACGGCGTCATTTCGAAAAGGGCCCTGCCTGCGGTGGGGCCTTTTTGCTTGCGTGATGGTCATCACGGAACCCGCGTTCCGGGCATGACACCTTCCGCGCCGACGAACACTAATGGGGGAAGGTGATGACCATGAGCGCATTTCGCAAAATGAGGTTGACCGGCCTACTGCTCGCCAGCGTGTTGCTGGCAACGCCCGCGGTCGCCAACACGTTTGACGGCCAGTGGAACGTTCAGATCGCCTCGTCGAACTCGGCCTGCACCAATGGTGCGTCGGTGGCGATCGGGATCAGCAATGGCCAGGTGGCCTCAAACACCGCCAGCGTGTTGGCATCCGGCCGGGTCGCCGAAGCCGGCGTCATCAGCGTAACCCTGAGCTCCGGCGTCAAGCGCGCGGTTGGCTACGGCCGGCTGAGCGGCTCGTCCGGCTCCGGCACCTGGCGCGCGGCGCTGTGCTCGGGCACGTGGACCGCGCAGCGCAACTGACGGCGCGAAGTCGCGCCAGCTCACGCCGAGGGGGCGACGTTGTACTCGGCGTCAGTGACATGCTCCATCCAGGTGACGAAGCTGCCGTCGAGCGCTTCCTGCATGGCAATGTGGGTCATCGCATTATTCGGCGCAGCGCCATGCCAGTGTTTCTCGCCTGGCGGAATCCAGACGACATCGCCTGGCCGGATTTCCCGTACCGGGCCGTCCTTGGCCTGCACGCGGCCGACGCCTGAAATCACATACAGCGTCTGACCGAGCGGATGGGTGTGCCAGGCCGTTCGTGCGCCGGGCTCAAAGGAGACGCGGTTCGAAGCGACCCGCGCAGGTAGCTCGGTCTGGATGATCGGATCCTGCAATACCGTTCCGGTGAAGGAATCCTTCGGACCGCGGCGTGTCGGGCGACTGCCGGCGAGATGGATTTGCATGGGCTTTCCTCTTCCTTGAAATTCGACATGAACGCCGCGTCGAAGTCCGTTCTACTTTGCATGGGGTTGTTTTCGATATTTTTGGTTTTCGGGTCTTATTTCTTGCTGGCCGCGTAGCGCGCCTTGGTCTCGGCATTCATGGGATAGAGGCCCGGCAGCGCCACGCCATTGTTCACCTCGTTGACGATCCAGGCTTCCATCCGTTCCTGCTCCGGCCCTTCGGTCAGGATGGTGTCGAGCTGCGCCTGCGGGATCAGCACCGCGCCGTCCTGATCGGCGACCACGATGTCGTTGGGAAACACGGCGACGCCGCCGCAGCCGATCGGCTCGCCCCAGCCGACGAAGGTGAGGCCCGCGACCGAAGGCGGCGCCGCATAGCCGTTGCACCACACCGGAAGGTTGGTGCCGAGCACGCCCTCGACGTCGCGCACCACGCCGTCGGTGATCAACGCGGTGACGCCGCGCTTGGCCATGCGGGCGCAGAGAATGTCGCCGAAGATGCCGGCATCGGCCACGCCCATGGCATCGACCACGGCGATGCAGCCCGCGGGCATCGCCTCGATCGCGGTGCGCGTCGAGATCGGCGACGACCAGGATTCCGGCGTGGCGAGATCTTCGCGCGCAGGCACGAAGCGCAGCGTGAAGGCCTGGCCGACCAGCCGCTTCTGCCCAGGATGCAGCGGCTTGGTGCCGCGCATCCAGACATTCCGCAGGCCCTTCTTGAGCAGCACCGTCGTGATGGTGGCGGTGGAGATTTTGGACAGCGTTGCGATCTGCTCAGGCGTCAGTGACATCGAAAAGACAGGCTCCGGTGGGATACGAATGGCGGCCGCATCTTGCGAGGACCGGCGTTCGCGTCAAGGGTTTCGGGCCAACGCTGCGGGCAAGGCTGCCCATCGCGGCGCGCCGGTTAATTTGTCGATGTTGCAACAACTTGCCCGCGGGAATGAATTCCACTTGGCAGGGAAACGCGCTAGCCTGCGACTGCTACAGTCCCCGAAAAGGCCATGGCCGCAATTCCAGCCCTACCCCGCCTCCTGCCCAGCGGCGATTGCGCCATCACGGTGGAGTATTCCCGGGACATCGACGATGCCGCCAATCAGCGCGTGCTGGCGCTGGACCGGGCGCTGGCGGCTGCCCCGATTGAAGGTGTCACCGAAGCGGTGCCGACCTATCGCTCGCTGCTGGTGCACTACGATCCCGTGCAGATCGATTTCGATGCGCTGGGCGGGCGGCTGCTGGCGCTGGCGCAGTTGCCGGCCGAAGCTGCGTCGCGTGCGCGGCGCTGGCGCATCCCCGTCGCCTATGGCGGCGAACAGGGCATCGATCTCGAGGATGTCGCGAAAGCGCTGGGCACGACGCCCGACGACATCGTGGCGCGGCATGTCGCCGGCAATTATCGCGTCGCGATGATCGGCTTTACGCCGGGCTGGTCCTATCTCAGCGGGCTGGATAAGTCGCTGCATATGCCGCGGCGGCAGAATCCACGGCTGATGACGCCTGCGGGAACCATTTCCATCGGCGGCGTGCAGGCGGGCGTGCAGTGCATTGCAGGCCCCAGCGGCTGGCATCTGCTGGGTTGCACGGCGGTGCGCACCTACCAGTTACACCGTGACCCCACCTTCCTGCTCGAACCCGGTGATTACGTTACATTTTCACCTATCGACACCAGCACCTATGCGGAGCAATTGCGGGCCGCGGAGGCCGGCGAGATCGTCGCCGAGTTGGTCGCCTGATGCCAAAACTCGTCGTCACCTCAATCGGTCCCGCCAGCTCCGTTCAGGATGCCGGGCGGCCAGGCGCGCAGCGCTACGGCCTGCCCCCGAGCGGCGTAATGGACCGCCTGTCGCTCGCGGCGGCCAATGTGCTGGTCGGCAACGCGCCGATGGCCGCGGCGATCGAGCTTGGCCCGTTTGGCGCGGCCTTCACGGCGCGCGGCGGGCCGGTGCGCGTGGCGCTGTCGGGCGCACAGCGCAACGCCGATATCGCCAAGCATTCCGTCGCGTCGGATACATCGGTGACGATTGCCGACGGCGAGACGCTGACGCTGGGTTTCGCCCGCAACGGCTGCTTCAGCTATCTCGCGATCGAAGGCGGAATCGTGGGCGAAGCCGTGTTTGGCAGCCTGTCGGTCAACGCGCGCGCCGGGCTCGGCAGCCCCTATCCGCGCCCGCTGCAGGCTGGCGATGAGCTGGAGGTGGCGGCTGCGAGCGACATGACGGAGCGTCGTATCGAATTGCCGGCGGTCTCGGACGCGCCGATCCGCGTCGTGCTCGGGCCGCAGGACGACGAGTTTTCCGATGACGCCAAGGCGCTGTTCCTCCGCAGCGAGTGGAAGATCTCGGCCACCAGCGATCGCATGGGCTATCGGCTGGAGGGTCCCGTCATAAGACATCTGCATGGCCACAACATCGTCTCCGACGGCACCATGAATGGCAGCATCCAGGTGCCCGGCAACGGCCAGCCCATCGTGCTGATGCCGGATCGCGGCACCACTGGCGGCTACCCCAAGATCGCGACCGTCATCTCCGCGGATTTCGGCCGCTTCGCGCAGATTTCCGCCGGCCGCAGCTTTCACTTCAAGGCGGTCAGCATGGCGGAAGCGCAGGCGGAGGCGAGAAAGTTCGCAGGCCTGCTGCGCAGCCTGCCCGAGCGGCTGCGCGCGGATGGCGCCGAATTCAACATCGAGGCCCTGGCGGATGCTAACGTGGCGGGCCATGCCGTGAGCGCGGTGGATGCCGGAACCTGGCACCCGTTCGCGCATTCAGAAAGCGAGCAAGCACCATGAAGACAGTCGATCTTAACTGCGATCTCGGCGAAGGCTTTGGCGCCTGGGAAATGGGTAATGACGCTGCGATGATCGAGCTTGCGACCTCGGTCAACGTCGCCTGCGGTTTTCATGCCGGCGACCCCGACATCATGCGCAAGACCGTCGAGCTTGCCAAAGCGCGCGGCGTCGGCGTCGGCGCGCACCCCGGCTATCGCGACCTGCACGGTTTTGGCCGCCGTCCGGTGCCGGGCCTGACCTCACGGGAAATCGAGAACCTGATCGCCTACCAGATCGGCGCGCTGCAGGCGATCGCGACCGCGGCCGGCTACAAGGTCACCCACGTCAAGGCGCATGGCGCGATCTCCAATGTCGCCTGCGAGGACGACATGACGGCGAAGGCGATCGCCAGCGGCATCAAGGCGGTCGATCCCAATCTGGTCTTCGTCGTGCTTGCCAATTCGAAACTGGTGAAGGCCGGCGAGGACGCCAATTTGCCAATGGTGCATGAAGTCTTCGCCGACCGCGCCTATGAGGACGATGGCAATTTGGTGTCGCGCAAGAAGCCGGGCGCGGTGTTGCACGACGCCAAGGCCATCGCTGATCGCGTGGTCCGGATGGTGCAGGACGGCGCGGTAGTCTCAGTGACCGGCAAGGTGATCAAGATGCGCACCGATACCGTCTGCATCCACGGCGATACCCCCGGCGCGGTCGAGATCGCGCGCGGCGTGCGCGCGGCGCTGAAGGCGGCCGGAATTGAGGTGGCGCCGTTCAAGAAGCCGAATTGAATCCAAGGGCTGGCGAGCAAGCCTCGAGTCGGACGTGAGGCATCCTCGGGCTCGATGGGGAAATTGTTAAGGTTCTTCCTAAAGCCAAACTTTCCGAATGGTTGATAGGCGTAGCTTTCTATCCCCCAACGTCCCCTCACGGGTTTGAAAGCATGTTTCGAAAATCTGCCTCACTGCTGATTGCCGCCATCGCGGTTGCAGCCCTTCCTAGCACCGCCTCCGCCTTCTGTAACAGCTGCTATATTCCGCCGCCGCAGCCCTGCACGACCTGCTACCAATTGCAGAGCGTGCCGCCGCAATACCGCACGGTACAGGAAACCGTGATGGTCTCGCCGGGCGGCGTGGTCGCGCACCGCACGCCGGCGCAGTATCGCACCGTCATGGTGCCGAAAACGGTGATGGTCGCTCCTGAGGGCGTCGCCTATCAGCACATTCCGCCGCGCTATGCCACGCAGCAGCGCGTCGAGATGGTCTCGCCCGGTTATTCCTACTACGCGCCGGTGGCGCCGCGCTGCGCGACCTGCGGGTACTGATGCTTTTTGGTTTGAGCATGATCTCTTCCGAAAACCGGTTCCTACTTTTCGGGATCATGCTCTAGTACCCGATCGCCGCCCCATCGCTACGCGGATCGGAGCCGCCGCTCAACATGCGGTCCTCCGGTCCGATCGCAATGCCATGGGCATGGCCGGCCTGTTCGTTCCACGCGCCCCAGCGATGCACGATGTGGCCGCGTCGCTCCAGCTCGCTGATCGTATCGGCCGGAAAGCGGCTTTCCAGGTAGAGTGTGTCGCGCGCCTCGCCGAGCCCGAAGCGGCCGGACAGGAAGCGCGGCAGCTCGATGGCTTCCTGGATGTCGAGGCCGTAATCGATCATCGCGGTATACAGCTGCTGCTGGATCTGCGGCTGGCCGTCCGCGCCCATGCAGCCGAGCACCGTGCAGAGCTTGCCGTCGAGCTTCGCCATTGAGGCGATCAGAGTGTGCAGCGGAATCTTTCCGGGCGCGAGGCAGTTTGGATGGGCTGGATCGAGCGAGAAATAGGCGCTGCGGTTCTGCAGGATGACGCCGGTGCGACCGGCCACCACGCATGATCCAAACGCGCCGTAGAGGCTCTGGATCAGCGACGCCGCGCTGCCGTCGCGGTCGACCGCCGCGACGTAGACGGTATCGCCGCTCAGGCTGCCGTAGGACGGCACCTGATCCCAGCGCAACGCTGCGGCAGGATTGATCAATCCGCGCCGCCTCTCGGCATAGTCGCGGGAAATCAGCCGCTCGATCGGGATTTTGGCAAAGGCGGGATCGGCAAGCAGAACGTCACGATCGTGATAGGCGATCTGCTTGGCCTGCACGAGCCGATGCAGGCGGTCGGGACCGAGCAGATCCATCGACCGCGATTCGAAAGGCTCCAGCAAATTGAGCATTTCGATCACAGTAAAGCCTTGCGTGGGCGGCGGCGTGTTGAAGATCGTCACGTCGCGATAGCGGCCGATCAGCGGCTCGCCCCATGTCGCGCATTGTTGCGCCAGATCGGCCGCCTCGAAGAGACCGCCCTGCTCCCGGGAAAACCGCGCCATCTCCGCGGCGACAGGCCCTTCGTAGAAGCCCGCACGTCCCCGCTGCGCGATGGCCTGCAGCGTGGTCGCAAGGTTCGGATTGGCGAGCCTGTTCCCCGGCCGCGGTACGGCGCCGTCGGGAAGCAGTAGCGCCGTGGTTTCCGGATGCTGCAGGAGATCATCCCGCATCATGTCGATGAAGGCGGCAAGCCGTGCCGTGACCGGAAAACCCTCTCGCGCATAGCCAATGGCGGCTTCGAGCACGCGAGCAAGCGGCAGCCGGCCATGAGCCTCATGCGCCGCGGTCCAGCTCGCCACGCCCCCCGGCACCGTCAGCGTGGCGGGAATGATCCCCCGCAAGGGGATTTCACCGCATCCGCGCTTTGCCATCGCATCGAGCGTGGCTGCGGCTGCCGCCTTGCCACCGCCGCTGAGATAGCTGATCTCGCCGCTTCCGCCGTCATGGATCAGCCAGAACGCATCGCCGCCGAGGCCTGTCATATGGGGATAGACGACCGCCAGCACAGCCGCGGCTGCGATGGCGGCGTCGATGGCCGAGCCTCCGGCGCGCAGCACGTCGACCCCGGCGCTGGAAGCCAGCGAGTGCGGCGACGTCACCATGCCGCGCGGCGCCAGCGTCGGCGGCCGGCCGGTCTTGATCTCCAACGGCATCGCCGGCTCTTTACTGGCGCTTCAGCTGCGGCCGCGGCGGATCATGTAGCTGTCATAGGTGTATTCGCAGACCTGGTGCCACTGATACTGCTCGTTGCGGAACGCGGTGACGGAATCGTAGAGCTTCTTGAACTTTTCGTTCTTCGCCGAGACTTCGGCGAACAGCTCGGTGGTCGCCTTGTAGGAGGCGTCAAGGATCTCCGTCGAGAACGGCCGCAATTGCGCGCCTGCGGCGACCAGGCGCTTGATCGCCTGTGCGTTGCGCGCGTCATATTTGGCGGTCAGATCGGCCGCGACCTGTCCGCAGGCGATCGTGATCATGTCCTGATAGACTTTTGGCAGCTCCGCCCACTTTGCGCTGTTGATGTAGAGGAAGCCGTTGGCGCACCCCTCCCACCAGCCCGGATAGTAGTAATAGGGCGCAACCTTGAAGAAACCGAGCTTCTCGTCGTCATAAGGGCCGATCCACTCGGCTGCGTCGATCGTGCCCTTCTCCAGCGCTGGATAGATGTCACCTGGCGGAATCTGCTGCGGCACGACGCCGAGCCTGCTCAGCACCTGGCCCGCGACGCCACCGACGCGGAATTTGAGCCCGCTGAGATCGCCGACCGTCTTGATCTCCTTGCGAAACCAGCCACCCATTTGCGCAGTGGTGTTGCCAAACGGCAGGCCGTAAACGCCGAATGGCTTGTAAAGCTCGTTGAGCGAGTCGAGGCCGCCGCCATAGATCAGCCATGCGTTCATCTGCCGGGTGTTGAGGCCGAACGGCACGGCGGTGCCGAAGGCAAACGCCAAATCCTTGCCGATGTAATAGTAGGAGGCCGTGTTTCCCATCTCGACCGTGTTGTTGGCGACGGCGTCGAAGACCTGGAAGGCCGGCACGATCTCACCTGGACCGAACACGCCGATCTGGAATTTGTTGTCCGAGAGATCGGCAATCGCCTTGCTGAGCATCTCGCAGGCGCCATAGAGCGTATCGAGGTTTTTTGGAAACGAGGTAGCGAGCCGCCATTTCAGCGCCGGCGCCGACTGCGCGATGGCGGGCGCGGCGATAGCAGTCGAACCGGCGGCAAGGCCGACGACCTTGAGAAGCTTTCTGCGATTCATGGCCAGTCTCCCTGTTTGAGGTTGTGATGAATAACGCCTCAGGCGCAGCACGCCCCCTGTTCGCGGTTGTCACGGCTCGCTTCATTGCGGTCCGGCGGCAGATCCATCGCCGGATTTTCGGCAAAGAAGCCGTTCGGCTTCAACGAGAAGCCGACATATTCCACTGGCATGACCGGAAAATCCTCGGGCCGGCAGACATGCGTGGCACCGAATGTGTGCCAGACGACAATGTCCTCGTTCTCGATCGAACGGTTCTGCGCGATATACTTGGGCAGCCCATCCCCGCCGGCATGTTGATTGGGGAATTCACCGCTGGCGTAGCGTTCCTCGGGACTGTAGCGCGTCACCCAAACGTGCCTGGTGGCAAAGCCGCCGCGCGCCGTCATGTAGCAGTCATCGTGTGCGAGCATCACGGGCGCGGCGTGGGCGATGAGCTTGTAGCCGGTCGGGCCGCCCACGCTGTTCTTCTGATTGCGGTTGATGACCTTCCAGTAACGCCCGGTACGGCCGTCAGCCTCACGAGCTGCGTCACGCTCACGTGACAGTGTAAGTGAAATGGTATCGAACACGTTGCCATAGGAATTGTCTGGGCCGAACGGCCGCGGCCTGAACTCGTGTTCGGTGACGCTGTTGCGTTCGCCGTCGACCATCATGTGGAGGCGCGCATTGAAGAAGTGCTGGTGGGTCGGACCGCCGAGCCCCTCCGCCACCATGCCGCCCCAGGGATAAGCCTGTCCCGGCGCCACGGCGGCCGTCTGGATGACGCCGGTCAGCTTGACCTCGAGCTGGATCGTGCCGTCCTGATAGAAGTACCAATAGAAGCCGTAGTCGTAATTTCCGACCGTCGTGAAGAAGGAAATGACGAGGCGCCGGGAGCGCCTCACCTCGAAGGTTTCGTTGCGGAATTCATAGTGCTTCCACAGAATGCCAAAATCCTCCTCATGCAGACAGATCGCGTTCTGCATGATCGCGGGCTTGCCGTAATCATCCGCGACCGGGACGTCGAAATAGTGGATGTGCCCGAGGCAATCGCAGCCCAGCGCCAGGGCATTGGCAAGCTTCCCCAGGCCATATTCGCCGGCGTCGAACGCGCACTTCCAGAAGTGGTTCGCCGTGGGATCGGCATAGGGCACGATCATGTCGGTGACGCTGGCCCGATAGATGATGGGCCGCTCGCGGGCGCCGTCGCGGAAGCCGATTTGGTGCAGCACCAGCCCCTCGCGCGCCGTCCATCCGACGCGGAAGGACCAGTTCTGCCAGCTCACCTTCCAGCCGTCGACGGAAAAGCTCGGGCCCTCCTTCTGGACGATGTCGAGAGGCCTGACGTCCTTTCGTATTGCCGGGATCGACGCCCGATTGTAGTTCCGCGATGTCCTGGGAATGGGGACGACATCCGGCTCGTCGACGAGGTGTACGACGCGGTTCTCGATCAGATCGACCAGCGCCACCACGCCTTCGATCGGATGAGCGTAGCCGTTATCCTTGGCGTCCTTGCGCCAGTACGAGACCGCGCTGACCAGCCGCCGCCCCTTCTCGACCTCGCGGTTGAAATAGCCAGCCGAGAAAGGATCGACCTGGACCAGCTCGATATCCGTATCGGAGAGACCGCGCCGCATCATGGCGCGCCGCCAGCCGGCGTCGGCCTTCACGATGTCGCCGACCTTGAACACTTCCTCGATGGTGACCGGCGGCTGGCCATAGGGATGGCGTTTCGTCGGATGCTCGCGCCATGCCGTCACCTCGCGCGATCCGAGGTCGACCGTTCCGACATGCGTCGCGCCGGTCTTGCAATCGAACAGCGTCACGGCGGCGCGGCGCGGCAGCTTGACGCCCGGCCTCCATGCCAGGATGTCGGCCTTGGCCGGCTCTTCGAGCTGGACGTGCGTGAAGCGCGTGTCGGGGCCGAGCGCCTTGGACGTCCGCAGTAGTTCCGCCGCCAGCGCCACCTCGTCCTCCCGCAGCGGATCGAGGGGGTGCGCCTGTTGAGCGGCGGCAGTTTTTGTCGTTGCGCTCATGCTCGGTACCGGTTGCCTGGATCGCGAGAGGTTAGGCCCATTCGGCTGCGGCGTCTTGAATGAGGCTGCCAGCTTTTGGGACTTGCCAGGGCGGGCGCCTTTGAGCGACCGTGAGCCAACCTAGGGGAAGACCAGTCCATGAGGCCGATCGCGGTTTCAACGGATCGAATTCGCCCGGCCGAGCGCCACGCGTTCTGGACCGAGGCGATCTGCCGGTCGTTCGCCAATGTCGAGACGAGACCACTCGGCTCGGCAACGGTCAGCGGGCACTTTGAATTCGTGGAAATCGGCAAGGCCAAGCTGGTCCATTTCGACAGCAGCCCGCAATGCTACAGCCGTGATGCGCGGATGGTGAGCAAGGCCGGCTCCGACGAATTCATGTTCGACTTCCAGCGGCGCGGACGAAGCTCGATGGTGCAAGCCGGCAGCGAAAGCACCATCGAACCCGGTTTCGGCGTGCTTTACGATGCAAGGCGGCCGTTCGAGGACCGGCTGTATGGGCCCGGGCAGCGCTCGGAAGTGTTCATTGCGACCGTGCCGGCGGCCGCCCTGTTGCATCTCGTTCCGGATGCCGAACGGGCTCTGCGCCAAACCAATTCCCTTGTCGGGAGCAGTGGCCCGCTCGATCGCTGCGTTGTTCCGCAATGCGGTGATGATGCCGGACGCCGGCCCGGCAGAGGGACAAGTGGACGTCGTTGCCTGTCTTGCAGCCCTGCTGAGGCTTGCTGCGGGCGCTTCGCATGGGCTTGGCCGTGACGCCCTGTTCGCCCCGCTCGATGCCTATTTGCGCGCAAACATCGTTGCCGTTCGTCCACTACAGGCGATTGCCGCCGAGTTCGCGATTTCGGAGCGGACGCTGCATCGGATATTTTCGGATTGCGGCACGACATTCGAGCGCCACGTGCTGCAGCTGCGCGTCGGGCTTTTCAAGAGCTTGCTCCGACAGGACAGCCTGCGGGCGACTTCGATTGCCGCTTTGGCCATGCAGTGCGGGTTTGCCGACGCTGCCCACGCGACCAGGACGTTCAGGAATTCGTTTGGAAGAACCCCGGGCGAATTTCGCCGGGAACACCAAGTCCAGAAGCGCTAGAACGGATGCACCCAAAAGGAGCCGAGTACGACGGCGGCGATGAGCGCGAGCGAGCTGTAGATCGCAATCATATGCAGCCGCTGCTCTGTCTTCGAGAGCATCGCGCGGGCGCGGAAGTGAAGGCGGGCTTCCGCCGAAAGTTGCTGCATAGTCGATCTCCAACGCTGCATGTGCGTCATAAAAGAAGATCGCCGGCCGTCCGATGCAATATGTCCGCGAAAATAGTGATAATGACGCTTTCGCGAGCTTCGGTTTCAGTGAAACCCTTCTCCGCCGCGGAGTCGGACGAGAATATTCTTCGGCTGCATTGAGCCCAGATTGGACCTAATCAGCAAAAGTCCCGTCGGAACCGGCTGGAACCGTCAAATTTTCCGGCGGTTGATCGCGAAAGCTGCCAGATGCCCCGCGATGTCGTCGGGATTGAACGGTGGGCCGGCAAAAGCGCCGATCGCCTCCGAGGTTTCCGGGGTCTTCCCGTGCCGTCCCAGCGCCGCGCTGTAGAGGTCCCGCCGGAACACGCCCATGGCGGTCTTCAGCGCCTCGGCGCTGTAAGCGGTCTGTCCCCAGCGCACCATCTGCGCGTATAGCCAGGCAGCCTGCACCGGCTCCGGCCGTGCGGCGCCTTCCCGCCCCACCAGCAAGTACCGGCCACTCTGGCGCATGGTGCCGTCGGGCGAGATTTTCAGCCTTCCGTCCAGCGTGCGCTGGATCACCTCGGCGTCGACGCGGATGCGTTCCGGATGCGAGAGGATTTTGGCGGCCTCCGCGCGGTTCTCCGGCTGCTCGATGAATTCGGCGGCGCGCGAGGCGGCGCGGATCAGCGCCGCTAGCACGTCCGGGTTCTTCTCCGACCATTGCTGTCGCACGGCCAGCACTTTCTCGGCGGCGCGCACCAGAATGTCGGACACGAAATGCAGGATGTGGCCGACGCCGAGATCGACCGCGACCGAATTCCAGGGCGCGCCGACGCAGAACGCATCGACCTGCCCGCTGGCGAGGCTGTCGACCATGTAGGGTGGCGGCAGCACCACTAGCCGCACGTCCTCGTCGGGATCGACGCCGCCCGCCGCCATCCAGAAGCGCAGCTGGTAATTGTGGGTGGAGAACGGAAACGTCATGCCGAAGGTCAACGGCTCGGCGCCGCTGTTCTTGCGCTTTGCAACGACGCGCGCGAGCGCGGCGGCAGTCGCCATCGGATCAAAACGATCGCCGTCGAGCTCGCCCATGATCGCGGCATGCAGCGCCGGCGAGACCGTGATGGCGTTGCCGTTCAGGCCGAGATTGAAGGGCGCTGCGATCGGTACCTTGATGTGGCCGAGCCCGAGGCTGGAGGCGATCGCAACGGGGGCCAGCAGATGCGCCGCGTCGAACAGGCCGATGTTGAGCTTGTCGCGGACGTTAGACCATGACACTTCCCGCACCAGGGTGACGTCGAGGCCTTCGGCTTTCGCAAATCCCTTGTCGACCGCGACGATCAGGGCGGCCGCGTCGACCAGCGGAATGAAGCCGATACGAAGGGGCGTACTCATTTCAGCATCTCCGACGCGGTCAGGATCGACTGGGCGATCTCGCTGATCTTCTTTTTCTCGCGCATCGCGGTGGAGCGGAGCAGCACATAGGCCTCTTCCTCGGTGAGGCCCTTCACCTTCATCAAAATGCCCTTGGCGCGGTCGATCACCTTGCGGTCCTCGAGCGCCGATTTGGTGCGGTCGAGCTCGTCCTGCAGCTTGGCAAAGGCGTTGAAGCGGGAGATGCAGAGGTCGAGGATCGGCTTGATCCGCTCTTTCTTCAGCCCATCGACGATATAGGCTGATACGCCGGCTTCGACGGACGCCTGGATCGAGGCCGCATCGCTCTGGTCGACGAACATGGCGATCGGCCGGCGCACCGCCCGGCTGACCTGGAACATCTGTTCCAGCACGTCGCGGCTGGGGTTTTCGAGATCGATCAGGATGACGTCGGGGTCGAGCGCGAAAATCTGCGCCAGCAGGCTCTGCATCTCGCTGATATGCACGACGCCGGTATAGCCGGCCTCCCGCAACCCCTCTTCCAGGATCGCAGCACGGATCGGGCTCTCGTCCACAATGACGATCTTGGGAGACGATTCGGCGCTCATCGTTCACTCTTAACCCGGCAACGCATGCATACCCCACGCCAAACGCGACCGCAAAGCCTTGTATTTGCGGGCAAATGGGACTAGCTCCAGCCCGTCAATCAGCCAGTTTGGACGGACATGCGAGAGGCCAACGCGCCCAAAGTCAGCTTTGTTTCGCTTGGGTGCCCCAAGGCGCTGGTGGATTCCGAGCGGATCATCACCCGCCTGCGTGCCGAGGGCTATGAGCTGGCGCGCAAGCATGACGGCGCCGACCTCGTCATCGTCAATACCTGCGGCTTTCTCGACAGCGCCAAGAAGGAGTCGCTGTCGGCGATCGGCGAGGCCATGGCGGAGAACGGCAAGGTGATCGTGACCGGCTGCATGGGCGCCGAGCCCGAGCAGATCGAGGCGGCCTATCCCGGCGTGCTCTCCATCACCGGACCGCAGCAATATGAGAGCGTGCTGGAGGCCGTGCACCGCGCGGTGCCGCCGGCGCACAATCCGCACATTGACCTGGTGCCGCCGCAGGGCGTCAAGCTGACGCCGCGGCACTACGCCTATCTGAAGATTTCCGAGGGCTGCAACAACCGCTGTAGTTTTTGCATCATCCCGAAACTGCGCGGCGATCTGGTCTCGCGCCCGGCCAACGACGTACTGCGCGAGGCCGAGCGGCTGGTGAAGGCCGGCGTCAAGGAGCTGCTGGTGATCTCGCAGGACACCTCAGCTTACGGCGTCGATATCAAATATGCCGCCAGCAAGTGGCAGGACCGCGAGGTCCGCGCAAAGTTCTTTGATCTCGCGAAAGAGCTCGGCGAGCTCGGCGCCTGGGTGCGGCTGCAATATGTCTATCCCTACCCCCATGTCGACGAGGTCATCGGCCTGATGACGGAGGGCAAGGTGCTGCCCTATCTCGACATCCCCTTCCAGCACGCCAGCCCCGAGGTACTGAAGGTGATGAAGCGCCCGGCCGCGCAGGAAAAGACCCTGGCGCGGATCAAGGCGTGGCGCGAGGCCTGCCCCGAGTTGACGATCCGCTCGACCTTCATCGTCGGCTTCCCCGGCGAGACCGATTCCGACTTTGCCTATCTGCTCGACTGGCTGGAGGAAGCCGAGATCGACCGTCTCGGCTGCTTCAAATACGAGCCTGTCGCGGGCGCAGCCTCGAATGCGATCGGCAATGCCGTGCCCGACGAAGTCAAGCAGGAGCGCTGGAACGCGCTGATGGCGCGACAGCAGAAGATTTCCGCGCGCCGCCTGAAGCGCAAGGTCGGCACGCGGCAGCAGGTGATCGTCGATGAGGTCGGGCCGACGGTGGCAAAGGGTCGGTCAAAGGCCGACGCGCCGGAGATTGATGGTGCGGTCTATCTGTCGAGCCGCCGACCGCTGAAGGTCGGCGAGATCGTCACGGCAAAGATTGAGCGCGCGGACGAATACGATCTGCATGGCAGCGTGGCGGGATTCTGAGGGGACGAGCAAGATGGCAAGACCGCTGCAAGTCAAAATCTTCATGGATAGTCGGGCAAATGTGATCGAAGAGCAGATCAACGCCTGGCTGGCTTCGCAGACGTCAGTGAGCATCATCAAGACGGAAACGGCAATCTCAACCGGAAACCAGGGCAATACAAGCGGCCCCTCGCTCCTCGTCACCATCTGGTATGAGCCGCCGGCGCCGGATCGCGAACGCCCGGGCTTTCGAGTCGGTTGAGATCGTCACCGCGAAGATCGAACGCGTCGACAAATACGACCTGCCGGGCAACGTCGCCGGTTTCTAGTTTCCGCTCAACATGCCGTAGTTGACCGCCATGTAGCCCGTCAGTTCGTCGCGAACGACCGCGGCCGGATGAATGAGCGCAACCTCCTGCGCCATCACGCCGACATGGACGGCATCGCTCCAGAGATACCTGTAGGCGTAGATGCCGAGGCCATCGCTACGTCGTCCGACCAAGGTGATGTCTCGCTTGAGGCGGGCATCCGAAATGACCGCTACGCCCGTCCCAGTATATGTGGCATTCGTGTCATTGCCCCACGCGCCGCCGCCGTGAATACCAGCATAGCCTCCTTGCCACGGTGCAGCAGTGTTGCTCGGCGCAAACTGCCAGCTAATGCCGACCGTCGCGGTGTGAAATTGGGTGTTCGCGTTGGAATGGAACGCAATCGTGTTGCCGAACTGAGCCGCCGAGCCTGCAAGCCCGATGCCGCCGAGATCGACATACAGGTATTGGAAGCCGAGGCTCAGGTTGGGAAGCACCATGTATTTGAAGCCGCCGCCGGCGGTCCACCCGCCCTTCACTTCGGAGGCCTGTTCCGCCAATGACAAACCTCCCGTGCGGTAGAGGGTGTACAAGCTGGCATGGCCATAGGCAAAGCCGGCCGTGCCGTACAGTAGCCATGGGCCATTGGCGACACCGACCACACCACGTAGCGTTCCGTACCAGTCGACGAGCGACGTCGTAACGGCAGTGTCTGTCGGCACAATGAGGCCGAACCCCGGCGGATAGACCAGCGGGGCGACCTTCGAGGTATCGAGATGCGTTGCCTGCAGGTCAGCCGCAAATCCGAAAACCGCCGCGCCCTGTTGCCAATTGTAGCCGGCGTGCCCGCCGGCCACCCAGCTGCTGGCGTCGGCCGAACTGGCTCCGGAGCCTACCCGCGGCGCGGCAATGCCTGCAGAGGCGTCGCTGCACGAGAGCAGCAACGCAGTGGCGAAACCAGCAAGCGCGGCCATTCGCGAAAAAAGACGTGACATCGGGCCCCTCCCAGCCAGCCCAGCAGGCACGCGTGTGCTCCGCCTCGGCGAATCGGAATCCTATGGTTGGCGGTTCCCGAGCACAATGTCTGCCATGGACCTCGCCTTGGTCCATACGGAACGGTGAATCCGCCTCTTTCCTATCCATATGGATTCACGTGATAATCCGCTGTTGCTGAAAAAGCTCATCTTTCCCGAATTCGTTCGGCCGTCCGTAGCGCAAGGGCGTGGATGGTCAGTGCGGGCGCCTCGCCGCCGCCTGAGGAAGGAAACACACTGGCATCGGCAATCCAAAGATTGCGCCAGCGATGGCTGCAGCCGAAGGCGTCGACCACCGAACTGCCAGGGTCGTTTCCCATCCGGCAGGTGCCCAACACGTGGGTTGCGTAGAACCAGTCCCAGCTGGAGTAGCTTTCGTAAACGCGGCTGGCGCCGCTGGCGGCAAGCAGTTCGTGCGACTTCTTTGCCATGAAGCGCAGACGGGCGACGTCTAGCTCGCCAAGTGAAGATGCGATGCGCGCCAGCGGCATCCCGAAGCGGTCGCGCGCGGTCGGATCGAGGTCAACGCGGCTGTCGCGATTGGGCAATCGTTCGCCGATGGCGCTGACATGCAGCGCATGGCCCCACAGGCTCCGGACGGATTGCGCATGCTGCCGTCCCCACCCCGGGATCGCACGCAATGCGAAAGCGGCAAGCCCGCCGAGTTCGCTTTCACCAGCGCCGTTGTAGAAGCGGCAACCGCCAACCACACCCGGAATGGCATCGGGCGCATTGAAGTCCCAGGAGATGGCGTCGTTTGGCAAGCCGCGCCGTCCGTGCTGCGGCTCCGGATGGAGCGCTCCGACCTCAGTGAACAGCGTATCCATGAAATTCTGTCCGACCTCGCCGCTCTCGTTGGCGAGTCCGTCGGACGCCAGCAGCAGGCGTGGTGTTTCGACGGCACCGCAGGCGAGCACGAGATTAGGGGATGCGATGCGCTCGATGCTGCCGTCGGCGCGCCCGACCAGAACCGCGACCACGCGATCGCGGCTGGCCTCGATGCGGATCGCCGGGCTGTTCGGCCGGATCTCGCAGCGTCCGGTGGCAAGAGCAGCTTGAATGAAGGTGAGATCGGCACTTCCCTTGTCTGCGCGCGGGCAGCCGTTGTTGCACGCGCCGCAATAGTTGCAGGGCGGACGTCCGTTCCATGCTTGCGACAATGCAGCGCGGCTGTTGGCTTGCCAGTCGAGCCCGACCGCCTTCGCTCCCCTTCCCAGCGTCTTTGCGGCGTATGACAACGGGTGCGGCGGCAATGGAAAGGGTCGGGAGCGCCAGCGCACGCCCTGGCTCTGCGGCCCGGCAACACCGACCAGTTCCTCAGCTTGGGTGTAGTAGGGCTCGAGCTCGGCATAATCGATCGGCCAGTCGGCGGCGACGCCGAAGCGGCTGTTCATCTTCATGGCATCGGGATGGATGCGGTGCGCCTCGCCGGTGAAGTGCAAGGTGGTGCCGCCGATGCCGCGCACATGATGATATTTTTCCATCAGCCGGACACCGTCCGTCACCATCGGTCCGATGCCGCGGCTTCCCGACGCGAGCAAAGGTTCCTGGCGGGTCAGTTTCTCACCCGGCGCAAACGTCACCTTTCCGACGCTATCGGGCTTCTCCGGAAACTCGCGTGCCTCCCAATCGGCCTGGGTCAGCGGATAATCGGTCGCCGGATCGAAACGCGGACCGGCATCGAGCAGCAGCACGGACAAGCCGCGTCGGCACATTCCATAGGCCGCGGCAGCGCCGCCGGCACCCGCGCCGACGACCACCACGTCCCAATTGGCCTCGGTGCTCAAGCAGGCGGCTCCTGAAAATCGGCAAAGCCGTCGGGCTGCGGCGGGCCGGTATAGGCAAACGCCTTCTTGACGGCGGGATCGGAGTAATAGGCCAGCCCGAGCTGCAGCCGGAGGGCCAGCACGAATGATCGAATGCCCTGCTCGTTCGATGCGAACGCCGCATCGAGCGCGGCAAGCCTTCCGGGTTCATCAAGTGCGGCGAAGCCGGCCAAGCCGCGCGAGGCGGCATATCGATCGAGCCAGGCGATGCCCGTGGTGATCGTTGTCTTGAGCTCGGACATTGCCAACACGCGATCGTGCAACCCAAGCGCGGACGCAGCGGGAAGCCCGTCGCCGCCGGGAAACATGGTGTCCGCAACCGCCGCCATTGCTGGCGCTTCCGCTTCCTGCCCGAAGGGCGCGAAGGCGCGGCGCAGCAGGGTGGTGCCGCCGAGCGCCAGCGCACCAAGGAGCGCCAGCACGTTTCGCCGCTTCATCGAAGATCCTCCCACGTCGCCAAACCGATGCAGGATAGGTGCGAGGTCAACCGCTGTCGACAACAAGCCGCCTTGACACCGCCATCCATTCGGCTGTATGAGCGCGCCGCATGACTTTGAACCGGACCATCCGCCGCGCCGCCGACCGCCGTCGTATCCACGACGATGCGGGCGCGCGCCAGGTCCGACGACTACGCTGAACTGATAGATCAGCCAGGTTTTCGAGAAGGCCGCACCCGCAAGGTGCGGCCTTCTTGCGTTTCGGCCTGCTTTTTCATCCCAAAACCAAGAGGAGATCGACATGACCAACGCCACCCATTCGTTCGATGCGCTGATGGACATCACCGCGCGCCCTCGGAGCGTGTTCGTGCGCGGTAAGGGCAGCTATCTCTGGGACGACAGCGGCAAGCGCTATCTCGACTTCGTGCAGGGCTGGGCGGTGAATTGCCTCGGTCATTCCCCCGATGTCATCGCCGACGCACTTGCCGTGCAGTCGGCAGCGCTGTTGACGCCGAGCCCGGCCTTCTACAACGCGCCGAGCCTGAAGCTTGCCAGCGCGCTGGTCGAAAAGAGCTGTTTTGACCAGGTGTTTTTCGCGAACTCAGGCGCCGAGGCCAATGAGGGCGCGATAAAGCTCGCGCGCAAATATGGCTCGCTGCACAAGCACGGCGCGCATGAGATCATCACCTTCGAAGGCGGTTTTCACGGCCGGACGCTTGCGACCATGTCGGCGTCGGGCAAGAAGGCGTTCGAGCCGCTGTTCGAGCCGAAGGTGGCAGGCTTTCGAAAGGCAAAGCTCAACGATCTCGACTCGGTGAAGGCGCTCATCACGCCGTCGACCGTGGCCGTGATGCTGGAGCCGATCCAGGGCGAAGCCGGCGTCTGGCCTGCGACCGATCTGTTCCTGCAGCAGCTGCGTGAGCTGACAATGGAGCATGGCCTGCTCTTGATATTCGACGAGATCCAGACCGGCGTCGGCCGCACCGGAAAGCTGTTCCACTACGAGCATGCGGGGATTGCGCCCGACATCATGACGCTCGGCAAAGGCATCGGCGGTGGCGTGCCGCTCGCGGTACTGCTCGCCACGGAGAAAGCGTCCTGCTTCGAGCATGGCGACCAGGGCGGCACGTTCAACGGCAATCCGCTGATGTGCGCGGCCGGATTTGCGGTGTTTGAAGCGGTCAGCAAGCCGGAATTCCTCAAGGCTGCCACCGATGCCGGTCAGTTTCTGGCGAGCGAGCTGCAGAAACTCGCGGCACGGCACGGCCTTGGCGAAGTCCGCGGCCGCGGCCTGCTGCTGGCGCTCGATCTGAAACTTCCGATCGGGCCTTCCATCGTCGCGCAGGCGTTTCAGGCGGGCTTGTTGCTCAACTCGCCGCAGCCGGACGCGCTGCGCTTCATGCCGGCGCTCAACGTCACGCGGGCGGAGATTTCGGAAATGATCGATGGCCTCGATGCAATCCTGACAGAGGCCGGCGTGGCGCGGCGGGTGGCCTAACCAGCGTCATTGCGAGCGAAGCGAAGCAATCCACATCTCCGCACGGGAGAAATGGATTGCTTCGTCGCTAACGCTCCTCGCAATGACGGTTAACCTCTACGGCCTCAATATCGTCGCGCCCGTCGTCGCCCGGCTCTCCAGATCGATATGCGCCCTGGCCGCGTCCTTTAGCGCATAGGCGTGATTGATCGGCACGTGCAGCTTGCCGTTGATGACGGCGGCAAACACGGTGTCGGCGCCTTCAAGCAATTCCTTGCGGGTGGCGACGTAGTCGTTCAGCTTTGGCCGGGTCGCAAACAGCGAGCCGTGGTTGTTGAGCTCGGCAATGGCGAACGGCGGCACCGGTCCCGAGGCGTTGCCAAAACTTACGAACATGCCGCGCCGTTTCAGGCACGACAGCGATCCCGGAAAAGTCGCCTTGCCGACGCCGTCATAGACGACGTCGCACAATTCATTGCGGCTGATCTGCTTCACCCGCTCGACGAAATCCTCTTCGTTGTAGTTGATGACATGGTCGCAGCCGTTGGAAAGCGCGAGGTCGGCCTTGGCCTTGGAGCCGACGGTGCCGATGACATGGGCGCCGAGCGCCCTCGCCCACTGGCAGGCGAGCAGACCGATGCCGCCCGCCGCGGCGTGAACCAGCACGCGATGGTGAGGTTCGACCTTGAAGGTTTTGTGCAGGAGATACCAGACCGTCAGCCCCTTGAGCATCAGCACGGCGCCCTGCTCATAGGTGATGTGGTCGGGCAGCTTGACCAGCTTGTCCCAGGGGATGTTGCGCTCGGAGGCGTAGCCGCCGAGATTGAAGTAATAGGCGACGCGGTCGCCGGGATGGAAATGCGTGACACCCGGCCCGACCGCGATCACCTCGCCGGCCGCCTCGTTGCCGGCGATGAATGGCAGCCCCGGCGCCTTGTAGAGCCCGGTGCGGAAATAGACGTCGATGAAGTTGAGCCCGACGGCATGCTGGCGGATGCGAACCTCACCCGCACCCGGCGCCGGCACATCCACGCTTTCGTAGGTCAGGACTTCCGGACCCCCAACCTTGTGCACGCGGACGGCCTTGGTCATGGCTCTTTCTCCCTGTTCGCCCGACCAGAACCGAACGCCTGCGGGCAGGCCTTGTCAACCAACGCGCTGGCCGCACCTGGCTATTTCCTGGCCTTCCTGCGGTTACGCCTGGCCAGCACATTGAAGAACTCGACCGCGGCCGCGAACAGGATCGCGAAGTAGATGTAGCCCCGCGGGATGTGGAATTGGAATCCGTCCGCCACCAGCGCCACACCGATCAGCACCAGGAAGGCCAGCGCCAGCATCTTCGTCGTGGGATGCTCGGCGACAAAGCGCGCCACGGGTCCGGAGGAAATGTACATGATGACGCAGGCGATCACGACCGCTGCGACCATAATCTCCAGGTCCTGCGCCATGCCGATCGCGGTGATGATGGAATCGAGCGAAAACACCATGTCAATCACGATGATCTGCATGATCACCCAGAAGAAGGCGCTCGCAGCCGAGCCCTCGTCATCTCCGCCCTCGTTGGCTTCGACCTCACCATGAATCTCGTGGGTCGCCTTCGCAATCAGGAACAGGCCGCCGGCGATCAGGATGATGTCGCGCCATGACAGCGCAAGGCTCTTCACGGTAATGACCGGCTGGGTCAGGCCGATCAGCCAAAACAGCAGGGTGAGCAGGACGATGCGGAACACCAGCGCCAGAAGCAGGCCGATCTGCCGCGCGCGCGTCGCCTGCGGCTCGGGGATGCGCGCCACCAGCACGGAGATGAAGATGACGTTATCGATGCCGAGGACGATTTCGAGCGCCGTCAACGTCAGCAGCGCCGCCCAGGCCTCCGCGCTGGTCAGGAGTTCGATCATGCCTTCAACGATTTGATGAAGCGGATAACCGCGTTGCTGCCGAGAACATAGGCCCCGATGGCGCACAGGCCAACGCTGATCGGCAGTCCCACATCGAAGTCGTAGACGAGCGCGATCATGGCAAGCACCGCCCAGGCCGCCAGTAGCCACAGCGTCAGCCAGCGCAGCCGGACGACGCGGAATGGATGCAGGACATGGATCGGCACGAAGGTCAGCATGATCAGGATGGCGACGGCCAGGGTCGAGAAGACCGGCGGCATATGCAGCAAGAACAGGTAGAACGCCACGGCATTCCACAACGCCGGAAAGCCGCGAAAGCAATTGTCGGCGGCCTTCATGCGGCGGTCGGCGAAATAGAGCGCGCTGGAGACCACGATGCCGATCCCGAGGACCGGCGCGGCCAGCGGCAGCAGCAGTCCGCTGGCGGTGATCGCGTATGCCGGCACGAACACATAGGTCAGGAAGTCGACCACGAGATCGAGGATGTCGCCGGACCAGTTCGGCTGCAGCCGCATCACGTCGAGCCGCCGCGCGATCGGCCCGTCGATGGCGTCGATGATGAGCGCCACGCCAAGCCAGGCGAACATGTTGGTCCAGTGCTCGCGCACCGCCTCAAGCATCGCGATCAGCGCGACGCCCGCGCCAAGGGCGGTGAAAATGTGCACGGAAAAGGCCGCGGCGCGCATCCGCGGCGAGGATTGTGACGAAACGGGCGGGCTGGCCTGGTCCATGGATCGGGCAGTGCTATCAGGATTCCCTTTGGTTTGCACACGGCCGATTGCGGCGTTCGGCCGCGTAACTCCGGGGAACCTTTCGACTCGCTTGTAGCCTTGAAATTACCGCCGCAGGTGTCAATTGTCCCTATGATGAGTGATGCTTCAATGACGTATGACACAGTCGTGGTGGGCGCCGGCCCCGCGGGCCTCACGGCCGCGATCGCGCTTGCGGAAGCCGGCGCGAGGACCGCCCTGCTCGCCCGGCGCGCGCCCTATGCCGACAATCGCACGACCGCGCTGCTCGGAGCCTCCGTGGACCTGCTGGAGCGGCTCGATGTCTGGCAGCGCTGCCGCGATGCCGCCGCGCCGCTCAAGGTGATGCGGCTGGTCGACGATACCGGCCGCTTGATCCGGGCACCGGAGGTTCGTTTCGCCGCCGAGGAAATCGGCCTCGACCAGTTCGGCTACAACATCGACAACCGGACGCTGGTGGCCGCGCTGGAAGCGCGCGCCGCCGAACTTTCAGGTCTGACGCGGCTTGATGACGAGGCGACGACGGTGGTGCCGGAAGACAGCGCTGTCGCTATCGTCACACGCCAGGACAAGGCGCTGGGAGCCCGGCTCGTGATCGGCGCGGACGGACGCCAATCGCTCTGCCGCGAGGCCGCCGGCATCGAGGTGCGGCGGCGCGATCTCAATCAATCTGCGCTGACTTTCAACATCAGTCATTCGAGACCTCACAAGAACATTTCCACCGAATTCCATACCCCGCGGGGACCTTGCGTGTTCGTCCCCCTGCCCGGCAATCGCTGCAGTGTGGTCTGGGTCACATCGCCTGACGAAGCCGAGCGGCTGATGGCGCTGAGCGAGCAAGAACTTTCGGAGGCCATTGAGAAGCAATCGCACTCCATCCTCGGCCGTACCACGGTCGAGCCGGGCCGGCACAAATTCCCCCTTGCGATCGAGCGGCCGACGCAGATCGCCAAGCATCGCGTTGCGTTGGTTGGTGAATCCGCTCACGTCGTGCCGCCGATCGGCGCCCAAGGCCTCAACATGGGCCTCCGCGATGCCGCCCACATCGCCGACATCGTGCGCGAGGCGATAAGCCTTGGCGAAGACCCGGGCGCGCCGCACGTTCTGAGCCGCTACGCTTCCGCGCGACGCAGCGACATTGCGAGCCGTACCTTTGTGATTGATGTCGCCAACCGCTCGTTGCTTTCCGATCTATTGCCCGTGCAAACCGCACGGGCCGCGGGCCTGCATCTGATCGGCGCGATCGGCCCGCTGCGTCGGCTTGCGATGCGCGAAGGCCTGGCGCCGTCCTGGCGAATTTAGGTAAAGACCAGGCTTTCCACCGCGATTATCCGCAACGGGATTTTCTCCAGCGATTCCTGAGAGGTGGCGACGAGTCTTGCCAGATCAGAGAAGGTTAATTCGTCGACATGCCCCTAGCATCAGCCACAATCATGGTCTATCGCAGAGACCATGATCAAAGCGCGTACCGCCAAATTCCAGATCGGCCAGATTGTCCGCCACCGGGTGTTTTCCTTCCGCGGCGTGATCTTCGACATCGATCCCGAGTTCAACAACACCGAGGAATGGTGGCTGTCGATCCCGGAAGAGGTGCGCCCGCACAAGGACCAGCCGTTCTATCATCTGCTCGCGGAAAATTCGGAGACCGAGTACGTCGCCTATGTCTCCGAGCAAAACCTCTTGCCCGATGACTCCGGCGAGCCGATCCGTCATTCGCAGGTTGCCGAGATCTTTGTGAAGGACAAGTCCGGCGCCTACCGGCCGCGCAATCCCTCGTTGAATTAGGCCGGCATCCCCGCAACAAAAAGGCGCCCGACCGGGCGCCTTTTCGTTTGATCTGCTGTGTCGCCTACTTCGCGGCCGGATTGGGCGTGCCGGGCGGCTGGTTTTGCTCGAGCTTCTTGCGCTGTTCTTCCGCGCGCTTCTGCAATTCTTCCTGCAGCTTCTTCTGGTTTTCCTCGAACTGCTTTGGGTCGGTCGGCGGCCCGTCATAGGCCTTGGCAAACTCGTTGGCCAGTGGCAGCGGCAGCGTGAGCGGCGCACCGTTCGAGTTGATCGCCTGCACCACCAAGGTCTGGCCCTTCTTCAAGGCTGCGATCGTCTCCGGGGTCGCTTCATAGTCCGACATGCAGCCATTCTGGAAGCAGATCACGTAAGGCGCCTGCTGCGGCTGATTGCTGTCGATGATGACGCGCGTGCCGTGGACCAGTTGCATGCCGAGCGGCAGCGTCACGCGGAGGATCTTCTTGGGCTCGCCTTCCGGCTCGATGATGACGGCGGCGATCACGGGCTGGCCGGACTCGATGCGGCCGTCCTTGCCGGTGAAGCAGACCTGCTTGGCGCCGGCTTCCTGGCCCTTGAGGCAGAACTTGGTCCAGGGCGCGTAGATCAGTTGAATCTGTTGTTCCGGGGGCTGCTGGGCGGGAGCCTGCGCCTGGGCCGGCGGCTGGCCGGCCGGCGGGGCCTGGGCCGCGGGAGCCGGGGCTTTCGGCGCCGCCTTGGGGGGCGCTGCCGGGGCCTTTGGAGCCGCCTTGGGTGCGGGAGCCGGCGCGCCGGGCGCCGGGGCCGGCGTCTGAGCCTGGACGGCGGAAACCGCCAGCGAAGCCGACAAGGTGGTCGCCGCCAACAAGGCGAAAGCCCGCCCACGCGGCCCGACCGCGGCCAAGATACGGAAATTCATTGCGGAAAACCCTTTCTGAAGCCTAAGCGCCCGAACCGCTGCGGGCACTAATCCCTGCGCCGTTTTGGGCGGCTGTCTCTTAGCCAATTGAGGCGGTTGCGTGACCGGAACGTCGCCCCGACAAATTGCCCGCCTTCAATACAGCGGCGGACGAAAAGATCAATGCCGACAACCGTCTTGGGTCAGTCTCTTAGGCCAATGTCACGGCGATGCACGCAGGCCTATGGTAAAGCTTCGCGGGTGAGAATTTTCGAATCAACTCCACGCAGGAAAACAGCCCTTTTCCGCTGTGCCGCCGCTCAGCTGGCGGCCCTGTTCCTGCTGGCGGTCGCCGCTCCGGACCGGCTGGCGGCCGCGGAGAGCTACGCCATCGCCATGCACGGCGCGCCAAAGCTGCCGGCCGACTTTGCCCATATGCCCTACGCCAATCCTGCGGCGCCAAAGGGCGGCAGATTGGTCTGGGGCCTGTCGGGAACCTTTGACAGCCTCAACCCGCTGATCGTGCGCGGGCTCGCCGTGCAGCAGATGCGCGGCTATGTGATCGAAAGCCTGATGGCGCGAGGCAACGACGAAGCCTTCACGCTGTACGGCCTGCTGGCAAAGACCGTCGAGACCGATGATGCCCGAACCTTCGTCACCTTCCGCCTCGATCCGCGTGCGCGCTTCTCCGACGGCAAGCCTGTGACCGCCGAGGACGTGCTGTTCTCATGGGCGCTGCTGCGCGACAAGGGCCGTCCCAACCATCGCCAGTATTATGCCAAGGTCGCCAAAGCCGAGGCGCTCGACCCGCTCACAGTCCGCTTCGATCTTGCCGGGGCCAACGACCGCGAATTGCCGCTGATCCTCGGGCTGATGCCGGTGCTGCCGCGCCATGCCGTGGATTCCGCGACGTTCGAGGAAACCACGATGACCGGGCCGATCGGTTCCGGCCCATACCGCGTCACGGCCGTGCGTCCCGGGGCCAGCGTCACGCTGACCCGCAACCCGGATTATTGGGGCCGCGACGTGCCGGCCAATCGCGGCCTTTGGAATTTCGACGAGGTCAGGTTCGATTTCTTCCGCGAGGCCAACGGCCAGTTCGAGGCGTTCAAGCGCGGCCTCTACGACTTCCGCGTCGAGCACGAACCCTTGCGCTGGCACGACGGGTACGACTTTCCCGCCGCCCGCAGCGGCGAATTGATCCGTGAATCCATCAAGACCGGGATGCCGCAGCCGTCGGAATTTTTGGTGTTCAACACGCGCCGCCCGTTCTTCGCAGACATTCGCGTGCGCCGCGCGCTGACGCTGCTGTTCGATTTCGAATGGATCAACAAGAATTACTTCTTCGGCCTTTATGGACGATCCGGCAGCTTCTTCGCCGGCTCCGAGCTGTCGGCCTATGAGCGGGCCGCCGACGATCGCGAGCGCGAATTGCTAAAACCCTACGCCGGGTCCGTGGCCAGCAATATTCTCGACGGCAGCTATCGCCTGCCTCTCACCGACGCGTCGGGGCGCGACCGGGCAACGCTGCGCGCGGCGCTCTCGCTGCTGTCGGAGGCCGGCTACGAGCTCGACGGCGCCGTGCTGCGGCAACGCTCGACCAAGGCGCCCTTCACCTTCGAGATCCTGGTGACCACGCGCGACCAGGAGCGTATCGCGCTGGCTTATCAGCGCGACCTCAAGCGCGCCGGCATCGAGGCCACCATCCGCGCCGTCGATCCCGTGCAGTTCGACCAGCGCCGGCTCGGCTACGAGTTCGACATGATCCAGAACCGCTGGGACCAATCACTCTCGCCCGGCAATGAGCAATCCTTCTACTGGGGTACGGAGGCCGCCGATATCACCGGCACCCGCAATTACATGGGGGCCAAGGACCCCGCGATAGATGCCATGATCGCGGCGATCCTGGAGGCGCGGGAGCGGCCGGCCTTCGTCTCGGCGGTGCGGGCGCTCGATCGCGTCCTGATGTCGGGCTTCTATGCTATCCCCCTGTTTAACGTGCCCGAGCAATGGATTGCCCGGTGGAATCGGATAGAACGACCCTCAGCCACGGCGTTGACGGGCTATTTGCCGGAAACCTGGTGGCACAAGGCGGATCAGCCCGAAGCCGGGAAGCAGAAGTGACGCGATGCAGCCGAAGTCCGTGACCCATCCCAGCGCCTCGCCGACGCTCGACGTTCTCTTTCAGCGTTGCCTTTCGCGGCAGCCGAACGCGCTCGCACTGGTCGATCCCCTCAACAAGCAGCGCATCACCGGTCAGTCGCCCAAGCGGCTGACCTTCGCGCAGGCCGATCGCGCGATCTCGGCGCTGGCAGCGCATTTCATCGAATCCGGCCTGCCGGCCAACTCGGTGATTGCCGTGCAATTGCCGAACACGATCGAGTTCGCGCTGACGGCGCTGGCCGCGCATCGCGCGGGCCTCGTGGTCGCAGCACTGCCGATGCTCTGGCGTCAGGCGGAATTGACCGTCGCGCTCAACCGCACCGGCGCACGGGCGGTGGTCACGGCTGGCCGGATCGATGGCGTCTCACATGCCGACATCGCCATGAACGCGGCGGCGGAATGTTTTTCGATCCGCCATGTCTGCGGCTTTGGCGATGATCTGCCGGAAGGCATGGCCTCGCTCGACCGCGCCATATCGGCGGAATCGCAGACCACGCGGCCGGTGATCCAGGATGGCCGCAAGGCGGCGCTGGTCTCCTTTGACGTGATGTCGGACGGTTTCCGCGCGGTGCCGCGCACCCATCTCAGCTTGATCGCGGGAGGGCTCGCGCTGTCGCTGGAGAGCGACGTGCCGCAGGGCGCCACCATCATGTCGGCGTTTGCGCCCTGCTCTTTTGCCGGCGTCGCCTCGTCGCTGGCAATGTGGCTTTTGACCGGCGGCACGCTGGTGCTGCATCATCCCTTCGACAGCGACGTGCTGGAGCGGCAGATCGTCGAGGTTGCCTGCGACACGCTGATAGCGCCGGCGCAGCTGGCGCTGCGGCTCGACGAACTGGATCTGTCCGCGCGGATGCCGGGCTTGCGCAATGTGATCGGGCTCTGGCGTTCGCCGGAGCAGGTGTCCTCCAGCGCGTCCTGGAATAGCCGGACGGCAAGCCTGACCGATATCTATGTGTTCGGCGAGGCCGGCATGTTGGGCGCACGCCGCGGCGAAGACGGCGCACCCGCCGTGATCAAGCCCGGTCCGCATGGCGCACCGCGCGAGCTGCCGGGCTCGTCGATATCAGGCGAAATCCTGCTCACCCCGCGGGGAACGCTCGGTCTGCGCGGTCCGATGGTGACAATCGCCGCCTACGCGCCGCCTCCGCCGCCGAGCGACTCGCTGATATCGCCGCCGCCGCGCGACTACGTCGATACCGACTATGCGGCGCGTCTCGACCGCGCCACGGGCGCGATCAACATCACCGCGCCTCCGTCCGGCATCATGGCGGTCGGCGGCTACCGCTTCCTCGCCCAGGATCTGCAGGAATGGGCCAAGCGGCTTGGCCAGGGCGCGCTGCTCACCGCGCTGCCGGACCGCATGAGCGGGCACAGGCTCGCCGGCCGCGCCCCCGACAATTCCCGCGCTCGCGAGGCGCTTTCAGAACTCGGCCTTAACCCGCTGATGGTGGAGGCTTTTCGCGACCGCTCAAGTGCCTGAAGGGAATCCGGCGGGCTTCCGTTGACCTCGCATTAAGCCTGCAAACCTAGGATCGCGGCCTCAGTTCACGGATTGCGCGATCCAGATGTCCCAGCAGGGCCCGATCCTCGTTATCTCGACTGGCGGGAGGCCGTCATTCGCGTCGGCGCTGGATGAGACAAAGCTGTTCCCGGTCGTCGATGCCGATTGGCCGGACGCCGCGCGTGCCGTCGAGCAGTTGCGGCCCGGCGCGGTTCTCGCCGCGTCGTTCGGCCTGAACAAGCCCGCTCTCGCGGCGCTGGCAAAGCAGGTCGCGACCCGCGAACCCTATCTGCCGCTGATTGTAGTCGATCCCGGGACCAGCCTGCCCGACAACGCCATTCCCTTTGCGCACAGCGACGATCATCCGGAACGCCTGCTGGCGCGCATCAGCTCGGCACTGCGCGTGCGCTCGCTGCATGCGACCGTGATGCGCCGGCTCGATCCGCCGCGGCGCGTGGCGATGTCGGACATCGATCCCGCGTGCGACGCGACCGTGCTCCTGATCGGCCGCGGCGGCGCCTACCCTGCGCTGTCGGTGGCGCTTGGCGAGTGCATGGGCGTGGTCGGCGCGCTCAGCATCCAGGCTGCCGCAAAGCATCTCAACAGCCGCGACATCGATGGCATCGTGCTGGCGGAAGGATTTACCCCGCGCGTGGTCGATGCCTTCCTCACCGTGCTCGCCGAGGATGCGCGCTTCCGCAATCTGCCTGTCGTCGTGAACTCGTCAAACGTCAGGGCAACCTACGAACTAGCCAATCTCGAGATCGTCGCCGGCGATCCCGCTCGCGTCGCCACGTCCATCCTGCCGATGGCGCACCAGCATGCCTTCGAGGTGCATTTGAGCCGAATGCTGCGCTCGATCGATGCCAATGGCCTGATCGATGCGCGGACCGGCCTTTTGATCCGCGCCGCGTTCGAGCGCGATTTCGCAACCGCCGTGTATCAGGCCCAGTCGCGCGGCGGCGGCCTTTCCATGGCGCGCTTCGCCTTCGATCCGGCGCATCCCCGCGCCCAGTTTGACGGCGCGCGGATCATCAGCCGCCTGATGCGGCAGAGCGACTTTGGCCTGGCACAGGAGGACGGCTCCGTCATCGTCGTCTTTGCGGAAACGGATTTGCGCAACGCACACATGATTTCGCGCCGTTTGTCTGCGGTGATGCGTCACACCAGCCACGGCAAGCGCGACACGCGGGCCGAGCCGGTTGTGTCGGTGGCGACGCTGCTGCCGAAGGATTCCGCCAAGTCGCTGCTGGCGCGACTGTACGACGATACGCAACGAGCGGCGTCCTGAACTCAGGGAACAAGCCTTCGAGCTCCTGCATTGTAGAAAGGCGATTTCTACACTGGAGGACAACATGAAGAAAATCGTACTGATTGCGGCATCGATCGCCGTGCTTGCTTCGCCCGCCTTCGCCGAGGACAAGACCACTGGCACGGCGCCGGCCGCGGCAAAATTCTCGACCGTCGGTAAGGACGAGATGTTCAGCTCCAAGCTGAAGGGGCTGAATGTCTATAACCAGAAGGACGAAAACGTCGGCGAGATCACCGACATTGCGCTGAAAGGCAACCAGGTCGACGCCCTGATCCTGTCGGTCGGCGGCTTCCTCGGCATCGGCGAGCATTATGTCGCCGTGTCACCCTCATCGGTCAGCATCAGGCACGATGCCAAGAACGATAAGTGGGTGGCGTCGATGAACACCACCAAGGAAGCACTAAAGGAAGCGCCCGAGTTCAAGTATCCGAAGTGAGCGGCGCGTAGCGTAGGTGAAAGCGGCCGTCGGCGGCAACGCTGGCGGCTGTCTTCTCACGCCGCCTTCTTGCTCTCGGCGAGATTGGCGAGCTGGCGCAGGATTTCCGTGGTGCCGGCGAGTCGCTCTTCCGGGGTCTCCCAGTCCTGGAAGAACACCACCTTCATGTCCGGCCGCACCTTGGCGGCCTGCCCGTGTTGGCGGATGAAGGCGACCAGCCGCTCCGGCTGGGCAAAGCTGTTGTCGCGGAAGGAGAGCACGGCGCCCTTCGGGCCGGCATCGACCTTCTCGACATTGGCTCTTCGGCAATAGGCCTTGATGGCGGCAACCTTGAAGAGATAGCGTACCTCGTCCGGCAGCACGCCAAAGCGGTCGCGCATCTCTGCGGCGAAATTGTCGATCTCCTCGTCAGAGTCGAGATCGGCGAGGCGCCGGTAGAGGGACAGCCGCACCGAGAGGTCGCTCACGTAGTCCTCGGGGATCAGCACCGGCATGCCGATGGTGATCTGCGGCGACCAGCGGTCGGCCGCGGGCTCGGCGACGCCGGCCTTGAGGTTGACAATCGCCTCTTCCAGCATCGACTGGTACAACTCGAAGCCGACTTCCTTGATGTGGCCGTGCTGCTCCTCGCCGAGCAGATTGCCGGCGCCGCGGATGTCGAGGTCGTGGGAGGCAAGCTGAAAACCCGCACCGAGGTTTTCCAGCGACTGCAGCACCTTTAGCCGCCGCTCGGCCTGTGCCGTGATCTTCTGCTGCGCAGGCAGTGTGAACAGGGCATAGGCACGCAGTTTCGAGCGCCCCACCCGGCCGCGCAGCTGATAGAGCTGGGCAAGGCCGAACATGTCGGCGCGATGCACGATCAGCGTGTTGGCATTGGGGATGTCGAGGCCGGACTCGATGATTGTGGTCGAGAGCAGGATGTCGTATTTGCCGTCGTAGAATGCCGACATGATGTCCTCGATGGTGGTCGGCGCCATCTGGCCGTGGGCGACCGCGACCTTCATCTCCGGCACGTTCTTCTCGAGAAAATCCTTGACGCCTGCCAGATCCTCGATACGCGGCACGACGTAAAACGCCTGGCCGCCGCGATAGCGCTCGCGCAGCAGCGCCTCGCGGATCATCAGGGGATCGTGCGGGGCGACGAAAGTGCGCACGGCGAGACGGTCCACCGGGGGCGAGGCGATGATCGACAGCTCGCGGACGCCGGTCAGCGCCAGTTGCAGCGTGCGCGGGATCGGCGTGGCGGACAGTGTCAGCACATGGACCTGGGCCCGCAGCTGCTTCAGCCGCTCCTTGTGGTTGACGCCAAAATGCTGCTCCTCGTCGACGATCAGCAGGCCGAGGTCACGGAATTTGATCGACTTGCCGAGCAGCGCATGGGTGCCGACAACGATGTCCACCCCGCCCTCGGCGAGGCTTTTCTTGACCTGGTTGAGCTCCTTGGCCGGAATCAGCCGCGAGGCCTGCGCGACGTTGATGGGAAAGCCGCGGAAGCGGTCGGCAAAGGTCTTGCTGTGCTGGCGCGCCAAGAGCGTGGTCGGCACCACCACGGCCACCTGCTTGCCGTCGAGCGCCGTGGCAAAGGCTGCCCGCAGCGCCACCTCGGTCTTGCCGAAGCCGACGTCGCCGCAGATCAGGCGATCCATGGGGCGGCCGGTTTCGAGATCCTTCAGCGTAGCGTTGATAGCGTTGAGCTGGTCCTCGGTCTCCTCATAGGGGAAGCGGGCGCAGAATTCGTCATAGACATGCGGCTGCACCGGGAATTTCGGCGCCTCGTGCAGCATGCGCTCGGCCGCGATCTTGATCAGCTCGCCCGCGATCTCGCGGACGCGGTTTTTCAGCCGCGCCTTGCGCGCCTGCCAGCCGCTGCCGCCAAGCCGGTCCAGCTCGACACTGGTCTGGTCGGAGCCATAGCGCGACAACAGCTCGATGTTCTCGACCGGCAGGAACAGTTTTGTCTCGCCGGCATAGCGCAGTTCGAGGCAGTCGTGCGGCGCGCCCGCCACTTCCAGCGTCTGCAGGCCGACAAAACGGCCGATGCCGTGCTCGACATGCACGACAATGTCGCCGGAGGTGAGGCTCGTGACCTCGGAGATAAAGTTGTCGAGCTTGCGGCTCGCCTTGCGCGGCCGCACCAGGCGGTCGCCCAAAATATCCTGCTCGCTGATGACGGCGACGTCGTCGGTCTCGAAGCCGCTTTCCATGCCGAGCACCGCCAGCATCGTCTCGTTGCGTGGCGTCGCCTGCACCGTGCGCCAGGCGTTGACGCTGGTGATGTTGGCGAGCTTGTGGTCGGCGAGCATGCTCGCCATTCGGTCGCGCGAGCCTTCGCTCCACAGCGTGATCACGACCTTCTTGCGCTGCGCCTGCAACGCCTGGACGTGAGCGACGACGGCCTCGAACACATTGACCGAGGAGTCCGCCCGCTCCGGCGTAAAATTGCGGCCCTGCCGCGCGCCGGCGTCGAACACCTCCGTCGAGCCTTCCGGCACCGCGAACGGCGTCAGCCGCGCCAGCGCGGACGCGCCGAGGCGGCCTTTCCACTCGTCCTCGGTCAGATACAGCCGGTCCGGCGGCAGCGGCTTGTAGATCGCCCCGCCTCCGGGATGCTCCATCGCCTCGCGCCTGGCCTCGTAATAGTCGGCGATCTGCTTGAAGCGTTCGGTCGCAGCATCCTCGCCCAGCGGCTCGACCGTGACCGGCGCGCCGTCGAGATAGTCGAACAGCGTCTCCATGCGCTCCTGGAACAGCGGCAACCAGTGCTCCATGCCGGGATGACGCCGGCCCTCGGTGACGGCCTCGTAAAGCTGATCGTCGCGCTCCGGCGCGCCGAAAGCCGCGACATAGCCCATGCGGAAACGGCGGATGGTTTCGGTGACGAGCTGGAATTCCGACACCGGCACGAGATCGAGCCCCCGCATGTCGAGCATGGTGCGCTGGGTTTCGGCATCAAAGCTGCGGATCGATTCCAGGGAGTCGCCGAAGAAATCGAACCGCACGGGCATGTCGAGCCCGGCCGGAAACAGGTCGAGGATACCGCCCCGCACGGCATATTCGCCGGGCTCGCGCACGGTGGAGGAGCGGCTGTAGCCGTTGTGCTCGAGCCAGGCGACGATGGAATCCATCGGCACCACATTGCCCGGCGCCACCGACAGCGCCTGCGCCGCGACGATGTCGCGCGAAGGCACGCGCTGCGTGATCGCGTTAACCGTGGCGAGCACGATCAGCGGCTTGTCGCTACCGGTCAGCCGCGACAGCTTTGCCAGCGTGGTCAGACGCTGTGCCAGGATGCCGCCATGCGGCGAGACGCGGTCATAGGGCTGGCAGTCCCAGGCCGGAAACTGCATGACCGGCAAATCGGGCGCGAAGAATTCCAGCGATCGCGCCAGCTGCTGCATGCGCGGTCCGTCGCGGCAGACCACGGCAAGGCTCACGGCCGGCGGATTTGGGCGTGCCGCCACGGCGCGGGCGAGATCCGACACGACCAGCCCTTCGGCGCCCTCGGCGACGTTGGCAAAGGTGATTGCTCGCCCTGGTGCGAGCAGTGCGGCAGGAGATTTGGCCGGCGGTTTCATAGGTTCTCGTCCACCGGGCGAAAGCCCTTGATGCGCTCGAACAGCGCGCTCTCATGCCCAGCCGGCACGGGCTTGTCGCCGGTCAGCGCAGCATAGAGGTCGGGATCGGGCACCTCGATCAGGCGCTCCAGCGTGCCCAGATCAGCGTCGGAGAGGGTTTCGATCTCGGCGTCGGCAAAGCGGCCAAGTATCAGGTCCATCTCGCGGGTTCCGCGGTGCCAGCAGCGAAACAAAAGCCGCTTGCGGCGATCGTCCAGTCCGCCGCTCGATCTCGTCGTACCCGTCATGTCAAAGCCCAATCCAACGCCAAATGCCCGGACGTGCCGGGCGGGGTTGATATAGCGACGCGCCGTGCCGATGTCAGCCCTTCCGCCAGCGGAATTATCAACTGTTGCATCTGCGCCGGGCTTGACGGACAGCATCCCTGCATGACGGATGATGCGATGCGCCCTGCTCTGCTCAATCCGCTGTTTGCGCCGGTCACGAGCCTTCCAGGCGTCGGGCCGAAGCAGGACAAGCTGCTCCGCTATCTGCTCGACCGCAGCGAGACGCCGCGCCTGGTCGATCTGTTGATGCACCTGCCGGCGAGCGTGATCGACCGCCGCGCGCGGCCAAAAATCCGCGACGCATCGCCCGGCACCGTGGTCACGCTGGAAGTCACCGTCGACCGCCACCGCCCGCCTCCGCCGCGCAATTCGCGCGCGCCGTATCTGGTCTATGCCAGCGACGGCACCGGCGACGTGGTGCTGACGTTCTTCCGCGCCAAGCCCGGCTATGTCGAAAAGCAGTTGCCGGTCGGCGCCAAGCGCTACGTTTCCGGCACGCTGCAATTCTACGACGGCATGCCGCAGATGGTGCATCCGGACCGTATCGTGGATGAGGCCGCCTTTGCGCAACTCTCCGGCATCGATCCCGTCTATCCCCTGACCGAAGGCCTTGCGCTCGGCTCGCTGCGCCGGGCGGTCGGCCAGGCGCTGCAGAAGTTGCCGGCATTGCCCGAATGGGTCAGCCCGGACGTGCTCCGCCGCTGCAAGTTTCCGCCGATCGCGGAGGCGCTGCATCGCCTGCACCAGCCGGTCGAACTGACTGACATTTTGCCGGATGGTCCCTACTGGTCGCGGCTGGCGTTCGACGAACTGCTGGCCGGCCAGCTTGCGCTCGCCTTGATCCGTGCGCAGCTGCGGCGACCCGCCGGTGACCGCAATGCCGGTGACGGCCATCTGCGCAAGCAGATCATCGACGCGCTGCCCTATGCGCTGACGACGTCGCAGCGGCAGGCGGTTGCCGCCATCACCGACAATTTGCGCCAGCCGGTGCGCATGCTGCGGCTGCTGCAGGGCGATGTCGGCTCGGGCAAAACGGTGGTGGCGCTGCTCGCGGCCGCCGCGGTGACCGAAGCCGGCAAGCAGGCCGCATTGATGGCGCCGACGGAAATTCTGGCGCGCCAGCACATCAAGACCATCGCGCCGCTCGCCGGGCGCGCCGGATTGCGGGTGGCGATCCTGACCGGCCGGGAGAAGGGCAAGGAGCGCCGCGACATCCTCGCGCAGCTCGAGGCCGGCGAGATCGACCTTCTGGTCGGCACGCATGCCCTGATCCAGGACGACGTCGTCTACAAGTCGCTGGCGCTTGCCGTCGTCGACGAGCAGCATCGCTTTGGCGTGCGCGAGCGCCTCGCGCTGACGTCCAAAGGCGAAGCGGTCGATGTGCTGGTGCTGAGCGCAACCCCAATCCCGCGCACGCTGGTGCTGACCTATTTCGGCGACATGGACGTGTCCGAACTGCGCGAGAAGCCGGCCGGACGGCAGCCGATCGACACCCGCGCGGTGCCACTGAGCCGGCTCGAGGAGGTCATGGAAGGCGTCGGCCGCGCGCTGAAATCGAGCAAGCGCGTCTACTGGATCTGCCCGCTGGTCGAGGAATCCGAGGCCGAGGGCACGGAGCACCTGACCAACGCGACCAAGCGCTTCGAGAGCCTGCGGAAGCGTTTTGGCGACGCGGTCGGGCTCGTCCACGGCCAGATGAAGGGCGCCGACAAGGACCGCGTGATGGCGCAATTCGCTTCCGGCGAGATCGGCCTGCTCGTCGCCACCACCGTGGTGGAAGTCGGCGTCGATGTACCCGCCGCCTCCATCATGGTGATCGAGAATGCCGAGCGTTTTGGGCTGGCGCAGCTGCACCAGCTGCGCGGCCGCATCGGGCGCGGGTCGGAAGCGTCGACATGTCTGCTGCTGTACAAGGAGCCGCTCAACGACATGTCCAAGGCGCGGCTGAACGTGATCCGCGAGACCACCGATGGTTTCCGCATCGCGGAGGAGGATTTGAAGCTGCGCGGCGAAGGCGATGTGCTTGGCGTGCGCCAGAGCGGCCTGCCCGGCTACCGCATCGCGCGGTCCGACGTGCACGGGCAACTCATTACACAAGCGCGCGACGAGGCGTTGCGCATCATGAAGCAGAATCCAAAACTCACGGGCGAGCGCGGCGAGGCGCTGCGCTGCCTCCTTTACTTGTTCGAGCGCGACGAAGCCGTGCCGCTGATCGGCGCCGGATAAGGCTCGAGCGGCAATCCGGCCTTCTGCCATCCACGGCAGCCGCCCTGAATGACCGACACGTCGGTAAAACCCATCTCCTGCAGCGCGCTCGCCGACAAGGTCGCCTTGCCGCCACCGCCGCAGGTCAGGATGATCTTTTGATGCCGATCCGCAAGCGTGGGATCGCGCCGTTCTTCTTCGGTATCGGCTTTGATCTCCAGTTCGCCGCGCGTGATGTTGCGGGCACCGGCAATCGTGCCGCGCTCGCGCAACTGCCACTCCTCGCCGACATCGATCAGCGTGACGCCGCCGCGGTCAAGCATCGCTTTCGCCTCCTCGGGCGCCAGCATCCGCACCGCTGGGCGGGCTTCGTGCACTCGTTCGCGAAAGGTCTTGCCGTCGCTCATGGCGACCCCTTCTTTACTCCACCTTCGCCGTTTGCGGCTGCAGCGAGGCCGAATTCGCCATCCGCGCGGCGTTGGCCATGCCGGCAAGTGCTGCGATCTTCTTCTGCTGATCGGAGCCGGGCTGCACCACGCCGGCGGACATGATCAGGGTGGCTGCTTCCTCCGCCGTCAGCTCGACCTCGATCACCTTGCTCTTCGGCACGTAGAAGAAAAAGCCGGTGGTCGGGTTCGGCGAGCACGGCAAGAATACCGACATGTGCTCTTCCTGGCCCGGCAGGTGGGTCGCAATGTCCTCGCTCGGCGGCTGCGAGATCAGCACGATCGACCACATGCCCGGCGAGGGAAATTCAACCAGGCCGACGCGGCGAAAACTGTTTCCGTTGCCGGAAAACAGCGTTTCGAACACCTGCTTCAGGCTGCGATAGATCGCGCGCACGACCGGCATGCGGCCGAGCAGACGCTCGCCGTAATCGACCAGCTTGCGGCCAACCAAATTGGCGGTGAGGAAGCCGAGCATGGTCAGCGCGAAGATGCCGATGATCAGGCCGGTGCCGGGCAAGGGAAACGGCAGGTAGGTTTCCGGGCGATAGGCGACCGGCACGAACGGGCGCACCAGTCCGTCCACCCAGGTCACGAACCACCAGGTCAGATACAGGGTGATCGCGATCGGGCCTGCGACAACGAGGCCAGTCAGGAAATAGTTGCGGAAGCGGGCCATCAGCCCGGGCGAGGCGTCTCCCGGTGGCAACTCACCGGAGGATACGGTCGGCGGCAGTTCTTCGCGGTTCATGGGGTTCCAGGCGGGCCGGCGGGCCCTCTACAAAACACCAGCTAAGCCATCCTAGCAGGTTTTTGAAGGGGGCAGCCTAAAGCGATCCGGATCATGCTGTGCGCCCTTACTCGACCGTTACGGATTTGGCGAGATTCCGGGGCTGGTCGACGTCGGTGCCCATGATAACGGCAGTATGGTAGGCCAGAAGCTGCACCGGGACGGCATAGACCATGGGCGTGAAGGCTGCCGCCATATCGGGCAGCACGATCGTCACCAGCGATTCGATGGTGGCTTCCGCCGCGCCCTTGGCGTCTGTCATCAGGATGATCCGGCCGCCGCGGGCGGCCACTTCCTGCATGTTGGACACGGTCTTTTCGAACACGCGGTCGTGGGGCGCGATCACCACGACCGGCATATTTTCATCGATCAGCGCAATCGGCCCGTGTTTGAGCTCGCCGGCGGCATAACCTTCGGCGTGGATGTAGGAGATCTCCTTCAGCTTCAGCGCGCCTTCCAGCGCCAGCGGATAGCTGGTGCCGCGGCCGAGATAGAGCACGTCCTTCGACTTCGCGATGTCGCGCGCCAGCTTCTCGATCTGCAGTTCCGAAGTGAGCGCCGCCGCCATCAGCCGCGGCACTTCGACCAGGCCATGAACGAGCTTGGTCTCGTCCTCGGCCGACAGGTTGCCGCGCGCCTTGCCGGCGGCAATCGAGATGGCCGCCAGCGTCATCAGCTGACAGGTGAAGGCTTTTGTCGAAGCAACGCCGATTTCCGGACCCGCAATGGTCGGCAAAACTGTTTCAGCCTCGCGCGCGATCGTCGAGGTCGGCACGTTGACTACCGCCAGCGTGTGCACGCCCTGCTCTTTCGCATAGCGCAGCGCCGCCAGCGTGTCGGCAGTCTCGCCGGATTGCGAGATGAAGATCGCAAGATCGCCCTTGCGCAAGGGCACCTCGCGGTAGCGGAATTCGGAAGCAACATCGATCTCGACCGGCACGCGGCCGAACCGCTCCAGCCAGTACTTTGCGACATAGCCGGCATAGCTCGCGGTGCCGCAGGCCACGATCGAGATGCGCTGGATGTCCTTGAAGTCGAACGGCAGCTTTACAGGCATGGTCACCCGCTCGGTCGCCATGTCGACATAGCGGGCCAGCGTGTGGCCGACCACTTCCGGCTGCTCGTGGATTTCCTTGGCCATGAAGTGGCGGTAGTTCGCCTTGTCGACCAGCGACGTCGCGGCCGAATGCTTGGTCGCCTCGCGATGCACGATGGCGTCGTGCTTGTCGTAGATGGTGGCGCCCTTGCGGGTCAGCACCACCCAGTCGCCGTCCTCGAGATAGGCGATGGTGTCGGTGAACGGGCCGAGCGCGATGGCATCCGACCCCAGATACATCTCGCCTTCGCCATAGCCGATCGCGAGCGGCGGGCCGTTGCGCGCGCCGATCATCAGGTCGTCCTCGCCGGCGAAGATGAAGCCGAGCGCAAAGGCGCCGCGCAGCTGCGACAGCGCCGCGCGCACCGCCTCGACCGGCGCCACACCGCCCTTGAGCATGTCGTCGACGAGGTGCAGCACGATCTCGGTGTCGGTCTCGGTCCGAAAGACCGTGCCCTTCTTCTCCAGCGCCTCGCGCAGCTCGCGAAAGTTCTCGATGATGCCGTTGTGGACGACGGCGACGCGCTCGGTCGAATGCGGATGCGCGTTGTTCTCGGTCGGCTTGCCGTGGGTGGCCCAGCGGGTGTGGCCGATGCCGGTATGGCCGGCGAGCGGCTTTGCCTCCAGCTTCGCCTCGAGATTTTTCAATTTGCCTTCGGCGCGCCGGCGATCGAGTTTCTTGCCTTCCAGCGTCGCAACGCCGGCGGAATCATAGCCGCGATATTCAAGCCGTTTGAGCGAATCCACCAGCAGCTCCGCGACCGGAGCGCGTCCCAAAATGCCGACAATGCCGCACATGCGGTGAAAAACCCCAAATCGTAGCAAGAAACGAGCGCGCCACGTTCTTAACGAAAATCGGCCACGTCGAGGAACTCAATATTTGTTGCGCATTGAGACAGGGTTAAGTCGAAACCCTAATCTTGCGAGAAAAGACATGCGCTCTTGTTCCCGCGGCACGGTTTTCGCCCGGGTCTTGCGAAATTCGTTGCTCCCTCTTCGGTTAGAGGGCGCAGGGAAGGCCGGGCGCCGGATGCACCCGTAGATCCCGTGCGCCGGAGCACACGGGCATCCCGTGTGCCGGAGCACACGGGCAAGGACTACGAGTACAGCCAGGACATCCCGGCCTTCCCCGCGCAATGGTTTGGCGGCTTACTTCGTGCTCTCCCCGGTGAGCGGCCTTTTTTGTCACCGTTGCCGAGCCCGCACAGGCAGGCCGGATCGACGCCAGGGTCGCGGCGCCAGGACCACACGACTTCGCCGGACGCTGCCGCGCTTCGTCGGGTGAAGATTTCACCTGACGCAGCAAGCGTCCCATCGCAACCCGCACCCCGTTTCGTTGACGACCGCGAAGCGTCCCTCATGGTGGCACAGGCTGGGCGGATGTATACTGCAAATCAGAATTCCGGTAAAGCGAAATATTTTTGATATTGGGGCTTGACGGATTTTGGCTGATTTGCCCGACGTGTTAAATTTGCAACAGGACTATCGAATGCCGCGCAGGGAATGTCAGCGTTGCCTGCCGATCGTCGAAATCCAGAAGTCAGATGGGCATCGTGTGTCTTAGAAGGATGTCGGGCCCGCTTCGAGAAGCAACTATTGACGGACGCCTTGGGGTAATAAACTATGATTTTCTAGCGCTGCTACGCGCTCAGTTAGACTCTGGAGGACCATTTGTGAGACCGTCAACGGCGGCAGGTGTGCTCGCAATTGCGGCGACCCTTCTTGGCGCCTCTGGCAAGGCATTTGCGCAGGGCTCGACTTGTTCCAGTTGGTACGATGCCTGCTATCAAAAATCAGTCGGTGGTATGGCACCAGCTAAAGCAAAGTCAGACTGCAATTTAGCGATTCGTCGTTGTAAGCAAACAGGATGTTTTGTTGGTCCCCACTCAGGCACTACGTTCGCTTGCAATCTTGCCAAGCAATAGCGGCGCCAACCAACCGCGAGGCCCTACCGGCGCCACCAGCGAGGCGTTGCGGATTGCGGTGACGGTACTGCCACCGCAATTGCCCGTGCCGGTCAGCGCGGCAGCAGTTCGACGAACTGCTCAACGGCGAGGCCGGGGTCGGCAATAATGCGACGGAGCGCGCCGGACCGGAGCTGTTTATGATCGGGAACGACGACCCTTGCGTACGGCTGGTCGCGACGAAGCATCATGTGACTGCCGGTCTGCCGACGGAAAATGAATCCGACGCGCTCCAAGGCCGTGCGGACGTCCCGGCCAGATCGGTTGGGAGCTTGGCCACTCGGAAGCGCTTCGCTTAGGCGGCCTCGACTTCGACAAACTCCTTGCCTGCCTCGGTTGGCACCGGATCGCCGGCATCGCGGCAATCCGCAACATAGAGTTCGATGGCTTCCCGGATATTGCTCAGCGTCTCGGCGCGAGTGTCGCCTTGGCTGACACATCCCGGCAACGCCGGCACGCTGGCGACGTATCCGCCATCCTCTTGCTCCAAAACGACCGTATAGCGCATCCAGCGTCTCCTGATGGTGCGCGTCCGGTTTGAGCGGAAATCGGAGGTCGCCGTGCTGGCAGCGTTGCTACATCAATTTTGGAGCCGCCGCAGCAGGTGACTCACCGGCCCCCTCACTTCCCTTCCTTGCCCTTGCCGGTCTTCAGCTCGCGGTAGCGCGTCGCGCCATCTTCGCGGATGGTCTGCGGGCTGCGCTCCACCGCCATCGCGTTGTCCGGCACGTCCTTGGTGATGACCGAGCCGGAGCCGATATAGGCGCCGCCGCCGATCTTCACCGGCGCCACCAGCGAGGCGTTGGTGCCGATGAAGGCGCCGGCGCCGATCGTGGTCTTGTGCTTGGCGAAGCCGTCATAGTTGCAGGTGATGGTGCCGGCGCCAATGTTGGTCCTGGCGCCGATATGGGCGTCGCCGATGTAGGAAAGATGATTGACCTTGACGCCGGCCTCGATCGTTGCCGCCTTCATCTCCACGAAATTGCCGACCTTCGCGCCGTCGCCGAGCGTGTTGCCGGGCCGCAAGCGCGCGTAGGGACCGATCTGCGCGTTCTTGCCGATCTGGGATTGCACGATGTGCGAGAAGGAATGGATGACCGCGCCGTCGTCGATGGAAACGCCGGGGCCGATCACCACGAACGGCTCGATGGTGACGTCGCGGCCGAACTTGGTGTCGGCGGCGAGATACACGGTCTCCGGCGCCACCAGCGTCACGCCGGCGTCCATGGCGGCTTTGCGCAGCCTTGATTGCATCACGCTTTCTGCCTCGGCGAGCTGCGCCTTGGTGTTGATGCCGCGCACTTCATTTTCGCTGGTTTCAATCACGACGGCCTCCAATCCCATCTCCCTGACAATGGCGACGGCATCGACGAGATAATACTCGCCCTTGCTGTTGGCATTTTCGATCCGATCAAGAATTTGCAAGGACCGGCGGCCGTCGAACGCCATCACGCCGGCATTGCACAGCGTGACCTTGCGTTCCTCCGCGCTGGCGTCGGCCTGCTCGCGGATCGCGACCAGTTTGCCGCCCTCGATCAGCAGCCGGCCGTAGCCGGTCGGATCGGCGGCGCGGAAGCCGAGCACGGTGAGCGCTGCGCCATTTGCCAATGGCGCGCGCATCCGCGCAAAGGTCTCGGCCGAGATCAGCGGCGTGTCGCCAAACGCAACCAGGAGATCGTCGGCGCCGCGGGCGATCGCCGCGCGCGCGGCCAGCACCGCATGCGCGGTTCCGAGCCGCTCGCACTGCACGAAGGTCGAGGCATCCGGGCGCAGCCGTTTCGTCTCGACCTCCACGGCCGCGTGGTCAGGACCGACCACAACGGCCAGTGCGGTTCCCTGCCCGTGCGGCGCGGCCCGCAGCACATGCGCCAGCAGCGGCTGGCCGGCCACCGGATGCAGCACTTTCGGCAGCGCCGAGCGCATGCGCGTGCCCTCGCCGGCGGCGAGCACGACGGTGAGGCTGGTACGGGCGGCCATTCGAATCCTTCACACCGGGACAAACGCCGCCGTCTTAATGCGTTTTCCCCTGCAAAGGAAAGGCGATTCGGCCCCGGGAAAAGGCAGAATCAAGGCAGAAGCGGATTTCCTGATATCTTTGCCTTTGATTCGGCAGGCCTTGAGGAGGGCCAACGACGTTTGGCCAGGAATTCCGACCATCTCGCCGACTTTGAGGAGGACACCGGCGGCCTGTTCAGCACGCTGCTGGCTGACGAGGACGAGTTCGATCGCCGCCGCACCCTGTGGCGGGTCGCCTGCTGGGGCGTCGGCTCGATCGCGGCGGTCGTCGTCGCCGTGATGGCCAACCAGTCCTCGCTGGGCTGGAAGCGCGAACAGGCAATGACGGCCGATCTGGTGCAGCAGGCCAACCGCCTGCAGGCGGTGGCGCGCGACAGCCAGAACGAGGCGCGGCGGCTCGCCTCCGCCGTCGAAACCCTGAACAACGACCGCGACCGTCTCTACACGCGTGTCACCATGCTGGAACAGGGGCTCGACTCCGTCACCGGCGCGATCGCCAAACAGAATGCCGCGCCAGTCGTTGCCGCGCAGCCCGAGCCGCAAGCCCCCGCGCAGCCGCAGCCTGCCGCGCAGCCTCCAGCTCCCCCCGTCGCGCCGGTCGCGGCGAAGCCGGCTTCGCAGCCGGAAAGGGCCGCATCAGTCGCGCCGGCTGTGACGAAGCCCGCTGCGCAGCCTGAACAGGCCGCGACAGTTGCTGCGGCCGCCACGAAGGCGGCTGCGCAGTCAGACCCGAAGCCGGCGGCGCTGTCGGAAAAGGCAGCGGCCACGGCCGGCGTCGAACCGGCGCCTCCCACCACCTCGGCCATCAAGGAAGTGCCGACCAAACCTGCCACCATGCCGGCAACACCGCTGGTCGAATCCAAATCCATGATGGCGCCGCCGGATCCGGCGGCCGGAAAGCTCGAGCCTGCCAAGCCGCCGAAGAGCGTTGCGGCGGAGCCCCTCCCCGTGGTCGCCGCAGCGCCGTCAAGCGAAGAGCTGGAGGCGACGGAAATTGCCTTGCCAAAAGTCCAGCACACCGAATTCGGCGTCGATGTCGGCGGCGCCAATTCGATTGGCGGCCTGCGTGCCTTGTGGCGCGGATTGTTGAAGTCGCGGTCGAATGCGCCGCTGCTGGCGCTGCAGCCGATCATCGTGATCCGCGAAGGCGCGGGCAGAAGCGGCATGCAGTTGCGTCTCGTCGCAGGACCGCTCGGCGACGCGGCGGCGGCCGCCAAGCTCTGCGCGGTGATGAGCGAGAACGGCCGGAATTGCGAGCCGGCCATCTACGACGGTCAGCGCCTTTCGTTCAAACCAGACGATGCGGATATAAAGCCGGTTGCGCCGGCGCCGCCCGCCGCCTCCCGCAAGAGAGGCGCGCCGCAAAAGCGCGCGGCAGTCGAGGAACCGGCCAAGCCGACACCGTCCTCCTGGTCATCCATCTTCGGCAAGAAGAACTGACAGCAAAATCTAAAGCGGAATGGCTTTGGTGGGGCCGCGGGCTCGTTTCGCCTCTCCCGCTTGCGGGGGAGGCCGACGCGCTCGAAGAGCGCGGCGGGTGGGAGCTCTCTCCACGCAGGGAATCCCAATGCTGAAACACCCCCACCCCAGCCCTCCCCCGCAAGCGGGAGAGGGGCGCACTTCCGTCGTGGCAACAATCAAGCCCAATCTCAGCGCGCTTGAGTTATCACAACGGCTTGTAGATTGCTTTTGACCCCCTGTGCCGCGCCACAGCTTGTCCCGCCGAGCAAACCCCGCCATATTCGCCGCATGAAAAAGACCCCGTTCCGGCTGACCCCGTACCAGGTGCAATTCCTGCTCGTCGTCGGCTTTGTCACCGTCGGCTACGCGCTGTACCTGCGCTATCTCGCCGTCGAATTTTCGCCGGTGGCGCTGGCCTGCGACGCCGGCCTGCAAACCTTGCTCTGCAAGATGCGCTCGCTTGCGACCTATCTGTTCAAGCATTCGGTGTTCGGCACGGTCGCCTTGATCATCGCGGTGCTGCATGTGATGCGGCCGTCGATCGTGCTTCTGACCGGCGGTCTGATCGCCGCAGGCCTGGGCATCGTGCTCTACAACATCACGCTGTCGGGGATTGCGATCGGCCTGCTTATTCTGGGCTTTGCGCGGCCCGCGCCCGCCACAGCGTAAGCGCAAACAAGAGATACATCGCGCAGGTCCACAGCGACTGCCAGTTGTCGCGGCCCTCGTTGATTCCGACAAAGACTGCGGCAATCGCCAGCAGGCCCGCGAACACGGCTTCGGCAATCGGGCGCGTGCCGCCTTGCGGACGATTGAGCAGCATCAGGCTCATGAACGGCACCACCGCCATCGTCAGCGACGCATAGGGAAAATCGCGATAGCGCGGGTCGAAGGTGAATCCGAGCGCGGTCTCGGCAATGATCACCGCGGTGATCGCCAGCGCAAGGCCGAGCAGGATGCTCAGCACCGAACGGGCCTTGTAATCGCGCGGACCGAGCAACTCCAGGAAGGTCGGCAATGACCGCCCGGCCATCAGCGCGTTGGCGCACAGCAGCGGAGCAGCCATCGCGGCCGCAAGCAGCGCCCCCCATTTCAGCCAGCCGCCAAAACCGTAGCTCTCGTAGAACATCTTGTCGGCGGCAATGCCGAGCAGGCTGCCCGCCGTGGTCGCGGAGATCGCGACCGCGATCCAGGAGATCAGCCGCGGCGTCCACGGCCGCCGCCGCAGCGTGAGGATCGCGGCAAGGAAGGTGAAGGCGCTCAACACCATTCCGGAGGCCATCTGCAGCTTCCAGGACGGGAAATTGCTGATGGCGACCCCCGGCGGATATTTCACATCGCGCCGGAATGCGTCGAACAGCCCCCAATAGCCGCCCACGGTGCCCTCGAGCTGACGCTTCCACGGCTGGTCATAGGCCTCGATCAGGTTGACGCGGAATCCGTCGCGCTTCGCAAGGTCAAGCATTTCCGAGACGACCCGCGCCTGGTTGGTGCGCGACGGCAGCGCGCCTTCCCGCATCCGGCCCTGGCTCGGCCAGCCGGTTTCGCCGACCAGGATCTCCTTGCCCGGAAACGCCACCGCCATGCGGCGGCGGATGGAATCGACGTGCGCAGCGGCGAACTTGGCCTTGATCGGAAAGTCTTCCCAATAGGGAAGGATGTGGATGGTGACGAAGTCGACCGCCTCATAGATCTCGCGGTTCTTCAGCCAGAATTCCCAGACGTCCGCATAGGTCACGGGCACCCCAGGTGCCTGCGACTTCACGCTGCGGATATTGGCGACGAGATCGGCCGTGGTCATTTCGCCGCGCAGCAGCACCTCATTGCCGACGACCAGCGCCGTGATGGTGCCGGGATAGCTTTTGATGAGCTGAAGCGCCGTGGAGATCTGCGCGAGATTCTTGAAGCGGTCGCTGCTGAGCCAGATGCCCTGGATGACCTTGAGGCCGACCTTGGCCGCCAGCGCCGGCACCTGATCGAGCCCATTGGCGATGGAATAGGTGCGAACGCAATCGGTCACCTTGGCGAGCTGCGCCAGATCCTCGGCGATCTGCTCGGTCGATATGCGGGTGCTCTCGACCAGCGGCGTCTGGGCGCCGCGGAATGGCGCATAGGACACGCATTGCAGCTTGGCATTGGGGTCGATCGGGGCGCGCACCAAAGTGATCGGCGTGGCCAGCCACCACCACACCGCGGCAATCGTACCGAGCGAAATCAGGAAGAGCGCCAGCGGCGTGCGAAAAGAAATCAGTTCCATCCTCCGGGCGGGGCTCGTCGATTACCGCCTCACCCGCCGTCTGCCAAGTGCGCAAGTGTGACAAAGCGCAACCAATTGCCGCCGGGCGGTTTTACCACGGCGAGACAAAGTTGTGAGTTTGCTGGACAAAATCCAAGATTCACGTCATGGGAATCCGGTGCCGTTTCCGCCGTATTCGGGGCCCATTTGAACGGCAACAAGCCCGTGCGCCCGGGTCCTGGCGCTGAAGTTCAACTGGTTGGGGAATGTATGCGTCGCCGGGTAGTTAAGTCTCAAAGCGTGGTGTTGCGTCACCTTGCCCCGGCCGCGTTGGCCCTCGTGATCGGCGTATCCGGCGCTTTCGCCCAGAGCGGCAGCCCGGCCCCCCAGGACCAGCAAAAAAACGCTCCCGACAGCAAGTCCGCCGAGGCCATCAAGGACAACGAGCGCAAGACGGCCGAATTCGTCGAGGCCCAGCAGGCCATCAACGGCCCGGCCGGCAACCCTGAATGCGTCTGGCTCGGCCGCCGCGTGGTCCGTCTGATGTGGCTGGATGACCTCGATACTGCCTTCCGCCACCTCGATCTCTACGACCGCTTTGGCTGCCCCGGCGGCCATGTCCAGGCGACGTTCCGCTGCCTGACCCGCTTTGGCGGCCAGATCGACGACAAGGTGCCGCGCAGCCTCGATACCCGCATCCATGCCTGCTGGATCAACCCGGGCGCCCAGCCGCAGAGCGCCGCCGCCCCGGCTCCGGCGCCTGCCACCTCGGGCAATGCCGCGCCTGCGGCGGCGCCAGCGCCCGCGGCAGCTCCGGCGGCGCCTGCAGCAAAATAGCCCGCGCCCTTCCCGCGGAAACCTGGCCGTTCGCGCGTGGATGAACGCTGTCTGAACAGCTGCGCCCTCAAAAGGCCATGGCGTCATACCAGTTGTCTAATCGCGTGGCAGGATTATCCTAAAGCAGCCGCGATGCCGGTCGAACCTAGGGGACGGGTTCGCTTGAACTAATCTAGCCCCGCATGGTTTGATTGCGATGCGCGCCGTCGTCGCTGTACTTGTGTTCGTCACCGCCGTTCACGCCGGACTTTGGGGCCTTCTGCAGGACAAGCAGACGGCGCCGGATTTCCACGGCATGCTGCCGAGCGTGTCCTATGCGCCGTTCGACGGAACGGGGCATCCCGACATCGACAATATCCCGACCGTCGAGAAGATCCGTGCCGACCTGAAGAAGCTCGCCACGATGACCAAGGCGATCCGGCTCTATTCGTCCACCGGTGGCGTCGAGCTGGTGCCGCCGGTCGCCGCCGAAGTCGGCCTCAAGGTCATGGTCGGCGCCTGGATCGACAAGAATACCGACCGCAACGAGCGCGAGATCGAGGCCGCCATCCAGCTGGCCCGGAAGAACAGCAACGTCATCGGCGTCGTGGTCGGCAACGAGGTGATCTACCGCGGCGAGCAGAAGGTCGACGACCTCATCGAGATGATCAAGCGGGTCAAGAAATCGGTCAGCGTGCCGGTGACGACCGGCGAGATCTGGCATGTCTGGCGCGAGTTTCCAAGACTCGCCAACAGCGTCGATTTCATCGCCGCGCACGTGCTGCCCTATTGGGAAAACTTCACCGACAAGCAGGCGGTCGATCAGGCCGTCGACCGTTTCAACCTGCTGCGCGATCATTTCCCCGGCAAGCGGGTGGTGATCGCGGAATTCGGCTGGCCGAGCGCGGGCTACAATTTAATGAACGCGGTGCCCGGCCAATTCGAGCAGGCCTCGGTGCTGCGCAACTTCGTCACCCGCGCCGAAGCCATCGGCATGGACTACAACATCGTCGAGGCGATCGATCAGCCCTGGAAATTCTTCGAAGGCGGCGTCGGCCCGTACTGGGGAATCCTCAACGCCGCGCGTGAGCCAAAATTCGCGTGGACCGGCCCGATCGTCAATCAGGACTACTGGAAGCTCGCCACCATCGCGCTCCTGGTCGGCATCCTGATGTCGCTGCCGATCCTGCGGCTCGGCGAGCCGACGGTGATGCAGGCGCTGGTTCTCTCAGCCGCCGCCAACGGCGTCGGCGCCTGGACCGCCACCGTGTTCTCCTACTGGAACACGCATTATTTCGTCTGGGGTTCGGCGTTTGCGCTGGGACTGGGCATCGTGCTCCTCGTGCCGCTGGTGCTGATCGCCATGGCGCGGATCGAGGAGATTGCGGCCGTGGCGTTCGGCAAGGGTCCGCGCCGGCTGGTCACCAAGAGCGCGCCGCTGGCGCCCGCCAGCATCGGCGAGAACCTCGCCTTCCCGAAAGTGTCGATCCACATCCCCGCTTATTACGAGCCGGTGGAGATGCTGAAGCAAACGCTCGATGCGGTGTCGCGGCTCGACTATCCGAATTTCGAGTGCGTGGTGATCATCAACAACACGCCGGACCCGGATTTCTGGCAGCCGATCCAGGACCACTGCCGCGCCCTTGGCGAACGCTTCAAGTTCATCAACGCCGAGAAGGTGCAGGGTTTCAAGGCCGGCGCGCTGCGCATCGCCATGGACCGCACGGCTGTTGATGCCGAGATCATCGGCATCATCGACGCCGATTATGTCGTGCATCCGGACTGGCTGAAGGACCTCGTGCCGTTGTTCGCCGATCCACGCGTCGGCCTCGTGCAGGCGCCGCAGGAGCACCGCGACGGCGACCGCTCGCTCATGCACTACATCATGAACGGCGAGTATGCCGGGTTCTTCGACATCGGCATGGTCCAGCGCAACGAGTTCAACGCCATCATCGTGCACGGCACGATGTGCCTGATCCGCCGCGCGGCGATGGACATGGCCGGCGGCTGGTCGAGCGACACGATCTGCGAGGACACCGACCTCGGGCTCTCGATCCAGCAGCAGGGCTGGCTCACCCACTACACCAACACGCGCTACGGCGAGGGCCTCTTGCCCGACACCTACGAGGCCTTCAAGAAGCAGCGCCACCGCTGGGCCTATGGCGGCTTCCAGATCGTGAAGAAACACTGGCGGCGTTTTCTGCCCGGCGCGAGCCGCCTCACGGCGGATCAGCGCCGCGAATTTGGCCTCGGCTGGCTGAACTGGCTCGGCGCCGAAAGCCTCGGCGTCGTGGTCGCCATCCTCAACCTGATCTGGGTGCCGATCGTCGCGTTCGCCGACATCGCCATTCCCGACAAGATCCTGACGCTGCCGATCATCGCGGCCTTCATCGTCTCGCTGGTGCATTTCGTGGCGCTGTACCGCCTGCGGGTGAAGGTGAAGGCGGGACAAATGCTCGGGGCCATGATCGCGGCCATGAGCGTGCAATGGACGGTGTCGCGCGCGGTCGCCCAGGGGCTCATCACCGAGCATCTGCCGTTCGCCCGCACCTCCAAGGGCGGCCTGTCGCGGATGTCGATCGAATTCCAGGCATTCTGGGAAGCGGTGATCGGCGTGCTGCTCCTGGTCGGAGCTGCCGTTCTGGTCGGGATGAACGGCACCAAGCAGGTGCGCGAGATCTACATCTTCGCCGCCGTGCTGGTGCTGGAGAGCCTGCCCTTCCTGTCGGCGGTAGCCATTGCGATCCTGGAGAATTCGCGGATCAATGAATTCGCGTTCTGGCGCGACAGCGCGGTGCGCGCGGCGGAACTGATCGGGCTCCGCCCCGTCGCGCTGCCCAAGCCGGTTCCGAGCTCACAGCCGGTCCCCAGCGAAATCCAGCGCGAGGCCAGCTGATTGGCAGTGGAAGGAATAGCGGCCGCCCCTTGCGGGGGCCGCGGTAAATGCCGATTTCAACAGTATAATTCCGGCTGTGCGGCGCCGCTTCGGCGGGCCGCTGTGCTATTGACCCGAGGGGGTATGGCCCCTACACAGCGCGGGCCGGAGCATGGTCCGGCAATGAAGCTTCCGGCGTTTCCGGAATGCTCCAAAGTGAGCGCGTAGCTCAGGCGGTAGAGCACGTGACTTTTAATCATGGGGTCGAGGGTTCGAGTCCCTCCGCGCTCACCAAGCAATCTCAGTTACTTAGTCGAAGCGCAGGCCCGCGGGCGCCTAACGTGGCGAGCGAGCCAACCGCAGATGGGAGGCCTTCGAAAGCCGGCGCTGGGGATTGTCGCGGCGCCGGCGGAACTCCTCGGCGCGCCTCCTGCTCGGTCCCTCGATCTTCGCCATGAAGCCGAGCCAAACCTCAAGGAGATCGGAGCACGATCCCCGTGCTCCGTCGGCTTTCCGGACATGGTGCGGCGGAGTGCCCATGACCGCAAGGATAAGGCAAGTTGGTTGAAAACTGGTTTCCCGAAAGGAAATGTGGGGCCGCAGACCCGGCGCTAGTTCAAGCTTGTTACGCGCTGCCCTCAAGACTTTTCCGTCTTCTCCGGCAGCTTGATCGGTACGTGCCGCGCCGAGCTGACGACGCGCGTGCTGCCGTCAGGCTGGCTGTGGCTTCGGATTGTTTCCAGGACCAGTATAAACTTCTCGGAGAGCATCGTTGCCTCCTCATGCAAAATCTCTCTGAGTATTTGTCGTAAACGGCACTGGCGCAATTCAATCACTTGCTCGCGATGCTGCGCTGCGGGTGTCCGCCGCTTCGTCTTCGCTCTTTTTGATCGCCCCAAAGCTGGGGTAGCATTTGCCTCCGGCCCCCGTCCTCGCGGGCGGCAGCCGGCTTCGTACCCCCGAGAATGGGAGGCCGCGCCATGTCGAAAAAGGGGATTACCGGCCACGACGAATGGGTCGTCACGGAATCGCTGGCGACGGCCCTGATCGCGCTGGAGCAGCTCGAGCCGAAGCACCAGCCGCTCAAGCACATGGACGACATCCGCAAGCTTCTGGTCGCCGGCTGCCAGCCCGGCACCGTGAACCTGCATCTGGCTCAGGCCAAATGCCGGCTGTTTCCCGGCGCGGACCGCGCGAGCATCTATCGCGAGTATGGATTGGAAGACACCGAGGTCTGACCTCCGGTCGCCCAAATAGCCGAGCGATCGCACTCTGGGGTGAGGTATTAAAGGCGATGCCCGGCTATCTGGCCGCGCGGCGGTGCGGCTTTTCCATATAGACAGCAACGATTTAAGGAATTGTCTTCAGTCGGATTTGGAGCTTCTGCGGAAGTGATGCGTTCCGGCCACAAGCTCGACGATTCAGATGGGCTCGATACGGGGTTTGCCGCGAAAATAGTCCTGCGCGCTGCACGAGGCTCGCCATTGCGATTAAACAACGTATCCCGTTGCGCCTTTGACAATGCTTCGTTTTTCCTGATCGGGCGCACGAATCGTCGAGCGTTTACAACCTCTGGCAAAGACTAATGGCTTGTTAAAGGCGGCTCCGGTCTTTCCATATTCGATAGACTGTGACTTTCTCGCAATAGTCATCCCCTACCGGTTCCCAATAGGTTCCACTCGGCTCCGTAGTCCTACGGGCCAGATTTTCGGTATGGCGTAACCTTTTTGAGGAATTGCAATGATCTGCAAAGCGATTATCGGCACTGCGGCCCTTCTCGCCGCCACTGGCATGGCTTCTGCCGCCGATATGGCTGTGAAGGCGAAGCCGGTTGTAGCCCCCGTCTACATGTGGAACGGCTGGTACGTCGGCGTGAACGCCGGTTACAGCGGAGGCAACGAGACGGATCGTGAAGCTACCGTTAGCGGCGCAGGCTTTCCGATTATTGGTGCAGGGCGCCCTCTTTACGGCGGCTTCAATGACTTCCGCTTGTCTCCGCAGGGCGGATTCGGTGGTGTCCAAGCCGGTTACAATTGGCAAACCTCCCCGAATCTCGTGCTTGGCGTGGAAGCCGATATTCAGGGCGGCTCCATCAGCGATAGCATTGGCTGCGTACAGACCTGCGGTGTCCCGCACGTCACGACAACGCCTCCCGCAATCCTCGGGTTTTTTCCAGTGATCTTCAGCACCGATTCGTACTCGCACAAGATCAACTGGTTCGGCACCGTCCGGGGCCGTGCCGGTTACGCAAGTGGTCCGATCATGCTGTACGTCACCGGTGGTCTTGCCTATGGCGACGTGGAGCGGTCCGGCAATGTTGTCGGACGCACCGCGTTTCTTGGCGGACCTGGTACGACCAACGCTTTCGCGGGATCGTACTCGGCACGAGACACCAAGGTGGGGTGGACCGTGGGCGTCGGCGGCGAAGGGAAATGGTTCAGCAATCCCAACTGGTCGCTCAAGGGCGAGTACCTCTACGTGGATCTGGGAAGCAATTCCGACGTGTTCAGCACCCGATACACTGTCGGCGGCGGCGGTGCCGTTGTCGGAGCCGTGGCGGCGACCCGGACCGACACCAGCGCGAATCGCCAGCACCTTTTCCGTTTGGGGGTGAATTACAGCTTTAACCCTGCGGTCGTCGCGAAGTACTGAGACTGACGCGCACTCTCTCCAGCGCAACTGAGGAAACCCCAGGGTCCATCCCCCTGGGGTTTTTCTTTGGGTCGACTGCCCCGCGCCGCCCTAGATCCCGAGCACCCAGACCGCCACGATGGTGCCGAGCACGGCGAGCCCGCTGATCGTCCAGCCGGTGGCATACATGCCGCCGTCCGGCTCCGGCCTGTCCACCATTGAATCATGCCAGTTGGTCATTATGCGACCTCCGAGACCATGCCTCTCGTCGGTATGTCCCAAACCGAGGCAAAAGGTTCAACGGATGAACGCAGAGACCGCGCCGGGCGTTCCCGCCCCCGGGGGCGCGATAGGCGCTTGGGTGGCTGCCGGCGGCTGGCTAGAGGCGGACGCCCTGCGTGGCGAAGGCCTCCGAGACCGGTTCCTGCACCTTGTTGAGGACGCCGGCCCAGGCAATCGCAATCACGATCGCCGTGACCACTGCGATCAGAAAGGCTTTCATGGCTTCTTCCCCCTCAGCTATTCCGCAGGTGCAGCCGCAGCCGAGCGCGCGTTGCCCTCGGCCTCGCGGGCCTTCTGCTGCTCCAGCCACAGGCTGTGATGCTCCTTGGCCCAATTGACGTCGACGGTGCCCGAGCCCATCGCCTCGAACGCACCCTCCATCCCGATCGTGCCGATGTAGATGTGGGCGATCATGGCTGCGACGAACAGCACGGCCACGACGGAATGCACCACTGAGGCGATCTGCATGCCCTCGATCCCCGAGGCGTAGAACGGGAACATCAGAAGATAGCCGCTGGCGGCCACCGCGCCGCCGCCGAGCACGACGACCCAGTACATGAACTTCTGGCCGGCATTGAAGCGATAGGCCGGCGGATGGTCGCCACCGACCAGGCCGCCGCCGCGCCTGATCCAGTCGACGTCCAGCTTGTTGGGGATATTGCCGCCGATCCACATCAGGAAGATCACGATGACGCCGATACTGAAGGGGAAGCTCAGATAGTTGTGAGCGTATTTCGCCCATTGCGACCACTCGGAGAACGCCTCGAGCCCGATCAGCGGGATCAGCAGCGGCCGGCCAAAGGTGATGTTCAGCCCCGACAGCGCCAGGACGATGAAGCAGGTCGCGGTCATCCAGTGCACCGTGCGCTCGAAGCCGTTGAAGCGCACGATGCTGCGGCCGGACCGGCCACCTTCGATTTTGACCATGCCGCGGGTGAGATAGAAGATGATGAGCGCCGCGAGCATGCCGAGGATGGCGATGCCGCCGATCCAGCGCAGCGTGACGTCGCGGAAATTGCGCCAGTCGCGCCCCGCGGGCTGCTCCAGCACGCTGGAGCGCTGGTCGGGAATGGTGACCCGGCCCTGGATGCGGTTCAGCTCCTGCAGCAGCTGCTGCTCCTTCACCGAACTTGCGGTGGGATTGACCGAGCTTGGCTGCTGCGCCTGAGCAGGTAGCGCAAGCGCAACCAAAAGCACCACGGCCCAGGCCCCAAGCGTGAGGCGGAGAAGTTTTCCAACAGATGCCATCACCCAGCTCCATTCCATAAGCGCCGTTCCGGTCTCGCCGGAACGGCGTTAGATCATCCTGCCGCGAGCGGCCGCCTCAGGTGTCGATCGACTCCCGATAGGCCGTCTTCCAGCCCCAGGCACCGGAGCCGTAACCGCGCTTGGTCACCCGCTCCTTGTAGATCTGGGCGATGATTTCGCCGTCGCCGGCGAGCAGCGACTTGGTCGAGCACATCTCGGCGCACAGCGGCAGCTTGCCTTCGGCCAGGCGATTGGCGCCGTACTTCTCGTATTCCGCCTTGCTGCCGTCGGCTTCGGGGCCGCCGGCGCAGAAGGTGCATTTGTCCATCTTGCCGCGTGAGCCGAAGTTGCCGACCTTCGGATATTGCGGCGCGCCGAACGGACAGGCGTAGAAGCAATAGCCGCAGCCGATGCAGAGGTCCTTGGAGTGCAGCACCACGGCGTCGGCTGTGGTGTAGAAGCAGTTCACCGGACACACCGCCGCGCAAGGCGCGTCGGTGCAGTGCATGCAGGCCATCGAGATCGAGCGCTCGCCGGGCTTGCCGTCATTGATAGTGACGACGCGGCGCCGGTTGATGCCCCAGGGCACCTCGTGCTCGTTCTTGCAGGCGGTCACGCAGGCGTTGCATTCGATGCAACGGTCAGCGTCGCAGAGAAATTTCATCCGAGCCATGACGCTGTCTCCTTAAGCTGCCCGAACCTGACACAGGGTGGCCTTGGGCTCCTGCATGCCGGTAACCGGATCGAATCCGTAGGTGGTGATGCCGTTGACGCTTTCGCCGAGCACCACGGGATCGGTGCCCTTCGGGTAGTTGCCGCGCTGATCGACGCCCTGGAACCAGCCCGCGAAGTGGAACGGACACCAGGTGACGCCCTTGCCGACGCGCTCAGTGACGAGCGCCTTCATGCGGGCCTTCGAATTGTTCTCGGCGCCGGTCACCCAGACCCATGAACCGTCCTTGATGCCGCGCTCGGCGGCGTCGGACGGATTGATCTCGATGAACATGTCCTGCTGCAATTCGGCGAGCCACTTGTTGGAGCGCGTCTCCTCGCCGCCGCCTTCGTACTCGACCAGACGGCCGGAGGTGAGGATCAGCGGAAACTGTTTGGCAATTCCCTTCTCCACCGCCGCCTTCTGCACGTCGAAGCCGATGTTCGGCATGCGGAACTGGCGCGCATTCGGCAGCGTCGGCCATTTCGCGACCAGCTCCGGACGCGGCGTATAGATCGGCTCGCGATGGGTCGGGATCGCGTCCGGCAGGCCGAACGCATTGGCGCGCGCCTTGCCGTTGCCGTAGGGGATGCAGCCGTGCTCGATCGCCACGCGCTGGATGCCGCCCGACAGATCGATCGACCAAGACACCGCATCCGGCGTGGTCGGGTTGACCTTGTTGATGACCGCGAGCTCGGCTTCGGTGAGATCCTTGTCCCAGCCGAGCTTCTTCAGGACGCCGAGGGTGAACTCGGGATAGCCGTCCTTGATCTCGGAGTCCTTGGAGTAATAGCCATTGCCGAGCAGGCTGACCTTGCGCTTGGTGCCGTCGGGCAGCGTCTCCTCGCGCTCCAGGCCAAAGCGGGCGCGGAAGGTGCCGCCGCCTTCCTTGACCGACAAATTAGTATTGTAGAGGATCGGCGTGCCCGGATGCCTGAATTCCGGCGTGCCCCAGCACGGCCATGGCAGGCCGTAATAGTCACCCTTGTTCGGCCCGGTGGTGGCCTTCTGGGTGCTCATGTCGAAATCTTTCTGGTTCGCCATGTGCGACTTCAGCCGCTCCGGCGACTGGCCGCAATAGCCGGTGGACCAGCCGCCGCGGTTGATTTCGCGGAGGATGTCCTCGACGACAGGCACGTTGTTCTCGACCTTGATATTCTTGAACATCAGGTCGGCAAATCCGAGCTTCTTGGCGAGGAGATACATCACCTCGTTGTCGTCCTTGGACTCGAAGATCGGCTTGACGATCTGCTCGCCCCACTGGATCGCACGGTTGGAGGCCGTGCGTGAGCCAGAGGTCTCGTAGCTGGTTGCGATCGGCAGCAGATAGGTGTTGTTCTTGCGGTTCGGCGCCAGCGCCGCCCAGGTGGTCGGCACGGGATCGGCGACCACGAGCAGGTCGAGCGCCTCGATGCCCTTCTGCGCGTCCGGCATGCGGGTGACGGTATTGCCGCCGTGGCCCATCACGAACATCGCCTTGATGTTGTCCTTCTGCGAGACGTCCTTCTTGTCGTACAGCGTCGCGTCGAACCAGCGGGTCGACGGGATGCCGGGCGTATTCATGGTGTTGGTGACCTTGCCGTCGGCGGCCGTGATCTTGTCGAAGCGGTCGACGAACCAGTCGTACGGCACGTCCCAGACCCGCGACCAGTGCCGCCAGGCACCTTCGACGAGGCCGTAGTAGAGCGGCAGCGTTACGATATCGAGGCCGAGGTCGGTGGCGCCCTGCACGTTGGTATGGCCGCGGAAAATGTTGGCGCCGCTGCCGGGCCCACCGACATTGCCGGTGGCAAGCAGCAGAATGCAGCTCGCCCGCACGTTGGCCGTGCCAACCGTATGCTGGGTTTGGCCCATCGCCCAGATCAGGCAGGATGGTCGTTGCTTGGCGAACATTTCTGCCACGCGCTTGAGCTGTTCGCCCGGGACGCCACTGATCCGCTCGACCTCCTCGGGCGTGTACTTCTCGACTTCCTTGCGGATGTCGTCCATGCCGTAGACGCGCTGTTCGATGAACTCCTTGTCCTCCCAGCCGTTCTTGAAGATGTGCCAAAGCATTCCGTAGATGACCGGGATGTCGGTGCCCGGCCGCAGCCGCACATATTCGGTCGCGTGCGCTCCCGTGCGGGTCATGCGCGGATCGGCCACGATGAAATTGGCCCTGTTCATCTCCTTGCCTTCGAGGAGATGCTGCAGCGACACCGGATGAGCTTCGGCCGGGTTACCGCCGAGGAACATCAGCGTCTTGGTATTGCGGATGTCCGTATAGCTGTTGGTCATCGCGCCGTAGCCCCAGGTATTGGCTACGCCGGCGACCGTGGTCGAATGACAGATACGGGCCTGATGGTCGGAGTTATTGGTGCCCCAGAACGCCGCGAATTTGCGGTTGAGGTAGGCGCCCTCGTTGGTGAACTTGGCCGAACCGAGCCAGTACACGGAGTCCGCGCCGTTCTTGGCGCGGATCGCCATCAGCTTGTCGCCGATCTCGTTGATGGCGACATCCCAGGAGATGCGGGTCCACTGCCCGTCCACCAGCTTCATCGGATAGCGCAGGCGGCGGTCGCCGTGCACGGTCTCGCGCGTCGCCGCGCCCTTGGCGCAATGCGAGCCGCGGTTGATCGGCGAGTCCCAGCCGGGCTCCTGGCCGACCCACACGCCGTTGACGACTTCACCGATCACGGTGCAGCCGACCGAGCAATGCGTGCAGATGTTCTTCTTCACGACGGTCAGGGGACCCGCGACCGCGGCTTCCGCCTTGCGCACGCTGCCGAGCGGCAACGCGCTCAGCGCGGCAAGCCCGCCGCCGGCAAGGCCGGAACGGCGCAGGAAGGTGCGGCGGTCGAGACCGGTGGCCTGGCCCGCGAGCGACTCGGCGACGCTGCCGCGGGAAGCGGTTTCGGAACGCGTGCGGTTTGTTCTCTTGATCAGCACGGCGGGCCTCCCTCAGCGCGGATAACGATTGACGCGATAGAACGTCTTGACGTGGTCGGTCTCCTGATAGCGCGCCTTGCGCTTCTCATCGTTGGTTTCGGTGTCGGCGTGGGCCGGCCCTGCGAGGGGCGCGGCCACCGCAGCACCGGCGCCGACCGCACCAATGCCGACCTTGCGAAGGAAGTCGCGTCGACCAACTGTTGTTTTCTGTTCGTCCTTCATCGCATCTCTCCAGGACCACGCAATGCTGGTCAGTTGGCGAACTTGAATGCTTCGGTTTCAATTTCGAGGAACAGGCGGCCGAGCGCGCCGACCGACCTGTAGAAATTCGCGGCCTCATTCTTCTCCAGATCGGCGAACATGCGGCCCATCCAAGGCGCGATGTGCTTCTCAAAGAACTTCTGCTGCTGCTCATGCGACGCGGCAAAGCGGCCATCGGCAAACCCGGCCATGATCTCGCAGAGCGTCGCAGCGTTATCCTCCGGCTCCGGATTGTTCTCGGCGCGCTCGATGCCGAATGCGATGAGATCGCCGCGCAGCCGCGCCAGCGGCCGCTCGTGCAGGAATCCGGTCAGGTAGTAGGAGGCATAGGGCAGGATTTCGCCGCGGCCGACCCCGATGAACAGGTCGAAATATTCGCGCTCGACGGTGCCCGCGACGGCATTCTGCGCCGCTTCGGCAAGCGCAGCATGGGCGCGGCCGAGCGGCGTATCGTCGCCTTCAAGCTTTGCGATCGCGCCAAGCAGCTTCTTCGAAGGCGGCGCCGATAACAGCGTGGCGAGCAACAGATATTGGTGGGCACGGCCGGCATCGACGGGATCGACGGCGTGTTCGCTCGCCGCCAATTCGCTCTCGTCATAGAGATCGGGGCGCAGTTCGCGGCGCGAGATTCCGGTAGCCGCCTCAACCGCAATCACACGTTGAGCCGGCACCCGGTTCCAGTTGGAAACCGAGGGTTGGGCAATACCGATTTTCCGGGCAAGTTCGGCGACTCCGCCTGCCTTGTCGATCGCGCGCGCTAGACCGGGATCCCGCACCTGGACCTCCGTTCCCCTAGCCGATTCATTCTTGTCCCACTTTGGATTTAGTCTTTGTTCTTTGGATTTAGTCTTGTTCTAAAAAGACTAATCGCACGCTCGCACGTGGTCAATCGTTTCGAAATAGCCTGCGACTATGCCTTTGGTCGCAGATCGCTAGCTGGGCAAAGCGCCGCCATGGGTGCGCCGCCGGACCGGCACAACATCGCCCTCTTCACCGGAAGCCGCTGGTTGCGCCGCAGCAGCCGGTTCCGTTGAGTCATCAGGTTGTTGCATAGCTACCACCGCGACCTCCGGTGGCGACTCAGTTGCCGTGATGCGCGGCTGGTCAGCCGGTTTTCCCTGCCCTTGTTCCTTCTCGGACAAGTTTTCCGCCAGTTTCTCGGCAGCATCCCGCGCCCCGCCAAGCACGCGCTCCACCATGGCGCTGACCTGCTCCGGCGTGCTCTGCAGCGCACCGAAGCCGGGCATGGCATTTGGATCAGTAAAATCCCATGCATTTTCGGCAAGCCCGACAAAGTCGCGGATCGCCGGATCGGCAGACCATGCGCGGCGAAGCGCCGCACGGCTCAGTTCGGCGGGAATATTTTCGCGGAGGAACGCGGTAATGTCGGTCGCCGCGGTGATCGAATCAATTGGCGGCAATTTTGAGAGATCGACGTCGGGATCCGACGCGGTCGCAGGTCCGTCCGGTGGCGTGCTTGCGCCGCTCGCAGCGGCCGACGGCGCCTGTCCGGCGGCCTTGTCGGCGTTCTTGTCGACGACGGCCTTGGCCTCCTGCTTGCGGCGCGACCAGCGCTTTAGAAATTCCTCGTCACTCATTCGTGTCCGCCTTCGACCTGACGGCGCGCCAGCGCTTCCGGGTTGGCGCGATCGCGCTTGCGCTTGACGAACTCCCGCTCGACGTGGTGCTCGGCGACAAAGCTTTCAACCGCCACCCGCACCACGTCAGGCATCGCGACGCTCTCCACCAGATTGGCGCCAGCCTCGGTAAACGCCTCGCCCTCCGCGGGATCGGCCGTCACAGCGGCCAGGGTATAGGGCCAATCGCCTTCGGACGGGCTCAACACCACCCAGAGCAGCGGGCTGCCGGCAGCGAGATTGTCGCGATAGCGCGCCGTTTCGCTGCGATGGAGCGTAACGGTCCGGCTGCCGGCATAGAACAACACGGTTTCATCCTCCTCGCGGAGCACGCTCCAGGCCGGCATGTCGGGCGCATCGGGCAGGATGCCGACCGGACGCCACAGAAAGTCGACCCATGGCGAAGAGGCCTTGCGGCGCTCCACCACGACGCCGACCACGATCTGCGACAGCGAACTCATGTGGCGGCCTCCAGATGCCGGATCGGCAAGCCCGTGAGCAGGTTTTGCGGCTTCAGGCGCACCAGCTTTTGCGCCGACATCGCCATGATGAGATAGACCGGCTCGCGCCCTACCTCCTCCAGCATCAATGTGGGATCGGCAAAGGTCAAACGGTAGATTCCAAGCACGCGGCCGTTGGTCTCTTCGTCAAGTTCCTCGCCATGCCAGAGGCGGTCGCCGATGGCAGTGGCATCCGTGTCGAGCCCGACATACCAGGTGAGTTTTGCGTCGCGCAGCTCGCGGAGCGGTTCGAGCGAAACCTCGATCCCAAGCAAATGCGACAGCCAGCGCGTGATCACGGTGGCCAGCGCCGCCTGCCCGCGCCGGCCGGCCGTGAGGTCGAGGCCCATGTCGAACTGATCGCTGCGGTGCCAGTAATGTTCGGCATTGTCGTCGTCGAGCACCTCGACGTCGACGTCATGGGTCGCGCCCA
>Ga0081539_10000151_pt1 | contig 160054 bp, 143 predicted proteins | sample TabmetS4T2R2_FD_71023 | JGI IMG/M metagenome (GOLD analysis project Ga0081539, IMG submission 71023) | Tabebuia heterophylla rhizosphere microbial communities from the University of Puerto Rico - S4T2R2 | ecosystem: Host-associated > Plants > Roots > Rhizosphere ... | reverse complement strand
GCTCAGAACGCGAGATTCCCACATTCCCACAGCGCATTGAATTGTGTTTATTGAGACCGGAACAAGATGCAGTGTTACCCATCTATCCGGTCTGTTTTGTTACCGATGTTTCCGGTTGCGCAATTAGGCGCTTGCCGATGACGAACACGTCCAGAGCGACGGTTTCGCGCGCGGCGTGGTAGCTGTCATCCGGTTGCGTCGAAAACTATCTGTTTACGTACCCATTTCCGCCTTCGACCCCAAGCTTCGCCCCGCACGTTGTCGACGACCTGATAACCGACGCCGAGCCCGAGCGCGGTCCGCAGGTCGAGGTCGCGGAATCGATCGTTAGTGACGATCGCGCTGCCGTTGAAATAGAGCTGTCTGCGGACGAAGCGATCGTAGCGGAACGCGCCGGTCGCGTTGCGCGCGGTCTCGCGTCCGGTGTCCACCGCGCGATTCACCTGGCCGCTTCCCGTGTAGCGATTGGCGCGTGCGCGCGTGACGAGCTCGCCGTCGACGCGCAGGCTGTTGACGTCAGTATTGCCACCCGTCGACAGGAAGCCGGCATTCGCCCCGCCAGTCACGGTAACCGGCGGATCGGGACGACGGAGCGCGGTGATGTCGGCGAGCGCCACGGTCGTTCCGCCGATCGTCGCCTGCCCGTCCGCGGCAGCCGTCGTCACAGTCACGGCCTGCTCGCCGCGGCCCGTGGCAGTCAGCACGACTGGCATCGTGATGCTCAGCGAGATCACTTCGGCCACGGCAGGTCGAGCGTCCCGCGACCGGTGTTGAACCTCAAAGTGCCGCGATCGAGCGCAACCGCGTTGCCCGTGTAGCGGTCGCCGTTCTGGAGGCGGACTTCACCGGCCCACGCGGACGGGGCGATCAAGGACCAGCAGGGACGCGAGAAAACATGTCCGGCGAAAGCCGGACACTACACGGACCATAAAGGTCCGCGCCGCAACCATCGCTGTCCGCGCGCATCTCCGAGGATCCACGCCGCGTTACGTTCGGGCATCACGCAGCACCTGCGCCGCTTCTTCCGGCGCGGTCGGATTCAGATAAAAGCCGGTGGCCCACTCGAAGCCGGCCACCTTCGTCAGCTTCGGGATGATCTCGACGTGCCAATGATAGAACTCGCCGGCGGGTTCGGAGACCGGCGCGCTGTGGATCAACAGGTTGTACGGCGGGTTGCGCAACGCTCGATTCATGCGCCCGAGGATGTCGACGAGCACGCGCGCCAGCGCGGTGTACTCGTTGCGCTGCGCGTCCTCGAACAACGACTGGTGCCGGCGCGGCAGGATCCACGTTTCAAACGGGAACCGCGGCGCGTATGGCGCCACGGCGACGATGTCGGCGGTCTCGGCGATCACGCGCCGGCCATCGGCCGTCTCCTGATGCAGGATGTCGCAGAAGACACAGCGCTCCTTCTGCGTGAAGTGCGCCTTGGCTCCTTCGACTTCGTCGCGGACCTCGCGCGGAACGATGGGCAGCGCAATGAGCTGCGAGTGCGTGTGATCGAGAGCGGCGCCCGCGGCGGAGCCATGGTTCTTGAAGATGATGATGTAGCGAAAACGTCGATCCTGTTTCAGGTCCTGCACGCGGGCACGGAACGCCCACAGCACCTGCTCCACCGCCGCCTCGGTCATCGTCGCCAACGTGTCTTGGTGGCGCGGCGACTCGATGATGACCTCGTGGGCACCGATGCCGTTCATCTTGTCGAACAGCCCTTCGCCCTGGCGATCGAGCGTGCCCTCGACGCGAAGCACCGGAAACTGATTCGGGATCACCCGCAAGTCCCACCCGGGTGCGTTCGGCCCGCTGCCGTTGTGTCGATGCGCGAGCAGCTCGCGCGGCGTCATGTGCTCGTGCCCCTCGCAGAACGGGCACGCGCTGTCGGGCGGGATATTCACCGACTCCAGTCGGAAATCCGTGGGTCGCTTGCGGCGCTCGGTCGAGATGATGACCCAGCGTCCGGTGACAGGATCTTTTCGCAGTTCCGGCATTCGACATTCGCGGACCATAAAGGTCCGCGCCGCATCCTCAATTCGAAGGTCCGCGCCGCATGGGTCACGCTGACCCGACACGTGCAGTTCGGCGGACCGAACTACCCATTTTCACAGTCTCGTCGTCGCCTCGGGCCGCCTAAAGGCGGCCCCTACGAAGGCAATGTCACGTCGCCGAGCACGGTGCGCGCTACGCCGGCGCGTCGAAGGCGTGCGGATACAGCTCCACGCTCGATTCGCCGTCAGTCATCGTGACCACCACGACATCGAAGCGGCAGGGGCGGTCGTGCAGGTCGTTGCGAGCAATATAGTCCACGGCCATATTCGCAACCCGTCGCTGCTTCCACTCGGTCATCGCTTCGGCGCCGTCTCCGAACTCGGCGCCCTCGCGGGTCTTCACTTCCACGAACACGGTATAGATGCCCTCGCGGGCCACGATATCGATCTCGCCGAAGCGGGTGCGATAGCGACGCTGCAGGATTTCATAGCCGCGGCGTCGCAGTTCGCTGCACGCGATGTCCTCCCCCAGGACGCCGAGCGATTGACGGCGGAATGTCATGCCGCCGCCCATCGCATGTTTCGGGCCGCCTGAAGGCGGCCCCTACGCCTGTCTTCACCCTCAGGGCCACCTAAAGGTGGCCCCTACGAAATCAATCGATGAAGGTGGCCCTACGAAACCAATTAGCGAAGGCGGCTCCTCCCAATATCAGTCACGCGCGTTTACGACCGTCCCGTCACCGCGCCAAGCGACTGATCGAGAATGCCGAGCGCCGTATCGGCCTGCTCTTTCGTCAGCACCAGCGGCGGCGAGATACGGATCGCGTTCGTGCCGGCGCCGAGCAGCAGCAACCCCCGCGTGAAGCACTCGCGCACGACCCGATCGCGCTCCGTCGTCGCGCGCTCTTTGGTCTGGCGGTCGCGCACGAGCTCGATCCCGATCATCAACCCACGGCCACGCACATCGCCGATGATCGGGTGCTTGTCCATCAATGCTCGCGCACCAGTCACCATGTGTGCCCCGACCGTCTCCGCATTCTTCATCAGCCGATCGCGCAGCAACCGGATCGTCGTCAACGCCGCCGCGCATGCGACGGGGTTGCCGCCGAACGTGCTCGCATGCGTGCCGGCCGGCCACGACATCATCTCGCTTCGTGCCGTCGCCACACCCAACGGAAGGCCCGACGCGATCCCTTTCGCCATCGTCACGACGTCCGGCTCGACACCGGTGTGCTCGATCGCGAACATGCGACCGGTCCGCCCCATTCCGGACTGCACTTCATCGACGACCAGCAGCATTCCATATCGCCGTGTGATCTCACGCAGACGCTCGTGAAACGCATCCGGCGGGACGACGTAGCCACCTTCTCCCTGAATGGGCTCCACGACAATCGCGGCGACTTCGTCTGGAGACACGAGGTGCACGAGGATCTGCTCCTCGATGAATCGCAGACACTCCGCCGCACAGGTCTCCGGCTGCCGCCCGATCGGACAGCGGTAACAGTTCGCGTACGGGGCGTGATAGGTGCCGGGCACGAATGGACCGAATCCGCGACGCTGGGTGAGCTTGCTCGCCGTCAGCGAAAGCGATCCCATCGATCGGCCGTGAAACGATCCGAAGAATGCGATCACGTTGTGCCGCTTCGTCTGAAACTTCGCCAGCTTGAGCGCCGCTTCGTTCGCTTCAGTGCCGGAGTTGGCGAAGAACGTGCGGTGGGGCCCGGGCATCGGCGCAATTTCCGACAACAGCTCCCCGAGCTGCACCTGCACCTCGTAGTAGAAGTCGGTCCCGGACATGTGCAGGAACTTCCGCGCCTGCGCCGCAATGCTCTCGACCACCTCGGGATGGGCGTGACCAGTCGACGTGACCGCGATGCCAGCGGTGCAGTCGAGAAAGACGTTGCCGTCGACGTCTTCGACGAACGCGCCCTCACCTCGCGCGATCACCAGCGGGTAGTCGCGTGTATAAGACGGTGAGACGACCTGTGCATCGCGCGCGATAATCGCCTGCGCGCGTGGACCCGGAAGGCTGGTCCTGATGTCCGGACCGGTCATTTTCTCTTCCAGCGGGTGCCGCTCGGATTGTCTTCGAGCAGGATGCCTCGATCGGCGAGCGACTGCCGGATGCGATCGGCTTCGGCAAAATCGCGACGCTGCCGCGCTGCCTTGCGTTCGGCCATCAGCCGTTCGATCTCCTCCACCGGAATAGGCGGCTTGGCATCCTCGGCGCGCCGCAGGCTCACGACGCCAAGCACCCGATCGAAATCTCCTACGGCTCCAGTGACCAGCGCCGCATCGCCTCGCCCCACCTCGTGCGCATCGATGGCGGCGTTCACCTCGCGAACCAGCTCGAAGACGGCCGCGAGCGCAGCCGCCGTATTGAGGTCATCCAGCACTGCCGACTGAAATCCGGCGCGAGCACGCGCGACCATCTCTTCGACCGCGACGTGCGAGCCATCCGCTTTCACGTCCTCGAGCCGGGCGAGGAAATCGACGATGCGGCGGATCGCCTCTTCGGCCTGCTCCATCCCGACCCAGGTGAAGTTCAGCTGCTTCCGATAGTGTGACGACAGCAACAGGTAGCGCAGCGCCGATGGCCGATGACCACGCGCGACGACGTCGGGGATCGTGTAGACGTTGCCGAGCGACTTCGACATCTTCTCGTTCTCGACGAACAGATGCTCGACGTGCATCCACCAGCGGGCAAACGGCTCCTTCGTGGCCCCTTCCGCCTGAGCGATCTCGTTCTCGTGATGCGGAAAGACGAGGTCGATGCCGCCGGCGTGAATGTCGACCGGCGACCCGCCGAGCAGTCGCAACGCCATCGCCGAGCACTCGATGTGCCAGCCGGGACGTCCCGGCCCCGTCCCGTAGTCCCATGTCGGCTCGCCCGGCTTGCTCGCCTTCCACAACACGAAGTCGCGCGCATCGTCTTTTGAATATTCGTCGACGTCGACGCGCGCGCCCGCCTTCATGCCGTCGTGATCGAGACGTGCCAGCTTTCCGTACTCGGGCAGCGTGGCGATCTTGAAATAGATCGAACCATCGCGACGGTAGGTGTGGCCGTTTCGCTCCAACGCGAGAACCATGTCGCTCATCGCACGAACGTTCTCGTCGTCGGTCGCCCGCGGCGTCGCTTCAGGCGTTTCGATTCCCAGCTGCGCCGCGTCCTCGAGGAACGCCTGAATCCACTGCTCGGTGTATTCGCGCAGCGGTGCGCCGGCCTTCTGCGCGCCGGCGATCGTCTTGTCGTCGACGTCGGTGTAGTTCACCACACCGAGCACGTCGTACCCACACACGTGCTTCAGCGTCCGCCGCAGGACGTCGACACACACGAATGTGCGGAAGTTGCCGATATGTCCGCGCGCGTACACCGTCAGGCCACACGCATACATGCGAACGATGTTGTCGCGGCTCGGGGCGAAGGACTCCTCGTGACGTGTCAACGTGTTGTAGAGGCGAAGCATCTCAGTGGACAGGAGTCACTCGTCGAGAGTGATGATGCGGGATGCGATCTGGATCTGGAGCGGCTGCTTGGTCAGGCGAAGCGTAACCGGGATCGTGCTGCCATCGGCGACCTGTTCGAGCTGCGTGCGAACCACCTCTTCGACCGACTGCGCGAAGGCCTCCGCCCGTTCACCGGCGCAGCCGGCGAATTGCGCAGCCAGGATCGCGACGCCGCGAATGGTCGCCGTGAGGCGCGCGTCGTGCGGGAGCGACAGCTCCATCTCGAGAAAGTCGGGTCTGGGTTCGTCCATTTACACCTGCAGTCGGCTGAACAGCCGCTCCGCCCAGCGCTCGTCAGCCTGCATTTGCGCTCGCAGCGCGTCGACGTCCTCGAATCGCCGCTCGTCACGCAGTCGCTGCACGAACGACAGCCTCACCCGCTTGCCATAGAGATCGCCGGAGTATTTCAACAAGTACGTTTCGACGGTCACATCCGATTCGTCGAACGTGGGCCGCGTGCCGATGTTCGTCAGACCGGCATGCACGACGCCGTCCACGTCCAGCACCGTGGCATAAATACCGTGCGGCGGCAGCAGTTCGTTGTCGGTGGCGATGTTCGCCGTCGGAAAGCCCAGCTCGCGGCCACGCTTGCGCCCCTCGATCACCGTTCCGTCGACGTAGTACGAGTGCCCGAGCAGCGCGCCTGCCTCGTCGACTCGCCCTTCGGTGACCAGGCGGCGAATGCGCGTGCTGCTGACGACGAAGTCCTTGTAGCGTACCGGATCGATCTTGTCGGCGCGAAATCCATATTGCTGTCCGAGCGTGCGCAGCAGGCTGAAATTTCCGGCGCGACCGCGGCCGAACAGAAAGTTGGCGCCGACCCAGACCTCCGACACGTGCAGCCAGTCGACGAGCACGGTGCGCACGAAGGTCTCGGGATCCCACTGCGAGAGCTCGCGCGTAAATCGCACGACCGCCACGCACGCAATCCCGGCGCGGTGCAGCGCCTCGAGCCGCTGCGGTTTCGTCATGAGCAAGGGCGGCGCTTTGTCGGGTCGGACCACGCGCGGAGGATGCGGGTCGAACGTCATCGCCATCGGCGCGCCTCCGTGCTCAGCGGCGCCGCGCTTGACCCGTTCGATGATCTTGAGATGCCCCCGATGCAGGCCGTCAAAGTTGCCGAGCGCCAGCACAGGATGGACGAGCCACGGCGGTCGGGCATCGTCCGGGAAATGGATTGTTTCCATTCACGCCGTGTCGACTGCTGCGTCCAGCACCAGCCCATCATATGCCAGTTCAACGCCTGCGGGCAGGCGCGCATTGGTCTGCGCGTGGCCGAGATCGTGCGTCATGTGCGTGAGGCACGCGCGGCGCGGCTGTAACCTGCCAATCACTCCGAGTGCTTCCTCGACGGTGAAGTGCGTGCTGTGCGGCTTGTCGCGCAGCGCGTCGATCACCAGCATGTCGAGATCGTGAAGGAGGTCCCACGAGTCATCGGCGATCCGGTTGCAGTCGGTGAGATACGCGAAATTACCGAATCGAAAACCGAGGATCGGCGTGGTGCCGTGCCACAGCGGCACGGGAACGATGCGAATGCCGCGCACCGAAAAAGGACCGGTGATCTCGTGCGCCTCCACCTTCGGCACTCCGCCACCGAGACGCTGCTTGCCGTCGAAGCTGTACGAGAAGACGTGTTTGATCACGCTCCACGCACCGCTGTCGGCGTAGCAGGGAATGGCACCGCCCTGCATGTGATTGAAGCGACGGATCTCGTCGAGCCCGAGGATGTGATCCGCATGCGCGTGCGTGAACAGGATCGCGTCGAGGCGGCGAATGTCGTGGCGCAGCGCCTGCTGCCGCAGGTCGGGCGTCGTGTCGACCAGGATCTGGGCATGCCCCGGTACGTCGAGGAAGATCGACGGCCGAAGCCGCGTATCACGCGGGTCGGTCGATCGGCACACGACGCAGTCGCATCCGATCATCGGGACGCCAGCCGAGGTGCCGGTGCCGAGAAAGGTAATACGGGCCGGAAGCGTCAAGGCGTGATGATGCGGGAGACCGGCTTCTGCGCCTCGACGTAGCGCAGGCGCAATTCGTACAGGAGCTGATCGAGGAGCTGACGTTCTTCCGCCGTCAGATTGCCGCGCGTCTTCTCTTGGAGGAGCGACAGGATCTCGATCATCTGGCGCGCCGCATCGAGATTCATGTCATCGGGCTGTCCCGTCGCCGGATTGGCGACATCGCCGAAATGCACCGCCGCCGTATGCGCCAGCGACAACACGAATCCAATGAAGCTCACGGCGCCGTCGTGCGTGTGCTGTCCGCCGCTCGATACGTCTTGTGCCATGTCGGATGGTAGATGGTCGATCGTGGATAGTGGTTACGTGTCAGCCGGTAGGTCGCAGGTGGTTGATGGTGGCTCGTGCAGCGCCCTCATTGCCGCATTCTTCACCACTTACGACCCACCATCCATCACCCACCACCCACCATCCAGGGTAGCATGGCGTCATGGCACAGCCTGCGGGAGCGAAATTCGATCGCCTCGTCGAGATCATGCGAACGTTGCGCGCGCCTGGCGGCTGTCCGTGGGATCGCGAACAGACGCATGCGTCGCTGCGTCCATTCGTTCTCGAGGAGACTTATGAGGTGCTCGAGGCGATCGAAGAGGGGTCACCCGCTCAGCTCCGCGAGGAGCTCGGAGACTTCCTGTTCGAAGCGGTCTTTCTTGCGCAGATCAGCAACGAACAGGGCGACTTCACCATCGGCGATGCCATCGACGCGATCTGCGACAAGCTGGTACGCCGCCATCCGCACGTATTCGCGCGGACCAGCGACGAGGAGCTGACGAGCAACCAGGTGCTCGAGCGCTGGGAAGCGCTGAAGCAGCGCGAGCGTGCCGCGGCGGGACACGGCAACGAAGGAGCCACGGTCAAGACCACGCTGAGCGGCGTGCCGAAGACACTGCCGTCGCTGCTGCGTGCCTACGAGATCAGCGCGCGTGCCGCGGCCGTCGGCTTCGACTGGCAGCAGGCGACCGATGTTCTGACGAAGATCGACGAAGAAGTGGCCGAGGTGCGACACGAGATCGAGACGGGCGCCACGGGTCAGCTGTCGCGCGCGGAAGAAGAAATGGGCGACCTCCTGTTCGCGATCGCGAATCTTTCGCGCAAGTTGGGGATCGAACCTGAAGCTGCGCTCCGCCGCGCGAACGAAAAATTCAGTAGGCGATTCGACGCCATGGAACGCTCGTTCGCGGGACGAGGGCGCACACTCAGCGACTGTTCGCTGGATGAAATGGAAGCCGAATGGCAGAACGCGAAAGGCTCGTGCATGAACCACGGAGCGGGCAACACGGAGGACACGGAGTCATAAAACCACTCGACGAATCCCCTTCTTCAGTAACGCCACCCGGAAGTTGATCAACAAGCCGGCGCGCAATCCGGTGGTTTTCAAGTACGAAATGATTTGCGCCACGTGAATATCGTCGAGTGCCTGACATACTTGAGCTCGACCACAACGAGTTGTTCAACGATCAGGTCGATGCGTTGTCCGGGGATCTGCACATCGCGATAAGCGACCCGCACAGGCCGTTGCGATTCGAAGGCCAGACCCACCGCCTTCAATTCGACCACCATTGCCCTTTGATAGATCGACTCGAGGAAGCCGGCCCCCAAGGCCTTGTGAACTGCAAAGGGGCGCAGCCGATAACCCGACCCATGACTTCGTCTTCAGGACGGGAAAGAGTCGATCGTACAACCGGAAAAGAGGGTTCTTCGTGTTCTCCGTGTTGTGTTTGTCCTCCGTGGTAACCACCGCTGTCGCTCATCTTCGTCCTCCTGCATACGTCCTTACGCGAACCTCGCGACCGTCTGTTTCGAGCGTCACTTCGCCATCAAGATCTGTCCGATAAATACGTGCACCAACGTTGTGTAAGCGCTCGATAACTTCAGGGGCGGGATGGCCGAAGGAATTGCCGCGGCCGCAGCTGATTACGGCGATCTGCGGGCGCCAGGCATCCAGCAGGTCGCGCGACGTGGAGGTGCGACTCCCGTGGTGCGCGACTTTCAGGATGCGGACGCGGGCGGGGGTGAGACGGGGGGCGATGGCGCGTTCGATGTCGGCGCTGATGTCGCCCGTCAACAGAACCGCGACGTCACCGTAGAGCACTTCCAGCACGATCGAGTCGTCGTTGCGCACGCGCTGCCGTTCCCAATCGGGCTCCGGCGGATTCAGCACCTGCACGTGAACTCCGTCGATGTCGAGGCTCTCTCCCAAACGCACATCGTCAACCGAGGCACCGATCGAGCGCGCGTGAGCCAGCAACTCGCGGCTCGGCGCGTGTCGAGGAACAGCAACACCAGCCAGAAGCCGTGTTGGCGCGAAGATGTCGATGACTGGTGACGCGCCGCCAATGTGGTCGGGATCACCGTGCGTGACGAGCAGCGTCTGCAGCGAGCGCACACCTCGTGCCCACAGGGCGGGCGCTACAACACGGCTGCCGATATCGACGGAGGCGCCGAACGGCGCGCCGCCTGCGTCGACGAGCCATCCGCCACCGTGTGGCCACTGCAGCAGCATCGACTCACCCTGACCAACGTCGAACGTCGTCCAGCGCAACGTGTGTCCGTCCGCAGCGGGGACGGCAACGGTGCTGCCCGTCACGATCGCGATGAGGATGAGCGACCCACTGGCAGCCGCGATCGTGCGGGACACGCCTCGGCTACAGGTGGCAACGATGAGCGCGACGTAGTAGACGGCAAGAACCAGCAGTGGAGGCGGCGGAACGCGCGTCGAAAGCCACGGCGCCGCATCGACGAGCCTCGCGCTTTCGACGAGAGCCGTCGCACCCGCCCACGCGATCCAGCCCGCCGGCGCGGCGAGGAGCGGAAGCCGGTCGCCGAGCACGAGCACCATGCCGGCGATCTGCACGATCGTCATCATCGGAATGGCCACCAGATTCAGGACGATGCCTGCCATCGTCACGCGGGAAAATCTCGCGGCAGATACCGGCGTCAGAACAATCTCCGTGGCGATCGACGCCAGGATGGACGCAACGATCCAGATTCCAATCGTTCTAATCGCCGACAGCACAGGCCCGCGCCACATCTGACGATCGCGTGTGAACAACGTCGCGGTATGCCGCGCCACTTCGATGAGCGCGGCGGTCGCGCCGAACGTGAGAATGAACCCGGCATCGCGGATGTCGAGAGGCCGCCAGAGCACCAACAGCGCCGCCGCCATCGCCGATGCCTGCCACGGCGGCGTCCGCTGATCGATCGCGCGGGCCGTGAGATACACGACCGCCATCATCGTGGCGCGCCACACCGACGGTCCGGCGGTGACGACGTCCGCGTAGGCGATCAGGCCCAGCGCGCAGCACACCGCCGCGGTTCGACCGCGCACGAACACGATGCTCAGAGCGATGACCGTCAATGCGGCAAGAATCGCGATGTTGCCACCCGAAATCGCGATCACGTGATACGTACCGGCGGCCTGCAGCCGCTCGCGGATTTCGTCCGGCAGCCCGGTGCGATCGCCGATCAGCACCGCCGAGACAATCGCTCCCGCGAGCGCGCCGTGCGGCGCCACCCAACGCGTGACGGCCGCTCTGACGTGATGACGAATGGCTGCCGCGGTCTCGTCGACGACGGTTCCGCGGGCGCGTACGGTGACGAGCAGGCCGCTCTTGACCGACGCGAACAACGTGGTCCCGTCGAGCGCGAGGTCGCGTTCGAAATCAGACACGCCGTCGTTCAGATAGGTCGCCGGCCGACGGAAGATCACGGGCGCTTCGATCGGTCTCCCTGCTCGCCACTGGTCGATGACGCCTGTCGACGCGCGACCGGCAACCGCGATTGCCACCCCGCCCTCGACGTCGCGCCAGGCGCCGGCGATGAACAGCTGCCGCGCCGACGCCGGCAGCGACACGACGTCGTCGGCGAGCATCGCAGCGTCTTGGTCGAGGACCGCCCGCAAGAGGACGGGTTGATGTTCACCGCCGGGCGCGGGCGTCTCGATCGCGAAGTGGCCGTACGCGGCATCGAGAACAGTCCGCAACGACGAGTGAAGTGCGTGCTCGCGCGCGTCCACCGCGAGCGCGAATCCGGCGATGTAGAACCCCGTCGCCACCGCGACGTTGGTGGCTCTCGACCGTCGTCGCAACCACGCGGTGCAGGCTGCGAGGCACACGATCGGTAACAGCAACGAGACATGGTGAACCTGGGCATCACCGACCAGCGCAAGGGCGGCGCCGGCGAGCAGGGCGAATGCGGGCAGCAGCGCGACGGAAGGCACCCGGCTGATGCTGCAAACGGTCGCAACACCCGTCGGGCGCCTGTATCAACGACTTAGCGACGGAGCGTTGCTGAAATTGCCGTCGACCCAGAGGCTGATAGCGGCAAATTCTGCGTACCGGCGAAAAGGGGGAAAGGTGGGGAGGCCCTTAACTGGGAGGCCGATCGGCGAAGTAGCCGCGACGGGCTCGCGTGATGTAATCGCGGTTGGGAACGCGGACGCGGATGTTTCGCCAGGTGTCATCCGCCGGACGGGAGGCGCTGTAGCCGAGCGTGTATTGGTGGTTCAGCTCGTTCGCGATGCGCTCGGTGGCCGACGCGAGGTCCGCGGGCTGACGCACGAGCTCCGTGTAACCGCCACTCGGCCCCGTGATCTCGCGCAGCGCTTCTGCATTCACGCGCGTGCTGATCGGCGCATCGGCCGCGTCGATCGCAATCGCGTAGACGAACGCGTCGGCGCGGCGGATCTTCTCGCGCGCCTGCAGCAGCGTCCGATCGCTCGCGGTGTCCGCGCCGTCGGAGATCACGACCAGCGCCGCGCGCGTATTCGTCCGGTGATCGAGCATCGGCGCCAGCTCCACGAGCGCGTCGTAGATCGCCGTGCCTCCCCAGGGGCGGACGCCATCGAGCACGTGCGTGAGCGTCGCCGGCGGATGCTTCCAATCAGCGAGCATCTTCGGTGCGTGATTGAACATGGCGACGAACGCCTCGTCATCGGGCTGCAGCAGCTCGCCGACGAAACGGTCGAACGCGGTGCGCGCGTCGGCGATCCGCTGGCCGCGCATGCTGTCGCTGCCGTCGAGCAGCACACCCAGACTGACAGGGACACGCTCTGCCGTGAACTGCGTCACCTGCTGCGGCACGCCGTCTTCGGTGATCTCGAAATCGTCTTTCGTGAGGTCGGTGATCAAGCGTCCGCTCGCGTCCGTGACGGTGACGGTGACTTGGATCGTGTCTACCCGCGCGCGAAACCGCGGCGTCTGCGCGGTGAGCTGCGAGACGAGCGCAGATGTAATGGCGCCGACCAGACATACGTGCAAGGCCACACGCAGCCGCGAAGACACGCAGATACTTTACCCTTTCGCGGACCATAAAGGTCCGCGCCGCATCCGGCTCCGGGCTCTCGGCTTTGGGATTTGGGATTTGGGATTTGGGATTTGGGATTTGGGATTTGACGTTTACGCCCCCGCCTCCACTCCAGCGTAGTAGTCCTGCAGCGAGCGGACAGTCAGCGTCTGCTGGCGGAGCGCGCGGATGGCGCTCACCGCAGCCGAGGCGCCGGTCAGCGTCGTAATACACGGCACCTGCGCCATCGTCGCCGCCCGGCGCACGGCGCGATCGTCGAAGAACGAATCGCGACCGAGCGGAGTGTTCACGACGAGATCGATCGTCCGGTTCACGAGGTGATCGGCCACGTTCGGCCGCCCCTCGTTGACCTTGTACATCACCTCGACCTCGAGACCGTGTGCGCGCAGGAACGCCGCCGTTCCGCGTGAGGCGGCAAGCGTGAATCCAAGCTGCGCCAGATCGCGCGCGATCGGCAGAACGGTGGGCTTGTCGCTGTTGTTCACGCTGATGAAGACACAGCCACGCTCGGGCAGCTTCTGGCCGGCCGCCATCATCGACTTGCTGAACGCCGTCCCAAAGTTGTCGGACCCGCCCATCACCTCGCCGGTCGATTTCATCTCCGGCCCGAGGATCGTGTCGACGCCCGGGAAGCGTACGAACGGAAACACGGGACTCTTGACGAAGACACCGGCGGCTTCGAGATCATCGACGCGGCCAAGTTCCGCCAGCGTGCGGCCGGCGGCGATCCGCGCAGCCAGCTTCGCCATCGGCACACCGGTCGCCTTCGAGATGTACGGCACCGTCCGCGACGATCGCGGGTTCACCTCGAGCACGTAGACGGTGTCGTCTTTGATGGCGTACTGGATGTTCATCAGGCCGACGACCTTGAGCGCGCGCGCGATCCGCCGGGTGTACTCCCGAATCGTTCCAAGGTGTCGCTCGGCCACCATGAACGGTGGCACCACGCAGGAACTGTCGCCGGAGTGGATGCCCGCTTCCTCGATGTGCTCCATGATGCCGCCGATGACCACCGCGCCGGCACTGTCGGCCACCGCGTCCACATCGAACTCGAAGGCATCTTCCAGGAAGCGATCGATCAACACCGGACGGTCATGCGAGACATCGACCGCCCCGGTCATGTAGCGATCGAGCGCGCCCGAATCGAAGACGATCGCCATCCCGCGACCGCCGAGCACGTAGGACGGCCGGACGACGACCGGATAGCCGATACGCTCCGCGACGCTGCGCGCTTCGTCGCGCGAGACGGCCGTGCCGCTTGCCGGCTGCGGGACGGCGAGATCCCACAGCAGTTGTGAGAAGCGCTGGCGATCCTCTGCCAGATCGATCGAGTCCGGCGACGTCCCGAGGATCTTCACGCCGGCCTCGAGCAGCGGCAGCGCGAGCTTCAGCGGCGTCTGTCCCCCGAACTGCACGACGCACGACACGTCTCCGCCCCCGGTCCGTTCGCGCTCGATGACCGCCATCACGTCCTCGAACGTGAGCGGCTCGAAATACAGACGATCGGCGGTGTCGTAGTCGGTCGAGACCGTTTCAGGATTGCAGTTGACCATCACCGTCTCGAAGCCTTCCTCGCGGAAGCCGAACACCGCATGACAACAGCAGTAGTCGAACTCGATACCCTGACCAATCCGGTTCGGTCCGCTCCCGAGGATGACGACCTTCTTGGCCGGCGTCGGATTGGACTCGTCGACCTGTTCGAACGTGCCGTACATGTACGGCGTGAACGACTCGAACTCGGCGGCACAGGTGTCGATGCGCTTGTACGCGGGTACGAGGCTCTGCTCGAGCCGACGCTGGCGCACCAGCTCCTCGTCAATCCCGTGAATCGACGCGATATCCGCGTCGCTGAACCCGGTGCGCTTGAGCGTGCGCAGGAGATCCGGCGACATCTCGCGGAACTCGCCGAGCGCCGCCATCTTGCGCAGCTCCTCGATCTCGAAGAACTGCTGCAGGAACCACCTGTCGATCCGCGTCAGGTCGTGCAGCGTGTCGAGGCTCCAGCCTCGACGCAACGCGCGGAACAGGGCCCACATCCGACGATCGTTCGGGACGACCAGCCGCTTGCGCAGCGCGCTCTCGTCCTCTTCCTCGTCGCTCGTATCTTCAGGACCAATCGGAAACAGGCTGCCCGATTTTCCGAGCTCCAGCGATCGCACCGCCTTGAGGAACGCCTCCCTGAACGTCCGGCCGATCGACATCGCCTCCCCCACCGACTTCATCTGCGTCGTCAGCGTCCGGTCGGCCTGCGGGAACTTCTCGAAGTTCCAGCGCGGGAACTTGACAACGATGTAGTCGATGGTCGGTTCGAAGGAGGCCGGAGTGAGCCGCGTGATGTCGTTGGGGATCTCGTCGAGGTGATAGCCGAGCGCGAGCTTGGCGGCGATCTTCGCAATCGGGAAACCGGTTGCCTTGGAGGCAAGAGCCGAGGACCGCGACACGCGCGGGTTCATCTCGATCGCCACGATCCGTCCGTCGGCCGGATTGATGGCGAACTGAATGTTCGACCCTCCGGTTTCGACGCCGACGCGACGGATGATGCGCCGGCCCATGTCGCGCATCCGCTGGTATTCCTTGTCGGTCAGCGTCAGCGCGGGCGCGACGGTAATCGAGTCGCCGGTGTGCACGCCCATCGCATCGACGTTCTCGATCGAGCAGATGACGACGAAGTTGTCGGCCACGTCGCGCATCACCTCGAGCTCGAACTCCTTCCAGCCGATGACCGACTCCTCGACGAGGATCTCGTGCACCGGCGAAAGGTCGAGGCCGCGGGCTGCGAGCTCGCGGAACTCTTCGATGTTGTACGCAATGCCGCCACCAACGCCGCCCATCGTGAACGACGGCCGGATGATCGCCGGAAAGCCGACCTCCTCGACGATCGCGAGCGCCTCTTCCAGGCTCACGGCCACGCCGCTGCGCGGGACCTCGATGCCGATCTCGCGCATCGCGTTGCGGAACAGCAGGCGATCCTCGGCGACCTTGATCGCGTCCACCGACGCGCCAATCAGCTTGACGTTGTACTTCTCGAGGATGCCGCGCTCGTGCAGCGCGACGGCGAGGTTCAATGCCGTCTGGCCGCCAACGGTCGGCAGCACCGCATCGAGCTTTTCCTTGGCGATGATGGCTTCGGCGATTTCCGGCGTCAGCGGCTCGACGTAGGTGGCGTCGGCCATCTCCGGGTCGGTCATGATCGTCGCCGGGTTGCTGTTGACGAGCACGACCTCGAGACCTTCGGATCGCAACGCCTTGCACGCCTGCGTGCCGGAGTAGTCGAACTCGGCCGCCTGGCCGATCACAATCGGTCCGGAGCCGATCACGAGCACGCGCTTGATGTCAGTACGCTTTGGCATTCGCAGTAGGCAGTAGGCAGTAGGCAGTAGGCAGCGCGGGCAGGATCTGCCAGCTGCCATCTGCATACTGCCTTCTAACGTTTCTCCATCGACTCCAGGAATTGTCGGAACAAGTAGTCCGCGTCGTGCGGCCCGGGCGAAGCCTCGGGATGATACTGCACCGAGAAAATCGGCTTGGTCGTGTGGCGGAATCCTTCGACCGTGCCGTCGTACAAATTCAGGTGCGTGACGACCGTGTCGGCCGGCAACGACTGCGGGTCGACGGCAAAGCCGTGATTCTGCGACGTGATTTCGACCTTGCCCGAGCTCAGTTCCTTGACCGGATGATTCGCGCCGCGATGGCCGAACTTCAGTTTGAAGGTGTCGCCACCGACGGCGAGTCCGAGAATCTGATGCCCGAGGCAGATCCCGAACATCGGCACGTTGCCCTTGTCGACGAGCTGACGCACGTTGTCGATCGCATACGTCAGTGCGGCCGGATCCCCGGGACCGTTGCTCAGGAAGAACCCGTCGGGATGAATCGCGAGCAGGTCGCTCGCCGGCGCGCTGGCGGGGAACACGTGCACGTCGCAGCCATACGCATCGAGCCGGCGGAGGATGTTGTATTTGACACCGTAGTCGTATGCCGCCACGCGCAATCGGCGACTCGCCTTTCGCTGAGGCGCGACGCCGAATTCCTCATGGTCGGCGGCGCCGGCACCCGACGCGATCTCCCGCCATTCGAACGGACGGCCGCACGTCACGTCCTTCACCAGGTCGGCGCCTTCCATCTGCGGAATGGCACGCGCCTTCGCGACCAGTTCATCGGGATCCGCCTGTCCGGTCGCGATCACACCGCGCATGACGCCGGCCGACCGCAGAACACGCGTCAACGCACGCGTGTCGATGTCGGCGATCGCGACGATGCTGTGGCGGATCAGGTAATCGCGAAGGCTGCCGTCCGCGCGCCAGTTGCTGGCTACCGGCGACGCTTCGCGCATGATGAAACCGGCCACGCGCGGCGACTGCGACTCGGCGTCACCGGACGCCACGCCGTAGTTGCCAATCAGCGGCGCGGTCATCGTCACGATCTGGCCGGCGTAGGACGGATCGGTCAGGACTTCCTGGTATCCGGTCATGCTCGTGTTGAACACGACCTCGCCGTGCGCTTCGCCGGAGGCGCCGGCGGCCACACCGCGATACCAGGATCCGTCTTCGAGCGCTAAGACTGCATTCATTGGGAAGGTCGACGCTGCTGAGGCTGCAAGCTCACGGTTCCAGCGAAGCCGCCACGCGAGTGCGGCCGTTCTCCGCGACGATCACTCTGGTCATCCACTGCTGATACCCGGTCATTTCCAATCTGACCGTGTGTCCACCCGGATCGATCCCGCCAAGCAGTAATGGCGTGCGACCAACCAGCTGACCGTCCACGTACACGTTGGCACCCATCGGTCGAGATTCAACCCAGAGTGACGGGGGTAGTTCCGGGTTCCGGGTTCCGGGTTCCCGGTTCCGGGGTTCACGGTTCGGGGTTCGCGGTTCCGGGTTCCGCGTTCGGGGTTCCACGTTCGATCGGGTTTGAGGTCCGGGGGTCGCAGGTTCCGGCCGCGTTCCGGAACCCGGAACCTGGGAACCTGGAACCCCGGAACGGCGAACATCAGAACCCTGAACCGGGGAACCGGGAACCGGGAACGCGGAACCCGGAACTGCAGGTCGCACACCGCGTGATTCCACCTCAGGCGACGCATTCCCTACGACACCCTGGTCGGTGAAGATCTGCCCCGCCGTTGCAGTCGGACGCGGCGGCGGGGCGGTTGTGCCCGGCGGCACGGTGCGTGCGTCTCGACGACCAACCACCACACCACCCGCAAACCCGGCGATGAGCCCGACCGCCAGTGAGGCGGCGACGGCAAGCGGGACCCACGTCCGTCGCGACCGTCGATCGCTCTCTGACGCGACATGTGATGACGCCGCGAACAGTGAGGGAGCAGCGAGATCCGGAGGGGCGAGGTCAGGTGCGTCGCGCAGTGTCAGCTCGGGTGCGGTCACACCCGCTTCGCTGATCGCGAACGCGGCGGACTCTGACGGGAACGCCTCCACCGCAGACGCTTGTGCCAGCACGTCCTGCAGCGCCGCAACGAACTCGAGCGCAGTGTGCGTGGGATGGTCGACGAGATGACGAATCTGCGACGCGTCCTCTGGAATCAGCAGCGTGGCGGTGATCGTCGCGAGTGCGCGAATGTCGGTCGCCGTCGATGGACCGTCGGCCGGATCCGCTGCGATGCCACCGGGATCGATGCCCGCGGTCTGCAGCGCCTGGACCAGACCGAATCCGGATACGCCCGCCGCGTTCGTGCCGATGATCAGGTCCCGGAGTCCGAGCGCACCGTGCGTCACGCCAGCCGCAGACGAGAAGTCGATGGCCGCCGCCGCGGGTGTCAGCAGCGGGATCAGGTCGGCAAGTCGCCTCCGTCCGTTCGCGGCGAGATACTCGTCGGCCGGGATCCCTTCGAGAAAGGCATGGACGAAATACGGAGTCTCACCATCCAGACCGCAGTCGATGGGTCGCGCGACTGAAGGGTGATCGAGTGGAAGCTCTCGCAGATCGCACAAGGCGGTCAGCAGTGCGTCACGCTGCTCGTCGGTGAGTGGCTGCGTGAACGTCCTGACGACGACGTGCTGGCCGGTTTCGGGATCGTCGGCAAGGAAGACGGGACCGAACCGGCCGTCGCCGAAACTGGCTCGAACCTGAAATGAACCGAACGTGCGCGGATGCGCGTCCAAGTGAAGCGGACGGGCCGAATCTTCCCCGGTCAGTGGTGGACCTCCTCCGTGCACGCGCGCGGCTGTGAGGGAGCAGTCGGATCGTAACACGTGCGGACTCGGGGACGCTCGCCGCCGTATACCATTGAGATTCAATGCGTTACGCCAGACGTCTTGCACGGCCGGAGTCCTTGCGAATGAGTCAAGTTTTGGCGCGAATGTCACGCCGTTCAGAACGTCTCGCCTGCGCGAAGCGCGGGCAAAGCCAATACTGCAGACGAGCGAGGCGGCGTGTCTTCGTTCTTGTTCCCGCACGTCTCACGCGCCGCCGCGCTTGTCTTGACACCCCGCTCGGAGCTCTGCGAGAGTAGCCACCGGTGCTGCCCCATTCAGGTCTGTCGGCCCCCGCCGCCCGGCTGCCCATCGACATCCGCCGCTTTCCGTGGATCAGACGCCTGGCCGTCGATTACGCGTTCGACTTCGCGCGCGTGGCGGACTTCTACGCCGGCGACCCGGCTGATCCGGCCGCCTGGCGCGATGCGATCGCGCGCACGCAGCGTCATCCGCGGCAACGCGACGCGATCGCCGATCTCCTGCTCGCGCAGCAGCGCAGGCGAGGCGCTCCGCCGGAATCGATCGCCGCGGCGCACCAGCTTCGTGATGACCGCACGGTTGCGATCCTGACCGGTCAGCAGGCGGGTCTGTTCGGCGGCCCGCTCTTCACCCTCCTGAAGGCAATGACCGCCATCCGCCTTGTCGAACGCCTCAAGACAGAGCATGGCGTCGTGGCTGTGCCGATCTTCTGGATCGATGCCGAAGATCACGACTGGGACGAGGTGAAGGCGTGTGGCGTCCTCGACGGTGACCTCAACTTCCGATCGATTGCGCTCGGGAATCCTCCGGGCGCCCACGACGGACCGGTCGCGCGCGTGTGCCTGGACGACTCGGCCCTCGCGGCGTGCGAAGCACTCGAAGCCGCGCTCCAGGGAACCGAATTCACGCCCGATCTCCTCAAGGCACTGCGGACGGCGTATCGCACCGGCGCGGGAATGGCCGACGCGTTCGCGCAATTCGTCGAGTCCGTTCTTGGTCCTCGGGGGCTGGTCTTGTACGACTCGTCCGATCCGGCGGCCAAGCCGCTGGTTGCGGATCTGTTTGCGCGCGAGATCGAGCACGCGGGCGAAACCGCGCGACTGGCGACCGACGCGGGCGCCGAGCTGCAGGCACTCGGGTATCACGCGCAGGCCACTCCGCACGAAGGCAGCGTGGCGCTCTTCGAGTTGAACGGCGGGCGGCATGCCATCCATGCCGAGAACGGCTCGTTCATCGTCGGCGAGCATCGGCAGTCGAAGGCCGAGATCCTCGATCGCATCCGCCAATCGCCGCAGCACTTCAGCCCCAACGTCCTGTTGCGGCCGCTGGTGCAGGACACGTTGTTCCCGACCGTCTGTTACGTGGCAGGACCGAACGAGCTGGCCTATCTCGGTCAGCTGCGCCACGTCTACGAGATGTTCGGTATTCCGATGCCGCTGATGTATCAGCGCGCAACCGCCACGCTGCTCGACTCCAACGCCATCCGGTTCCTCAGCCGCCACGATTTCCCGCTCGACGCGCTGCGTGCGCAGGATGAAGCGGCGTTGAACGCGCTCCTCGAGTCGCAACTTCCGCCGACGGTCGAAGCCTCGCTCCAGGACGCGCTTCGCGCGATCACCGAGCGGATGGACGTGCTGGCGAAGGAGGTGCCGCAGATCGATTCCACGCTCGAAGGCGCGACGCGGTCCACGCTCACACGAATGCAGGACGATCTCAAGAAGCTTCATGCGAAGATCATCCAGGCGGCCAAGCGGAAGGACGAGACGCTGCGCCGGCAGTTCAAGCACGCGCAGGCGCAGGCCTTTCCGACCGGCCATCCGCAGGAACGCGAGATCGGGTTCGTCTACTTTCTCAACAAGTACGGGCCGTCGTTCGTCGATCGGCTCGGAGACGATCTGCCGCTGGAAATGGGAACACACTGGGTACTGACGGTCTAGTGGATCTGCGGCGCGGACCTTTACGGTCCGCGAGGCGTCCTCGTGACTAGGATTTAAGTGGCTCACAAGCCGACGCGGCGCGCCCGCACGACTCCTTCGAAATCCCGACGCCGCTGGCTCTATTACCTTGCCGCCGTGGCGGGCGTTCTCGCGCTCGTCGCCGGCGGCATCACGGCCTACTACTACGTTTCCTTCTCGAAACTGATCGACGAACGGCTGCACGGCGAGCGTGAACGCTCGCTGCCGCGGGTCTACGCGCGTCCGCTGGAACTGCATCGCGGCCAGTCGCTGTCCGAGCAGGAACTGATCGCACGACTGAACGATCTCGGGTATGCGCAGCGTACCCGCGCCACGCAAGCAGGTGAATTCGCCGTTCTGCGCAACGCCGTCGCGATCAACCCGCGCGGCGGCGATCGAACCGGCTCCATCGTGCAAGTGGCGTTTCCCGCGGCTCCCGCTGCTCGTGCTGCGGGAGGAACCGCGACGCCTGCGCCGGCTGTGGTGCAGCAGATCGACGTGACCGGCGGCGGACGAATCGATCGCGTTCGTCTGGATGCTCCGCTCCTCACCGCGCTGATGAGCGCGGGACTGCGCGAAAAACGCCGGCGTGTCCCGTTGTCAGCCATTCCGCGTCACATGCAGGAGGCGGTTCTCGCCATCGAGGACCAGCAGTTCTACTCGCACCCGGGCGTGAACCCGTTCAAGGTCGCCGCCGCCGTACTCGCCAACGTCTTCGGCAGTCGACGTCCTGTCGGCGGCAGCACGATCACCCAGCAACTGGCGCGTATGTTCTTCCTCGCCGACGAATTCAACGCGGAGCTGCAGAGCGGCACGCGCGGCCGGTCGTGGGAATCGTACGGACGCAAGGGGCGGGAGATGTTCATGTCGATGGTGCTCGAGCGCCGCGCGTCGAAGGACGAGATCCTCGAGCTCTATCTCAACGACGTCTACCTCGGGCAACGCGGATCGTTCGGCATCCACGGCGTGGCCGAGGCGTCGCGCATCTTCTTCGGCAAGGATGTCGCGAATCTCACCATCGCGGAGGCGGCGGTCATCGCCGGCGTGATTCAGAGTCCGGCGTCGCGATCGCCGTTCACCAACGCGACGCGCGCGGTGGAACGACGCAATACGGTCATTCGCGCGATGGCGGAGGAACGGTTCATCAGCGACGAACAGTCCACGCGTGCCCTGAACGAACCGCTGCAGGTCGTGGCTCGCGCCGTGGACAACGAGGCGCCCTATTTCGTCGACCTGATCGGACAGGAAGTCGAGGAGACGTTCCCCGGCTTGACCACCAACGAAGGCAAGGTCGACGTCTACACGACGCTCGACATCAACTTGCAGCGCGCCGCGCTCGAAGCGTTGCGCAACGGACTCGCGAAGCTCGACGAAACGCTGGCCGCTCGCAAACGGCGACGTCCGCGTCCTCCGCAAGCCGCGTTGATCGCCGTCGATCCGCGGACCGGCGAAATCCTCGCGATGGTCGGCGGTCGTTCGTACAACCAATCCCAATTCAACCGCGCCGTCGTCGCCCATCGTCAGCCTGGCTCTGTCGTCAAGCCGTTCGTCTATCTCGCCGCGTTCGAGCGTGCCGCCGCCGAAGGGCTGACCGACTTCACGCCGGCAGCGCTCACCCGCGACGAGGCGGAGACGTTCGACTTCAACGGACAGATCTGGGAGCCGAAGAACTACGACGACTACGACGGCGACATCACGTGGCGGCGCGCGCTCGCGATGTCGCGCAACCTCGGCACCATTCACGTCGGGCAGCAGGTCGGCTTCGACAAGATCGCAGCACTCTGGCGGAAGGTCGGAGTCGGAACACCGCCGCAGGCCTATCCGACGATCACGCTCGGCGTGTTCGAGCTGACCCCGCTCGAAGTCGCAACCGCGTACACGCTCTTCACCAACGGCGGCTCTGTACGCCCATTGCGCGCGCTGGATCGCATCGAGGTTGGCGATCCCGAGAATGAAGAGGGCGCGCGCCGAACGTTGCGACCGGAGGAGGCCAAACTCAAAGAGGTCGCGCGACCCGACACGACGTTCCTCGTCACGAACATGCTGCGCAGCGTCATCAACGAGGGCACCGGCGCCAGCGCACGCGCAGCCGGCTTTGCGCTCGACGCCGCAGGGAAAAGCGGAACCACCAACGACCTCCGCGACGCGTGGTTCGTCGGGTTCACTCCGGAACTGCTGACAGTGGTTTGGGTCGGCTACGACGACAACGAGCCGCTCGGCCTGAGCGGAAGCCAGGCCGCGCTGCCCATCTGGACCGCGTTCATGAAGGACGCGCTCGCGGGGCACACGAACGTGGAATTCGAAGTACCGGAGGGGATCACGTTCGCGGAGATCGATCGGGACACAGGCAAGCTGGCCGAGCCCGGCTGCCCGCGCACCTTCAACGAGTCGTTCTTGTCAGGGACGGAGCCGCAAGACTCCTGCGAGCTGCACAGGTGGTAACAGGTGCAGGTTCCGAGTTCCAGGTTCTCGGTTCCAGGTTCCCGGGTTCCGAGTTCGCGGTTCCCGGGTTCCCGGTTCAAGGGTTCACCGTTCCCGGTTCAAGGTTCCGGGTTCGAGGGTTTCGGGTTCGAAGGTGCCGGGTTCGTTAGACCGATACCCAGTTCCCTGGTCCTGGTCGCTCCCCTTTGGCGGCCATCACGGCCGTCGCGATCCCGATCAGAAGCAGGCCCAGCAGAACCGGGAAGACTCTTGGCGTCCGGCGGCGCCAGAGCCCGCGACCGCGGCCCCGTCTGGCGAGGCCGTGGTGCCCAAACGGTCCGCGGTGCCCAAATGGACCACGGTGGCCGGACATCCGACGATGACCGAACATTCCGCCGGATCCGAACATCCCACGCGGTCCGAACATACCGTCCGGAGCGAACGTGCCCTGCATCATCGAGGGCGCGGCCAGGGAACCGCAGCCCAGCACCCGATTGAGCCGCTGCTGATGCTTGAGCATCCGGGCCTGATGGCGCAGCATGCGCCGCTGGTGTCGCGCAATCCGGCGCTCGAGTCTCATGACGCGATGATTGACGTATCGGTCGGAGTGAAAGTTCATAGCCACCGCCCGGCCAGACCGAGACCCGAAGGCCGAAGACCGAAGCCCTTATAATTTCCCTGTGAACCAGGAAGTCTTTACCGCGCTGGCCGAGGCGCTCGACCGTGGAGATGAGGTCGCGCTCGTCACGATCACCTCATCCAACGGCTCGACACCGCAGCGCGTCGGCGCCAAGATGCTCGTCTACGCGGACGGCCGGACCGTCGGCACGATCGGCGGCGGCTGCTACGAAAACGATGCGTTCTGGAAGGCGCGTGAGGCGATTAAGGCGCGCAAGCCGCTCAATGTCAAGTACGACCTGAACGACGACATCGCCGAGGAAACCGGGCTGGTCTGCGGCGGCCAGATGGAAGTGTTCATCGAGCCGGTGGAAGCGGCGCCTGAGGTCTACATTTTCGGGGCCGGCCACGTCGGCTACTGCCTGGCGCGGATGGCGCACGATACCGGGTTCAAGGTTCACGTCATCGATGACCGCGAGAAGTTCGCCAGCGCCGAGCGCTTCGAGCCCGGCACCGAGGTCGTCGTCGACGACATCCCGACGTGGCTCCAGACCCATCAGCTCCCCTCGACCGCGTACGCAGTGGTCGTCACCCGCGGCCACAAGCACGACATCGACGCGCTGCGCGCCCTCGCTCCGAGCAACCTCCGCTACGTCGGGCTGATCGGCAGCCGCGCCAAAGTGAAGCGGATCTACGACGCATTGCGCGACGAAGGCATCTCACCCGAGATGCTCTCGCGCGTCCACGCCCCAATCGGTCTCGACATCGGCGCCATCACGCCCCAGGAGATCGCCGTCAGCATCCTCGCCGAACTGATCGCCGTCAAACACGGAAAGCTCGACGAACCGAACGTCGCGGCGGTCAGCATGAAATGGGAAGGCGCGCTGAAAAAGTAAGGTCAGCTGGTCTCCGTCTTCTTCAGCAACTGCTCCAGAGCATCGCGATGCGTGGCGAGAAACAACTTGTCCTTGTCACGACCGGCGGCATGTTTCGACGTGACGATGTGAAGCAATCGGGCGACTGGAATCGGCACCTCGTCGATCAAGAATTCTCGCCGGGCGTTCCACACGGTCTCGAAGTCGAAGCCTTTCATCACGAGCGTGAGATCGGCGAATAGCGCATCGGGTCCCGTTACACGAGTGAGAGCCAGGCGCTGCGTCACTTGCTCCGCCAGCCAAAGGTCGCGAGGTCGATCGAGTGGCTCGTCCGCGAGCCAGAGTTCGAGATTGGCAGCCTCGCAGGCTGTCCATGCGTTTAACAGGTTTGCGGGATCAGGTGGAAGAAACAGGTCGAAGTCGTCGGTTGTGAAGACAGCCTGTCCCGATGGACCGTAGAGATTGGCGCCCGAAACGCCAATGAGGACATAACGGACGCCGCGAGCGTGAAGAGCGCGTGCAAGCGGCGCGAGCGGATGCGTCGTCATGGTCGCTTGCTGAAAGAGCCTCGAGCGATCCAGTTCCAGTACTTTCGGCAGCCAAGCCAACGGCCACTCTTGTCAGCGCCAGACTGATTCCTAGGAAGCGCCTCTACCTTTTCAATTAACGCGAGATATTCGTCCGTGAGGTCAATTCGGATTGTTTTTGCCTGCTCGGCGGCCTCACGAAGCGCCCGCAATCCGTCTTCCAGCGTCGGTTGCATAACAAGCCAATCGTACTTTCCCGCTGCTCGTTAGACAATTGATCGCGAATCATGCCCTCGACGCTCCTGCGTAACGCGACCATCCTCACGATGAACGATCGGATGGAGGTGGTCACCGGGTCGGTCTCGGTACGTGAAGGACGAATCGAGTCGGTCGGCGCGGAGCCTTCAACAACACACGATACCGTCATCGACGCGACGGGCAGCTTCCTGCTTCCCGGGTTCATCCAACCCCACATTCATCTGTGCCAGACGCTGTTTCGCGGCTATGCGGACGATCTGCGACTGCTCGAGTGGCTGCGCACGCGCATCTGGCCGATGGAAGCGGCGCATACGCGCGCGTCGCTGCGAGCGGCGACTCGCCTCGCCTGTCACGAGCTGCTGACCAGCGGCACGACGACCGTGCTGACGATGGAGACGGTGCACGAGACGGAGGCGGTGATCGAAGCGGCAGGGGCGAGCGGGATTCGCGCCACGATCGGCAAGTGCATGATGGACGCGCCACCACCAGAGGCACCGGCTCGATTGCGCGAGCGAACGCAGCGCTCGATCGACGAAGCCGTCACGCTGCGGCGACAGTTCGACGGCGCGTTCGGCGGCCGCATCCGCACGGCGTTCGCACCGCGGTTCGCGATCAGTTGTTCGCGCGATCTGCTGGAAGGAGTGGCGGCGCTCTCGTCACGCGACAGCGCGCTGGTGCACACGCACGCGTCCGAACAACGCGACGAGGTCGAGCTGGTGAAACACGACACGGGACTCTCGAACATCGGCTACTTCGAGGCCGTCGGCCTCGCCTCACCGCGACTGTGCGCGGCGCATTGCGTGTGGGTCGATGAACACGAGCGGGAGCTGCTGCGCGCGCACGACGTCAAGGTCACGCACTGCCCCGGTTCCAATCTGAAGCTCGGGTCCGGGATTGCCCCCGTCACCTCGTTGCTGCAGCGAGGCGTGTGCGTGTCGATCGCGTCCGATGGAGCCGCCTGCAACAACGATCTCGACATGTTCGGAGAGATGCGACTCGCGGCAACGCTGCAGGCCGTGAATCAGCGTCCGGGCGCGGTCACCGCGCGCGACGTGCTGCGGATGGCCACGCGAAACGGCGCGCGTGCGATGGGCCTCGATGGTCTGATCGGATCGATCGAGCCAGGCAAGCGCGCTGACCTCATCCTGATCGATGCGGCCACGCCGCGACTATCGACCTGTCCCGACCCGTTCTCCGCCATCGTGTATGCCGCGCGCCCGGATGACGTCACGCTTACGATGGTCGATGGTGAGATCGTCGTGCGCGATCGCACGGCTGTGCATCTGGATGCGCACGAGATCGCGAGCACCGCAGCCGCCGAGGCCAGGGCACTCGCCCTCCGCGCTGGGCTATAATTCAGTACGTCTCCCTAAGCTTCTGACAGGTAATGGGTTCCTACGAGCTCTCCGATCGGTCGCGCCGGCTGCTTGCATCGCTCGTGCGCCAATACGTCGAGTCCGGTGAGCCTGTGCCCTCACAGGTGCTCGCCCGAACGAGCGGTCTTGGCGTGTCTTCCGCGACGGTCAGAAACATGCTGGCTCAGCTCGAGGAAGCGGGATACGTGCACCAGCCGCATACCTCGGCCGGCCGCCTCCCTACGGATCGCGGCTATCGCGCGTTCGTCGACTTGCTCCTGGAGGCGCGGAGGCCGTCGCGACCGTCCGCCACGGTCGAGCATCAGCTGCGACAGCAGGCCGAGCGGTCACCGTTGTTCGACGACCTGTTGGCGAGCGTCTCACACCTTGTCTCTCGCGCCGCGCGACAGGTCGGGTTCGCCCTGGCCGGAACGCCGTCGGCGCTGCTCAACCGGATCGAGTTCGTTCCGCTGGGTGGTACGCGCGTGCTCGTCGTGGTCGTGGCGCAAGGCCATCAGATCACGCAGAAGGTCGTCGATGCGGGCGAAGAAGTGCGGCAGGCGGATCTCGTCCAGGCGGCCAACTACCTGAACACGGAATTCGCGGGACTGCCGCTGCTCGAGGTGCGTGAAGCCGTCCTTGCCCGGCTGCAACAGGAACGGACGTTGTACGATCAGCTGCTGTCGCGTGCGCTGCGGCTGGCGCGATCGACGCTCGAGGAGCTGCCGTCCGCGCAGACGTTCCATGTCGAGGGTGCGGCATCACTGCTCGACGGGTCGGCGCACGAGGGTGTGTCGATGGCGACGCTGCGCGCGCTGCTCGAAATGATGGAAGAGAAGGAACGGATGGTGCACCTCCTGAACCAATACATCGACGGTCCGGGACTGACCATCGTGATTGGCGCCGAACATTCGTCGCCAGACCTTCGTCCGTTCAGCCTGGTGGCGTCGACGGCCATCGATCACGGCGCCGTCCGCACGGTCGGCGTGATCGGCCCGATGCGCATGCACTATTCGCGCGCGATCGCGCTCGTCGACGGCACGAGCCAGGCGGTGTCTCGATTGCTGCGCGCCGCAAATTGAGGAGCATGTCAACTCCCAATCCCCAACCCACTTCGCCCGCGCCAACTCCCAACCCGCGAACCACCGACGTGGGATTTGGGAGTTGGTTCAGCGTAAGAGAGTTGGGAGTTTACGTTTTTCGAGGCAATGACCGAACAACTCGACGATCAAGAAACTGAAAAAAACGTCACGCCCGGCGGCGACGCGGAGACTCCAGCCGGGGGGCCGTCGGTCGCGGATCTGCAGCGCGATCTCGCGGCCGTACAGGATCGGCTGCTGCGAAGCGCCGCCGAGTTCGACAACTATCGCAAGCGGATCGATCGCGAGCGCCGCGACCTCTCCGAATATGCGGCGAGTGAAGTGCTGTCCGAGCTGCTGCCGATCATCGACAATCTCGAGCGCGCGCTCCTGACGCCGGGTGTCGCGGAAGACGACCCGGTCCGCAAAGGCGTCGAGCTGATTCACAAGCAGATGCTCGACGTCCTGCGGAAGCGAGGCGTGCGTCCGATCGACGCGACCGGCGTGATGTTCGATCCGAAGTATCACAACGCGGTGATCCACGAGGAAAGCACCGAACATCCCGACGGCGAGGTGATCCAGGAGCTGCAGCGCGGTTACATGCTCGGCGAGCGTCTGCTCCGGCCGGCGATGGTGAAGGTGGCGAAGAACTCGTGAGCAAGCGCGATTACTACGAAGTGCTCGGCGTGGAGCGCACCGCCACCGAGCAGGAGATCAAGAGCTCGTACCGCAAGCTTGCGCTGAAACACCATCCGGACCGCAATCCCGGAGACAAGCAGGCGGAAGAGAAGTTCAAGGAAGCCGCCGAAGCCTACGCCGTGCTGGCGGACACCGACAAGCGGCACATGTACGACCGCTTCGGCCACGCCGGTCTGGGAGGCGCTGCCACCGGCGGCTTCGATCCGACGGTCTTCACCGGCTTCGAGGACATCCTCGGAGGCTTGGGCGACATCTTCGGCTTCGGAGACGTTTTCGGTGGTGGTCGACGCCGGAGCGGCCCACAGCGCGGCGCGGACCTGCGCTACGACCTCGAAATCTCATTCGAGGAATCCGCAAAGGGCGCGGAAACCGCGATCCAGATCCCACGCCACGAAACCTGCGAGAGCTGCAACGGCACCGGCGCAGCGCCAGGCTCGAAACCGGCGACCTGTTCGCAGTGTCACGGTCGCGGTCAGCTTCGCTATCAGCAGGGGTTCTTCACGGTCGCGCGCACGTGCGGGCAGTGTCGCGGCACCGGGCAGGTCGTGACCAAGCCGTGTGAAACGTGCCGCGGCGCCGGACGACAGCAGAAGCAGCGGAAGATCACGGTGCGCATTCCAGCCGGCATCGCGACCGGTCAGCGGCTGCGTCTGAGCGGCGAAGGCGAGGCCGGACCCAACGCTGGACCCGCCGGCGATCTGTACGTCGTCGTGCACGTGCAGGAACACCCGTTCTTCCAGCGCGAAGGAAACGACCTCTACTGCGCGATTCCGCTGAACTTCCCCACTCTCGCGCTCGGCGGAGACATCAGGATTCCGACGCTCGAGGGTGAGGAGTCGTTCTCCATCCCCGAAGGCACGCAGAGTGGACAGACCTTCCGCGTCCGCGGGCGCGGGATGCCCGACGTGACGGGACGGGGACGCGGCGATCTGCTGGTCACGGTGAACGTCGTCACGCCGAAGAAGGTGACCAGGGAGCAGCGGAAGCTGCTCGAGCAGCTATCCGCCGCGTTGCCGAAGGAGCAGTTCGAACCAACCCCGCGCGACGAGCACGAGGACAAGGGACTCTTCGAGCGGGTCAAAGACATCTTCGGATAGTCGATGCGAACGTGGCCGGCGATCTCGGTGGGCCTGAAGGCGGCCCCTACGTACGATCGCGACGCCGAGGCCCATGCGGGCGCATCTTCTTCAGACCTAGGGGCCGCCTTCAGGCGGCCCGAATTGTCTCAGGCCGAGTTGTTTCAGGCCGCCCTCACTGAGTACGACGTCGCCGCGATTGACGAGCACTCGGACGATGAGTGGCGCGTGTTCTTTCACGGCGCGGCGGAACGCGATCGCGCGTTCACCGGGCTCCGCGATCAATTTCCTGACCTGACATTCGTCGCCGTCGATGTGCCCGACGAGGATTGGGCGGCGCGGTCGCAAGCGAATCTTCGTGCGATACAGGTCGGGGGACTCGTGGTGGCCCCATCCTGGGATGCGCCCGAGGTCCGCCTGAAGGCGGACCCTGCGACAATGGGTGCCAGAGACGTCGTGTCCGGCTTCAGCCGGACCATCATCATCCAACCGTCCATGGGGTTCGGCACGGGTCATCACGCGTCGACGCGACTCTGTCTGGCGGCGCTGCAACAGATCGATCTCCGCGACAAGACCGTGCTCGACGTCGGGACCGGGTCCGGAGTGCTGGCGATTGCGGCACGCATGCTTGGCGCGCTCGACGTACTCGCCATCGACAACGACCCCGATGCCATCGAGTCGGCGCGCGAAAACGTCACGCTCAATCCGGGCGTGCGCGTCGATCTGCAGGTCGTGGACCTGAAGACCGTCGTCCTCACGCCGTTCGACGTCGTGCTCGCGAACCTGACGGGCGGCCTTCTGATGCAGGCCGCCGGGCGGCTGCAGGAGCTGACGACCGCGACCGGTCGTGTGATCGTCAGCGGGTTCACCCAGACGGAAGAGGTCGGAGTCCTGGGCGCCTTTCGTGGGTTTCATGCCGTCGACCGCACGCAGGAGGACGAGTGGATGTGCGCCGTTCTGCAGCGCGAGACGGCTTTTGCCTAACTCCCAACCTTCTTACGCTGATCCAACCTCCAACTCCCAACCACTTTGTGAGTTGGCCCCGGCGTCAGGGATTTGGGAGTTGGGAGTTTGCCCGGTTCAGGCTCTGTTCAGGAAGTCTTCAGATGCGCGCGACGCCGGGCAGGTTTATCCTGCTTCAGGATCTGCAATGAGACGCGCCGTCGTATCGGCCGCTTGCTTCGTTCTGCTGCTGGCGACGTCCGCGTTCGCGCATCACTCGTACGGCGAGTTCGATCGCGATCATCCGATCACGGTCGAAGGCGTCGTGCAGCTGGTCATCCTCGGAAACCCTCACGCCATCCTCCAGGTCCGCACCGACAAGAACATCGTGTACACGGCGGAGTGGGGCAACGCGCTGCAGCTCGCGCGTACGGGCGTCAAGGCGGGGACGTTGCGCGCCGGCGATCGCGTCGTTCTGACGGGCAGTCCGCTGAAAGATCCTTCCTTCCACACGATCTCGCTGGTGACCGAGATCCGCCGGCCAACAGACGGCTGGCGCTGGCTGCGGACCGACGTCGAGCGCGAGAGGCGCACGAAATAACGCGGACCACAGGCACCCCAGCGCGCAAGCGTGCGCCCCGGGGACCCCGCCGACCGGTCTGCGCCGCATCCAACTCCAGAGTCAACGAGCCCCAACGCCAATCGATCAGCGCCGGCGCATCACGTACATCGTACGCATTGAGCCTGCGATCTCGCTCGACGATTCGATCGTGAAGTGCCCGCGGAACGCCGCCTCGAACGCGTCGCGATGGTAGGCGGAGAAGATGTCGTCGCGACTGGCGAGCATCCGTTGCACCTGCGAGTCCTCCTTCGGGACGAACTCGATCACGAGCGCGCGAGTGAGCGTGGCGAGGAACGCCGCGATGCGAGGAAGTGGAACGTTGTGACCGATGGCCAGGTGATGGACCAGCGCCAGCGCGAGCGCCACGTCGGCAGGACCGCGGTCCGCGAGTGACATCCGCTCGGCGTTGGCCCAGCCCAGAGATGCCGTCGGGTTTGCGAGGTCCATCAGCAACGGCAACAGCGTCCGCTCGCCTCGCTGCTTCACGGTGCGATAGTTGTGCTCGACCGCCGCCGGATCGACATCGAAGGCAATCGTCGTGATTCCGGCGTCCGCGGCAAGCCGGCTGAACGTGCCGTCGTTTGCGCCGAGATCCCACACCACCGAGGGCCGAAGTCGCGCGATCGCGTCGCTCACCAGCTTGCGTTTGCTGGCGAACGCGGCGTCCGTGTAGTTCGTGCGCTGATAGTAATCACCCCATGTCGTTCCCGATGGCGACCACTCCAGACGACTGACCGTACGTTCGAGACTGTCGACGAGCGCCACAAGCGCGTTTAGATTCGACGGCTTCGTACGGCTGTCGGTCGCGTCTTCGCGATAGCGGCGCGGACCTTCCGCCTTCGCTGAAGCTACGGCGGACAAGTTATGGTCCGCGTGTCCGTCGTGTCCGCCTTTGGCCGGACCGGGATCGGCAAGTCGACGATGAGCTGATGCGTGCATGTGCACGTGCATCAACAGCCCCGGACTCGCCCACGTGCGTGCCGGCAACATCGCCGACGCCATCGGCAACGGGATCCCGTCGAGAAACGATCGCAGCAACTGGTGCGCACGGGGATCGATTCGGCTCATGAGCGCGAGCGGCGCGAGAAACAGCTCGCAGAACTGCCGATAGGCGACCCATGGCGCACCCGGTCGCAACGCTTCGAACGACAAGGTGTCGATCCACACCGGCCGGCCGCCCACGAACATCACGTTGAACGCCGTCGCATCACGCAGCGAGAGCCCACGCGCCATCGCCGCCTTCTGCAGTCGCAGTGTCAGGAGCGCCGCATCCTTGAGTTGTCCGAACGACCACTCGTACGGATAGGAGACGAAGGGCACGCGCTCGGGCCGAATCACCTTGTAAGCACCAGGCAACGGCGCCAATGCCAGGTCGACCTCCTCGTCCGCAATCAGGTCACCTGTCTCGACGAGCGCGGCATAGAGGCCCGATGACATCAGCCGGTCATAGCCAGCCCTGCCCTGTTCGTTGATCTGTCGATACAGCACGCCATCGCGCGTGAAGATGAAGCCGGCAGGGTCGCGGAAGGACGAGGGGTCGGTCATCGATGATTCGTGATTTCTGATGGGTGATGGTGATCGTGCGATTTGTGATTCAATCACACAACGCGGACCACGAATCGGATATCGCTCCTCACACAATGAAAACGCTGCTGTTCGTGCCTGCCTCGCGGCCGGCCATGATCGAGAAAGCCGCGGCAAGCGCCGCCGACGCCGTGTGCCTGGATCTCGAGGACTCGGTTGCTCCCACGGAGAAGGCGGCAGCCCGTGAGCATGTCGTGCGCGCGCTGCGCGACCTCGACTTCGGACCACGGGCGCGCATCGTGCGAATCAATGGCCTCGACACGCCCTACGCCTATCGTGACCTCGTTGACGTCATCGAAGCCGTGGGCGATCGGGTCGAACTGGTGATGGTGCCAAAGGTTGGCGGACCGCGCGATGTTGCGTTCGTCGACACGCTCCTGTCGCAGATCGAACGGCAGCGTCAGCAGCGAACGGCGATCCGGATCGAAGCGCAGATCGAGACGGCGGCCGGGTTTCTCTACGCGCGCGAGATCGCGACGGCCTCGCCACGACTCGACGCTTTGATCTTCGGCCCCGGTGACTACGCAGCATCGATGCAGATTCCTTCAGCCGGCATCGGCGAGCACGACGAGCACGATGATCTTTACCCGGGTCACCGCTGGCACGCGGTCATGCACACAATCGTGGCAGCGGCGCGAGCACATGGCCTCCGCTGCATGGACGGCCCATACGGCGGCTACAAGGATGCCGTCGGCTTCGAACGATCGTGTCGGGTCGCACGAGCGCTCGGGTTCGACGGCAAGCAGTGCATTCACCCGTCGCAGCTCGGACCGGCAAACGCAATCTTCTCGCCCAGCGATGAGGAGGTCGCGCGCGCTCGCGCACTCGTGAACGCGTACGACGCGGCGGTGGCTTCGGGTCAAGGGGCAGCGACACACGAAGGCAGGATGATCGATGCCGCGAACCTGCGGATGGCTCGGATCATCCTGCAGCGAAGCGGCCGGATTTAGCATTCGCAACGCGGCGCGGACCTTTACGGTCCGCGCGGGCGGGCCATAAAGGCCCGCCCCGCATGAAGCATGGGGTCATCGATGGCGGTGAAAGAGGGGTGGACCGGGCGGGTCTACGAGGACTTCGAAGTCGGCGACATCTACGTGCACCCGCTCGGTCGAACGGTGCTGCCGGTCGACAACAGCTGGTTCACGCTGTTGACGCAGAACATGAACCCGATCCACTTCGACCACGCCTACGCGGCGCAGACGGAGTTCGGGCGTCCACTGGTCGATTCGACGTTCACGCTGGCGCTGGTGACGGGGCAGTCGGTGATCGATCTCTCCTTGAACGTGATGGCGAATCTCGGTTGGGACGAAGTGCGCCTGCCGAATCCCGTGTTCGAGGGCGACACGATTTACTCGCGCAGCGAAGTGCTCGAGAAGCGCGAGTCGAAATCCCGCCCCAACGTCGGCATCGTCCGCGTCAAGACGACCGGATTCAAGCAGGACGGCACGATCGTCATCGAATTCCTGCGCACGTTCATGGTCTACAAGCGCGGGCACGTTCCCGCATCGGTGCGTGCGCGAATCCCTGAGCCCAAGCAGTAGCCAGGCGTTGCCCCGGGTTTCGTGGGGGCGCCTTCAGGCTGCCCGGAGCCGGTCACAAACGCGACGCCAGCTCCTTCGTGATGTCCGCGGCCGGCCGCTCCTGACAACCGGACACGTTTTGTCCTGCCCACAGCGGCGAGAAGTCGCCGCTGCCACCACTCTCCGCTTTCGCACGCAACGGCATGATCGCCGACGTCGCGAGCGGGAACGCCGGAGCGGCGCGATTCATCGGCCCGACCTCCGCGACGATGCGATTGACGATGCCGCGAGCGGGGCGACCGGTGAAGACGTTCGTGAGCGCGGTGTGATTCGCCGCGGATGACCTGAGCGCCGCGCGATGAACGGGCGACGTGGTCGCCTCCGGACACAACAGGTACGAGGTTCCGACCTGCACGCCGGCGGCGCCGAGTGACAGCGACGCTGTGACACCCGTGGCGTCGGCAATGCCACCAGCGGCGAGCACCGGCACTCGTACTGCGCGGACGATCTGCGGCAGCAGGGCGAGTGTTCCGATCTGCGTGGTCACCTGATCGGTCAGGAACATCCCGCGATGGCCGCCGGCTTCCGCTCCCTGCGCGATGATTACGTCGACGCCGTGCGCCTCGAGCCACACAGCCTCGTCAACGGTCGTGGCCGACGACATGATGACGGGCCGCCACGTCCTGACGCGCCCAAGCAGGTCCCGTGAAGGCAAACCGAAATGGAAGCTGACGACGGGTGGCTTGAAGTGGCTGAGGATCTCTGCAGCGTCGCCATCGAATGGCGCGCGTCCCGGACCTGCAGGCACGGACGTCACGTCGATGCCGAACTCGTGATAGTACGGCGCGAGAATCCGACGCCACGTCGCCTCGCGCTCGGCGTCTGGTGCCGGCGGCGTGTGACAGAAGAAGTTCACGTTGTACGGCCGCGAGGTCTGCGCAGTGAGACGAGTCAGCTCCTCTCGAATCCCGTCAGCCGTCAGCATTGCGCACGGCAGTGACCCGAGCCCTCCGGCGTTCGAGACCGCAACCGCCAGCGCGCTCGACTGCACACCCGCCATCGGCGCCTGGACGATCGGCAACTCGGTTCCGAGCAGCTCGCGCAGCCTGTCCTGCTGACCCGCCATTGGACGTGCTCTCCCCATTGTAGGGGCCGCCTTCAGGCGGCCCATATCAGTGTCGTCCTTTCTGCGGTTCGTGTGTGGGGCCGATGAGGGACGCCAGCGCCGGAGTCGAGTGCCCGCGGCGCATCGGGACGCAGTCGTCAGGAAAATCCTGACGGAAACGTGCGCCCGCCTTGACGGCGAGCGGAAGGAACTCCTCGAGGCCCGGAAGCACGCGGCCGTACCGATCGTGCAGGACCATCAGGGTCCAGGGGCGCGCCGCGCACTGGTCGAGTGCGATGTGTACCCAGTCCCGTCGCTCCCAGTCGCGCGGCACCGCGTTCCACAGCACGACCGTGTAGCGGTGCGCCTGCAGATAGTCCGCCGCCCGCGCATTCAGCACGCGTCGGTCGAGGGCGCCGCCATTCGCGTAGGGACGGAAGAAACGATCGGGATGGCCCAGAGAGCCGATGGCCGCCTCGGTGTCGGCAATCTCCGCCACGGACGCATCGAGATCATCGAACTGCCCGAGTGCGAGCGTGTGTGTGTAAGTGTGATTACCGATCCAGTGTCCTTCGGCGACAGCGCGCTCGGCATGCGCGCGCAGCCTGGGCTGAGCCAACTGCATGCCGAGCACGAAGAATGTCGCTTTCGCGTCGTGCTCGGCGAGCAGGTCGAGAACCGCTGGAGTGGCCTCGGTGGGACCGTTGTCGAAGGTGAGGGTGAGGTCGAAAGTCAAAAGTGAAAAGTCCGAAGTCAAAAGTAAGTCAAAGGTAACCCTACTTCGGCCTTACTTCTAACTTTCGACTTTTTACTTTTGACTTGGAGGCGGCGCATCGCCGCCGGAAGATCCCGCGAACACCCGTTTGCCGTCAGCCAGCGTGACCGCACGCGCGTTGGCCATCTTCGATCCATCTTTCGCGGCCGATCCCTGCACGGTCACTTCGTCGCCGACGCTGAGCGACTTCCGGGTCCAGCCGTTGCGAATGAGGACGTTCGGGCTCGCCAGCTCGAGATTCCAGTTCGTGACCTGTCCGCCGTCGTCCTTGACGTCCACGTAGAACCGGGCGTGAGGATTGGTCCATTCGACCTTCGTCACGGTCCCCTTCAACGTGACCGGTTTGTTGGCGTCATATTCCGCGGCGAACGAGTGATGACCCATCGCGATGCTCGTTGCCAGCAGCGCCGCCACGGCGGCGAAAACGCCAATTCTGTATCTCATCGCAATCCCTCCACACGCCTCGATGCGCTTCGCGCACACTAGGTAGCTGGGTGGCTCGGTAGCTGGGTAGCTGGGGCACCGGGCGGAACGCAACTGCGCGGCTCGAGTCGCGAGTGCATCACCCCAATAACCTGGCTGCTTAGCTACTTCGTTACCTAGCGACCAAGTCTACAAGGAGTCCGGTCGACAATGACACATCCATCCGAGCCCACCCTGGAGGTCCAGCAACGGGCGGACGCGCTCGCCCGGAGGTTGACCGAGTCAGACAGGCCGATCGCAGAGCTCGACGCACTGCTCGATGCGGTCCGCGGCCTCGAGGCGCGGTTCAACTTCGATCTTCAGGGACGGCCGGGAGCCATTGAAGCCGTGCGCCACGCGCTGCCGACGATGGAGCGCGAGCTGTTCGACGCGGTCATCGACGACCATGCGTGCGAGGTCGCGGCGCTGGCGGAGGCGATCTGGCAATTGGCGGCGGCGATGATCCGCGCGCCTCGATGATCCACGGCACGGGCCGCCTGAAGGCGGCCCCACGAGTTCAGGCGGCGTCTCGTGCGAGCAGGGTCTGATACGAGGCGTGTGCGCGCGTGAAGAGCGCGTTCAGTGTTGCCTTTTCGCGCTCCGTGCACGTGGGGTGCACATCGGGATGATAGCGGCGCGCGAGCTGCCGATAGGCACCGCGAAGTTCGTCTGGCGTGAAATCGGCGTCGAGCGAGGCACCGAGCGACACCATCTCGTCGACGGCCTTGCGTTGCGCGGAAGTCAGACGCTTCTTCGCTCGGCCCCTCCCACGCTCCAACTTCCAACTTCCAAACGTCCGGGAGTTGGCATTTGGGACCTGGGCGTGGACCCGTGATTCCTCGACGACCTGATACGTCGATCGGCTGTGCGGAACGATCCGCGACACGGGTTGGGCCGCGATGGTGAATTCGAAAAAGCCAACGGCGCGGGGGAACGCCGTCGGCGAGGTCGAACCTGGAAGAGTAGACGCGACCGTCGCCGCGGCGACGGCGTCATCGAGCAGTTGGGCAAACGGCACGGCATGCCGCATACCCTCGCAATCGACAGCTAGACCGGGTTCTTGACCGAGGCGAGGACGCCCTCGGCGATCTCGCGGAATTCCTCCTGGGAGATCAGCCCGCGCTTCGCAATACTGCGCTCCTTCACGATCCGCAGCATCTCCGACACCGCCTCATCATCTGCGCCCGCGATCCCGAGCTGTTCGAGCGTGTAGGTGATCGACGCCTTGCCACTTTTCTTGCCCAGGACGACGTCGCCGGCGCGACCGGTCAGCGCGGGATGCGTGCCGAACATGGCCAGCGGTTTCTTGACGACCAGGTCAACGCCGATGCCGGATTCGCGTGTGAAGTTGCGTGCACCCAGAATCGGCTTGTTGACGGCGATCGGGAGATCGCTCAATCGGCGAACGAGCTCGCCAAGCTCCGGAAGTTTGTCGAGGCGATACTGCGTCTCGTACCCGTAGAGCACGTGCAGCGACACCATGAGCTCCTCGAGCGCCGCATTGCCGGTCCGTTCACCGAGACCGTTCGAGCAGCTGTGCACGACCTCCGCTCCCGCTTCGACGGCCGCCAGCTCGGTGGCAACCGCCATCCCGAAGTCGTTGTGCGTGTGCGCTTCGACGGGGAGATTGGTCAGACGCTTCACCAATCGAACGAGATATTTCATCGCCTGCGGCAGCACGCAGCCCATCGTGTCGACGATACCGACCGAGTCGGGGGGCGCGTCCTGCACGATACGCGTCAGCAGGTTGGTGAGATCCTCCTCGCGCGCGCGTGTGGTGTCGTACGGGAAGTAGACGACCTCGAGGTTGTGCGCCTTCGCGTAGTTGATCACGTCCACGCTCTTGCGCAGCACGTCTTCCCAGGTCCATTTGAACTGCCACAGCAGCTTCGGATAGCCGATCGGCACTTCCAGGATCACGCCGTTGGCTCCGCATTCGACCGACTTGTCGATGTCCGCGGGAATCGCGCGAACGAACGTGTAGATCTTCGATTGCAGACCCAGGCGTGAGATCTGCTTGATCGCCTCGAAGTCCTGATCGGAGACCGCGGGCATCCCGGCTTCGATACGGTCGACTCCGACTTCGGCGAGCTTCTCCGCGATCGCGACCTTGTCCTGAACGCTGAAGACCACACCCGGCGTCTGCTCGCCGTCGCGCAGCGTCGCGTCGTGCAGCTGGACGCGCGGCGGCAACTGGAACGTGTTGCGCACGTCCGGGATCAGGTTGTAAGGACTCACCCACCACTGGTCTTCAACGTGATACTGCGGGGCCATCTGGTCTCCTTCGACGTCTTGTAGTCTTGTAGTGTCCGGCTTTAGCCGGACCGCGTCGTTGCGTGCAAGGGGATTATAGCGGGCCGCCTCGATCGCATGCGGTTCGCGGACCATAAAGGTCCGCGCCGCATCGCGCCAGCTTACCGGCTGATCGACGGATCTGCTTGAGGCCGCGGGAAAAACACCGGGTCGTCCGACGGCCACGGCACGCGGCACGGCTGCCGCTGTTGATAGCGCGCCAGGTTCTCGCGCATGCGGTCGGCCAGCGCCGGCTGGCCTGCGGTTCGCGCCAGCGTCATCGCCTGCCGCTCGGTCGCGATAGCATCGTCGTAGCGACCAACCTCCGCCTGCGCCATCGCGGTCGTCTCGAGCAGCGCCGGACTGCGTTGCGACTGAAGCAGCTGCTGCGCGATCCGAAGTGCTTCCCGGCCGTTGCGGACCGCGTCGTCGGGAGCCGCGGCCAGGATACGCGCGAGCGCGTGAGGAAATCCGAGCTGGCCGGGATACATCTTGACCGATTCAGCCAGCCAATCGCGCGCTTCTCCCCAGCGTCCGAGCCGCACGAGACCCATGGCATAACCGAAGCGCGCCTGCGCAGCGCCGGGATCGATCGCGAGCACCTTCGCGTAATGCGCAAGGGCCTCCTCGACGCGACCCGTGCGCCTCAAGGCATCCGCGAGACTGGCGTGCGCTTCGGCGTAGTTCGGATCAGCGGTGACTGCCGCGGCAAAACGTTCGATCGCCGCAGCGTCGTGGCCATCATCCTCTTCGAGCAGGCCGAACGTGTATTGCGCGTTCGGCAGGCGTGGCGCGAGCTGAATGGCGGCCGCAAAGGCCTGTCGCGCGCCGGCACGATCGCCTGACAGATAGAGAGACGTGCCCAGATTCAACTGAATCGTGCCGTCCGTGGGCGCGAGCTGGCTCGCCGTGCGAAGGTTTGCGATGGCTGTCTTCCAGTCGCGCTTCTCCATCGCCTCCACGCCACGCACGACATAAGACGCGGAACTCTCGCTCAGCGCCGGCAGCGCGGCCATCAGCGGATCGACTGGAGTGACCGATTCGGCGTCGGCTCGATATCGCAGATGGGCCTCGGCCTGTTTGAGATTGCCGGTGCTGCGATAGGCGAGGCCAAGCTGGTAATGCACCGCGTCGGCTTTCGGATCCAGCTTCAGCGCGGTCGTCAGATACTCGATGGCCTGCTGGTGCTGACCCATCGCTTCAGCAGCGCGCCCGCGTTGAAACCACGCCGCGACGGAGCGCGAGTCTCGCGCGACCGCCTTGCCCAGTGCCCTTTCGGCATCGTCGGATCGCCCGAGTGCCAGGTATGTCTCGCCCAGCCAGACGAGCGAGGGCACGTCGTCCGGTTTCAGTGTGAGGGCATGTTCGAACGCCGCTGCCGCCCTGGCGCGATCCTGACCACGTCGATAGGCGTGACCAAGGTAGTACGGCCAGCGCATATCGGATGGCATGAGCGACTGCGCCTTCTCGAGGAACCGCTGCGCCGCCTCCGGGTAATCCACGGCAAGCATTCTGCGCCCCATCGACCCGTACGCCTCGCCACGATCCGACGCGGCGCGCGACGGGTCCCGCTCGATCGCTGTCACCGCCGCGTAGTCATTGCGAACCTGTTGCTGTATCTCGGGCGCGAGCGCGGAGATGTCTGGGAGCGCGGGCACGCTGCTCTGCGATGGAGCGGTGTGCTGAGGGGCCGCGTCGTTGCGACTTCTGCAACCGGGCGACACAAAGATCGCAAAGGACGTACTAGCCACAAAGGACACAAAGGACACGAAAAGGGACACGAAGGGGGATCGACGCCGTCGGCCTACAAGGCAGGCCGACTCGTCCCGTGTGAACGCGGCGAACGAACGACCGACTGGATCGGGCTCGGTCGCTCGTTCGCCGTGTTCACACGGGACGGGCGCCGCTTCGCGGCGCGGCGTCGGACTCCTTTGCGCCCTCATCGCCTTCGTGATCTTGGTGTCCTTCGTGCCTAAAGCTCGTCCTTCGTGCTTCTTCGTGTGCCTCGAATCAGCTCGACGCGCCCGCTTCCCTGCTTCAGCGTCACCCACCGATTCACGCCGTCGAGCGGCCACTCCTCGACGCGGCCGTCAGGCCACTGAACACGGATACGGATGAAGTCTTTCGCCTCGCCGAGACCGAACAGGACGCGCGGGTCATTGGCCGACGCGTAGCTGCCGTCGGAGTGCGCGTGACGCATCGGGCCGGTGCCGTCCTGCCGCAGCAGTGTGATCTTTGCGCCCGGCATGTCGCGTCCACCGGGCCCCGTCACTCGAACGCCAAGCCATGATGCGCGATTGCCCCGGTGATTGATCAACAACCGCAAGGGGCCGTTGTTGTTCGCGACAACGACGTCGGTGTCGCCGTCGTTGTCGATATCGCCGAACGCCGCGCCGCGACTGACCTCCGCGACCTGGAACACTTCGCCGGCTTGGCTCGTGACGTCGGCAAAGCGCCGATCTCGCGTGTTCCGAAACAGCTGCTTCTGCTGCTTCAAGGGAAAGTGATCGCCGGCTCGAGCCAACGTCTGGATCGCTTGCACGGCTCCGTTGACCGTCAACACGTCGAGCGCACCGTCGTTATCGACATCGATCCACGACGCACCAAAGCCGGTATACCGCAGCGTGGCGCTGCGCAGGCCCGCCATCGCCGCAACGTCGGTGAACAGGCCAGCACCGTCGTTGGCGTAGATCGTCATTCCCTCACCGGTCAGGTTCGTGATGACCAGATCCTCGTCACCGTCGCCATCGTAGTCGGCCGCATCAACGCCCATACTGCCTTCGGCCTTCCCCGCGCCATTGACAGCAACGCCAGCGACCACGGCACGGTTCTCGAACGTGCCGTTCTTGCGGTTCATCCACAGCTGATTGTCTGAGCCGTCGTTCGCGACATAAAGATCGGGCCAGCCGTCGCCGTTCGCGTCGAACGCGATGCTGCCGAGCGCCGGTCCGAATTCGCGCGAGACTCCTGCCGTCACCGTTACGTCAGCGAACGTCCCATTCCGCTGATTCCTGTACAGGCGGCCCGGCACCGTCGCAAAGTTCTGCGGCCTGCAGTAATCCGGTGCGCCCGTCAGCGCAAAGCAGCCGACATCCGACTCGGTACTGTAGCGGATGTAATTGCCGACATAGAGATCGAGCCAGCCGTCGCGATCGACGTCGAAGAACGACGCCGTGACGCTCCACGTGCTGCTGGTCAGGCCTGCTTTCGCAGTCACGTCGCTGAACGTGGCGTTCCCGTTGTTTCTCAACAGGACCGTACCGCTCAGACGCGTGACCAGCAGATCGGTCCACCCGTCGTTGTCGATATCGCCGGCCGCGACGCCCATCCCGTATGTCTGCAGATCGATGCCTGCCTGCTGCGTGACGTCGGTGAAGTGCAGCAACGGACGACCGTCCGCGCCGATGCGCAGGTCATTGCGAAACAGACGATCGCCGCGTGGACGGCTGCCCGACGAGACCGACTCGCCTGCCGCGTCAGCGCCGGCAGCGCCCAACCTCTGACCCTGCACGACGTACACATCGAGATCGCCGTCGTTGTCGAAGTCGAAGAGCGCGACGCCTGGCGCCATGATCTCGGCGATATATCGATGCCCGGTCATGCCGTTCTCGTGGACGAAGGTCAGACCGGTCGCGTGGGCTTCGTCGGTGAACCACGCCTGCACGCTGGTCTCAGACTTGGGCGCGGGCGAATCCGCCGGCGAACCGCACGCGGCGGCGATGAGAACAAAGAAGCAGATGGCAGGAGCGGGCCGAGTCCGCACTCAGCCGATGTTATGACATCTGGCTTTCGGCTCTGGGCTTTCGGCTCCTGGGCTTTCGGCTTTGGTCCTGGAGGCCTGGACTTGGGATTTGGGTTTTGGGATTTGGGATTTGGGATTTCTCTAGAACCGGAACAGGCGATTGACTTTGACGACGAACGAGCGGTTTTGGAGCGCGGCGAAGCTGTGTGGCTGCAGCGTATCGCGTCCTTCGTTGTAGACGATGAACAGCTCGCTGCCGGGTTGATACTCCCAGCGCAGGCGGACGTTGGTGCTGAACGAGCTGTTGCTGGAATTGAACTGCACGAGACCACTGACGAACATCAGCGGCGAGATCGTGTAGGTCGTCCTGGTGCTGACCAGTTTGCTGATGAAGTCGCCATATGGCAGGTAGACGCGATTGACCTGCAACCCCGGTTCGACGGCGAGCTGTTGCGTCAGGTTGACGCGGCCGCTGTTGTAGCCGATCGATGTGCGCGTACCGCCGTAGAAGGCGCCCGCTTCGACGAACGCCGTTCCCGAGACCCGGCGCTGCTGACCCAGCTGATACGCGACACGCGTCTCGGTCATGTCGTAACTGCCCGTCGGGATGACGACGCTGCTGGCAGCGCTCTTCGCCAGTTGGAACGGTGCCGTCAACAGCTCGTAGCCGTTGGTGTATTCGACGTTCAGACGATCGCTGCTTTGAAACTCGACGCGGAATTCGCCTTTCTGCTCGCGCGTCTCCATCTGGCCCAGATGGTTGTCGAAGACCTCGATGCTGCCCTGGTATTCGAACTTGCGGACGCTCTTGAAGTGATGCTTCGGGCGAGGGCTGAAGCGGAACGCGGCGCGGCTCTTGGTGAAATCGTGACGCCGCATGAACCCGATCTGCGGATCGAAATGCTCACCGACGTGGAGCCGCTCCAGATTGGCGCCGTAGCGATCGGCGTTGTAGTTCATCTGGCCGCGATAGGCGATGTCGGCGCCACGTACGCCGGGCGTCTGCGTCCGTGCGATGAAGTTGTTGAAGTACAGATTGTCGAAGAACGCGAGGTTGTTGTCGATGCCGTAGCTTTCAGCCGCGTCCGTCCCACCCACAGCAATCGACCGGCGGGTATAGATGGCGCCGAAAGAGCTGCGTCGCAGGAAGTCCCGCTTGATCCGTGTCACCGTGAAGTCGGTCGCCGGTGTACCGAACCGCGCCGCTTCATCGGCCCTGATGTTCAGCACTCCGACGGTGAAGGCCCCGACGCGGCCACTGAGACGCCCGCCGACATCGATCGGCACTTCGTGGCCATCGTCGAGACCGATGCGCCGGCTGTAGAACAGATTGGGAACTTCGCTGTTGTTATTGTTGTTGTTATTGTTCGCGTTCTGGTTCTGACCGAACGTGAACATCCCCTGGTTTTCGAGGAAGAACTCGCGCTTCTCGGGAAAGAACAGATTGAAGCGCGTGAGGTTCACCTGCTGGTCGTCCGCTTCGACCTGCGCGAAGTCGGTGTTGTAGGTCACGTCTGCGGTGAGGTTCTGCGTGACGCTGTACTTCACGTCGAATCCCGCATCGCGCCCGAAGTCGTTGCTCACTGTCGGAATCGCGAGCCGGTCGGTCGTGAGATCGGAGGTCACATACGGTTTGACGTCCAGCGTGCGCGTGCCACCTGGCACCTCGAGCCCGACCATCGTGGCGTACTGCGACACGCGCTGATGCCCGTTGTTGCTGGTGTTGGCGGGCAGCTTCGTCAGATACGAGACCTCGTTCTTCCAGCGATTGATCCGCCGCGCCTGGAAGCCCCACACCTGCGACGTACCCGGTCGATAGCGGAGCGACTTGAAGGGAATGGCCGCTTCCGCCGTCCAGCCGCCTGGCGTGCGCCTCACCTGCAGTCGCCAGATCGGATTCCAGTCGCCGTTGAACTGGCTCTCGTTGGTGACCTGACCGTCCATCCGTCCGCCGATCGGGTTGAACTGGAAGCTGACGGAGTTGCGATGGTCGAAGAACGTATCGAAGCAGAACTGAAAGTTTTCGTTCTGAAACAGATTGAAGCTGTCGCGCCGCATCTCGTTGACGATCATGCGTTCGGGCTGACTTTCCGACGCGCGCAGCGAGACGTAGATGTTGTCGGAATCGAACGACAGCCAGACCTCGGTCTTTTCCGTGCCCGGGGCACCGTAGGCCGGCTCGACTTGAATGAAATCGGAAATCGGCGAGACGCGGCGGTACAGGTCCTCGTCGAGGTTGCCGTCGATCCGAAGCGGCACGCTGAGACGGACGATACGGACGGTCGTGTTGCCGTCTTCGTCGCGGGCGACTGTTTCCGGCAGGGTTGGCGGCGCTGCGCCTGCGAATCCGGGCGGCAGTGTCACATCGGCCAGCGATGCAACCGTGCCGACCGTCTCGACGGTCGTCTCCTGCTGCGCATAGGACGGCATCGGGACGGCAAGCGCCGCCAGAACCAGCCAAGGGACTCCGCGCTTTGATTTCCCCGCGGAGTCCCTCGGCTGGTTGACAGTGTCTTCTGCCGCGCTTCGCGCGGCGAGGACCGCCATGCGGGTCACAGCGGAGACAACCTTCGCGTAACGAACCGCATAGCGGTCCAAGAGACCAACTGTTCGCATCAAGAAGGATCCGGGGACTGCTGAGGCCGACCGCGGAACTTCAATCGTAACAGGAGATGGCGGCTTTCTATTGTGCGTTTTCGGTATGAAATCGCTCTCATCCCCGCATACCTGCATCGGACCGATGTACGATTCGACGACTGACCAGATGGCGCCCTACTCGTATACGCCGAAGGCACTCGGGGTATTTATCGGAGCGACTCGATGATTACTGTTCGCCGGAGCGAGGACCGCGGCCATGCCAATCGCGGGTGGCTGCAGTCCCATCACACCTTCACGTTCGGCAGTTACCAGGACCCGAATCACATGGGATTCCGGGCGTTGCGCGTGCTCAACGACGACCGCATTGCCCCCGGCAAGGGCTTTGGTCCCCATGCCCACCGGGACATGGAGATCGTGACGTATGTGCTCGAGGGGGCGCTCGCCCATCGCGACAGCATGAACGAGCGGCACACGCTGGGGCCGAATGAGATCCAGACGATGTCGGCTGGCACCGGCGTGGTGCACAGCGAGTTCAACGCGTCGGAATCCGAGCCCGTGCATTTGATCCAGACATGGATCGAGCCCTCCTCCGAGGACCTGCCGCCCTCCTATCAGCAGATCGCGTTTCCACCGGCGGAGAAGCGCGGACGGCTTCGTCTGCTGGCCGCGCCGTACGGCACCGAAGGCGACGGCGTCACCTTCATCCATCAGGACGCGCGCATGTTCGCGACACAGCTCGCGCCCGACGAGCGTGTCGAACATCGGCTTGCCGCAGGGCGTCACGCGTGGGCCCAGGTCGTGCGCGGATCGATCTCGCTGAACGGCACCACACTGAGCGAAGGGGACGGCGCCGCTGTCAGCGACGAGGATCTGATCACGATCGCCGGCAACGGATCGGACGGCGGCGAGGTTCTCTTGTTCGATTTGGCTTGAGCCGTGTCAACTCCCAACTCCCCACTCCCAATTTCCAACCTCCAAACCTCTCGGAGACGCGATAGCGCTTGGTGGTTGTGAGTTGGAGGTTGGGAGTTGACAAGTGTCGGGGTACGTCGATGCCACAGACAGTCGTCGTTGTCACGTTCTATTCGCGCTCCGGTGCGACCGAGACGCGTGCGCTTTCCCTCGCAGTAGGCGCGGTCCAGGAGCGCGCGATGATCCGGCTCCGTCGGTTGCCCGATGCAAACGGCCAGCAGTCGTTGTCCGACCCCGATCACCGCGACACGCTCGAACGGATGCGGAAGGAATACGTCTCGCCGGCGGAAGGCGACCTGCGCGGAGCGGATGCGATCGTGATCGCGCCGACACCGGGCTGCGATCCGTCATCGATGGAATGGCGTCCCTTCCTGGATCTGCTCCGCTCGCTCGGCGCGGCAGGCGCCCTTACGGGAAAAGTGGGAGCTGTGGTCCGCAACCGCGACGCGGCGGTGGTCGAGCGATTCGAGCGCGCGCTGCGAGAGAGTGGACTGACGATCGTCGCTCCGGCGTCGGCGTCGGAAGCCGACCCGACCCCGCAAGGCGCCACGGCGCACGGGCGACGGGTCGCCGCAATGGCTCGTACGGCTCCCTGAAGGCATCAGGGATCAGGTATCAGGATTCAGGGCTGGGCCAGGTATCAGCGTCGAGGAATCAGCTCGAAGGGCCTTTTCGCTGAATCCTAAGACCTGTTTCCAAGCCCAGCCCTGAATCCTGATCCCTGATACCTGATTCCCTCCAGTGCCGTCGTGCGCAATCTACAGCGACGGCATCCGCTGGCCGATTACCGCGATGAGAGCCGACCGGCCGTTGACGGCACCACTCGGCGACGCATTCACACGCACACCCGCACCATGAGCACGCTGCGTCGCGACCGGGACGATTCCCTGACGGTCACCCACACTCCACCCGCGTCTGCCGATACCGATCGCTGGCGAGTGGGCACGCCGCTGCTGCGGCGCGAGAACGTCGTCGTCCGCGGCCTGCGCCGCGAGGATGCTCCGGCGCTGTGCGCGCTGTGTGCGACCGAGCAGGTCGGCCGCTTCCTCTGGCCACCACCGGCGACGACGGAACGTTTCACTGAATTCATCGACTGGTCCCGCGATCAGCAGACCGGCGGCCTTCAGATCTGCTTCGCGCTGGTTCCGGCAGGAATGGAGACGGCCGCAGGCCTGATCCAAGTACGGCAGCTCGAAGCCAACTTCCAGACGGCCGAGTGGGGATTCGTCGTCGGACAGCAGCACTGGGGAACGGGACTCTTCTCCAACGGAGCCCGCCTGGTGCTCGCCTATCTGTTCGAGACCGTCGGCGTCCGCCGGCTCGAGGCGCGCACGGTCGTCACCAATGGACGCGCCAACGGCGCGCTGCTCAAGCTGGGTGCGGTCTGCGAAGGCGTGCTGCGGGAGGGATTCTCGTGCGGCGATCGCTGCTTCGACCAGTTCCTGTGGTCGATTCTCGCCAACGAGTGGTCAGCGGCCGCGGATCATTCGCGGCTGCATTAGTACCGGAGCGTCCTGTTCCCGGTTCCGGGTTCCCTCTTCGTCGGCTCGTTCCGCGCGACTCCCAACGTCTAACGCTCGTCCAAGGCCCAACTCCCAACGCCGTGCTTCACGAACGCTTGGGAGTTGGTGCAGCGAAGCGGTTTGGGAGTTGGGAGTTGACGACCTGTCTCTACGACGCCTTGGGCACCACCGTGGGCACTGGCACTTGCCGCTCGCGCGACCGGATCGCGTTGGCCGGATTGCGATACGCGGCGACCGGCAGATTGCAGTTGTGCTGATACAGGAACGCGTGAAACCGTTTGTAGTCGGTCGGCGGCATGTTGAACACCTTCAGCAGCGCGCGATAGCTGCCGTGCGTATGGCGCAGCCCCCGGTCGACGAGCATCGCGAGGTCCGTCCTCGTGATTTCGTGCGCGCGAAATGCCTGATGCACGCTGGCCCAGAATTCTTCGCCCGCCATCAGCCGCGACCAGAGCTGTTCGACCATCGGCGACGGCGCTTCCTTGCGACGGATGTGGGTCACCGGCTCGCTCGCCTCCCGCGCGCGGAGCGGCATCTGGACAACGGCGTCCGTGGTGCCGCGAACCTCGTTCGGCAGATCGGCTGTCGTAATGGGCCGGCGGAAGTCACGCAGCGCCAGTCGCTCGGCGACATTGCGCAGCTCGCGGATGTTTCCCGGCCATTGATACCCGAGCAGCACCTGCTCGGCATCACGCGACAAGGTTGCCGCCGGCACCGCGTGCGCATCGCTCGCGCGCTTCAAGTAGTAGTCGAGCAACAGCAGGCAATCGCTGCCACGCTCGCGCAACGGCGGGATCACGATCTGAATGACGTTGAGGCGGTAGTAGAAATCCTCGCGGAAGGCACCGGCGTCGATCTGCGCGCGCAGGTTGCGGTTGGTTGCGGTGATCAGGCGGACGTCGGTGCGCCCGGTCGGGCGATCGGCGCCGACCGGCTGGATCTCCCCGGTCTCGGTGAAGCGCAGGAGCGCCGCCTGCATCTGCAGGCTCATCTCGCCGAGCTCGTCGAGGAACAGGGTCCCGTGATCCGCCTGCCGCACCAGCCCGATCTTGTCGCGGTACGCGCCGGTGAAGCTGCCGCGTACGTGACCGAAGAGCTCCGATGCCAGCAGCGTCTCGGGAATGCCGCTGCAATTCACCGCGACGAACGGGCGACTGCGTCGCGCGCCGCCGTTGTGAATCAGCCTGGCGACCACCTCCTTGCCGACACCGGTCTCGCCGAGAATCAAGACCTTGGCCTGCGTGCGCGCGGCGCTCTCGATTTCCAGCCGCAGCGTCGCCATCGCCGTGCTCTCGCCAATCAGTACCGGTTGCTCCAACGATCCCTGTCCGTCACGCGTCATGATGCGAGTCCGCCTCCACGGAGATTTCGCAGCTGAACTTCGCAACTTTCTTCCCCCGGAAGGGGCGCAGAAAGTCCAGCGTTCACAGGGATGAATCGGCACGACCGGTGGAGTGCGTGAATGCAGAAATTCTGACCGCGCCGACTGACTGGTCGCGGCATGACCGGCGGTGGGGAGAGTGCGAATTACGGTGAAACCGTGTCGCCGTCGGACGGGGCCGGCAACATCGACGCCGCCCGGACGACACGATTCTTGCCACTGCTCTTCGCGTGATAGAGCGCGCGATCGGCGCGATCGACCAGCTCACGTGCCGCCATGCCGGTCGAGACGGCGAGGCCGATGCTGGCCGACACACGCAGCCGCGTGAATTCTGCGGCGTGCGGCTGGTACATGTCCAAACGGTGGCGGATCCGTTCGGCGATACTGGCGGCGTTGTCGCTACCGATCCCGGGCATGACGATCGCGAACTCGTCGCCGCCATAGCGCGTGCACACGTCGAACACACGCACGGAATGGCGCAGGATTTCCGAAATGTCCCTGATCACCATGTCGCCGGCAACGTGACCGAATTCGTCGTTGATCCGCTTGAAGTCGTCGACGTCGAGCATCAGGAGCGCCACCGACATGCCGTGACGCTGTGCGCGTTCGAGCTCCTCTCCCAGGCGCACGTGGAAGTAGCGACGGTTGAACAGTCCGCTGACCGGATCGATGGTGGCGGCGTGCAGGAAACGTCGCGCATCGCGACGCGCCGCCTCGCGACCCAGGGCCAGTGCCGCGGGAGCCATCAGCGCCCGAATCGCAGACGCGTCGTCGCGCGTGTATGGCTGATCGTCGAGTCGATCGGACAGGGAAAGCACGCCGAGAGTTTCGGCGCCCGATCTGACAGGAACCACGAGAAACGAGTTGGTCCGATACCGGGCCCGCCGTCGATGCCCCAATGGAAAACGCTCGGCGTCTTCGACGCGCAGTGCCGTGCCGGTCGCGTAGACCGAGCCCAGAATGCCAGTGCCCGAAGGAATCCGGAGATCCTGCACGAGGAGCGTCGGATAGCCGTGAGTGGCGACGATCATGAGGGCGCCGGTATCCGCCGGCACCGCGAATGCACCGACGCGGCTGGGGACCGCCCGCGTGGCCTGCCGCAAGACGGCCGCGCCGACCGCTTCAACGCCGGACACGCGCGTCAGAATGCGAGCGAGCCGTTGGGCAGCTACGCCTTCGCGCGCGCGGGCGCTGTTCGAGCGGGGCGTGCTCGCCTTGTGCGAGCCGGGATCCTCTCCGAGAAATCGCATGGGGGGAAGACAATCGTCCAACAAAGTGTGCCCGGTAACCCCGTGGCGCCTCTAAAGGACGAGCTTGAATGATCAGCTCGCAACAAATATGCCTCGAACCGCCACTGGCAGCCACCTTGTTCCGTTTATTGGTCGATAGCGACGGACAATAGCAAGAATCCGACGATTTGGCAGCCTAAAACAGATCCGCTAGCGCTAAGGGTGCGCGCCCGCAAGGTTTCGACCAGAAGACCAACAAGTGCGCTTGAGTACCTCCGACGTGTTCGTCGCTCGGGCCGGACATCAGCGGCAGGTCAGCGCCTCCACGTGCGATCAGCGTTCTGGTGAACCCGGGTTGCCCGCGGTGGCGTTCCGCCATTCCGCGGACTTGAAGAGGAACGCGATCTTTCGAACATCGAACTCACGCAGCGAAACCAGGTAGCGGGAGGAAGATAACTCGAACAGCAGCGGCCGACCGATGGACGATGCGCGAAACGACACTTCGAAGTCGCCGACCGGCAGATGCCACTGGCCCAAGACATCCCCGGCCGAGGTGGCGGTCATTGCTGCATCACGAAGTCGCCGATGATCGGGCATTGTGCCGCGGATCACGACTTCGCCACTGCCCTCTGGCAACATCCATTTCAAGCGATGCGACGCCCAGCCATCGGGATACAGGCCCTGTGCGTGTCGAACGACGTGTCTGATCGCAAGTGCCGCGGGCAGATAGACGACGACGTTCGCCAGCGTCGCCACCGATCGAAGGAGGCGTGGCGTGCGTGCGATCACGAACGCTTGCGACTGACGATGAAGAGTGTCCAAGCCGTAGATCCAGTAACCAGGCGGATATTTCCGCCCTGTGTGACGCTGCAGAACCTGCCGGATCTCGTTCACACGCTGACGACCGCCCGAGGACGTTTTGGTTTCGGGGTACTCCCGTAACATGCCCATGTAGTCCGGGACATAACGCAATCCGAACTTCTGCCCCAGGCGGATCAGCAGATCCCAGTCGAGCGCGTAGTGCAGACGTTCGTCGAGCCACCCCACTGCTTTCACGGCTGCGCGCCTGAAGAATGTGGACTGCTGCAAGATGTAATCGCTGAGATACGCGAGTTTCCAAAGATTGAAGGGCTCGGTCGCGGGAAAACGGCCGGTCACCCGACCGTCACGCGTGATCAGGTACCCCTCGCCGTAGATAGCGCCGACGAGCGGAGTGGTTCGGAACGCGTCCACGGCGCGGTTGACGGCGCCAGGGAGCAGGACGTCGTCGGCATTGAGCCAGGCGACGATTTCCCCGGACGCCATCGCGAAGCCCTTGTTGATGGCATGGGCCTGCCCACGATCCTTTTCGCTGACCCAGGTGAGGCGGCTCGCATATTCGGCCACGATGGACGCCGTGTGATCGCTCGAGCCGCCGTCCATGACGATGTACTCGAGGTTCGGATAATCCTGCGCAAGAACACTTTCGATCGTGGCGCGAATGAACGCCGCCTGGTTGTACGAGGGTGTGACGATCGTGACGCCAGGTCCGCTCACGCAAGTCCGCGCCGCGCAGTGGAGACGATGTCGCGGCCATAGCGGAGTGGATGTCGCCAGTTATAGCGGGAACCGAGCGCCGCTGCGAACAACGCGCTGCTCAAGGCAGGACGCGGTTTCTCGACGGCGATCGGCTGCCTGGTGAGACGGTGGTGCCCGTATCCGTACAGCCAGTTGAACGGCACGTATCGAAAGTGCCGCTGAAGCACCACGATCGTTTCGTGCAGCGCCTGCTCTGTCTCGCTTACCGTCTTTGCTCGATCGTGCAGCCGCAGCGTGGCCAGGCGCGTGTCGATTTTCACCATCGGATAGCGACGTGCCATCCGGATCCACAAATCGTAGTCCAGGGCAAATCGCAGGCTGGTGTCCAGGCCGCCACTGGCGACAAAGGCGTCGCGCCGGAAGAACGCCGCAGGCTGGCAGATGAAGCAGCGGCGCTCGAGCTTAAAGCGGTCGAACGATTCGACCGGATAGGGCCCCACTTCGGCGCCTCGCTCGTCAACGTAGACAGCATCTCCGTAGATGACGCCCGCGTCCGGTCGGGCGGCAAATGCTCGTACGGCGGTCGCCACCGCTCCGGGAAAATAGGCGTCGTCGGCGTTGAGGAACGCGAGGATCTCGCCGCTTGTCAACGCGAACCCACGATTGATCGCGTCGGCCTGTCCGGCATCGGGTTCCGACACGTATCGAAGGCGACCTTCGTATCGTCGCAGGATCTCGAGCGATCCGTCGGCCGAGCCTCCGTCCATCACGACATATTCGATGTCAGGATAATCCTGGACCAGAACGCTATTTATAGTTGCGTCGAGAAAACGTTCTGCGTTGAGCGAGGGTGTTACGATGGAAACGAGCGGGCCGCGACTCGATGAGCGCTTCACGACGGGAAACAGACTATCAAAGCCGTCGTGGCGCTCGGAGATGCCATCTGCTGACTGCCGCGATCACTTACGATGCCTTTTCATCAACACATCGGCAGCACGCCGAAGCGGGTACGTGCAGCGCCAGCTCAAGCTCGCCTCGAGATCCATCACCCGCGAAATCGCATGCTTCAGCGCGGTGCGAAGCGTTTCGATGTCGGTCGTGCGTGCAGCGATGTCGGCGCTCAAGCGCGCAGCAGCGTCGACCAGAGCCGCGGATTCCTGTTCGGCCGAGCGCACTCGCCTCGTTAGCCGTTCGATCGCCTCCACCTGGCTGCGTCGCTCCGCCTCGCTCGATGCCAGCTGCGTCCGCAGCGCTTCCACGTTTCCGAGGTACTGATCCCGCTCTGCCTCAGTCGCAGCCAGCCGTGCACGCAGCGCGTTCTCAGCGTCCGCGCGTGCCGACACCGTCGCTTGAAGCGTATCCACGAGCGCCCGACTGGCGTCGCGCGCCGCCCGATTGCTTGACAGCTGAAGCGCGAGTGACTCGACCTGGTTCTTCAACGTCTCGAGCTGGAACACGGTGGTGCGAGAAGCCCCCTCCAGGAGCGCTCGCGCGAGCGGAACGGCAATCTCACCGATCGCCTCGGTCACGGCGCGGTCGTAAGGCTCGTAAATGGAATGAACGACCAGCGGTGTCTCGGCCACGCCGTACGTCTGGAGGTTGAACGAGCGCAGGCGACCGGGCCCACCGGCATCGAACCGGTGAGCATGGTAGAAGAGAATCGGTTGCCCGCCGACCTGTACTCCAGCGCCATCCTGTCTCAGCTCGAACCGATTCAGATTCCACGGGGCGACGTTGGCGCCGCGATGTTGAACGATCTTCACCCGGCGATAGCGCGCCGGCCATTCATCGAGATATTTCTGCTCGGCGAAACGACCCGGCTCCAGCCGGTCGTAGCACCAGTCGATGCATTGCCGTCGCCAGACCTCGAGACATCTGTGCGCGATGCGATCGTTCCGAAAACTCAGCCACCCAACATTGAAGCGTCCGTACTGGTCGAGATCGATCAGTTCATCGGGGAAACGATGCTCGAGGAGCGCGATCGACTCTTCGCCCATTTCATCGAAAATCGGCTGCGGATCGGCAAAAAAGAACAAGTCCGCGTCAACGTATGTAAGTCGGCGCACTTCCGGTCGGGCCTTCAAGATGTAGAGCGGAAGGCATGGGGTGAGCGTGAAATAGTATTCGACGAGACTCCGGTCGTCGCGTGCCCGCAGCAGATCGGGGTCGGCTCGCTCGATGTCCGCCAATGAGTAGAGATGAACGTCCGTCAGCCGCAACTCTTCGAGAATTTCTCGGCAGGCCTGGCTGAGACAAAGGACGTGGAGCGTTGACGCGGGTCGCCAACGCTTGAGCGAGCGCCACATGGCGAGGCCCTTCGGGGCATAACGATGATCGAAGTACGTGCAGAACTCGCCGTTCATACGAGAAGCCACAGACGCGAACAATCGAGAGCGGCGTGGCCCAGCGTCGTTGCGGCGGCCGCTACCACCACCGCAGCCCGCGTTCCTGGCACGAGGCAAAGTGCCAGTTATAGGAAAACAGAAACCGCCGGCCGATGACGAGCCTCAGCACGGCCAGGCTGGCAGCGAACAACGCCGCTCTGAATTTCCCGCATGTCTGCGGGCGGTCGTAGCAACCACGGAGATCGAACGCGTAGTACAAGAATCGGAACACGTGGGCCAGCCCGCCGCGCAGAGGACCGTATCGCCGCACAACGCGAAAGGATTCCTCGGCATGCTGGCGACCCGCGTTGCCGCTCTTGTTCGTCGACGTAAAGTGATAACGGGATAGTACCCTGTCGACGATGATCAGCTTCGCTCCCGCATCGCGCATGCGGCACCAGAAGTCCCAATCGAACGCGAGCTGATACGACGTGTCGAGAGCGCCGAGGCGCCGATGCAGAGTGGCTCTCCAGAACACACTCGGTTGGTCGACGACGTTCTGAACGCCGATCATGTCCCACGTATCGGCGCGTGCCGGCGTGATCGAAGTCGACCCGTCGGGAAAGACGCGTTCGCAGCAGCCGATGACCACATCGGCGTCCGAGCACTCCTCGAATGCGGATGCGACGTGTCGAAGCGCGCCTGGCAGCAGTTCATCATCGGCGCACAGCCATCCCCGCAGTTCCCCGCGCGCATGCGCGAACCCTTTGTTCAGTCCGTCGGCCTGCCCCTCGTCCTTCTCGCTGATTACCGTGTCCAACGACGGCCGAAATCGTTCGATGATCTGGCGTGAGATGTCATGGCTCGCCGAATCCGCGACGATCACCTGTACGTGCGGGTAGTCCTGGTCCAGAATCGATCGGATGGCCCGTTCGAGGACCGGGCCTGAATTGTAGTTCGGGATGACGATCGACAACCGCATCATCTCGGTCGCCTCGCCTGGCGGAAGTACCCGAGGTCCCAGAACCACGCGACGGCACCCGTTGCAAGACCGTCGGCCTGAACACGACGATACAAGCGCAGGGGCAACTCGCGCACAATCCAAGACAATCCTGGAACGTCGATGGGCCGCCCCAGGATTCGCTCGAGCACCACGTACGCGCGGCCGTGTCCGGCGATTGTTCGTGCCAGTACGGAGACCTTCAAGCGCGACGGCTTCATGAAGTGCGTGAGCTTGAGCGCGGGCTGATACGAACATGAATAGCCGAGGAGGTTTGCCGCACGCGCCATGAGCGTGTCCTCGCCGCTCAACAGGAGAGCGCCTCGTCGTCCGAGAAGCGTCGCCGCGTTGCGCTCGGCCACGAGCCACACGAAATGCTCCGCCACGCGTCGGCGCGTCACCATGCCGGCGCCAATAGGTTCCCACTTTCCCCAACGCGGCTCGTCGGACGTAATCGGGTGTGGCCCGTAATCACGTACACCGAGATACGGCAGGAGCTTGTGCTTCCAGTGCGGGATCGCCTTCGCCAGTCCGACCCGGGCGATCCCGCCGAAGTGGCCGATTCGCGGCTCTTCCTGCGCGATGCGGAGCGACTGCTCCAAGTAATCGGGATCCAGATAATTGTCGTCATCCACAAACACAAGCAGGTCACCGCCAGCCGCGGCAATGCCGGTGCAGCGCGCATACGTCAGGCCCTGGCGCGCTTCACGCACGATCCGGATGGTCACTCCGTATCGCTGAACCGCCACTTGGTCGACGGGAGGACTCGAGTTGTTGTCGACGACGACCACTTCGAAGTCCGTCATGGTCTGCCGCTCGAGCGACGCCATCGCCGAATGAAGGAGTTCGAGCATCGGATTATAGGTGCAGATGATGACAGACACCTTCACAGGGTTGGATACCTCGCTGCCGGCACGCCGGCACATCGGTCCCGCGCACGGCTCAAACACGGTTCTGAACGCTCGAAGAGAAGACACCCATTCGGTGCGGCGCTCTCGCAGGTATTGCTCCGATTCCGTACGGGCCATCGTATCGGTGCTGGAGGGCTGAAATGGACCACGGCAATGCTTCTATCGCTCCGCGCGTACGCGACGACGGGAAATGTTATCGTGATTCGATGGCGTCATGGCCGAGTGCGCGCGTGAACGTCCCGGTCGTCCTGTTTGCGTACAATCGACTCGACACCCTGAAGCGAGTGATGGAACGAGTCGAGGAATGGAATCCGTCGACACTCGTGCTCGTCGCTGATGGACCGAAAGCGCGCGTCGATGATCAGGAGAAGTGCCATCGCGTGCGCGAGTATCTTGACCGCGTGTCGACGCGCGGGAACGTGACGCGTATCTACTCGGACATCAACATGGGAGCAGGGCGGAGAATCGCGTCCGGGCTCGATCGGGTATTTTCGACATTTGAAGAGGCAATCGTCCTTGAAGACGACCTCCTGCCCGACGCGACTTTTTTCCCGTTTTGTGAGGACTTACTGCGTCGCTACCGCCACACTTCCGAGATTGCCATGATCAGCGGATGCAACTTCCATGGGGGACGCGCACATGGACCGCACAGCTATTTCTTCTCGCATTGCGTCGGCACCTGGGGCTGGGCCACTTGGCGTCGCGCATGGGTAAATTTCGATTTTGAGATAACAAAATGGCCAGCCGCCAGGGACAGCGACTTGCTGCGTCGCATATGGCCGCGCACGGAGGTCGAAGCGTATTGGCGTGATCGCTTGGACGAGGTGCTCGGCGGACGCGATGACGTGTGGGACTATCAATGGGCGTTCTGCATGTGGTCGTCAGGAGCGTTGGAGGTGTACCCGAACGAAAACCTGATCTCTCACATCGGATGTGGACCTGATGCGACGCACCTCGTCGATCGCAACGATCCGCTGTGCAACCAACCGACTCGTCCGATCGCTTTTCCGTTGTCGCACCCGCCGCGCATCACCCGCGACGCGAAGGTCGATCTTGTGGAGTTCCATCGAATATTTCAGCCGCTTCCTGCGGACGTTTTGGCGTCAATCGAACCGAAGCTCTAAACCGCAAGCGAACGTGCGCACACGTTGTGTCCGTCTTCACGCAAACTGGGGTCCCGACGACGAGACCCGTGAATTCTTCAACCGATTCACACGCGATGGCGACTACAGGTGGCGCGATCTCGAGTTAACGCTGTCCGATCAGTACGACAACCTGATCATCTTCAATCATCCACAAAGCCCGGTTACACATCCGGAAAAGGCAATTGCTTTCGAGTGCGAAACCGCTCCACTGCGTGCACGGTTCAAGGAGGAGTTCGGCGGATGGATGAAAGACGTCGCCAGAGTCTTCAGAACGCCTGATCACTTCAACTTTCCCGGTTGGTCCATCCGGCGTGCATACCGGACACTACTGCCCCATCCGCCGAAGGATCGCCTGTTATCGGCAGTCATATCTGGAAAGACCTGGCTTCCTCGACAGCGTGCGCGTCTGAGGTTTGTCTGCGGTCCATTGACGACGTTGCCGTTGGATCACTTCGGCCATGATGTTTCCGATGGACTGTGCTACCGCGGGCCCGTCGTGGACAAGGGTGACGCACTCCTGCCTTACCGCTACACATTCGCAGCCGAGAACTTCATCGAGCCGAACTACTTCACCGAGAAGATTCACGACGGTATCGCCTGCGAATGCCTGACGTTTTACGATGGCTGCCCCAATCTCGACAGGTTTCTCCACAGAGACGCCTACATCCCGGTCGACGTCACACGGCCCGACGAGGCAGTGAGCGTGATCGCCGATGCCATGGCGCGCGATGAGTGGAAGCGGCGGCTTTCCGTTATTCGAGAAGAGAAACGTCGACTCATGATCGAATTGAATCCTCTAGAAATCATCTGGAAGGCCGTCAATGGGGCCGAGGTGTTGTGGCCATGACGCTACTCGAAGCGAATCCGGCTAGGCCGGAGTTGTTGCGACAGTTCCGGCTCTTCGCCATCATTGGAACGTGGATGGAAGAGGACGTGATTGGCGCCACCGTTTCCAACGCCTTCACTCAAGGCTGTGAGCGCGTATATCTCGTAGACAACGAGAGTCCGGATGACACCGTCGCCGTCGCGCGAACAGCCGGAGCCACTGTCCTCGGTTCATTCTCGACGCCACAGTACGAAGAAGAAATGCGCGTTGCCACGATGAACGCGGCAGTGGCGAGTCTGTCGGCCCAGGAATCCGATGAGCACATCTGGTGGCTGCTGCTCGATGCCGATGAATTCGTGCACGGGTCGCGGAGTCGGTCTGTTCGGGAGCATCTCGCCGCGCTCGACCGGCGGTTTCGCGTCGTAGGCGCGCGCTATTTCAACCACTATCCCTCGGGGAGCCCCGGCTACGTACCCGGGCATCATCCTCTGGATTTTCAGCCGCTGTGTGAAGAGCTCGTATATCCGATGTGTGTGGCCGGTCACCGCAAACATCCGCTGCAGCGTTTCGATCGTGACGGCGCACCCATCCGCTGCGGACTCGGAGCGCACACCGCAGTCGGGACGACGCCGCTGCTCGAGCCGGACGACCCCATCTTCCTTCACCACTTCCCGTTCCGCGAGGAGAGTACGACCCGAACGCGTCTGGCACGGCTGTGCGAGAAAGGCGCAGACGGTTCGGTTCGCGCGCGCGTCGGCGATGACGCAACGGGCCACATGTATCCGAGATTTCGATCGCTCGACGCGGTCTACCAGGGCGACTGGACGCACGTCGAGAACTTCCTCACCGATCCAGTGACTCTCGGGGTGAAGCTTGCGCCGTGGGAAGCGCAAGTCAGCCGAGAGGATGCATGCGTCGTGCGATCGATTGCGCTTACCTCGAACGCTGTCGATGGGCTCGCCGACTGAAGGTTTGCTTCTTTCGATATGCGTGTGCACGCATAACCGCGCGGCGCTGTTGCCACGTGCGCTCAACGCGCTGGTTCCCGGACTCGATCCTGCGCGGGTCGAAGTGCTCGTCGTCGAAAACGGGTCTGAAGACGCGTCGACCATCGCTGGCGGCTTCGCCGCCCAATCGACCGCGGTGCGGTATGTACATGAACCGAAGATTGGCCTGTCGAATGCCCGCAACCGCGGCTGGCGTGAAGCCCGAGGTGTCTATGTCGGTTATCTGGACGACGATGCCGTTCCGCGCGCCGGCTGGGTGACGACCGCACTGGACCTGGCCGGCGAGATGCGCTTCGACGCGTTCGGCGGTCCCTACTTCGCTTATTACGACTCTCCGACGCCACCGTGGTATCGGGAGGAGTACTCCTCCCACTGGCAAGGCGACGTCGCTCGCGCCTTGAACAGTACCGAATATCTCGACGGAACGAACATGTTCGTGCGCCGCCAGTTGCTCGAGCAGATCGGCGGATTCGACGCGCAGCTCGGAATGCGGGGCGACACGCTGTCGTACGGCGAGGAAACCGAGCTCCAGAATCGCTTGCGGGCCGCCAAGACGGGAGCATCAATCTATTACGACCCCCGTCTCGTCGTCGATCATCTTGTTCCGGCGCATAAGATGACCCTCCGCTGGATAGCGAAATCTGCCGTCGTGGAAGGCCGAGTCAATCGCGTCCTGTTCGAAACCTCCTCGAGACGCGGCTGGCGTCAGCGCGCGCTGCGAGCCCTCGCTGGACTCGCGGCCGCTTACACCGTCGGCGTTCTGGTGCGTGACCGCGCACGATATCAGTTCGCCGGCGAATACCTGTACGAGTGCACGTTGACGCGTTGTCGCGAGCTCGGGGCCGCTCTGCAGCAACGGCGTGATCGTGGTTCCGACGGTTAAGTGGACAGCCGCTCAGTTGGTGCACAGTGAAAGTGTTCGGGATCGTCGCCCACCTGGTTGACGGCGAACCCTGCGACCCGAAGCTGGTTCAGAAGCACCGTCGGATTGCCGTGCTTCGAGTGCGTCATCAACACCAGCACACGCGGCCGCAACCCGAGTCCAATCAACTGCGGAACAACGGCGAATTCGGCGCCTTCGGCGTTACAGAAGACGGCGTCAGGCTGCCGCCCCTTCAACACGCCAGCGAGCGTCGTCGTGATCACTGGCACTCCACCGAGCGCGTAATTGGGTTCATTCGATCCAGGATAGGTGGAATCGCCCCAACTGCCGTCCCGACTCCGACGCAGCATGACCGTACCGTGGTGATCGGCGATTGCCGCTTCGACGACCTCGCATCGGTCGTCCATGCGATTGACGTTCAAGTTGCGACGCAACCGCGCGCTCACTCGTGGGCTCGGTTCCACTGCGATGACTCGCGACTCGGGGATGAGGCGCAGAACTTCGATGGCGAGGATGCCGGAATGCGCGCCGACATCCAGGATCAGCGGTTTCGATAAAGCCCGCAGCTGCGACGGGAAATAGATCTCGCGTAGCGGCCCGAGCACATCTTCGAGTACGTAATCATCGATGAAGTCACGTCCGAAGATGTATGTGTTCCCTGTGTCAGTGACGACGCGGCACGGAACGACAATCCATGGTGACAACGCACGTCGCAGGGCCCACCGGCGCCAGTTGGCCACTACTCTGGGGGCCCGAATGGTACCTGTCGACGGCCTCGCGCAGCGGATCAACCATCGCGACGCGCGTGCACGATCAAGCGATGGGCTGTTCCGGTCGTCATCCGCGCTCACCGACGGCGGTCCTCCACATGTTCGAGCAGAACGCACTTGTTCTGCGCGGCGTCGCCGTCGACCTCCCAGCGTTCCCATGAGTCGAACTCTTCGATAATCCGATATTCCGATTGTTCGACGAACCGATGAAAACGACGCAGATTGAAGAACCACGACGGATAACTCGCGTCGTAGATCGCCGGATGCACACGCTCAACGGTGAGCCGGTCGGACAGGTCGGCAACGAAGAACTGCGTTCGATCCAGTATGACGAACGGTATGCGCTGCGCAAGGATCGTCGCGAACACGTCATAGGGGTGCTCGAGTGCCTGAAGCACCCCCGACAGCAGAACGAGATTCGGCCGCCCCGCAACGAGGCAGTCGTCAATCGAGCGATAGAAGTGAAGTACCTCGTTGGCGATTTCCGCCTTTCCCACATCCACGAAGTGAGGCTGCTCGACAATGGACCATCGGACGCTTTCGAGATGTTCCAGAAATTTCCGGTTCTGCCAGTAGCTGGACCCCAGCGAGCCACCGAAATCCAGCACGTGCACTGCGTTGCGTGATCGAGTCGCCACGTACAACAAGGATGCCAGCAACGGGAGCGAGTATTCGACTCTGTCGAAGGTCACCGAGTCGCGCTCACAGGCGGCCTGACCCGCGATGACGGACAATGTCGCCGAGCGCACCTTCTCCAGGATCGTGGGTGCGTCGTAACCGGTCGAATCGCGGCGGGCGTCTGCCCAGCTCGAATAGTTACCGCGAAACCAAACGTGATCCACGTTACCGCGTCACTGTGCAGGGTCGCCGTGGACGTCGTGAGTCGTGCTGCACCTTCGCACTCGAGCCGCGGCGCCCTCGGTGAGAAACCACTCGTAAGTGGCCGCGATGCCGCCTCGCAGATCGATCTTATGGTGCCAGCCGAGGGCGCGCAAACGATCGACATTCAGCAGCTTGCGCGGCGTCCCATCCGGTTTTGTGTGATCGAACAGCAGCTCCGCCGCCGGGTGAACGATGTCGCGCACCATCTCCGCGAGTTCACGAATCGTCAAGTCCTCGCCGGTGCCGACATTGATGTGCGTGGCGTGCTCGTAATGGCGCATCAGATACACGCAGGCGTCGGCAAGATCGTCGACGTGCAGGAACTCACGCCGAGGGGTGCCACTTCCCCACACGGTCACTTGCGTCTCGCCACTGACTTTCGCGTCGTGGAACTTTCGGATCAGCGCCGGCAGGACATGCGAGCTGGTCAGATCGAAATTGTCGTTGGGTCCGTACAGATTCGTCGGCATCGCGGAGATGAAGTCGCACCCGTACTGCCGGCGATAGCTCTGACAGAGCTTGATGCCGGCTATCTTCGCCAACGCGTACGCCTCGTTGGTCGGTTCGAGCGGCCCTGACAGGAGATCTTCTTCGCGGATCGGTTGCGTGCAGTGGCGCGGATAGATGCACGAACTGCCCAAATACAGGAGCCGCTGGACCTTGTGCAAATAGGCTGCGTGTACGACCGTCGCGTGGATCATCATGTTGTCGTACAAGAACTCCGCCGGCCGTGTCGAGTTCGCAAGAATACCGCCGACGGTGCCCGCGACGAGGAACACCGCGTTGGGTTTATTGGCCCGAAACCAGTCGTTTACCGCCGCTTGATCGCGAAGGTCAACTTGCTCACGAGTGACCGTCTGCAGGTTGTAGAAGCCCTCATCTTTGAGCCGCCGGAGGATAGCCGAGCCGACGAGACCTCGATGACCCGCGACGTAAATCCTGGCTGACCGATCGAGAGCGATCATTCGACGCTTTTCCGGAAGATCATTGCGCGAACGCTTGGATCCGCATCTCAGCGCGCAAGCGCAAGCTCGCGCACGACCGGCTCGCCCGTGAGAAGCGAGAGGTACCGATCTGAAATCGTGGCCGCGTTGCCCTCGGCGGCGATGCGACCATCATCGATGAGGATCGCTCGATCGCAGAACTCGGCGATGATCGTCGGGGAATGGCTCACCATGACGACGGTATGGCCGGCCGCCTTCAGCTCGCGATACCGCGTCTCGCAACGGCCGATGAACCCGGCGTCGCCAACAGCAAAGATTTCGTCGAGAATCAGAATCTCCTTCACCGCCATGAACGCGATCGTGTAGGCCAGGCGGGAAGCCATCCCGCTCGAATAGTGCTTCAACTTCAAGCGTGCGAACCGCTCCAATCCCGCGAAGGCGAGGATATCGTCGGTGGCGCGCCGCAGGTCGGCGATACTGCGACCCATGACGGTTCCAATCAGCAGGATGTTGTCGATCGCATCGAGCTCGGGATTCCAGCCGACACCGAGCTCGAGGACCGCCGTCAGGTGCGCGTGTACACGCACCGATCCGGAGTCCGGCTGATAGATGCCACTGAGAATTTTCAGCAGCGTGCTCTTGCCGGACCCGTTCCGCCCCATGATGCCCAGCGTTTCCCCGCGCCGCACACCGAACGAGATCTCGTCCAGCACCTTCAACCGCTCGACAGATCGCGGGCGGAACAGATCGAGCGCGTGTTCACGGAGCGTCGCCCGGTGGACGCTCGGGATCAGGAACGATTTCGAGACCCTGGTGACGTCGAGCAGACCCACGCCGCTCACAGATACTCCGCGGCGCGCGGGGCGTAACGCCGGAAAATGGCCGTCCCGACTCCGAACGTCGTGCCCACCATCAGGATCAGCAGCAGATGCGCCCGCAGCGTCGGCACGGTCCCCTCCACAAGCACCATGCGCGTGAACTGCACGATCGGCGTCGGCGGCCAGAGATACAGATAGAACTGGTACTCGTGCGGAATGACGCTCAGGGGATAGACGATGGGCGCGAGAAAGAATCCGGCTTGTACGACGACCTCCCACACCTGGTTCAAATCGCGATAGCGAAGGAAGAGGACGCTGCCTGCCAGTGAGATCCCGGTCACCATCACAAGCAGCGCCGCCACGTAAAAAAAATACAACAACAGGTGAACGGGCTTCGGCGGATGTCCCGTTGCAGCAAGGACGGCCAAGAACACCAGCGTGAACACCGATAGGGTGATCACGGCATTGGATGCGGACGTCGCGACCACGATCCACGAAGGGAACCTGGCCTTCGTCAGCAAGTATCCCTTTGCCTGCAGGGATACCAGACCGGATTTCGTCCCTTCACCAAAGCAATCGAAAAGGAAAAGCCCCAGAATCAGATTGACGCGGTAGGCCATCTCAGACTTGAACACGTACGAAAACACTGCGTACAGCACGAGAAACATCGCTGCCGGCTTCAGCAGCGCCCAGACGAATCCTCCAAAGGTGCCGTGATAGCGGGTCTTGAAATCGGTCCTGATCAGCGTCCAGATCAGACCGATCCAATCGAACGAGGCGCGATCCACCAATGCTGGCACAACCGGCGAACGTTGAACCGAAACTGACATCAATAGCTCTGATTGTGGACCGTCGGACCGCGCCGCTTGCCCGGTCACCGCTCCCACGGCCCGCGAAATTGCGGCGGCAAACGGAGTGCCATACACGAGCCAGAGAAACCAGAACTGGTCGCCAGCGGATACCGCAGGCCGCGCGGAAGTCTGCCGCCCTTGGGAAGATTCTCTGGCGGTCGTGTCAGCGCCCCCGTGAGGTTCGCCCCGGCGGAACCGCGGCGCTTCGCTGGAATCGGCCCGGAAAGCTGTCGCCACCGAAGAAATTCCGTCAAGGCGCAGCAATTGCTGCAAACGCCGGGCAGTGGTGCGCATCCTGGATGGGACGCTCGCAACGGCTCCTGCCGGGACGCCCGCGCCGTCGTCCGGCACCGTTCATTGTGTGGCATCACCGTGCTGCGGTCGCTCCCTCCGGATCGCCCAGGTCGTTCCGATCTACCCGCCGCGCCGGGGCGGCGTCGGAAGGGTAGCGGAGGAGTACACGATCGGTCTCCAGCGCCGCGGGCATTCCGTCACCGTGTTCACGCCGCGCCACCCGGTTCTGTCCGAAGTGCCGGATTATGTGGAGCGGCTACCCTCTCGCGTTCGCATGGGCAATGCCGCGTACGTGCCATCACTGGTATGGCGGCTCGAAGGCTTTGATATCGTGCACCTCCATTACCCGTTCTTTGGGGGGGCAGAACCCGTCCTGATCCGCAAAGTCGTACATCGCCGGCAGCCGCTCGTCGTGAGCTATGTCATGGACGCGCTGGCGGGCGGTGCCCGCGGTCTGCTGTTCCGCGCACATCAGCGCCTCGTCCTGCCTCATGTCCTCGCGCGCGCCGATCGCGTCCTCGTGAGCTCGCTCGACTACGCACGATCATCCGCGCTGCAGGATCCCAGGCATGGTCTGACACATACCGACGTGCACCCGTACGGCGTCGATCCGACGCGGTTTCATCCGGGAGAGGCTCCGGCTGTTCGCGCGGCATGCGGAGTAGCGCCGGCCGCGGTGATGATCCTGTTCGCAGCGGCGCTCGATCCGGCGCATCATTTCAAGGGGTTACCGGTGTTACTCGATGCGCTCGGCGGAATTCGGGAGCATCGATGGCATCTCGTCGTCGTCGGAGATGGTTCGTTGCGCCCACGGTACGAAGAGCTGGTGAGGCACGCGGGAATCGCCGATCGCGTTCATTTTGCGGGCGACGTCACGGACGAACAACTGCCGGACTACTACCGCGCGGCTGACCTCCACGTCTTGCCGTCGACGCAGTCGGTGGAAGCATTTGGCCTCGTGTGTCTGGAAGCGGCGTCGACGGGGATTCCGACGGTCGTGTCAGCCTTACCCGGTGTCCGGACGGTGGTGATCCATCAAGAAACCGGTCTCCATGCCGCACCTGGAGATCCGCTTTCGCTGCGCAGCGTCATCCGCGTCCTGCTCGAACGGCCTGAACTCCGGACGCGACTGGGCCACGCAGCACGGCGACGCGCCGCGGCCGACTTCAGTTGGGACGCTTGTATAACGCGACTGGAGCAGACGTATCTGGATCTGGCCGACGATGCGCACGTGGACGTATGACTCTCGACTGTGTGACTTCGCGCGCGCCCGTCGAAGCGATCAGCGTCGTCCTTCCCGTGCGCAACGGCGAACAGTGGCTCGAGGAGGTGCTCGATGCCATCCTGGCCGACAGCAACGGTCGCGATGCCGAAATCATCGTCGTCGAGGACGGAAGCCGCGACCGATCGGCCGCGATTCTCGAGCGGTATGCGAATGCCGGCCGGATCGTCGTGATCGAAGGCCCGCGGCGCGGTGCCGCTGCCGCCTTGAATGTCGGAATCGAGCGCGCCACGCATCCGATCGTTTGCCAGATCGATCAAGACGTGATTATCCAGCGCGGATGGATCGCGTCGCTGATCGGCGCCTTGAAAGATCCCAGCATCGCGGCGGCACAGGGCTACTACATCGCACCCCCCGACGCTTCACGATGGGCACGGGCGATGAACCTCGATCTTCAACTTCGTTACCGGCGCCTGCTCGGCCGAGCGGTGAACCACGTCTGCACCGGAAATACCGCCTACCGATCGAGTGCCCTGCGCAAGGTGGGACTGTTCGACGAGACGCTGGGATATGGCTATGACAACGACATCAGCTATCGACTCAGCGAGGCCGGGTACCGTCTGGTCATCTGTCCCGAGGCGCGAAGCACTCACCGCTGGCGCGACGGTTGGCGTTCCTATCTCGTGCAGCAATACGGATTCGGATACGGGCGACTCGACCTTGTTGCAAAACATCATCGGCACTTCACAGGAGACGATCTTTCGCGCCTGTCGATGATGCTGCACCCGCCGCTCTTCGGCGCGTCGCTGGCGTTGCTGCTCATCGCGCTCCTGCTCGCGGCGGCAGGACTGTCGACACCACTTCCGGCGGTGGTCGGAGCTGGCACTCTTGCAGGCCTGGGACTCGAACGATTGATCGCCGGGTTGCGGGCGGCGTGGATGTTTCGAGACATCGCGGGCGTGTGGTTCGTGCCCGTGCACACGATGCGCGATCTCGCGTGGACCGCCGCGTTGATCGTGTGGAGCGTGCGACGTGTGCGGGGTATCGCGGCACATCCGGCGCAGAGCATGCACCCACGGCCCGTCATCCAGCACGGGACTGGCCAGCGCCACTGACGATGCGCACTCTTGTGCTCATTCCGGCGTACAACGAATCGCAAAACCTCTCGCAGGTGATCCAGGGTGTCCGCCTGAACGTCCCGGACGCGGAAATCCTCGTTGTCGACGATGCGTCGACGGATTGTACGGCGTCCTTGCTCCCGAAACTTGGCGTCCGGTGGATACGACTGTCGCAACAACTCGGAACGGGCGCCGCCGTCCGGACAGGGCTCCGGTATGCAGCGGCTCGCGGTTTCGAGACGGTCGTGCGCATCGACGGCGACGGACAGCACCCGGCCGAGCGGATTCATGACCTCCTGCTGCCGCTCCTTCGCGGCGGGGCAGACGTCGTCATTGGCTCACGATACGCTGGCGGCGGCGCCACGGCGACGCCTCGGCTGCGGCGCCTCATCCACGGCACACTTGCCTGGATTCTTACCGTGCTCACGAAGCGGCGGGTGACGGATCCCACATCCGGTTTCTGGGCATTCGGAGAAACGGCGCTGCACCTCCTGGTGGATCACCATCCGTCGGGGTATCCTGAACCCGAGCTGCTCTTGTTTCTCAGCCGCAACGATCTGCGGTTGGTGGAAGTGCCGGTGGACATGCGCAGTCGTTTCGCTGGACGAACATCCTTGACGCCGAGGCAAACGTGGAGGGCAACGGCGCGCCTGTTACTGCTTCTCGTGGTCGTACCGCTCCGATCGGCCGTGGGAGTAACCCGTGATTGAACCGGTGCAGATCATCGCGTTGGCGACCAGCATCTTCCTGCTCGGGCTCGTTCTCGATCTGGTTCGCCGGAAGAAGCTCACAGAGGAATACTCGTTCGTGTGGATCCTGTGTGCCCTCGCGTTGCTCGGAGTCGCGGTCGAGCGACGACAGCTGGACCGGTTCGCGTTGTGGCTTGGCATCTATTACCCGCCCGCGGCATTGCTGCTCGTGCTGACGTTCTTCGTCTTCGTCGCCTCGCTCTCGTTTTCAGTGGTCGTGTCACGGCAGCGGCAGCAAATCGAGCGGTTGATTGAAGACGCTGCTCTTCTCGAATCGCGATTGCGTGAGCTCGCCGACGCAGATCGCAAGAAATCTGACGTGAATTCAGCGACCGACTCTGTCGCGTCGGTCATTGTCTGAATTTCACGGGGCGGTCGCCTCGGTCGTTCTTGGCCCAATGGCAAGAGGTGTCGCTCGACCATCGGTCACCGCCTCTGCGACCATTTCACCCAAGAGGTTGGCCTCCGCAGACGCCGATCGACTCCTCGACCAGTTCCCCGGCGGCGAGTGGCCAGCGTTGAGCCTGCTCGAAGAGGCGGCCGAAGACATCCTCGCGTATCGCCACCGGCCGCTCGAGCACCAGCGGCAGCTGCACGGCACGAATCCCCTGGAGCGGTTGAACAAGGAGATCAAACGCCGGTCGAACGTCGTGGGCATCTTTCCGAACGCGGCGGCGGTCATCCGCCTGGTCGGCGCCATATTCCTCGAGCAGGACGATGAACGGGCCACGCCCGAGCGGCGGTCCTTCAGTGCGGAGTCGATTCTTCACGGGCGCGAGCCATGTTCGTGCGAGGTAGCGACGATGTCCGATTGTCAGGATGCTAGACCCGATATGATCCGAGAACGGTTGATCGAATCTGGTGCGCTGCCAGTGCACAATGCAGGAATCCGAAAAATCGCGCAGGGTCGCGCGCCCCAAAACGTGTCTTTCTCGGCCTCCGGGCTGGGTTCCAATCTCGCCGAGGCCTTCTCTTACACTGCCGGACCCGCCCGTCCGTGGGCAGGTGACCGTGTGCTGATGCTGAATGTAACGAAGCAGGGGCGCGCCGCCCTCAAGACGCAAACGCCATTTGTGCTCTGGTTCACGGGTCTCTCGGGCGCCGGAAAATCAACGATCGCGACTCTGCTCGAGCGACGACTGTTTGCTTTGAACCGGCATACCTATCTACTGGACGGCGACGATGTGCGTCAGGGCCTGAGCAACGATCTGGGGTTCACGGATGTCGATCGCGCCGAGAACATTCGCCGCGTGGCCGAAGTGGCCAAACTGATGGTGGATGCTGGCCTGATCGTGCTCGTGTCGTTGATTTCCCCGTTTCAAGTCGATCGAAGGCGCGCCCGGGAGCTGCTGCGAACGGGAGAATTCATCGAAGTCTTCGTCGACGCTCCGCTCGAAGTCACGGAGGCGCGAGACCCGAAGGGGCTGTACCGCAGCGCACGGCTCGGTCAACGTCCGAATTTCACCGGAATCCACTCGCGATATGAACCGCCGCCAAAGCCCGAGATTCACCTCGACACCGTACGACTCGATCCCAATCAAGCCGTTGACGTGGTTCTCGAGTATCTGAGGAGAACGGGATTGCTAGATATCGTCGGACCTTAACCGAATGCAGCGCAGGCAGGGTGCGACGCTGACTAGCGGTACTCTTTGAACGGCAGCTGACAGTTGTGCTTCCGCAGAAAATTCAAGAAGCGCTTGTAGTCGCGCGGCTCCATATTGAACAGGCGCGCCACGATCTTGTAGTTCCCGCGTGCCTCTTCGAGACCCTTCCGCACCACCTCGCGCACGTTGGCCCGTGTGATCTCGCGCTCGATGAACAGCGGATACACAGCCGTCCAGAACGATTCGCGGTTCTCAACCATCCGCGCGTAGAGATCGTCGGCCACGGTCTTGCGGCGTTCCCGCTTTGGCCGCAGCGCCACATTGTCATGCACGCGAATCTCGGATGACAGGTTCTCCAGCTCGATAGCGGGACCCTGCACCGTGACGACCAGACGCTCGATCGCATTCTCGAGCTCGCGCACGTTGCCGGGCCATGAATAGTCGGTCAGCGCTTTCATAGCATCGGCCGACACGGCGAGCGGAGTGGTCCGGCCCACTTGCGAGAAGTGGGCAAGGAACTGATTGACCAGGAGCGGAATGTCCTCGCGCCGATCGCGGAGCGGCGGCACGACGATATGAATGACGTTCAGCCGGTAGAACAGGTCTTCTCGGAACGTGCCCTGCCGCAGCATGTCGCGAAGATCGCGGTTGGTCGCAGCAATGACGCGCACGTTGACCTGACGTCCGCTGCCATCGGCACCCACCTTCTGCAATTCGCCTGTCTCGAGAAAGCGAAGCAGCAGACCCTGCATCCGAAGGGTCATCTCGCCGACTTCATCGAGAAAGACCGTTCCCATATGGGCCGATTCGAGCTTGCCGGGCTTGTCGCGATAGGCTCCCGTGAAGCTGCCCTTGACGTGTCCGAACAACTCGGACTCGAGGAGCGTCTCCGGAAGCCCGGCGCAGTTGACCGGCGCGAAGACGTTGGCAGCACGTGGACTGCGCGTGTGCACGCTGCGGGCGACGATCTCCTTGCCGACACCGCTCTCGCCCGTGATCAACACTTTCGCGTCCGAGCGTGCGACGCGCTCGATCTCCTGCTGCAGGGCAAGGATCTGGGGACTTCGCCCGAGCAACTGGACGTGGCTTTTCGAGCGAGCAACGGCGACGGGAGCAAATCGGACTGTGCCGTCCAACGTTCAGTGACCTCGTTTAGGCAGAAACGAACCGCTCAATGAGCTGCCCATGCTCCGGCGTCACGGCGACGAACGCCAACGCCAGTCGGTAACTGGAGCCGGGCGGCGTGGCCGTCGTGACCCGCTGGACCTCGACGTCGGCCGTGAACGGCTGTCCGCCGAGGCTCAATCGCAGCGACCCACGCTCGCCCACCTGAACCGGCCGGCTGGACTGCAGGAGAACACCCGATACGCTGATATCGAGCACGCGCACGGAGAGCGTCGCCTGCACGCCCGCAAATTCGCCATCAACCTGTCGTCGGGGGTACTGCCTGCGGTCAATCATCGGTTTTCGCTGAATCAGGAAATCGAGCCTTCGCCGAAGCGGAGGCATCGGACAATTGCAATCACATAGCCAAGCCCAGGTGGAATTTTGTCTGCCGCCTAAGTCCTTCGGTCCCCCGTTTTGCGGACGTTGTGCCCCCGCACCGTCCTGTCGTTTCGTGGCAGAAGTCTTCCTGGTCGCAGTTAATTGCCTTGATGTGGCCGACTTTCCTCGCTGGCTCAGACCTGAATCGCTCGGTGGAGCTGTGACCACGTCGAGAAAACGGAAGCCAGGACGGGCCCTAACATCGCGTTCCCGATCCGATGACAAATGTCGGCTCGGACACCTAGCACGACTTCGGCCAGTCCTGCCCGACGATCCGACAAGGGAACGCCGCTCCGCAACGTAATGTCGGCAATCGCATCGTTTCTTAGGATTTTCGCGCGTTTCGTGGCATTTCACTTGCTGATTCGTCGCCCGTCGTCAATACAGCCGTGCCGGGTACGTAGCGGCATACCTAATCCGCGTAGTCGGGGGGAACCAATGAGGCTTTCGGTATTCGGTCTGGGCTACGTCGGTACGGTGTCGGCCGCATCCTTTGCCGCTGAAGGCCATGACGTCATCGGCGTCGACGTCAACGCCGAGAAAGTGGCAGCCATCAATGCCGGACGCAGCCCCATCGTCGAACCGGGCCTGGATGATCTCGTCCGCCAAGGCGTCGTCAGCCAGCGGCTACGCGCCACCACGAACACCGGCGAAGCCGTCGACCAGTCCGAGCTGTCGATGATCTGTGTCGGCACGCCAAGCCGCAAGAACGGTAGCCTCGATCTTCAGTACTTGGTGCGCGTCTGCGAGGAGATCGGGCGGGCCCTGCGTCACAAGAACGGCTACCACGTCGTCGTTGTGCGAAGCACCGTCTTGCCTGGGACGACTCACGCTCACGTCATTCCGACGCTGGAAGCGCAATCGGGTCGGACGTACGGGGACGGGTTCGGTGTGGCGGTGAATCCTGAGTTCCTGCGCGAAGGCAGCGCCCTCAACGACTTTCATCATCCGCCGCTCACACTGGTCGGTCATAACCACGCGGCCGACGCCGCGCCGCCGCGAGCGCTGTACGCCAACATTGACGCGCCGCTTCACAGCACGAGCATCCGCGCCGCCGAAATGCTGAAGTACACGAGCAACGCGTGGCATGCCGTGAAGGTCGTCTTCGCCAACGAAATCGGAAATCTGTGCAAACGGCTCGGGGTAGACGCGCACGACGTGATGGACGTCTTCTGTCAGGACCACAAGTTGAACTTGTCGCCGTATTACCTGAAGCCAGGATTCGCATTCGGCGGCTCCTGTCTGCCGAAAGACGTGCGCGCGCTGCAGTATCGCGCGAAGGAAGTCGATCTCGAGCTGCCGATGATCAACGCGGTGCTGCCGAGCAACGCTCTGCAGATTGAGTACGCCATCGAGCAGATCCTCGAGACCGGTCACAAACGGATCGGCCTGCTCGGATTCAGCTTCAAGGCGGGCACCGACGACTTGCGCGAGTCTCCTATGGTGATCCTCGCCGAGCGACTACTCGGGAAAGGGTTTCAACTCGCCATCTACGACAAGAACGTATCGATGGCTCGACTGGTTGGCGCCAACAAGCAATACATTAACGAGCAGATCCCCCATCTGTCACGTCATTTGCGCGAATCGATCGATGATGTGATTGCCGATTCCGAGGTGATCGTCGTCGGCAATCATTCGCCCGGATTCTCTGAGGCGGTGATGCGTTGTCGTGCGGATCAGATCGTCATCGACCTGGTCCGCCTGCCGCTGGAAATGGCAAAGGTCAAAGCGGCCTATCAGGGCATCTGCTGGTAGAACCAACGCCGACATGCTGCGGGTTCGTCAAGACTCGAGTAGCTCGTCCTCGACAGCCCAGGCGACAGCGGCGGCCGTAATCCGAAGAGATGGCGCCGCATAGTATCGCCGAATTGCCATAATCACGCTGCGGTGACGTCGCAGTGAACTGCACCGTCTGCACAACCCGCGGCGACGTAAGTCGACGTCGAAAACCTACTCCAATGCCTCGGCCAGCGCCGCGGGCGGATGGACGAACTCGTAGCCGATCAGATAGTGCGCGCTGGGACCTGCGTGCGACGACGACTGACGCATGTGGCAGGCGCGAACGTCGACACGGATTCGCTGACCATCGAGCGACAGTTGAATCAGCTGCTCGGAACCGGGAGGCACCGCCACGGGTGATTCGATCAACACGCCTCCCCTGCTGATGTCGACGACACGCGCCGGCTCCATGATATCGAGTGCGCCCCACAACAGGCCGACCACTTCCAGCCTGGGGCGCGAACGTCGATCTCCGGTCGGAACCATCGCGTCGCCAGGGTGCGCGTTAGGCGACATCGTGCCGAAAGGCTTTTTGACGCGCCTGCTGGACGATGGCATCCGGGATCGGGTCTCCGGGAGCCCAGCTGACGAATCCGAGCTGCGGATGGGGAGCGGCTGGCGCATTCTCATCGGTCATAAAGAGGTTCTGCAAGCGTCGGGCGACGGCCTGCGCGTGGTGGTCGGGTGCGTCTTGGAGCAGGACGGCAATTTCTCTTTCGGTCAGCAAACCGACGAGATCGGCGCTGCGCAGATGCGTGCGAATCTCCCGCACCCAGCGGCGCGCAATCGCCGCCGCCATCGCCGATTGATGCAGCGACAGCATGATCAGCGAGACCGCGCTCCCGCGCTGCACCGACTCCCTGGCGGTCGACTCGAGCAACTCGTCGAACTGGCGAGACGTCGTGCGGCGTTCAACCGACGACGCGCCCTGCGCGAAATCGAACTCCGGTACGAGCCGTCGCGACCAGTGCGCCATCAGATCGGCGCCCGCGGCGAGCGCCTCGCTTTCCTGAGGAGTGATGTGTCGCGGATCGCCCGGCGCGACGACCAGCGTCATGGTCAGTCCGCGTGACGTGCGTCGCATCGTGACGCTCGAGTCCGCGCCGTCGCTGGTGTAGCGATCGACACGCCCTTCCGCGATACGCAGCAACAGCGTCCCGTCGGTTGCGTTGATCGTCCACGCTGCGGCGCGCAGTCCCAGAAGGCGGAGCAGCTGCGACAGCGCTCGTGCGCCGCTCGCGTCGCTCTGTTCGTCATGGTCGATCAAGGCCGTCGACATCGCGGTGACGACGCGCGACACCGATGCCGCACCCGTGTGCGCGAGCCAATGCTCGAGCAGTGTCAGATACGCGCGCAGCCGCGACACCAGATCCGCGGCGATCGGACCACTGAAGACCAGCAACCATGTACGGCCACCGGACATCGACACCAGACGCGCCACGTGCACCGCGTCCGCGCCTCGCAGCCCGAGCGATTCACCGTCTGCTTCGACCACGCGGGACGAATCGATGTCGACTGGAAGCGACTCGAGCGAGATCACCGACGGTACGCGAGTGCGATCGATCCCCGGCAGCCGCACCTCGGATCGAAACACCCCTTCCTCGCCTTCCACATATCCCAACGTGTCGACGTCGTGCCACACGGCCATCACTTCCGCGAACGCCGCGACCATCTCGCGATCGGAGGCGCGGGCCACGGCAGGCGCGAGCACGCGACCGAGCGCGGAGAGCTTGTCGAGACCGGTGGCCTCCAACGTGGGGCCACTCACGAGATGCGCTTCGATCGCCGGACGCAGCCATGACGCGATCGCTTCGAGCTCGCCACGCACCACTGTGACGTCGTCACGTCCACCGAGCGGTCGCGCGACGAGCACAGCACCAATGGCTGCATCGGCCACTTTGATGCACGACGTGACAATGTGCACACCGTCGATGCTGGCCGACTGATGTTCCCCCGTACGAGTCGTCGTCGACACCGCAGCACGCAGCAGCGGTGATCGTGCATCGATGAGTCTGGAGAGATCGGCGGGACCGCGTGCAGCGACCGGAATCACACCGCAGACGACATTCGCATCGACCAGCTGCACGTCGATGTTGAGTGGTTGCCGCAATGCAGCCAACCACTCCCATGTGCGACTTTGCACACTGATGCCGTCGGGTGCGGCGAGTAACGAGCTGTCTTCCATGGGCTGGGGGGAATTCACCGCGCTCGGCACGCGTAACCGTTCGTGCAAGACGGTGCAACATAGCCGCCACCTGTAGCACCCGAGGGCTACACGTTTTTCGCGGCAAAATTCACAAAATTGTGAGTACGCGGGATCGCGAGTCGAGATCTGGCAGACAAAAACGCCAGCATCGGCGACCTTTCAGCACGTGTCGCCAATCAATAGAGACACTACTCGCAATGCGTCTCTATAACGACGTCGATATAGGTTCGCGTGACGATAAAACGACCGCGCGCCGCATCAGCGTATCCCGCTGACGCAACGAGGTCAGGTGAGATTCGCTATTGAGACGGCGCTCGATAGCCTCCCAGGCTGCTGATGCGAATATCGGACGCAGAGGTCTTGATGTCGACCTTGCGCCAGGCGCCATTGCGCGCGGAATTCGTCGACGTGTAGCTCACCACGTAGCGACGACGCAGGTTCTCGACGATCGAGTGGAACTGCTCTCCAAGTTGCGAAGCCTCTTCCGGAAAGTACGCGTCCCCGCCTGATTGCGTCGCCAGACGTGCGAGCACGTCGCGATCGACGTTTCGTCCGAGGCCAACGACGTAGATCGTTGCACCGACGTCAGGGATCAATCCGAGCACATCGGCGAGCGTGTGTGCGCTGCCGACGGCCGTTCCCTTCGCGTCCTCGTCGCGCCCGTCGGTCAAGACGACAACGGCGCGGCGGCCCTTCGCCGTCTTCACGTGCTGCAACGAATTCCACACCGCGTCGTACAGCGCCGTTCCACCTGTGGGTGTGTACTTATCGATGGCATCGAACGACCACTGACGCGTCGTCCCCAGCAGATGCGCGAACAACGGTTCGTCGCTGAACGTGATGAGCGCGAGGCTGTCTTCGGGACGGACCGCGGCCACGAATTCGCGCGCCGTCTGTTTCACCGTCTCGGTCACCGGCCTCATGCTGCCGCTCGAGTCGAGCGTCAACACGATCGAGACCGGATCGACCGCTTCCTGGAACGTATCGACCTTCTGCGCGATGCCATCCTCGAACACTCGGATGCGATCGAGCGCGAGGTTCACGTAATCCAGCGTCGCCGTCCGGGCGGTGAATTCGATCGTCGGACGAATCGGCGGCGGCACGGGTGCACGATACCCGTCGCGCGTGCGCACCGTGTAGCCATCGGGCACCTGCACCGCGATCCTGCGCCAGGTCCCATCCTTCGTCTGATTCTGTGGCGTGTAGAAGAGCGTATATCGACTGTGCGTGTCGTTGGCCACATCGTTGGCGGCGATGATGACCTCGGCGTCACGATACGGAAAGAACGCCCGCCCGCCCGTTCGATCGGCAAACGTCCGCAGCGTCCGCTCGCCCTGACTCGACACGCCGGCGACGCCACCGACCGCGACGGTGTAGATCGTCACGTGCGCGGATTCGGCGGCCGTAATGACGTCCTTCACCTCGAGCACGCTGTTCTCGTCGTAGCCATCGGTGATGAGCACGAGCGCGCGTCGTCCGTCGACCTTCTCGAGGAGCCTCACGCCATCCGCGATGGCATCGACGAACGCCGTACCGCCGCCGGCCTTCATCGCCTGAATCGCTTCGCCAAGCGTGCGCACGTCATCGGTCGGACCGGTGATGGTACCGATGTGCGCATTGAACGGCGCCACGATCACCCGATCGCCTCGCTTGAGGCTGCGGGCGAATCGCTCGGTCGTTTTCCGCACGGCGTCGATCCGGTGCTGCATGCTCTGACTGTTGTCGACCATCAGCAGGATGGTGCTCGGCAACGTGTCCTTGGAGAAGGTGTCGATCTTCTGATCGACTCCGTCCTCGCGCACCAGAAAGGACGAGGCGTCGAGCGTCGAGACCTGGCGGCCGGTGCGGTCGTACACCGCCGCCTCCAGCACGATGCTCGCGATATCCGTTTGGTCGGTAATCTCGAAGGCAGGCAGTTTCACCGTGTCGCGGATCGACTTGCCCGCGCCGTCGACGGCTTCGGCAACGATCTCGCGCGATTCGAACGGGTTGTCGTCGATCCAGTCGACTGCGTAGGGTGGACCGTCGGTGACGGTGCCGACCAGGGCCCCATCGACGAAGAAGCGAACCGACGAGGGTTTCTCCCCTTCGACCTGCGCGACGATGCGGACGGTGGCGACCGTCCCGGTCCGTCCGAGCGGAGAAGTAATATGAATGACCGGCGGTTGATCCGCTGACAGGACCGGTTGGTCCGCCAGGGTCGCCGACGCGATGATGGCCGCAACGGCCACTCCAATCAGCCTGCGCATGGAGTCGGAGGTCTCACCTCTGAGGGAATCGCCGGCATGGGTGCAACTTGTCCGCCACGCCTGGGACGGCTCCCGGCTTCGCGCGATTTGTTCGGAAATTCCCGGCAGAGGTTCACGAGACCCCCGCCCGCGAGTCCGGTATCGGCAAGACAAAACCCCCGCCCGCGCCGGTCTTCGCCCAGGCACAGAACGTAACCGGCCGACCGTCGCGCGGTCAATAACCCGTTTCGCGCAGGAATCGAATCAGGTCGTGGCGTCCCTGCAGCCGCAGCTTGTCGTAAACGTGATGGAGGTGGATCTTGACGGTTCCGACGCTGATGGCCAGCCGGGTGGCGATTTCCTGGTTGTCCAGGCCACGGGCCACCAATCGGACGACTTCGAGCTCTCGCGGCGTCACGACGTGTTCGAGCCGCGCCTCTGCGAGCTGGCGTTGCTCGAGCCGCTTGGACAGATCCACGCCCGCAACCGTCAGCCATCGTTCACCGCGGTGTACGCCGCGGACGCAGTCTTCCAGCACGCGGGGGGCGGTGGCCTTGAGCACGATGGCGCGCGCGCCCAGACGCGCCGCGTTCAACCAGACGTCCTCGTCCTCGACGGCGGTCAGGATCACTACCGCGGGAGGCCGAGCGGGCTCGAGACGTCGCAGCAGGTCGAGGCCATCGCCGCTTCCGAGCTTCAGGTCGAGAACAACGACGTCCGGGCGATGCTCCTCGAGCGCCAGCCACCCCTCTTCAACGGAGGAGCAGGTCGCACGAACATCGAAGTCCGGCTCGCCCGCAAGGAGTTGACCGAGTCCGGCGAGCATGAGCGGATGGTCGTCGACGAGAATAACGCTGATGGCCATCGTCCTCTCAGGCTTGCGCCAGCGACATGCTGGCAATCCGCTGTCTTGCGTCCGCGCCGAAGGAATCGGTCGCTTCGGTATCGCCCTTCCGCCGGCCGCCGCGCTGGGTATGGCGGCGATCAGACGACTGACGACGATCGGGCATGGCCTCGAAACGAAGCGTGCCTTCGGGCACCAAACACAAGACCGCCAGAGAACGAACCATCAACCAACGCTCCTTCCGACCTGGGATGTAAATCCTTCGCGATATAAACAGCAGGGGTCATGCCGTCTGCATGAGTTCGGATTGCCGGTAAAAACGCGCGTTCCCGAATCAGAGGTCCGCGGTAGGCAGACTTAAGCCGCCGAGTTCACGGCTACACGCTGTATCCCGCACCGCCTCACACGGACGGATCAATCCGGTGCGGTCATTGCCGCAAAGCGGTGTTTCGGTTGTCCGAGGCTCGTATGTGGGCGCGGGCTCCGCGATCGTGAGCTGGAATCCGCGATCGAGCAGCGCCTCGCGCAAGTGGCCCTCATCATGGCGGAGCACCAGGTACATGTAGCTCACACGCGCCCGAAGCTTGTCGGTCGGCTGGCCCCGGTGAAGCAACCGCGCCGCTCCGAGCACCAGCGCATCAGTGAGCCTGCCTCGCGTTTTCGCAGGACCTTACGCATTGGATTTTCGCAGGACCTTACGCATTGAATTCAAGGCGATGTTTTAGACGCAGGTCGACGAGAAGAACTTCGGCTCTGGCCGGGCAGGCTTTGCCGTGTACACGTCGGGATGGCGGTCAAGCGGTTCATACAGCCACGTCGGGCCGGCTTGTGGTGTACCACCGATGATGAATGTCGGCCCTCGCCTCACGTAAACGCCGGTGGCCTGTTGCGGTGTGCGTCCAACAGTCGTCGATGCGAGTGAAGCCTCGCCTAGCCACGTCCGAGCGGTACCGTGATGAGCAACTCGGTCCCCGCATCGAACGACGTCGTCAGCCGCAAGTTCCCTTTGAGCTCCGTCACGCGCTCTCGCAGCGTGAGTGGACCCTGGTTCATCGATCCAAGCGACACCAGATCGTAGGTTCCCGAAAACGGATAGCCCTTGCCATCGTCGACGATGGTCAGGCGCACGGTTCCCTCCGTGATCGCCACCTCGGCCCGAATGACAGAGGCGTCCGCGTGTCGGGCCGCGTTCAGGACGGCCTCCTGGACGAGACGATAGACGTGGTCCGCCAGCGGTTCTTGGATTTGGGTGATATCGGTATCGACATGAAGGTGTACCTTCAGCTCCCACTGGCGTTCCACCCGTTCGCGCAACTCCATCAGTCGCTCGCTCAAACCGGAGGCCAAGCCGTCGGTGATCGTGCGCAGACGCGGACGCAGTGACTTGATGAACGACCGCATGTCGAGCTCGCCGCGCTCGAGATGCCGCTGAACGTCGTCCAATCGCTGTCTTGCCGTCTCCGGATCGCGATCGAGCAGCCGGCGCGCCGCGAGCAACTGCAATGCGGCCCCCGCCTGCGACTGAAGCAGGCTGTCGTGCAGATCGCGAGCGACACGCACACGTTCTTCCAGGACGGTCGCGTCGCGAAGACGATGTAAGAGGTAAAGGCTGTCGAGGCGGGATGCGGCCAGACGTGCCACCGATTCGCCGGTGACCAGGCCGTCGAGCGACATCGTCGATTTGTCCAGGCAGAACAGACGTCCTCGCACCAGTTCCCCGTCGAGCGGCCACGATTCCACCCGCCGCATGTCGAACCGTGACCGGAGACGCTCATCGATCGGGTGGCATTGCCGGCGCCCGAATCCTCGCGCGGTCGATACGATGACTTCTGCCCGTTCCTTCGCGGCGTCGTCGGTTTCGAACCCTCGCCCGCGGACTTCGCGCGACACAACGGATCCAAACGTGCCCTCGGTCTCGACCGTCCAGAGAACGTCTGCACGATCGAATGAGGCGACATTGATGCGGGCGTCGTCGGGGTCGTCCCAGACGAGGACCAGCCGCGGCGCGTCCAGCAGCTCGGTCGCGCGCGATAACACTTCGGCCACAATCGTGTGCGGGTCGCGGGACACCGTGCGCGGCCAGGCTGCAAGGCGGGTGATCTCACGGCGGAATCGCCGTTCGTGGGTCGCGAGGTACGCGAGCAGTACGGTCATAACCCCGAGCGACACGACGCGAATGAGGAACTCGGGAAGCACGAAATCCGGCGCAGCAAGGGTCGCCGCGCTCAGCAGAATCGCAACCGAGTAGGTGATCAGCGCGGCGCCGGCGGTCCACAGCACACCACGGACGCTCCAGCGAATGGCAGCGCAGACGAGCAGAAACGTCAGCATCGCAAAGAAGGGGCTCGCTGCGCCACGCTCGGCGACCATGAGTACGGCGAACGCGGCCAGGTCGTACGAATGGAGCGCGACCGCCCAGCCGCGCGCAAAGCGAACGGGCGACCAGACCAGCGCGAGGATGCCGACACTGAACATCAGGTAGCAGACAAACAGGTACGCGCCAATACCGCCGCGCCCAGGCTCCAACGGATCGATGAGAACCGCGATCCACACTCCGCCGGCAAGCACGACGCGCGCGACGGCGACGACCCATTCGACGCGAATGCGCGGCGGCGATTCGTGATAAGACGTCATGGACAGTCGCGGATTTGGAACGAAGGGGTCGGATGCAGACGCGGTGCCGGACGTGGGGTTCGGCGTCACGGCACGACCTCCTGGTGGGTGGCGAAGACCGTTCGAGACGAATCCGAATAGAGCGATTCAACGTTGTCCCGTCGCAGTGCCGTGTCCAACGGCGAGCCGGTCCTCACGACCGCGCATCCGATTCGGTGATCTCGGAACAGACTTCTATAGTCCCCGAACAAGTCGGCCTCGCGACTGCGTCGAAGCAGGTCGAACGGGTAGGCGTCGACGCGACTGTCGATGAACACCTTCTTTTCCGGTAGCACCCACATCAAGTAGCCGCCGTCCTCGAAATGATTGAACATGGGGTCGGGACACGTACGGATCGCGGAAACCACGCTCGGCGACAAGGGCTGCCATCCGAGAGCCCCAGGGTTCTGCCACTTCATAGCCACTCCGGTAGCCGCGGCTGCAGCGGCGAACGCCACCAACCCGTACGCAACCGGTTTCGCCGGGCGTACGCGCTCGACTCGACGGTGCGCACCCCAGAGGCGCGACAACACCGGGGCCGCAATCACTGAGAAAAACGCGATGTTGCGCACCGCAGTCGCCGCGGCCGCGACCAGAATCACCGCTGCCATCAAGAGGATCCGATCTTCGCGGGGGTATGTACGGAGCTCGCCGCGGCGTCGGACTGTGAGAATCACCAGCGCGGCGACGGCGATCCAGAAGGGAATCGCCGTGGCGTCGGACGACGGTCGGTATTCCTGCAGTCCGAGCTCGCGTGACGTGTTCACGGTCGCCAGGACGTACGGCCAGTAGTGCAGGCCGAGTGACGAGACGGTCGGAGCGAGCGCGCAAGCGATGGCGATCACGAGATCGCGCCGGAAAAAGTGCCGGCTCCAGATGGCCGCCTCGAGAGGGCATGCCACAGCCATCGCCACGCCTAGTACCACCATCGCATGGGCATTGGCCCAGATGACGCAGAGTGGCGGAAGCCATGCGATTCGTCCACGTTGTATGAAATAGGCGCTTGCCATCAACAACATCAGGCTGATCACCTGCGGACGAACGGCCCATTCGGCGACCGTCGCAATCGCCAGGAAACCGAGAAGCCCGATGCGAATTTCAAGAGGGCCACGAATCAGGCGGTAAGAGAGGCACACGGCGAGAAATGCGCATCCGCCCGCAACCACTGTCAGCAGCAGTGGCCCGCCAGCGAGATAAGTTCCGTAAAACGCCACCTGACTGAGCCACCACTGGTCGGGTAACGGCGTGCCGTACGCGGTGTGGGAAAACAACTCGGACGTCAGAAGCCGCCGGCTTTCCCACATGTACTGGCCTGAACGCAAGTGCCAGAATGTGTCATTTTGCGCCGGCGTGAGAAGTGCGAACACCGACAAGACGATGAAGATCAGCGTCGTCGGGACGCTGTCATCAGTGAGGCGCAGGCGCCGGGGGGACGGCACCTTCAGGCCGAGAAGTTCTGGCTCCAGCAGACTGATCTCCCTGTCAATTCAGAGAACCGCGTGCTCGTCAAGCGAACGACCGACGGTACTAACTCGCCTCAGTGAGCCGCGGAACGATTGAGCAACCGGCAGAAAATCGCCGTAACCGCAGCAATTTACCGCCTAACGTTGCGTAACGCCGAGCTTGGCAACTCAGTTGCTCAATACGGGTGTGTTCACCACCCTCGCTCTTCCGCGGGAAGTTCGTGGCAACAGCACAGGAGATTGCATGGTTTCTCGTTTCATTCGTGACGACCAGGGCCAGGACCTGATCGAATATGTTCTGCTCGGGTCCTTCATCGCGATCGTGGCAATTGCCGGCGTGTCCGCGCTCGGCACCAACATCAACACGTGGTACAGCAAGGTGGCCGGTTGGGTCAGTAGCAAGGGCGCAGACGCGGTTCCCTAAACAGCGGCCGGAGACGCAGCGTTCATCGTCCAACTCGCGGGCGGGGGTGACGCTTTCCGTCTTGTGCAGTCTGAACCATGCCGTCGCGAACAACCGTACGCCATCAAAGGTGTTCGCGGCGGCAAATCCTCCACATCCCCGGTTTTCGTTCCTCCTCGGACGGCTCACACGCTCCCGATTCAAGAATTCTCAGCGCCCGCGGCGGTTTCGACGCGATTCGCCACAGACAAACAGCCTGGGTCGTATCCAAGCCACGTTGCGAATTGTCGCCATTTTGCTCGGTCAGAAGTGCTCTCTCAAGCAGACTGATCTCCGGGCATCGCGCGAGAATTCTGAGCCACGGACGCCTGGCCGGCCGCAGCGACGGCTGCACGTCCGGTTTTCAAGCTTCAGAAGCTGCAATTTGCTGAGATTATGTGTAGCGGCGCGTATCTACCGCCGAAGATATAGAGATGGCAGCTTTGTTGCTGAGTATGGTGGCGTTCGCACCTCCCCGCACCGCGGGGTCAGCGTCTAGACAGCACAGGAGAGTTGCATGATTTCTCGTTTGATCCGTGACGACCAGGGCCAGGACCTGATCGAATACGTCCTGCTTGGGTCCTTCATCGCCATCGTGGCAATCGCCGGCGTTTCAGCGCTCGGGACCAACATCAACACCTGGTACAGCAAGGTAGCCGGTTGGGTGAGCAGCAAGGGCAGCAACGCAGTCCCCTAAACCCATTCGGTGTAACCGCGCACTGCGAGGGACGGGCGGCCAAGCTGTCCGTTCCACCGTTCGAGTTTCGCCTCGCGCAAGGGCGCGTCCGACCAGCTGACCGGTTGCCCCATCCGGCGCGATCGGCCAGCGACTCTTCCCCCATCGCGACGTAACCGAAGACCACTTCTCGCGGCCATGTTCACAGGGTTTCCGATCGCTGGTTCATCATCACCCCGGGGCCTGTACTCGTCACTCGGAGGCGCGCGCAATGCGTCCAGTGCGACCCTCCTGGTGCCAGTGCCGCTGCTGCTCGTCCTCGCAGCATTGAGCTCCGGTTTTGTCGTCTGGGTTGCGCTCGACTCGCATACATTCAGCGACTTTGGTGCGTTTTACGATTCCGCCCTCGCGGTACGCGAGGGTCGCAATCTCTACGAGTCGGCGATCACCAAAGCCGGTTGGCACAGTATGAACCCGCCCCACTTCATCCTCCTCATGGTGCCACTCACGTGGGTCTCGATACGCTCGGCCCTCATTGTCTGGTGGCTCTTCACGGCCTTGACGATGGTCGTCTGTGTACGTTTGTGGAGGCGGGCGCTGCCGGCCGGGTGGGCTCTTGCACTTTTCGCGTTGTTGGCCGCATCCGCGGCTGGATATCTGAACATCCGCGCCGCAAATCAAACGTGGCTGTTCGCAGCAGTCGTGACGTGGGCGTGGATGGCGTGGCGAGAAAAGCGACACGGCCATGCAGCGGCCGTGCTCGGGTGGGCCGCCAGCGTGAAGTTGTTCCTCTTGATCGTGCTCCCGTATCTCATCTGGCGGCGCAAGTGGAACGCTGTCGCGTGGTTCCTCATTGCCATCGTGGCAACGGTTGCTGCAGGAGTCGCGACGTTTGGATTCGAGGCGTACGTCGCCTGGGTACGAGCATTGTCTGACCAGGCATGGCAGGGTCAGGCGCTCAGCATGTCGTCCCTCGGAACCATCACCCGTCTGTTCGACAACCTCCGCTCGGCGTCCGCGGTGGACGCAACGTGGTTGATCGTTCCCGTGTGGCTCGCGGTGACCGCCGGCCTGTTGACAATCCTCTATCTTTGTCTGCGATGCGAGGATGCAGACCGTGATTTCGCTGCGCTATTGATCACCATGTTGCTGATTACCCCATCGGGTTGGGTCTACTACGTTCCGCTGTTCGCGGCTCCGGCGGCAGCAACGGTCGCCAGGTCAGGCGGCTCGTGGCTCTGGATCGCCGGCGTCCTGCTGTTGTTGATGCCGTATCCGTTTGTCGCGATTGCAACAGGTTCCTCGCTCCTCCTCGTGACGGTTGGTTCCATCTACTTCTGGGGCGGGCTCGCGTTGCTGGCCGCCGTGCTGAAGACCGCGCAGCTGCCGCTGGCGCCCATCGCTCTCGACCCACGCGTGCAATGAACAACATCTACGGCGGACTCGCGACCGCGTCCTCTCTTCCGCACGTCGGCCACGGCGGCGACCGCCTTGCGACGCACCGCACGGCGGCACTCACTGCGCTGTTCGCGCTGACGCTGCTGCTCGGCTCTGCGTTGCTATTCGTCGTCGAGCCGATGTTCGCGCGCATGATCCTTCCGCAACTCGGGGGCAGTCCGGCTGTGTGGAACACGTGCCTGGTCTTCTTTCAGGCGGCGCTCCTCGGTGGCTACGCTTACGCGCATCTCCTGACCAGACTCCTGGCGGTCCGCACGCAGGTGATCGTGCACGTCACACTCGTCTTGTTCGCCGCAATGGCATTGCCCGTCGGTCCGTCACCAGACTGGCTCCCCCCAGTCAACACCTCGCCGATTCCGTGGCTGCTGATGATTCTGGCCGCCGGCGTCGGAGCCCCCTTCACCGTCTTGTCGGCGACCTCGCCGCTCCTTCAGCACTGGTTTGCGCACGGTGATCACCCGGCCGCGCGTGATCCGTATCATCTCTACGCATCCAGCAACGTTGGCAGCATCGCGGCGCTGCTCGGATACCCATTCCTCATCGAACCGTTCCTGTCATTGACGCAGCAGCGCTCGACCTGGACGTTCGCCTACTGGATGTTTGCCGCACTGGTCGTCGCGTGCGCCACTGTTGCGGCACGGTTTGGGACAGCTGTCACATCGGAGTGCGTCGACGAGGAGACCGCGGCGGTTTGCCGCGTCTCTTGGAAGGACCGGGCGACGTGGCTCGTGCTCGCAATCGTGCCGTCGAGCCTGCTGCTCAGCGTCACGACCTATCTGTCAACGGACGTCGCAGCGATCCCGCTTCTGTGGGTCGCACCGCTCGCGCTGTACTTGCTGACGTTCGTTTCAGCGTTTGCGCGACGTCAGCTGATTCCACCGCGGCTCGCGGAACGTGCGTTGCCGCTTGCGCTCATACCGCTGGTCCTGCTGATGACGACGGCGCCCGGCGGGGTTGTGCTGCTTCTGTTCCCGCTGCACCTCACCGTATTCTTTCTCTGTGCACTGACCCTGCACACAGGACTCGCACGCCGACGGCCGGCACGAGGACATCTGACCGAGTTCTACCTGTGGATCGGAGCAGGGGGCGTGCTTGGTGGTCTGCTCAACACGCTCATCGCTCCCTTGATCTTCACTGGAGTGACCGAGTATCCAGTCGGCCTGATTGCGGCGTGCGTGGTCCAACAGCTCGCGAGGCAGCACGCCAAGAGCCCGTTCACCTGGAGCGACTTCCTGTTTCCGGCGTTGGTCGGCGGTGCCGTGGTTAGCGCGAGTACTGGCGCGCGGCTGAACGTGCTCCACCCCGGCCTGTTCATCGCGATCATGGCCGGCCTCGGGATGCTTTCGTTCTCGTTCTCCAGGCGACCGATTCGTTTCTCCCTCGCGATCGCGGCGCTCCTCGTCATGAGGATCGCGCCGATTACCGAGACCGGTCTCGTGTACGCGCAGCGCACATTCTTCGGCGTGCTGCGCGTTCAGCACGACGGCTCCCCGAGCCGGCACCTGCTCTTGCATGGCAGCACGGTGCACGGCCAGCAGGATCTCCGCCCCGAATTCCGCAGTGAACCGCTGACCTACTATCATCGCTCCGGTCCGATCGGTCAGGTGCTCGCCGCACTCGCGCCGTCGCTGGATCGCGCCCACATTGGCGTCGTCGGCCTGGGTGCCGGTTCTCTTGCCGCATACGCGAGGCGCGATCAGCAATGGACGTTCTTCGAGATCGATCCGGCGGTCGTGAAAATCGCGCGCGATCCGCAGCTGTTCACCTATCTCGAACCATGCGGCGATCGCTGCCGCGTCGTCCTGGGTGATGCGCGGCTCTCGTTGGCGAGAGATGAACAGAGTGATCGGTTTTCATTGCTGGTACTCGACGCGTTCAGCTCGGATGCCATCCCCGTCCATCTCGTGACACGTGAAGCGCTTGCCCTGTACCTGTCGAAACTGACAGCGGACGGTCTGCTCGCGTTTCACATCTCCAACCGGCACCTCGATCTCGAGCCGGTCCTGTCGTCGCTCGCGACCGAACAGGGCCTGATAGCGCTCGCGCAGTACGACAAGGGGTCCAAGACGCCCGATATCGATGGACATTTCGCCTCCCGCTGGCTGATCGTCGCCCGGCGAGCCGACGCACTCGGGCCGCTCATGTCGGATCCACGATGGCACCGCGTCAGGTCGTCGCCGCGGACCCGCGCGTGGACCGACGACTATTCGAACATCGTCACCGTCCTCAACATCAAGCAGTGACCAGGGTCAGCGACATGCCTGTAACCGTCTTCTTTGCGAAAGTCATGTGGCTCGTCGTCGAGCCTCTCTTCTGGCCGGCGGTTGCGTTCGCGCTGCTGGCCCTTGCCATGAAGGGCCGCGGGGCAATCGAGTCCGCGCGTCAGACCAAGCGCGAAACAGGCACGACCCTGGCGCTGTACGTGTTCGACTTCTTTCTCGTCGCTCCGCCGTTGGGGATCGCCATCGCGCTGATTGCGACAACCGTGTCGCGGTTCTCGTTGTCGTTCGTGTCGGAATCGACGTGGTCAGCAGCAGGTGCACCTCTTACGTTGCTGTTCGCCGTTTTTCTGGGAGACTTCACGTCGTACTGGCGGCATCGATTTGAGCACACGCGCTGGCTGTGGCCGGCGCACGCGATTCATCACAGCGACACGGAGATGACGTGGCTGACCGGTACTCGCTTTCACCCGGTCAACCGCGTGACGACGGTGCTCATCGACACCACCGTGTTGGCGCTCCTCGGGCTGCCCGCATGGGCAATCACGGTGAACGAGCTGATCCGTCACTATTATGGTGAATTCATCCATGCGGACTGCCCATGGACCTATGGGCTTCTCGGACGCGTGTTCGTGTCGCCCGTGATGCATCGCTGGCATCATGCGCGAGACGTGGAAGGCTCGGGCTCCAATTTCGCAACGGTCTTCTCGGTGTTCGATCAGGCCTTCGGGACCTACTACGTACCGGGACCGTGCACGGTGCCGCTCGGCGTGAACGAGGACGTAGGTCAGGGACTTTCCCGTCCGCTCATGTTTCCTTTCCTCAGCTGGTGGAGAGTGGCGCGGGAGCGACTGACCGCACGTGGAGTCGTGGCCGAAACGGATGCGACGTGAATCCTCGGCGGTGGGTGCTCGTCGGCGCGGTCGGAGCACTGCTCGTCGCCGTCTCGTCTGGTCCGCAGCCGTGGTTCAATGCGCTTGGCGGTGCGTTTAGGCCGCCGGATTTCGCCCAGGATCTCGCAGCGGCGCAGATCCTGATCGAGGGCGGCAATCCATACGGTCCTGACTTCCCGCCGCGACACGCACGAATCATGCGTGAGCCCGTCGAAAAGGGCTATCCGTATTTTCCTCATCCGCCATTTGCGGCAGCGCTCGGCGCCCCGTTCGCGCCTTTCGGTCTCCCAGCTGCGGCAGCGCTGTGGTTCGTGATATCGCTGGTCCTCGTCTTCGTGCTGGCGGCCGCACTGGTACGGATTTCATCCGCCGGTAACGCCAGGCAGCCCGGACGGCGCTCACGGGCCCTGATCTGCGCGGCCGGCATGGCGCTTCTTCTCTGGCCACCAGTTCTCTACAACCTCGAGAAGGGACAGTTCTCCCTGCTGCTCGCCGTGCTCGTCGCATTCGCCTACCATTTGCTCCGACGGGGACGAGACCAGCGTGCCGGCCTGTTGCTCGGATGCGCGGCGGCGATCAAGGTGTTTCCCGCGCTGCTCGCCGGCTACTGCGTGCCCCGTCATCGACGCGCGTTGATCTGGTTCATTGTCAGCGGAATTGCGTTGACCGCCTTGCCGCTCGCGTGGCTCGGCCCGTCCTCGCTGGTAGGGTTCGTCGCTGCCAGCGATGCAAACGTGCAGTACTGGCAAACGTGGCCTGCCGTCACGTATTCCATTTACGCGGCAGTGGCGCGATCGTTCATCGGAGGGCGCTGGGCATCACCCCTGGTGCATGCGCCTATCGCGGCACACATACTCCTCTTCTTCAGTTATGCGGCGCTTCTGGTGTCGATGCTGACGGCGACGTTTCGACGCGCCGCGGACGAGCACGAAGGCGGCCAGTTCGCGGGCTGGGTCATCCTCGCCGTGCTGCTGAATCCGCTGTCGATGGGGCACAATGGCGCGCTGCTGGCACTCCCAATCGTCTTGATCGCTCAGTCGTCACGCGACGACGCTCGCGTATGGCCGAAGCTCGCCTGGACGGCCGGGGTGATCCTCGTTTCCATTCCTCGCCAGACGATCTTCGCGCTGGCGCCGCCGCCGGTTACGGCGATACAGGGAATCGCCGTCGTCGCGCTGCCAATGTGGGGAGCGTTGTTTCTGTTCGCCTCCAGCCTTGCCTGTTGCACCCGAGGGCCGATCGCATCGTCCACTCAATGGTCGGACAGCCCGACGACCTCGGGCGCCTCGAGGCGGTTGTCCAACGACGGACGGCGAATTGCTGTCTAAAGTCACCAAGTCGACAGGCGTCATCGTCGCGATTCTTGCCGCGGCATTCTTCGTGATCGCGGCACAGCGCCTACGCACGTACGACCAGGTACCGAATCGCGACGTCCTGCTCTATGGCGTCGTGGGACATGAGCTGCTCAATGGACGGCAGCTCTATTCGGACTTGTGGGATCACAAGCCGCCCCTGATTTATGTGAGCTACGCGTTCGCCGAGACACTCGTGGGATTTGGTGAGCAGCAGCTCTATCTTCTGGCGGTGGTCCTCGCCTGCTGGACGGCGGCCGCGATCGCGTGGTGCGGCGCCCGCGTCGGCGCGGCGTCGGCAGCATGGGCTCTATCGCTCTGGGTGCTCACGTGGAACTCTGCATCGCTGGAAGGCAACCAGCCGAACGCCGAGCTCTTCATGAACGCGCTGCTCATCACCGCGTTCGGGGTCGTCGTGACCGCCTCACAACTCACGAGACAACGCGCGGTCGTGTTCGGCGCTCTCGTCGCCCTCGTTACCCTTTTCAAGCCTTACGGGCTCATCTACGCGCTGCTGCCCCTGGTGCTGCTGACCGACCGGCAATGGATGATCAAGCGCAACCTGCTGGCCATTCCAGTTGCCATCGCCGCAGTCTGGATTCCAGTGGTCTGGTACTTCGTTCTGACGAACCGAACGGCAATCTTCGTCGAGACGCTTTGGGGGTTCAATCGACGGTACGCGGGAAGCACACCACTGAACCTCGTCGGATCGGTGCTTCTATCACTGACTCCCCTGGCGTATATCGTCCTCGTCCCGCTCATCGCCATTGTCGCGATCGTCGGATGGTCGCAGGTTCGACGCGGCGGTCTCGACCCGCGGCCGTGGAGACTGTTGCTCGCCTACATTGCGATCACTCATGTCGCAGTCGCCCTTCCGGGGCGATTCTTCGCCCACTATTACCAGCTATGGCTCCCGCCGCTCATCGTCGGAGCCGCGTGGAGCGTCACGACTTTTCGACGTCCGGTCCTGTTGATGGTGGGAAGTGTGTGCCTGCTGGGATTGCAGATCCACGACTTGCGACTCGACCCCGACGAGTGGGGTCGGCGAGCCAACGTCTTACCGGAATCGGCGCTCGAGGCACGACATCTCGGTGCCGAACTTCGCCGCACCGCAGAATGCGAGTTCGGCCTCAACATCGGGTCCGAGGTCGGCATCTACTTTTACGGACATTTCCGTCCGGCAGCAGGGGTGTTCTATCAGAGCCACGTCGACAACAGTCAACTCGGAGGTGAGCTCCTCGAACGGATTCGCCATTCGGATCGATATCGCCCGTGCTTCTTGACGGTCGGCACGCAAACGACGGCCGGGAACGAACAGCTGAAGCGGGTGGTCCCCGAGCTGACCTCGTCCCTGGGACTGAAACGAAGCGAGAATCTGTCTGATCCGTTGTTCGATGTCTACCTGCGACGCAGCGAATCGGCAATGGCGATTCACCATGGCGCGGTCGAAAGTGCGAGCCTCGGCGATCGCTGACGGTGGCCGATGACGATTCTCCAGAAACGGCTGGTGCTGACGATCGGCCTCGCGTTCGCGTTCGCGTCCGCGTGTTTCACGTATGCCTCGGCACTTCCGGCACTCTGCGAGGCCGCTCCGCTCGTCGTAGTAAGGGAAGTGCGCGACCGCGCGGCAATGGGCGCAGCGATAGGGATGCAGCGGCAGGGACACTCGGTCTCGTGCCGGTCAGTGTCTCACGTCGTTGAGCGCGACAAGGAACGCGAACGGAGTTTGGGCAGCCTACCGCGCATCGCCGCCGTGATCATCGCGAATCGTCCGATCCGATCAATCGGCCTGATGCAGTTCGCCGTTGACGCGCGCACTCGGTGGATCGAGCGAGAATGCTACGCGATCGCCGGGATCGATGACGAGCGGCGATTCGAACGTGCCCTCGTGGCGACCGGTGACCCAGCCAGTGATGGTGATTCTCGCCGGCTCCGCGTTCGGTCGCCGCAGGATCAGCGCGAGGCAGGGCAGGTAGACGCACCAGAGGATCAACGTTCCGCTGAGGGCTTCGACCCTTTCGAGGCTCGTACCGCTGAGAAAGAGGCCCAACACGATCGCGTACTCTACGATGGTGCAGAGCGTCAGCGCGACTCCTTCGCGCCACGTGTGCACGATCAGAAACAGCGGCACGATTTCGTATCGGGAGTGGTTATGCGGAATCACCGACATCGCGAGCAACAAGCGTGCTTCTGGTCGGCGCCACTTCAGCGCTGCTAGCGCGAGCAGGAATCCCCCCGGGAGACGCATCGGCGCAGTGATATGCCCCGCATCGGTGCGCAGGGCGTCCAGCCACGGCCAGATCCACCCGGGCCAGATCGCGAACGACAGTAGCGCTAAAGCGGCGCATCCGATCACCGCTCGCCGCGAGGGGTACGCCAGCAACAAGGGCAGTCCGATCTGCGGTTTCGCGAGCATCACAAATCCCAACGACGGCATCAGCGCACTGGCCGTGAGCAAGGGCGACCACTGCACCATCTGTGGCACGGCAAGGAAAGCCGCAGAGGCGAACACCCAGAGTCGCGCGTCTCGAGGCGTGCGCGTCAGTGCCCACGCCAGCGTGATGGTTCCGAGGCCGACGAGCACGCCTTCGGCGAGCCACAAGGGCAGCGCGGAGAGCGGCACCGTGAGCAGGACGGCGGTGAACGGATAAATGAGCCGGTAGCTTGAGTGAAACGCCCGCCACGGCTCTGGCCCGACAGCGTCGTAGGGATTCAGGCCGGCGCGCCATGTCCGAGCCGCGCCCCACGGCTGCGCAAGGTCCGAGACGTGATCCCGTTGAAACCAGATGGTCAGGAGACCGGCGAGCACGCCGATTGCGAGCGTGAACGCGATGCGCATAGCACGCCCCTTGGTCATCCCGGCAAGCGTCAGCCTGAGGACGATTCGGCGGGACGTGTGGAAAGTGCTCATGCCTGGAGGTATTAACGTTCACCCTACCGCACATCCAGCGGACCCGGGGGACTAAATCACATACATTGTGAAACGCAGAGAAACGGCGGCGAAGCCACGGCGTTTCGGAAGAAATTCGCGCACGCGGAGGTCGGCGGGCCACTCCGACGGGTGGCCGCGCTTTGCGGTCGACGAGACCCATCCGCCACGCCCAGACTTCACCATTCGGTCGCGCGATAGCGCCTCAGGGCTTCGACGGCTTTGCTCATCGTCTCGGCCGGTGCGAACCGACTCATCCCACATCACGTCACCAATCACGATGCCTGGCGGGTTTCTGCTCGCCCTGGCCGCGCTGCGATGGCGACGTCCCGAGGCGCGACTCCTGCTCGGACTCTCCATCGTTCCCCACTCGCACACACGCTACGAGCTGCTTCCTCTGTTCCTGATCGTGGCCTGTCTGGAGGAAGGCGTCATTCTCGCTGCTCTGACCATTCTGTTGTACGTCCTGGAAGTCCAGTTGCTGCCAGCAGGTGTCGACCCCGATCCGGTTCTGGTCGCGAAGCTGATGACATGGTGCATTTATTTGCCATGTCTGATCATGGTGCTCAAACGCCAGAACGTTGCTCCAGGCGGGATCGACAGACAAAACACCGGGGAGGGCGACCTGGCGAGGACGACGGGATAGGGCGGCGACCAGCGCGTCTGGTCGCATCGGGGATGCGATCTCAGCTTCCGTGAGGAAGGGGCACTGACTTTCTTGTCATCGCGAATTTTCCGCGACCCGGATGATACTTGCGTCGGATCCGTTGCAGTTCCACCAATGCCGTGAACAGATCGGCCGCCTTGACTTTCGAGCCACCGGCGTCGCGCCATGCCGTCAGCGGAAGCTCGTAAATGACCCGCGACGGACACCGCGTCGGGTCGTCGGCACTCTGCCACGAGAGTCGGGCGATCAGCTCGACGTCGAACGTCCAGCGACCGAGGAAGGGTTCGGCGAAGAGCGCTTGCACCCGTGGCGACGCCCGGAACAGCTTCGCGCCGCATTGCGTGTCGTACACCGGAAGGGCGAGCGAGAGCGAAGCCGCCGTCGCGAAGAGACGACCGATGTAGTGACGGTACGCGCGGCGCTGGATGTCGCGACCGAGCAGCTGCACTCGCGCCCCAAAGCAGATCTCGATGTGTGGCTGATCGTCGAGCAACGCGATGAACCGAGGGATCTCGGACAACGGCGTCGCGAGATCCGCGTCCCAATACCCGACGTACCGGCCGTGCCGCAACGCGCGCGCCATTCCTGTGCGAACCGCCTCAGCCTTTCCGCGATTGCGCTCCCCGTGGATGCATTCGAAGGAATGCGGGTCGGATGCGACCAATGCACTCAACACGGTTGCAGTGCCGTCGGTGCTTCCATCGTCGACGAAGAGGAAGCGCACGCCCGGCGTGGCGGCGGCGAACGAACGGAACGATGCGACGTCGAGACGCTCTGCCTCGTTATAGCAAGGGATGACGATGATCGTGGAGTCGCGACCGGCAGTGCTCATGACAACGGCGCGCCTCGTCGAGCCATGACTGACTCGAGCTAGGGCAGCGAACTGACGCCCTCTGACTCGTCGACGAAATACCCGGCGCACGCCGCTTCGAGCAGGTCGTTGGTCAGCACGGCAGGCGCGCCGATGTACGCTGCGTGGGCGAGCGCCTGCTCGATCAAATCGCGCGGATGACATCCGCGCATCTGAATCCCCCGAGGCTTGAAGTAGCCATCGACCAGATGCGCGACCAGCGCCGGATCGTACGTCAGCTCGTGATCGTGGCAGTAGTTCTCGAAGATCTTGGTGAAATCGTCGCGCGTCGGGCTCTCCGCGAGGACCTTGTAGTGAATGCGGCGAAGGAATGCTTCGTCGACCAGTTCAGCCGGCTTGATGTTGGTCGCGAACACGACGAGCGTCATGAACGGAAGATCGAACTTCTGCCCGGTCTGCAGCGTCAGGAAGTCGACGCGGCTCTCGAGTGGAACGATCCAACGGTTCAGCAGGTCGCGGGGCGAACAGCGCTGCCGTCCGAAGTCGTCGATGACGAGCACGCCGCCGGTCGCCATCATCTGCACCGGCGCAGTGTAGAAGCCCATGATCGGCGAGTACGCGAGGTCCAGCGCTTCCAGATTCAGCTCGCCACCGACCATGACCATAGGCCGCCGGCAGCGGACCCATCGCGCATCCCAGCGCGCGTCGAGCATCAGTCCGGTGCCTGCAACCTCGTCGATCTTCTCGTGATTCACGGGGTCGTAGACCTTGATAATCTGCCCCTCGACCTCGATCGCATACGGAATCGCAATCTCGCCTTCGAGCAGGTTGCGTATCGCCTGGGCGATGACCGTCTTGCCGTTTCCCGGCGGTCCGTAGACGAACATCGAGTGGCCGGCGGCAATCGCCGGACCCACCTGATCGAGAACCCTCTGGCTGATGACCAGGTGCGAAAATGCCTGACGGACCCGCGGACGGGAGATCGTCTTCGGAGCGGAATCCCGGTATGCCTCCAGATAGGCGCGATACTGCCGAAGGGGGACAGGCGCTATGCCCACATAGTGGTTCTGTTCGAGGAACAGGAGCGCCCGCCGGCGGCCCTCGTCCGTGATTCGGTACCTGTAGGACGGACCGCCGAGCATGGTCCCCCCGTACACCTCGCATTGATGCGACCGCTTGAGAAACTCCAGCACCGGCTCGATAGCCGAGAATTCGAGCCCGACGCGTCGAGCCAGCTCCAGGCCGGTGATGTCGGAACTGAAGTGCATCACCTTCAGCAACAACTGGGTCACGAAGTCATGGGACAGCCCGGCGTCTTCCAGCGTTCGTGGGGACGTTGGATGCAGATTGGCAACAGCGGTTGCCGAAGGCGCGTTCTCGGTTGCCGCTGTCGTGGTCATTCTTCCGCTCCTGCATTAGCCAGTTGTTGCGCCTGTTGTGCCCGTACGGCCGCCATTCGCCAGTTCGGCCGAATCTGCTGTGCCGCGGCGAATGCCGAAACTGCCTCCGAGTACCGTCGCCGCGCGAGCTGCACGATCCCGAAGTTGTAACGGGCAGCTGCCGGATCGCCCGCGGCATCGAAGGCCGCTTGCGCCGCGTCGATGTCCCCGCTTGCCGCATAGGCCAATCCGAGATTGTTTCGTGCGGCACGAAGTCTCGGCTCACTCGCCAGCGCCGCGCGACAGGCTTTGACCGCGCGCTTGGGCTGACGTTCGAGGAGCCACGCGTAACACAGGTTGTTCAACGCGTACGCGGCGGCGGGATCCAGCGCGACGGCACGCTCGTACTCCTGACGCGCCTCACGATGCTGGCCGAGCGCCTGAAACACGGTGCCCAACGTGTTGTGCGCCGACGGCGATGCCGGCGCGTAATACACGGCCCGATGCGCATCGGTGAGCGCGCGTGCCGTAAAACCACCGTCGCGCCAGATGCGCGCGCGCGCTTCATGCGTGGCGCCATCCCGCGGCGCCAGGGCCGCGGCTTTGTCCAGATATTCGTACGCCTTGTCCGTCACGCGTAGCCGCCGATACTCGTAGGCGACCGCGCGATACGCTTCGGGCGACGGACGTGCGGCCGCAGCGCCGAGCGCGGCCATGAGCTGCGGATCCGATCGCTCCGGCTCGACGATCGGTGCGTGCTCCGGCGGCTTCGTCTCCGCGGAGGCTTTCCGCACTTTCTGGATGAACTCCTGAAGCGATTGGGCTGACGTTTGCGTCTGTGGCCCGCCAACCAACGTTGGCTTCACGCCGTCAGCGGGATCCGGCGTCACCTTAAAAGGCTGGCGAGCGCTGCAACCAATCAACAGAAATGAAAGACTCAGGTAAACGCCGAAACGCACGCAGGATTCTCCAGGGGCCCGACGCGTCTAGTCTTCGTCTCGGCTGAGGCGCGCGCGCCGCCGCATCAGATACAGGACGAGACAGGCCACTGCCAACACCGCGAGAATCGTTGTTGTCATAGGAAACCTCCCAGCGAACCGCCGCTGCTGAAGGCGTGCACGAACTTGATGACGGCCGGTCCGAGCGCCACGACGTAGAACGCAGGAAACAGGCAAAACACCAGTGGAAATACGAGCTTCACCGCGATTTTCGCGGCCCGTTCCTCCGCGCGCTGCCGCCGCTTGGTACGTGACACCTCGGCGTAGGTGCGAAGCGCATCGGCGATGCTCGTTCCGAAGCGGTCGGTCTGCACGAGCATCGCGACCAGCCCCTTCACGTCCTCGACTTTCGTTCGGCTCGCGAAATTCTTGAATGCTTCGATACGAGGCTTGCCGGCCCGGCATTCGACGTTGATCAGGTGGAGCTCTTCCGCCAACGCCGGGTGTGCCACGCCGAGTTCCTCGGCGCTCTTCAGGATCGCCTGATCAATGGCGAGGCCCGCTTCGAGACACACAATCAGCAGATCGAGCGCATCGGGCAACCCGTTCTGAATCAACAACTGGCGCTTCTTGGCGAGCCGGTCGACGATGAGACCGGGCAGCACGTAGCCGACGATCGCCGCAAGGATCCCCCACACCAGCCGCGCCGACCCGCCGAAGGTAAACAAGAGCGCGAACAGTGCGATCGGCAGCACCACCTCGCCGGTCACATACAGCGCGAGATGTTTGGGGTCGTGCAGTCCGGCCACCGCGAGCCGACGCTGCAGGCGTTTCATTTCCTTCGGCGATTTGGGGATGAAGGTCGTGACCTTCTTGACGATGGGGTCGCCGCTTGGTGAGTAATCGAGCGCCGTCGGCGCTCCCGTCTGGTCGCGCCTGCGGGGCGGCTCGGTCAGGTCCTTCAGGCGGCGGCGGACGACCGACGACCGTTCGAGACCAACATAGGTCAGCGAACCGGCGACCAGAGCAACCGAGAGAAAGACAGCGGCGATCGTGATTCCGAGATTGACTTCCATGGCCGGTGCTCAATAAGGAACGTTGATGATCTTCCGCATGATCAGCGTGCCGATGACCTGCAACGCCACACCGCCGATCATCAACTGCTGGCCGAGCGGATCGTTGAACATCAGGCGGCGGGTCTCTTCATTGATGGCGAAGATCACCATCGCCAGCACCGGCGGGGTGCAGACGAGCACCCATCCGGAAATACGACCGTGGGCGGAGATGACCCTCATCTGCCGCTTGACTCGGAAGCGCTCGCGCATCACGTGGGCCAGGTTGTCCAGCACCTCCGAGAGGTTACCCCCGGATTCTCGCTGAATGAGCACGGCGGTCACGAAGAACCGGGCGTCCAGCACGGGGATCCTCTGCGCAAACAGGCGGAGGGCATCGGGCAACGGCATCCCGAAGTTCTGCTGGTCGTACAGGACGCGAAATTCGGGGCCGATCGGATCGCTCATCTCGTTGGCGATCATCTCGAGCCCCGTTGTGAAGGCATGTCCGGCGCGCAGCGCTCGCGACAGCAGGTCGAGCGCTTCGGGGAACTGCTCTTCGAACTTTCGCATGCGACGCGTTCGCATGTACTTGACGACGTTGTACGGCACGAGTGCGGCGAGCGCCGCTGCCGGCAGCGACAGCCAGATCGGTCCGCCCAGTTGCAGGATGATGAGGAAGACGGCTGCGGCCAGCAGCAACGAACCAAAGAGGAGCGTCGCGACGGTAATGTTCAAGCCCGCCTGGTCGATGAGGGTGTGCAGCGACGCCGTCCGTGATTGACTGCGCTGAAGAAGCGCGTCGATGGCGCCAATCGAGCTCAACGCCTGAACCTGTTTCCGCAGGTCGGCCTGTTTCGTGACCTTTTGCCGCGTCGGCCGCAGGCGACGTTTGATCACCCCGAGCGCCTGCTGCTCAGGACGCACGATCGCCACCCAGTACACGCCGTAGATGGCGAGGAAGAAGATGGCGAACGTGACGAGGGGTGCGATCATCTGCTGCTCCACCCCGACGCGGTCGCCGCCGGTCTACCCACCTGATAGGAGTGCTCGAACATGTCCATCGGCAGCGCGTGTCCGATGGTCTTCAACTGCTCAGAGCATTTCGGTCTGACGCCCGTCGCCCGGAAGACGCCCGTCGTCTTGCCGCTGTCGTCGATGCCGGTCTTCGTGAAGGTGAAGATGTCCTGCATCGTGATCACGTCCTGCTCCATGCCCGTCAGCTCGGAGATCGCCGTGATCTTACGGGTACCGTCGGACATGCGGCTGATCTGAACCACGACATTGACGGCCGACGCCACCTGCTGGCGAATGGCCTTATCGGGCAGGTTCAGGTTCGCCATCGCCACCATCGTGTCGAGTCGATACAGTGCGTCGCGTGGACTGTTGGCGTGAATCGTCGTCAAGCTGCCGTCGTGGCCGGTGTTCATGGCCTGCAGCATGTCCAGTGCTTCTTCGCCGCGGACCTCGCCGACCACGATGCGATCGGGTCGCATACGAAGGGCGTTGATCACCAGCTGCCGCTGCCGCACCGCGCCCTTGCCTTCGATGTTGGGTGGACGCGTTTCCAGGCGGACCACGTGGCGCTGCCGCAGCGTCAGTTCCGCCGCGTCTTCGATCGTCACCACGCGTTCGTTGCCCGAAATGAAACTCGACAGAATGTTGAGCAGCGTCGTTTTGCCCGCGCCGGTGCCGCCGGACACGATGATGTTCAGCCGCGCCGCCACCGCTCCGCGCAGGAAGTCGAGCATGGGGCGGGTCATCGATTCGCGATCCACGAGGTCGTCGGCACCGAGGCGATCGGTGCGGAAGCGCCGGATCGACATGCAGGGACCGTCGAGCGCCAACGGCGGAATGATGACGTTGACGCGCGAACCATCCTGCAGACGCGCGTCCACCATCGGTGTCGACTCGTCGATGCGACGACCGACGGCGCTGACGATCCGCTCGATGATCTGCATCAAGTGCTTGTCGTCGCGGAACACGACGTCGGTTTCCTCGATGCGACCTTCACGCTCGATGTACACCTGCGAATGCCGGTTCACCAGGATGTCCGAGATGCTCGGATCCTGCAGCAGCATCTCGAGCGGACCGAGTCCGAACAGCTCGTGCAGGACGTCCTGGACGACATTCTCGCGATCGAATAGGCTGAGCGGAACGCGCTGATTCTCGCGATCCAGCAGCTCCTGAATGACCGCACGAATCTCCGGCTCAGCATCGGACCTCGACATCGAGGTGAGCCGCTCGAGATTCAGGCGATTCAGCAGATCCTGATGAATCCGTCCCTTGAGCGCCTGGTATTGCGGATTTCGAATTTCAGAGGCGAAGCCGGTTGGTCCCATCGTGCTGTCCGTTCCTTCGAATCTCTACGCGCGTCGCCACGCAAGGCGTCCAAGCATACCCGTCGACCGTTCAGGCCGTTCTTTCGCGATGCCGGCGAGCTCCCGCGCAAAGCCGAGGAACGAAATCCCCAGACGGGAGTCTTTCTCGAGTACGATCGGCCGCCCGTTGTTGAGCGCTTCGAGCGCCGCCTTGTAATCGCTCGGAAGCGTGTGCTTCACCTCGCCGCCGATGACGCGCTCCACGTCGTCCTGATCGATCGCCGCTTCTTTGTGAAAACGATTGATGACCACCTTGACGCGGCTCGCGCCGTAGCGCTGGCGCAGCAATTCCGCCATTCGAGCGGCATTGCGCAAAGAGGCGATTTCCTGCGTGGTTACGACGACGATCGTCGTGGTCGCGTCCAGCGAGTCGAGCATCGTCATGTCGGCGCGCGGAACGTCGAGCACGCCCAACCGATAGTGCTGGGCCGCGGCTTCGAGCAGCGCACGCGCGCGGCGCCCTTCGACACCGCCGGGACGCGGCCGCGTTGGCGCGGCCAGCAGGTGCACTCCCGCGTCGGTCTTCTCGACCAGCCCCGCAAAGAACGATTCGTCGATGCGCTGAATGTTCTCCAACGCATCGAGCACCGAGAACCGCGGCTCGACGCCCAGAAATACGGCGGCGTCTCCGTGTCCGATGTGCAGATCGACCAGGAGGACAGGATTTCGCGAAAGGCGGCCAAGCGCGGCTGCCGTATTCACCGCCAGCGTCGACGTTCCAACACCGCCCTTGGCGCCGACGAACGCGAACACCTGGCCGGCCGGTTCTGGCGCGGCGTTGGTCAGGACACGGCGCACGGCCTCGTCGAGCGCCTTCGGCGTCACTGGTTCGGCCACGCACTCGGTGACGCCGGCGCGCATGCCTTCCAGCATGATTTTCGGGTCGAGCGACGACAGCACCAGGACGGCGCCCGCTTCCGGATGTTCGCGGCGGAATGCGGACAACGCCGGAGGCAGATGATCGCGACCACGTACGTCGAGGACGACGACCTGCGGCGCGTCTGTCGCGCGCGTGTACGCGGCGAGTTCGTCCGGGCCGACGCGGCTCGCCTTGAGCCCGGAGCTGCGAAGCGCCTCGACCAGTCGGTCGTCGCTGCTGAGAACGGCAACTTGAATCACGTGGTCACCTTATCAACTGAATCACTTTGAGCCAGGCGGCCTGGGCGCTGATCGCGGGCGTACCGGATGCCTTCAACCCGGGTATCGCGCACAACCGTCCCCTGACGCTCTTGTTGTCGGGCATGTCCTCGATGAAGAAGCCCACGATGTTCGCAATCGGCACCGAGGTGCGCCCGTTCTTCGTCGCATCGGCGAGGGCGTCAGGGTTGAGCAAGGGAATCGGCACGATTCGAGGACTGACGGCAAACGCACTGTTGGCCACTCCGCCCTTGCCGGGTCCACCAAGATCCGGATCCCAGTAGGCGCCCGGGTCTTGGTTGATCAGCGAGTCGTCGTCGGTCTCCACAGCCTGCTTCGTCGGACCGACTTTGTCTCCGGGCTCGGTCGAAAGCGGAAGGCTTCCGCCGATGGTGTAATCCACACCGATGCAGTTCTTGATGTTGTCTTTGTAATCGCTGCCGCCGGTGGAATCGGCGATCGCCAGGGCTAGGAACCAGCCGCTGCCATAGTCGTAGCCGCCATCGTTTCCGTTCTGATTTCCGAGCTTCAAGGTCAGTTCGAGACCATACCAGGGAGAGAAGCTCCCGTCCGCCTCGTACGGATAGAATCCGGTGCCGACAGACGACGTCGACGGCGGGACGTAGACGTCCGGAGTCGTGATCGACGGGTCGATCTCTCCCTTGTCTCGGCCACTTGTTTGGTACTTGTCGAAGTGCGAGGACGTCGTCCATGGTCCCGGTGCAGGACTGACGGCGCGGTTGCCCTCCCAGTATTCGTCCCACTTGTCGATGACCGCCCACGGTTTCAAGCAATCGGTCGTGTCGCCAACTCCCGCCTGTGCGGTTGCCGTGGCGCGCACCCCGGAGTTGGAGACGCCCACCAGCGCGCCGAAGAACGCCGGAAGCGAGTTTCCTCGCGCCTGGTTGCGATACACGTCAACACGGATGCATCCGCCACTGGCGCAGTCCGCCGGAAACTTCGACGGATTGTCGGCGTAGAACATCACATCCGTCGCATCCCCACCGGTGGGATCGGTGACGCTTGGTGACTCTCCGAGGACCATGTTTGCGATCGCGTACCGGTACGCCGATGTCTTCGCTGGACCGTCATCCAGCGATTCATCATCAGCGTCCAATGCCAGGGCCACGGCGCCAGCCAGCGCGCCCGCGTCAGCCGCGTTCTGCGCCTGACGCCGCGCGACCCACATCAACCCCCAGTCGACGACGAACATCGTGAACGCCAGCAGGACCACGCTGCCGATCGCGACTTGAATAAGGATCGCTCCACGTTCTGAATTCCGCCGCCAAGACGTGTTGGCTGTTCTCGTGATCATGGTCGATGCTCGCGTTGCACTTCGTTACCGCTGAGGGGCGTCCACGGCGCCACCACCACCCTGCAGCTGCTCACCGATGTCGTCACCTGGTTGCAGGAAGCGCCCCGGCAATGTCGGCAGCGGCGGCACTTCATCCGGATCGAGCGGGCGCACGAGTCGCGGCGTGATCAGCACGAGCAGCTCGGTCTGTTCTTTTCGATCCGCCCTGCTCTTGAAGAAGTTCCCGATGATCGGCAGCTGCGACAGAATCGGAACCGCGGCGCGATCCAGCTGCGATTCGTTATTGAGCAAACCTGCAACGGCAAACGACTGTCCGTCGCGCAGCTCGACCTCCGTTTCCGCACGTCTGACCGTCAGCGCCGGAATACGGAATCCCTCGAGCAGGATGCCGTTGTTGAAATCGAGCGAGCTGACCTCCGGCCGAACGTGGAGCTTGATTAGGTCGCCGGCGATCGTGGGCGTAAAATTCAAACGGACACCGAACTCACGAAAGATCACCGAAATTGCGCCCACGCCGGTGGCAAACGGAATCGGGAACTCGCCGCCGGCGAGAAAGCTCGCTTCCTGGCCGTTGTACGCAATCAGATTCGGCTCCGCGAGACTCTGGAAATACCCGGTCTGCTTCAACGCCCGGATCACGGCGCCGACGTCGAATCGCGTGTTGAACAAGAACAGGTTCAGAAAGTCGCTGAAGGTGAGCTGCGCACTACTCTGCGAGTTGACCTCGAAATCCGGCGCCGGAAACTGCTGTGTGGTTCCTCGGGCTATCCAATTCCGCACGCCGCCGGCACCCGTGAAAATCGATGCGCCAAGCTCGGTAATCGCCCGCCGATTCACCTCTGCGAACCGCACCTGCAGCATCACCTGACGCGCATCCGACGCCCCGGGCACCTGCAGCATGTTGATGATGTTCGCCTTGGCCGACGTGGCGCGGGCCACTTCGGCGACACGCAACATCATCTGCGTGCTCGACACGCGACCTGACAGGACGATTCCGTCGGCGTTGGTCACGACCGAGATGTCTTCACCGGGGAACAGGAGGTGGAGCTGCTGCTCCAGCGGGTTGACCGGCTGCTCGACGATGACGTCGTACTGCATCCGGCGTTCGCCACCCCAGATGATCAGACTGATCGTGCCAGGCGCCTTGCCGTCGATCAGTACTTCCCGTGGCTGAACGACAGTCGCATCGGCAATCGCGGGGTTGGTGATCGCGATACGCGTGATGTCGAAATCGGTGGTCAGGACCATCGATTTGCCGGTCGTGACCTGCAGCCGAGGAAACTGCGGCAGCTGCGCATCTTGCGCGGGCGCCGCCGGCGCCTGCGCCGCGACAGAGGAACCCAATGCGACGGCGGACGCCACCAACGCGAGGGCGAGGAGTAATCGGAGGCGGACGGAGGACGTCATGTTCAGTGAACGATCTCTTCTGCGCGCTTCGCCGCTCGAATGGTTTCGACCCGGTAGACGGCAGGCACCACCGGCGGCGGCGGGGCGGCCACGACCTGCTGGATGACGCGACGGACCGCAACCGGGCGGTTCTCACGCGTTTCGATCTCCGCCTGGGCGCCCGGTCCCCGCATCAACGTGGTCAGCTTGATTCCGGGAGTCTTCGCCGGATCCACATCCGTGGGATTGCGGAGCGCAAGCGAGAGCTGGCCCTGCGTGGAGGCAAGAGCGATGCGCTCGCCGTCCTCCGGAAACACCGCCAAGGTCACGACCGACGTGGCCTGAGGCTGGGAGTTGTTCGGATCCTGGCGGTCGTAGCGAGTCCCCGCGGTCAACACCAACACGTTGCTCACCACGATTCGCGCCATCGGCTCTTTCTGCGACCCTTCTCCCGCGTTGGACACCGACACGATCACATCGACGTGCGTGCCCGGCATGACGAACCCGGCAACGGCGACGACATCGTTGACACGCATCGACACCGCGCGCATTCCAGCGGGAATCACGGGCGGCAACCCGGAGCCGGCCTCCGGCCCCGCGACCTTGTACGACGTCACCGGCTCGTTCGCCGCCATCGTCGCCAGCGCGCCGCGATTGACGACCGACCTCACGTCCGAGAATGCACCGGGCACCGGGTTTCGCGCGGGCCAGGCGATCACCCGCAGTTGTTTTTCGGTCAGGCGAGTGCCGACGACAACAGGTTCAGCCGTCACGACGACCGGGATCGTACCGATTTCGACTTCGCGCACGGGCATCCGCTGAATCGCGTTGCTCACGCCGTACGCGGCGATACCGGCAGTGATCACCGCGACTGCCAAAACAATCAGAGTACGCTGCTTCATCTATCCTCTCTCCTTGCCCTATGGACCCGACACTGCCGCTTCCGACCGCATGGTTGAAATCGACCCCACCGGGAACGTTCCAAAGCTCCCGCCGAAAAATGGCGCAAAGCCGCTCAACGACGGCAACGTCTGATTGGCAACCACGGCCACGGAGCGGCCGCTAAACGTACCAGCCGGTGTCGCAATCGACGTGGTCTTGACGCACACCGAGCACGCCGTCGCGGGACACTTGCCGGCACCGTTGATCGTCTGCTCCGTGCACGTGACGCCGGCGTCGAGAACGCCACCAGACGCCATGTATTGCTGCACGCGGGCGACCACGTTTTCGTTCCCCGAGTACCCGGGCAGGATGGCGATACGAGCGCCTTCGCGCGCCGCATTCGTCACGACTTCCCAGCTGCGAAACATCATGGCGAAGTCGAAAATGCCGGCGAACATCAGGAGTAACAAGGGCGTGACGAGCATCAGCTCGATCAGCTCGGCACCGCGTTCGGATCGAACCGGCCGCCCACGTCGTGATCGAATCATCGGAACCATAGGGTTACCATCGCTCCAATCAGCATCGGCACCGCATACGCGAGGCGTGGCGCCTTGCTGTCCTCGAGTGTCATCGCTGGCAGCGGACGCGGCCCCGTGAGCCACCAGGACACGATCATGCTCTTCAGGTTGCGCACGGCCGTTCCCAGGTAGTTGCGGGACATCGCGACGAAGAGACCGAGCACTCCACCCGCCAACGACGCATAAATGGCCAGCCACACGGCGTCACCCGGACCGACCCACGCGCCGAGCGCGGCGAGCAGCTTCACATCGCCACCGCCCATCCCGCCAAGAGCGAAGAACGGAAGGAACAGAAGCAGACCAACGCCGCATCCACTCAGGGCGAGCAACAGGCCGTGCCCTCCTCCTACCGCTCCGTGAAAGACAACGGCCGCGGCGGCGGCTCCGAACGTGAGCACGTTGGGAATGCGGCGCCGACCGATATCGGTGACACACGCCATCGACGCAACGCACACAACGACGTAAGGAACGAGCCCGTCTGACATTCAGGTGCCCTACTCCGACGACGATATGGGATCCGGCATTTCCCACTGATTCTGCACGCTGGAATCCCACGCTCTGAACGCCGTGTTCATGTTGGTTCCAATCAGCCGGAATCCCAGGATTCCGACCAGCGCCACGAACCCCCCGAGCAAGGCGTACTCGATCAGATCGTCGCCCCTGTCGTCCGCCCGAAGTCGTCGGAGCGTCCATGTCAGCATCCGCCAACTCCATCCTGCAGAGAGGTTGCGCTCAAGGTCTCGACGGTGCCGCCTGGCCGGAGTCGGTCCCCAACGCCGGACACGACTGCGAAAAGCCTCTGACTTTGCGCCACGCAACCGGTCTGCCACTCGTCCATATCTGCGAAAACCGTCCTTGGAGATTCTTGTCGGGCAAGGACTTACCAAGCACCGATCACTGTTTTCGGATCGGCGGGACACAGCATTAGTCCGACCCGCGCAGCACTTTTCAAACCTGTGTCTGGAAACCCGGCCCACCCTGGTGGCGTCTTGCACCGGTCTGCCACATCGAAAACAGGCCAAGTGGTGAAACAGGAGCAAACCACAGTCCATGTGCACGTCTCCCCGAACCCGCGAAAATACGTACACCGCGGGTGCGACAATGCGCACATTCCGCGAAAAACGAGACTAAAGGTCGCGCGATGAGCCGCTCATATCGCACCCGTCGCAGCCACAGCGTGGAGCGCCATACGTTCCGGCGGCCTCCCCAAGGCGCCGCGAAGGGTGTGCCGCGTCAGCGACCCGAGCCAAAGAAACTGGGCGCCGACATGATAAACCGAGCCGGCGCCTTGTTTGGGGTGACATCTCACGACCACGAGGTGATCGAGCAGATCGTGGCCATCCACCGTCAGGGTCAGCGAACCGACGGTGCCAACGTCGATTGGTGCATTGGTCTCGAGCAGACAGCCAGAGGGGCTGCAGTTCAGGACGCGAACCTCGATCTCGCGCCCGAGCACGCCCATGACCTCACCGGTCGTGTGTTGCTTCATCAACGGCCGCCTTCCTGGAAGGAGCGACATCATCCGGCACGGGGTCAGTGCCGGCACCAATCACGTGCAAGCGAAGGAGGTGGCGCACGGCGCCGTGCACGACGACCGGCCTGCTGTCGATCACGCGCACGCGCACCGCAGCGCCGGAATCATCGTCCGGGAACTGCACGAACATGCTCTCGTCACGGACGCCAGGCTCACGACTGAGCACCTGCAATTCATCGCTGGCGGCCCGCTGAACCACGATGTCGCGATTGACGCGCAACGTACCGGTCGACGAGGGACTGACTTCAAACCGTTGATGGCTTCGACGACCTGACATTCCCCTCCTCGCGGCACATCACGCGTCGCGGCGTGTGTGTTTGAAGGACTGCGGCGATCCGTTGAGCGTAGACAGGCGAGGCAAGGAGGATGCCGTGTGCACGCATCACGAATGCAGACGTGAAATGCAGCGGTTTCCGCGGCATTCACACGTTGGCGCATTCATGTTCTTTTCTCCTACGCGGAGCTTTAGTCTGACCCGAGACGGAGATTGCTCGGCCGTACACGGTCACGTTTTCGTGCCGTCAGCGGCGCGCCCAGTTCTCTGCCTCGAATCAGAAAAACAGGCCCTGATGCGGAAGGTTATCCGGTGAAACCGCGATACGGGAGGCGCTGAGTCGGGCATCCAGCGCGGTCCGGAAATTGCTCAGACAACAGCACCTTCAGGCGGCGCGCGTGAGGGCTCCCCTTAGGAAGACGAGTTCAGTGTCGATGCGAATCCCCTTCGTCCGTACGCCGAAGAACCCGGTCCCGGCCTCGATCGCACACGCCGCCGCTCCCACAGCGTTGGGGACGCCGGCGGCGGTCATCGATACCAAAGCGGCGGGCGCGCCGCGCGCCTCGCTCGCCGACATCATCAGCCGGCGGACTCCGATCCGTTGGTACGAGGGCGTCGCCATCGTCTATGCACTGAGCGACAAAATCCTCGCTGACGGACGCGCGGAGTCACAGATCCCGGACCTGGCCGACGCGATCATCACGCCCGACGGTCACGTCGAGATCGCGGCCCGACATCGCGTACATGAAGGGGTTCAGGCGTTGGCCAGGACTCTTCACGTCCTGCTGACCGGCGAGCAGATTCCACCACCGCTGCGCCTGCTGATTTCCAAATGGATCGAGTCGGAAGAACCGCATTCGATAAAAGACTTCGCGCAGGACCTCAGTTACTTTGCGCGGCCCGACGGCGCGTCCCTGATCCGCACGATCTACGACCGATATCTGGCGATGCCGGAGCTTCCGGCCAACGCGTTGATTCCGACGCCCATAATTGACCCACCGAAGGCGGCGGCACCCCCGCCGCGCCGCCTTCCGCGCTGGGTCCCGGTAACGGCGGCGGTGCTGTGTGTCGGCGGCCTGCTTCTCGCGTGGACACTCTCCGCAGACTCGAGCGAAGCGTCGGGGAGCGGGTTGTCGCAGCTGGTCGCCGATGGCCGTCGCGTGCTCGATGCCGCACGGGAGGGACTGGAGCAGCGATTCGGGCTCGGTGCCGGTTCATCGCCTGAAACACCGAAAGTCGTCGCGACAACGGACACCGTCCTTGTGCCGCGCCCACGGCTGCGCGCGGGCGCGCCTGCGCCCGAAATTCCGGCTATCGCGATTCCACTGGCACGGCGAAGCTTCGACGCGACCAGTGCGCCGGTTCTCCAGACACCGGCCGAGCCAATCGCTTCGAATGCGGTCCCGCCCGTCGAGATCGATATCGCGGAACGGCAACCGGTCGACGATTCGGTTCCCAGCGTGGTTTACACCCTGGCGGACCTCGATGTCGAGCCGCCACAAATGGTGTATCCACATCTGCCACGCGTGGCCCCTTCCGTGACCGGACCGGATATCAACTCTATGGAGGTCGTCGTGGCCGAGGACGGCACCGTCGCGCGCGTACGGCTGCTTTCTGTCGCGCGCCGCATGACCGACATGATGCTCCTGAGCGGCGCCAAGTCGTGGGTGTTCGCGCCTGCCGTGCGCGATGGCCTACCGGTTCGCTACCGGATCACGATCAACTGGTCGGCCGGGCAGTAATCCATTCGCCGACCGGCCAATCCGCCGCCTGACCAGGCGAACGGACAGCTGCCAGGCGCCCGCGCGATCCTCACTGCCCGCCCGTATGGACGACCAGCATGTGTCCGGGCAGCGTCCCCGTGCGTTCGACGGTCCCCGCAGGCAGTTCGATCACTGCGTAGGCGCGCAGAGAGGCGGAGATACGCCAGGGCGCAACATCGGGCCGCACCTTCACGACCTGCCCATCGCGCCTCACGAAGACGACGTCAATCGAGAACTTCATGAACCAGGTGTGAATGGCGCTGCAGGGCGCGATGACGAGCGCGCTCCCTTCGGGCAGTTCACCGCGGTCGAGCAGCCCCGTGCGACGCGCCCTCGAATCGAAGGCGGTCATCACGCGGCCGGCTACCATGCGACCAGTGGCCCGGTTGTGAATGGCGTAGGGGCCGCGTCCCTTCAGCAGCGGCGCCAGGAACGGGTGGCGATGTGCGCGCCTATCGGAAGAGGAACTCAGAACTTGTAACCGACGCCGGCACTGAACTGCGAGAAATCCAGATCGGTGAGGCCGAACACTTTCCGGTAGCGGTACGCTGCATCGACGTAGGTGTGCCCCAGGATCAGGCCCACGCCCGCAACGAACTCCCCAACCGGCTTCGTCGCTGAATCGAGGCCGACCAGCGCAGCGTCGCCAACCAGAAAATCATTGAAGACCGCCAGTTTGACATCACCAGCGCGCAGGTCGGTAATCGTACGCTTGACGTTGATCACGCCGCCGCCGCCGCCAGCGTATGGTCGGAAGATCCCAAGCGGCGCGACATACTTTGCGCCCCCGGTTGCCGCGACGCCCCGATCGCGTCCGGACAGCTGCCACGTGGTGCCGGTGATCGAGGTCAGCGTCGCACCGACGCCGGCCAACCCGTTTCGCGTCTCCTGCCGCATCAGATTGTCGAAGTACGAAACGGCGACGTACGCTTGCGCGTCCCGACGCATGTTTTCCGCATATTCGACCGTAAACGCGGCCTCGGACGGGGGACCGGACACGGCGCCGACAAGCGCGGCGATGTAGCCACGCCACTCAGGAGTGCTCACGACAGGCGCCGACGTCTGCTGACAAAATGCTGGAGCGGCAAGGGTCGCGACGGCGAGTAGTGCCAGGAAGACGGACTTGACCAGGTTCTTCACACGTGCGCTCCAGTTACTGCCGGAACATCAAAAAGTTGAAATTGAACACGAGTCCGCCCACTGGCTGGCCCGACACCGCATCGTAGACGTTGAACGTTTGTGCCGTACGGCCGGTGGCGCCGCTCACGGTATTCGGCCATCCGTCGAACGTCGCGCTCAAGCTCGAACCGACAAGCCGCAGTTCGCGGATGAAGACGACCCCGGTGACCGGATCAGGAAGGCACCGAAGCAGCAACGTCGTCCCGGTGCACGCGTTCGGACCCGCATCCGAGATGAGTCCATTGCTCGACCCGATCGAGCCGTTATACGTGCAGCCCAGCCCGGTCTCCTCGGAGGCGACTCGAAGCGTGACTTTCGAGATGTCCGTTGTGTCCTGAGTGATGACCATCCTCGCGTCGTTCGACTGGTTCCCGTTCAAGAATGCGCTTTCGTACGCCTGCGCAGTGCATTCTTTGCCGCCGGCACTCTGCAGAGGCCCCGTACCGCCGGTCACACCCACGTACAACATGGTCCCTTGATACAAGCCACCCACACTCGGCTTGGGATTCAAAATCGGTTGGACAATCGGCTGGAACGTCGTCAAGGTGGGAGCCGTGGGCGCCACCGGATCGGTGCAAGCCGCCACGCCAAGGGCAACCAGGACGAATGCGCTGCGTCGCGCAAACGACAACATCATGAATAGAGTCTCCTGCAACCCGCCGCGTCGATAGCCTGCGGAGCGTCTGGTGCTGAGGTGCAAGACGCATGCGCGTCCAAATCGGGGTGATTGGCTCGTACAACTCCCAAAGTCTGCCTTCTGCACGATTTGAGTCCCGGCGACATGAGACATACCCCCGGCGCAGGCCGCCCTGCAGATCATCCTCTCACCGGTCTGCATTGACCGGACTCGGCGAGTCCCCGCCGGAGTGTCTCCCACCCGTCGCTCCACTTTCTGCGTGAACTCCGGAATGTCTTCCCTCACCTGGAAGGAATCGCGCGCAGGTCTCGGCCATACACAGCCGAGCTCGTAGTACGACCGTTGATCTGCTGTGCGTGCCGACGTTTCTCGGTCTGATGTTCTACCTGTTCGCAACAGGGTCGGGCCTCGAATCCGGCGCACGCAGAACCGGGCAACTCACCCTGCCCGGGACATTATCCACCCGTCGTATCGGCTGAACGATCGGATTTCCTGCAGAAGGGCGAGTGGGCGGGCCTCGCCAGCGCAAGGCCCACCGCGGAAGATTCGCTAGACGACTGCGGCGCGGTCGGGGCTGCCAGCGCTCGACGCGACGGGCAGCTTTCCGGCAAGCGGCGGCAGCAGGATGTGCGGACGCCGCGGAACATCGGGCACCCCGTTCCGGAACTCGCGGAAGTCGGCACGGCAGTCGTGGGCCGCGAGGAAATTCAGGAACCGCTTGTAGTCCTGCGGCGCCATTCCGAACAGCTTCAACAGCGCGCGATAGTTTCCGCGCGTCGTCGCCAGGCCGCGGCGTACGAGCTCGCGCATGTCGTGCCGCGTGATGTCGCGCGACAGGAACAACGGGTAAATGTGGTCCCAGAACGAATATCCGGCAGTGACGAGTGCCGAATACAGTTGATCCGAAACCTGCGTCCGTCGCTCGCGCATCGGCAGCACCGTTTCTGCTGAACGGCGCACAGTCTCGGGGAGATGCTCGACATCAATCAAATCGGTCGGCGCCAGCCAGACCGCCTGCTCGACGACATTGTGAAGCTCACGCACGTTGCCGGGCCATCGATACCGGACCAGCACTTCCATCGCCGCCGGCGTGAATCGACAGGGACGGCCGGTGCGCTCGGCGAAGTGCGTCGCCAGCGGCCGGATGTCGTCGCGCCGCTCGCGCAACGGTGGGACCTCGATGTGAATCACCCGTAACCGATAGAGCAGATCTTCGCGAAACTGGCCGGCCGAAATCAGCTCGGGAAGGTTGCGATTGGTCGCCGCCACGACGCGAACGTCGACGATGGACGGCCGCGCGTCGCTGCCGACGGCTTGAATCTCGCCATTTTCGAGAAATCGCAGCAGCATCGCCTGCATCCGCAGGCTCATCTCACCCACTTCGTCGAGAAAGATTGTGCCGCGATGCGCCGCCTGGAGCTTTCCCGGCTTGTCGCGGTACGCACCCGTGAAGCTGCCTTTCACGTGGCCGAACAACTCGGATTCGAGCAGCGACTCCGTGAGGCCGGCGCAGTTGACGGCGATGAGCGCCTGTCGATTGCGCGCCGACCGCGCGTGGATTCGCCGTGCAATCAGGTCCTTGCCCACGCCGCTTTCGCCCGTAATCAGGACCTTGCCCTCACAGGCGGCGGCTCGGTCCACGATCGCGAGCAGCGTCGCCAACTGTGAATTTGCACCAATAAAGACAGGATCTGGACTGTTCGCGGCGCCCGCCGCGCGCTTGAGGTCGCGCTCAATCAGCATTCGTGGCTCTCGAATTCAAGGACAGACAAGCCCAGGCGGCCGAAGGGTCGTTGCCTGAGCAATCCAAGCGAACCAGACTTTTTGGAACTTGTTAGAACAGACTAGGTGCCTCGCCAGTCTTCAGCGGAAAAGCCATTTCTCTGAAAGACTTTTGTCGGCCAGAATGTTCTACCACGTTTTCAGCAGGCCCGTCGAGCTAAATCTATATCTCAGCCGGAATATCCCGTTTCGGCCATACTGCACGCTTGGCTCCCCTCCTGCAACGCGCGACTCAACGCTCTCAACAACGTCGAACACAAAGAGTTCTATCAACCGAATGCAACGCGCCGAAGCGGTCGAGCCGATCGCATGCGTATCGACGCGACGCGAAGACGAGGTCATCGCGTCAACGTCACGCGCTTTTCATTCGTCACCAACCGGCATCGACTTTGACGTCGCTGACAAACATCCGACCCTCAACGCAGCGCGCGACATGTTCTCTCGACAGGATTCTCTGGACAGGAACCAACGCGCCGAGCCGCGAACAACCATTCGCTGTCGCAAATCACAGCGCGCCCCGGTACCGCTTTCGCCTGTCGCGTCGACTGAGTAAGATGTGGCAGCGTCGACGATGGCGTTGCGCGAATCGCACGTCAGTCGTTGTCCTACAGCGATGCTGTGGACTCACGATCCGTGGGCGGATCGCGAGGCGCGGTCGACACGTCGCTGTCGTCTCGAATGCCTAGGTACCCCGCTCACGTGGAAAGGACATCCCGCTAGTGGTGGCGTCCGGACCTATCCTCTTGGTCGAGGATGACCCGGATGTGCGCCTGATGATGGCCACATCGCTGGAGCTGGAGGGAGCTGCGGTGATCACCGCCGCCAACGGTGCCGAGGCCTTCAACCTCGCACGCGCGCATCATCCAGCGTTGATCGTGCTCGATCTGATGATGCCGGTCATGAGCGGCGAGGAATTCAGGAAGGCGCAACTCGCCAACGATTCGCTGAGCAAAATCCCCGTTGTCGTCGTCTCCGCCCACTTCGATGCGCCGCACATCGCGCGGCGCATGAAAGCCGTGGGCTGCTTCATGAAGCCTCTGGATCTCGACGCGTTCGGGGTATTCGTGAAGAAGTGGTACCGGTGAACGGGAACCGTCTATTCCTGCGACGCGGGCGTCACGACATACCATTCGCCGCGTGACATCGGATCCTCGGGAGTAGGAATGCGTGTCAGGTCGATGCGAGTCCACATCTCGCCATACCGCCGTTCGAGCGTGGCCTCGCGCCATTGTTCGAAACGAGGCCGATTCGGATCAGCGCGCTCGCCGGAGCCATACGCGAGCTCGTAGTCGCACCGGAGACGTACTTCCAATTCCTTCTCTGCGAGCGTCTGCTCGGAGCCCGTGGTCAACCGTTCGATCGAGGGGAACCGCACACCGCTGCCGACGCGGAGGCTCGGCGAGCCGTTCATCGCGGTGACGCGCTCCGTGTAGTACTCGGCAACCGAACGTGTCGCCCGGCAGAATTGGCTGGCAAATCGACGAAACGCGAGCCTGACCTGCGGGCCGTTCTGATCGATCGCCGCAGCGCGTTCATGGTCCGATTCACGAGCAGCGGTCTGCGTTTCGACTCGTGGCGCATTCGTGGTCGCGGGTCCACCATCCGTCCCTGCCCTGGTCGATCCGGTGCCAGGGGCCTGCGTGCGAGCCGCAACCTGCCGCCCCACGGGAGCGCGCTCGGGTGACGGTTCGCTCGGCGTTCGCGAGGAATTGCGTCCGACGGCGCGCACAGCCCCACCCACGCTTTCGCCATCATCATCGCCCTCGATGATGCGTTCGAGTCGATCGAGCGTCGAGTTCAGGAACTGACTGCTCGTTCGGCCCTTCGCCACGCGGATCACCGAGACCATGCCTTCGCGGCTGAAGATATTCGAGCTTTGGTACTTGTACTGAAATGCGCTGTAGATGGCCGCGCACGCGGCGACGAGCACAACCCAGCGCCAGATGGTACGCGCCGCTTCGAGGAACTGAATCAGACTCGCCATTACCCGCTCTGTGAAGTGGACCGTCCGCGCACAGTCTACCAACTCAAGTTCGGCTCATCACCACTTCGGTGGATCTCGTGCAAGAAGACTGGCGGGTTGCCGAGACTGCAAACAAGGCTCCACATCCGGTTGCCGCGCACTGTTCAACGACCCGGAAACCGTTCACAGAACTGCGCGAGGTGACGCAGAGGAACTGCGACGCGCAAGATCAGAACGCGACGGACTCAGTTCTCCAGCGACGTGAGACGTGCCGCTGCCCGGAGCACCGCCGCCAACATCCAGACCTCCAGTCCCACCGCTCCCGCCATTGCAACCAGTCCTGCCGCCGCGCCCAACGCAAGGCTCGCAGGCATGAGCAACCAGAGCGCGAACGCGAGAAGTAATGCCTGCACACGGAATTGAGACGCCGTTCCACGCTCGATGTGCCACGTCCCGAGCCACAACAGGGCCGGCGCGAGAACCACTCCATCGTAGACATACATATGAGGATTCACGAGGACGGTGCCCAGCACGACGATCACCAGACGGATCCGAAGCGGCACCTCGGCCCGCCAGGCACGGTGGACGGCGACGAATACGATGAGCGCGCCGATCAGCCACAGCGGCATAGCAATGGCTTCAGGAAGCAGGCGAAAGAGCGCGCGGAGCGACACGCTCTTGTAGAGAACCGGTTCGACGCTATTCGCGCCGCGGAGAAGACGCGGCACATAGCGAAGGTATTCGATGAACACCGCGGGGCCGAGAAACGCAAGCGCTGCCACGGCCTGCACGGCGAGCGACATCGCAACGCCGCGCACGACCGGCCATTCTCGACGGATCACGAGGAGCGGCATGAGCACCATCCCGAATTGCGGCTTCAGGGCGAGACAGCCGAACGCCACTCCGGCGATCACCGGCCTGCGCGCTTCCCAGGCCAACCAACCGGCCCACAGCGCGCACAGAACGATGGCCGAGTTCTGCCGAAACAGAATGAGGTACCAGAACGGCGGAAATGCAAGCGCCGCGGCCCACACGAAGACACCGTCGGCAAGCTGACGTTTGAAACGCCGCCACGTCGTGAAGACGACCGCGAAATACACGCCCGCAGAAATGATTGCCCACAGAGCTGACGCCGCCGAAAACGACAGCAGCGACATCGGCGCAAAGAAGACTGCCGTCTGCGGCGGATACAGTGGCGGGTACGGTGGACCTCCTACCGTCGGCACGAGAGAGGTCTGGACAACGGCGAGGGCCGCCGGATCGTAGAGGACGTGCGGCTTGTGTTCGAGGGCGACTCTCCCGATCGTATAGAAATGCGCGAAGTCGTGTCCGACTGTCGCAGCGAGGCGGTCATCGAGCAACAACGGCAGCGTGAACACCCAGGTGAGAATTGCCGCCGCGAGGAGGAATGGACGGACGACCATCGCCGCCCACATCAGGAAGGCACGATCCTTCGCACGGCGCATCGGCGTCGTGATTCGACCACAGGTGGGGGAGCGGACACGAAGTTGGTCGGGATGATGCGCTTCCGCATATCGTACACAACGTCCTTCCCGGACAGAGATCTATCGACAGCGAGAAAGTGTGTGTCAGCCGGCCCAACCCGGTTCATGCCGAGGACAATATCCTGCTCACCACTCAACGGCATGATGCTCATTACCCGCGGCGCAACGTCGAGTTCGTGTTCCGGCTCATCGTAATCCGGCTTTGACCTACCTTGCCGGTTTCCAGTTGGATCGAGTGAGGCGTCTGCGCTGCGACTCTTGCGGGAGCAGCGAATCCCTGTATGGCATCATAGGAGTTGGCTCGGAGCCACTCCACTGCTGAATGCTTTCGGCAGCAACAAGTACCTGCGCCACTTCATGCTGACGAGCCGGGAATGAAAACAGACAGGCCTTCGTCCATTCAACGTCGTTTCGATCTCGTCGAGGTGTCTCTCATCGTTGTGCTCGCCGTGGTGATTGGATGGATCGTGGGGCGTCCACGAATCGACAACCCGGTACAGAGCGTGACTGAGATCGAGGCGTTTCGTGACAAGTACGGACCGGATCATTACAGCGAACGAGAGGAAGAGTGGCTGATTCGAGATTACTTCCAGAACCGACGCGAGGGTATCTTCGTCGACGTGGGTGCGAATCACTATCGGCTGGCAAGTAAAACCTACTACCTGGAGTCGCAGCTTGGATGGTCCGGATTGGCCATCGAGCCGCAGAAGGAATTTTCAGCCGATTACGCGCAGCACAGGCCGCGCACCAAATTCCTGCCATTCTTTGTCTCCGACGCGTCGAACGAGACGGCGAAGCTGTACATCACGCGGCGTTCGTCGCTCGTCGCGTCCGGCGACAAGAACTTCGTCCAGCGCTTCGGCAGCATCGCTGAAGCCCGTGACGTTCCGACGATCACGTTGAACGACCTGCTGGTATCGGAAGGGATCCATCACGTCGACTTCCTGTCGATGGACATCGAATTGCACGAGCCCGAGGCGCTTCGAGGATTTGATATCGGGCGCTTCAAGCCCTCGCTGGTCTGCATCGAAGGGCTCGCGCCCGTGCGCCAGGCCATCCTCGATTATTTCGCCCGGAACAATTACGTGCTGGTGGGCAAGTACATGTGGGTCGACCTGGAGAACCTCTACTTCGTACCCCTCGACACGAGAGAACCGCGGCAGAGCGCGCAGAAGAACGTCGAAAAAGACTGACGTGTCTCGCCGTCTTGTCCTCGCACTGAGCCTCGCTGCCATCGCGGGCCTCTACGCGTGGTCGTTCAACGCGTACCTCGTTGATCGGTCCTCAGATTTCGCGCTGGTCTGGGCCGCCGCGCGAGGATGGCTACACAGTTTAGACCCCTACACGGTCGCTGGCCCCGAGCCGTGGCGTTCATTCCGGTACGACTTCCACCTCCTCTATCCGCTGACCGCCGTCGTCGTCGCGGTCCCGTTCGCGCTCATTCCGCTGCATGTTTCCGAAGGGATCTTCGTTGCCGTCTCGGTCGGATTGTTCGTCTGGGCGGTGACGCGCGAGCGGATCGCATCGCCGGTGCTGTGGGTGCTCGTGTCCTACGCAGGTCTCCAGTTCATGCAAGTGGCGCAGTGGAGCGCACTGATGACCGCAGCCGCGCTCATCCCCGCACTGAACTGGTTACTCGTGATCAAGCCAACCATTGGGCTCGCCTTCTTCGCGGCGTACCCGTCGCGCCGAGCGGCGATTGGCTGCGCGCTGTTCGTCGCCCTGACCGTCGCGATCTCGCCCTGGTGGGTACATGAGTGGCTGGACCTGATGATCCGCGGTGAGGATTCCGCCCATATCACCGCGCCACTGCTTCAGTGGGTGGGCGGTGGTCCCTTTCTCGCGCTCGCCGCATGGAAGTGGCGCCGAGCGGAAGCGCGCTTACTGCTTGGTCTCGCCCTGATTCCTCACACACCAGAACTGTACGATTTGGTGCCGTTGTTTCTGATCGTGACGTGTCTCGAGGAAGGGATGATTCTGTTCACGTGCGTCCTCATCGCGCACGTGGTCAGGGTGAATCTGCTACCGGCCCCCAACTCGTTCGCGCAGCTCTGGGCCGTCAATGCGTGGGTGTTCACGGCGTTCGTCTACCTGCCATGCCTGGTCATGGTGCTGCGCCGACCCAACGTTTGGCGCGACGCCAGGAATCCCGCAGGACACCAACATCGCGAGATCATCGCGACGCAACAGTCGCACGCAACCAACGCGCTCTGAGACGACGTCCACCCGATCGGAACTTTCGACGCAACTTCCAGTGGGAGAAGTTGGTCGGGATGACAGGATTCGAACCTGCGACCCCTTGACCCCCAGTCAAGTGCGCTACCAGGCTGCGCTACATCCCGACACTCGTTAGACGCGAGCGCTCCGACGTTTCGTGACCGCTCGCTTGGCCGCAGGGCGATGCGCCGTCAGCTTCCTCACCTTGGCCGGCTTCGGCGCGACGGGTGGCTCGAGTCGATAGTCCTCGACCACGCGTGCTGACTCCCCCGTCGTCGGTCGATCGGAGAGCAGCGTGAGGATCGACCGCAGCCCCTCGCGCACATGCGCGACCCGGGCCCGGGCATCCGCACCGATCGCGATCTCCGCGCGACGGGGACTCGATCCGTCCGCAGACGCTTTCGCGTCTCCGGCTGATCGGCGAGGACTCGCGGTGCCAGCACCCACGACGGCAGATGACTCGCCGTTGCCACCGGCATCGCCCGCGGTGCTGGAATCACCGAGACGCTTGCGCGCTCCCGCCAGCGTCAGACCCTCACCGAATACGAGCTGCTTGATCCGCAGCACCTGATCGACGTCGGCCTGACGATACAGGCGCGGGCCGTCCTGCGACTTCTGCACTCCGATGCCCGGGAACTCCTTCTCCCAGGACCGCAGCACGTACGGCTGAAGCTGCGTGATCTCGCAGACTTCCGCCGCTTTGTACAGCTTCGGAGTCACGAGACGAGTATAGCGCGAGAGCGGGGAGGGGGAAGGAGCGAGGAGGCAGGGCTGTCTCAGGGAGGAGGCGTCACCGCTGCGTGTTCCCCTTCGCCGTTCCCCCCTTCCCCCTATCCCCCTTCCCCCTGACGCCGCGCGCACGTGTTCGCGCGCGTACCTGAATTCGTATCGGCGTGCCGACGAATCCGAACTCCTCGCGCAGCTTGTTTTCGAGGAACCGCACATAGGAGAAGTGAAACGTGGTTACGACATTGGTGAAGAAGACGAACAGCGGCGGGGCGACACCGATCTGGGCGGCGTACAGCACGCGCACGTGCCTGCGACCAGGGCTCGCCGGCGGATGTTCGGCGGTGATGCGCTCGACGAATCGATTGAGCTCTGGCGTCTTGACTCGCGTCTGCCGTGACGCGGCCACGCGATCGATCCACTCGAGCAGCTTCGGCGCCCGCTCACCGGTCGCCGCCGAGATGTGAAGGATGGGCGCCCAGTCGAGAAACTTGAGGTGCCGTCGCGTGTCGTCATCAAAGGCGCGGACGAAGTCGGGCCCACGCTCCTTCACCAGATCCCACTTGTTCGCCACGATGATCACGCCGCGACCCGCGCGGTCCGCCTCGCCGGCAATCGCCGCGTCCTGATCGGTGGCGCCGACGGCGGCGTCGATCATGAGCACCACGATATCGGCGGCCTCGATGGCGCGGCGCGCGAGGAGCACACTCACCATCTCGACGTTGCCGCTTCGCGCCACGCGCCCTGGTCGTCGGATTCCAGCCGTGTCGACGATCCGGAACTGGCGGCGATGCCAGGTCATCACCGCGTCGACCGCGTCGCGCGTGGTTCCTGGCACCTCGCTGACGATCATCCGCTCTTCGTGCAGCAAACGATTGACGAGCGAGGACTTGCCCGCATTCGGCCGGCCCACGATCGCAATCGAAACCTCGTCACGTGGCGTGGGACCGTGCGCTGCGTCGCCGTCGACCGTCGTGGGTCGTCGCGTCCTTTCCGCCCCGAGACGCTCGATGACGGCATCGAGCAGGTCGCCGACGCCGTCACCATGTTCCGCTGATATCTCGAGGACGGGATCGAACCCGAGCTCGTAGAACTCGACCACGCCCGAGCGGCCGCGGCGATCGTCCGTCTTGTTGATCACCAGGAGCGCCGGCTTGCCGCTGTCGCGCACGGCCTCCGTGATCTCGCGATCGCCGGGCACCAGTCCTTCGCGTCCATCCATCACGATCACAAGGAGATCCGCGTCGTGAATGGCGCGACGACCTCGCTGCAGCACGAGTTCGTGGAGCGGATCCTCGCTCGCGCCGAACATGCCGCCGGTATCGGTCAGGATGAAATGCGCGTGCTGCCACTCGACGGGCTGAGCAATGACATCCCGTGTCGTGCCGGGCGTCGGGTTGACGATCGAACGCCGCGTCCCGGTCAGCCGGTTGAACAGGGTCGACTTGCCGACGTTTGGACGGCCAATCAGAACGACGGAGGGGAGTGGTCGGGCCACGAAAAAATTAGCTCAGTTGACAGGCTAAGTGCCTCTAACTATAGTATTTAGAACCATTTCAGAAGAGGCTCCGCGGCACATGATCAAGGTCGACATCGTGAACGAAGTATCGAAAATCGCGGACATCACCAAGGTCAAGGCCGAGGTGGCAGTGGACGCGGTATTCGACGCGATGCGGCTCTCCATGCAGCGGGGCGACCGGATCGAGCTGCGAGGCTTTGGCGTGTTCCAGGTCAAGCCTCGCAAGCGCGGCATCGGACGTAACCCTCGGACCGGCAAGGAAGTCCGCATCCCGCCAGGCCGCACGATCCGCTTCAAACCCGGTAAAGACCTCCAGAATATCGGCTGACACGCCCCGCATGGGCCCATCGTCGTCTGAATTCCCGGACCTTCATTATCCGCCCCTCGACCGTGCTCAGGACGCCCTGAGCGATAGTCGAGGGGCGGCGCAGGCCTTTCCGCCCGAGCCGCCCTACGCTCGACCGATCCGCATTGCGCAGCGCGAGCGGGAACCGAAGCGGCGGTACGTGGTGCTGTTTCTGCTGACCGTGGCCACGACGAGCCTGGTGGGCGCGGAAACCTACGCGGCCTTCCTGAGCGACTTCGGCCGGTCGACGCTGCATGTCACAACCGCGCAGCTGGTCATCAACGCCTTCTGGTACAGCGCCAGTATTCTGGGGATTCTGGGCGCGCACGAGTTCGGACATTACTTTGCCTGCCGCTATTACGGCGTCGATGCGTCGCTGCCCTACTTCCTGCCGCTGCCGCCTCCGTTCTTTACCGGCACAATGGGCGCGGTGATCAGGATTCGGGAACCGATTACGAACAAGCGCGCGCTGTTCGACATCGGTATCGCGGGTCCGATCGCCGGGTTCCTCGTCGCGATCCCGCTGCTCGTCATCGGCATGCACCTGTCGACCGTCGTGCCGCTTCCCCCCAGGATGGTCGGATACAGCCTCGGGGAGCCGCTGCTCTTCCAGGTCACGCGGTGGGTCACGTTCGGACCGCTGCCGGCCGGGTCCGACGTCAACCTGCATCCCATGGCGTTTGCGGCCTGGTTCGGACTGATTGCCACGGCAATCAACCTGTTCCCGATTGGGCAACTCGATGGCGGTCACGTCTCCTACGCCGTGCTCGGTGGCCGGGTCAGTACGGCCATCACCGTGATCACCGTCGGCTGTCTCGTGGGGCTGACGGTGTTCGTGTCGTGGTCGTGGGTCGTCTGGACCGTCGTGACAATCGCGATGCTCGTGATCTTCGGACCACGGCATCCACGCACGGTCGACGAACACGAACCGATCGATCGCGGCCGAACCTGGCTGGCCGTGTTCGCCCTCTTCATGTTCGTGGTCTGCTTCACGCCGGCGCCGATCGAGCCGATGAATCTGGTCGGTCCGCGACCGCGACCCGCGTCGTCAGGAGGGATGCAGGCGCAATCAGCGTCGGCTACAGCATCGTCAGCGGATCGACATCGACCGTCACGCGCTTTCGAATCTCCGGCATCTCGGCCAGCACGCTTCTAATCGCGTTCCGCATCTCCGCGCGCCGGGCCCCTTTCAGGAAGAACTGCACGCGATGCTCGCCGCGCAGTCGTGGCAGCGGCGCCGGCGCGGGGCCGAGCACCGCAATGTGTGCCGCGGCTGTCGAAGGCTCGAGGCGCCGCACGATTTGCGAAGCGGTCTGCATCGCGTCGGCAAACGTTGGCCCGCGGACAATCGCATTAATCATCGCGACCGTCGGCGGATATCGCATGCCGCGGCGATACACGAGCTCGCGTTCGAAAAAGGCGGTGTAGTCCTGACGACATGCCAGGCGGATGCTGTAGTGATCCGGGTAGAGCGTCTGCACGATCGCTTCGCCCAGTTGCTCGCCGCGACCGGCGCGACCGGCCACCTGCGTGAGCAGCTGAAATGTCCGCTCGGCGGCGCGGAAGTCCGCGATGCCAAGCCCGACGTCGGCGGAAATCACGCCGACCAGCGTGACGCGCGGAAAGTCATGGCCCTTCGCAATCATCTGCGTTCCCACGAGCACGTCGAGCTCGCCGCCCCCGAATCGCGAGAGCAGTGACGTGAGGGCACCCTTGCGCCGGACCGAGTCGCGATCGATGCGACCGATGCGCGCGTCCGGAAACAGATCGCGCAAGTGCTGCTCGACTTTCTCCGTGCCGAATCCCGTCTGCTCGAGATACGGGGCGGCGCACTTCCGGCACTGCTTCGGCACGGCGACCGAATAGTTGCAGTAATGACAGCGTGCGCGATCCCCGGTCCGCCTGAAGGCGGACCCTACGTTCGAGGTGGTCGACTTGTGCACCGTGAGCGAGATGCTGCAGTTGGGACACTCGAACGTGTCGCCGCACTGCCGGCAGAAGACCGCGGTCGAGTAGCCACGACGGTTGAGGAGCACGAGCACCTGCTCCCGACGGGCCAGTCGGTCTTCCACGCCTGCGGCAAGGGTTCTGCTGATCACGACGTCCGGCCCTTCCGCCGCGTACTCGTCGCGCATGTTGACGATCGTGACCGTCGCCATCGGCCGATCGAGCACGCGCCGTTCGAGCGTGACCCGTGCATACTTGCAGGTCACCGCGTTCTGGTAACTCTCCATCGATGGTGTCGCCGAGCCGAGGACGACCGTCGCCTTCTCGCGGCTGGCGCGGACGATCGCAACGTCGCGACTGTTGTAGCGTGGCGCTTCCTCCTGCTTGTACGACGTGTCGTGTTCTTCGTCGACGACGATCAGGCCGGGCCGGGCGAGAGGCGCGAATACCGCCGACCGCGTGCCGATGACGACGTCGATGTCGCCGCGCCGGATGCGCTGCCATTGATCGTGACGCTCGCCGTCGGACAGCGCGCTGTGTTGAATCGCCACGCGCGAGCCGAACGCGGCGCGACAGAGGCCGGCCAGCGACGGCGTCAGCGCGATCTCCGGCACCATGACGAGCACCTGCTGTCCCGCGCGGCAGACGCGGTCGGCGAGGCGCAGATAGATCTCTGTCTTGCCGCTGCCGGTCACGCCGTGTAGCAGCGCCACGTTGAACTCCCCAGAATCCGTGAGTGCGGCAAGACGATCGAACGCGATCGCCTGTTCGGCGGTCAGCTGTCGCGTCGCATCGGGAGCGGCAGCCGGCAAGGCCGCGCGCTCGAATGGATCGCGCTCGTCGGCCTCTTCGCGCAACGACACGAATCCCCGCGCGGCGAGGCGCGACACCATATCGCCCGTGATGCCACGCTCGCGAAGATCGGAAGTCGGCAGGCCCGCCGGAAGATTTGACAGCATTTCCAGCGCGGCGCGTTGCTTGTCAGTCAATTCGGGCCGCCTCAAGGCGGCCCCTACATCCACTCTGGATTCAGTCGTGGCGACCGCTTCTTCTCCGGCATTCGTGGGGGCCGCCTTCAGGCAGCCCTGAAAGGCAGACAAACCGTGCGCGGTGATCGCCGCGATGCGCCGCGTCTTGCTGCGAGGCCTCGTGTCGCGTGCGCCAGGCGGCATCGCCACCGCAATCGCATCGCCGATCCCGGCAACGTAGTAGTCCGCTACCCATCGACACAATTCCACGATCGTCGGCGGCAGGAACGGTTCGCGATCGACGACCTCGATGATGTCCTTCCACTCGGTTGACGAGGCCTGATCCTCCACTGCGGAGTCGATCACGCAACCGGTCACGACGCGCGACCCGAGCGGCACGCGCACGCGCGCGCCAATCGCCGGCAGGTCGACGTGCGGCGGTACGCGATACGTCAGGCTATCGAGAAACGGAACGGGGACTGCTACGGAGACGAGTGCGGGCAATTTCTGGCTGCGTAGGGCGGACCTTCAGGTCCGCTTAGTATGAGGGGCCGTCAGGGCACTGTGCAAGGATGGGAATGACGAACCCGTAATTCGGGCTCCCGATCCTGAAACCCTCATCCGGCATCGCGAACGTCACATCTTGACCATTCCTCATGCTTTGACGCGATTTGCCGATCCACCAATCAGTGGAACACCCCTTGCCCCTGACTCACCCGGACATGAACAGCGTCAGAGAGCGTGGGTTCACGTTGATCGAGGTCCTGCTGGTCCTCGCCGTCGTCGGCATCGTGTCGGCGATTGCGGTGCCGAGCACGGGGGCAGCCATGCGCGGATATTCGCTCAAAGGCGATGCCCGCGCCGTCAACAATCTGGTCGCGCTCGCAAAGATGCGGGCTGCTGCCCGTTACTCGCGCGCGCGCGTGCATGTCGACCGCGCGACGAACACGTATTTCCTCGAGACCTGGAACAAGACCACCAACGTGTGGGACGCCGAAACGGTGGCGACGCGCACATCGAGCGGTGTCTCGTTCGGCTTCGGCTCGCTGTCGACGCCGCCGCCGAATACTCAGGATGCGATCAAGTTTTCGCCGGTATGTAAGGACAATTTCGGCAACGACATCGCCTACAGCTCGTGCGTCATCTTCAACTCCCGCGGCATGCCGGTCGACTCCGCCGGCGCACCAACGGGCGGCAATGGCCTCTACGTGACCGACGGCGCCGGCGTCTACGCCACAACGGTCACCACGACACCGCAGGTCAAGTTGTGGTTTTCGCGCAGCGCCAGTGCCAACTGGATCCGCCAATGACACAGCACCCATCGGCACGCCGCTCTCGTCTGCGGTCACAGGACGGGTTCACCCTGCTCGAGACGCTGTGTGCGCTGGGCCTGCTCGCGGTTGTCGCGGCAGGTGTCCTGCCGCTCGGGCTGCTGGCAACGAAGCTCACCGAGAACCAGGGCCATCTGGTCGCGCGCACCACGGAATACTCCCAGGACAAACTGGAGCAGCTGCTGGCGCTCGCCTATGGCGACTCCACGTCGGACACGCGGGTGTTCCCGGCAACGGCGACTGGAGGAACGGGCCTGACCGTGGGGGGCAGCGTCAACACGGCAGCCGTGGTGGCCGGCTACGTCGATTACCTCGACGCGAACGGGAACGTGCTCGCGTCCGTCGGGAATGCCGCGCCAGCCAACTGGTTCTACATGCGCGCGTGGCAGGTGAGCTTACCGCGGGCCAACCTGAAACAAGTCACGGTCACCGCGATCGTCCGGGCGGCGGCGGCCGGCGGACTGGGCGGGATTCCACGCTCCAGCGTCACCGCGCTCAAGACGTCGCCCTTCTGAGGGCCCACCGTGATGCACACACCACCAGATCGTCGCGGCGCGGCGGAAGCGGGATTCACGCTCATTGAGCTGATGGTCACGGTCACGATCCTGATGATCGCCTGCGGCGTGACCGTGCGTGGCATCCTCGACCTCGCTCGCGTCAGCGACGTCGTCACCAACCGCACCGACATGCACAACGGCGTCCGCAACGCGACGCAGCTGCTCACACAGGAGGTTGGTCAGGCGGGGCGAATCTCGCTGCCGGCTGACGTACTCACGACCGCCACGGCCGCCGTGGGCGACGGGACGCTCGCGGTGGGGTCGACGACTGGCATGTTCCAGGGCGAGCTGCTCGTGGTCGACACGGGAACGAACCAGGAAACGATCACGGTGTCCGCGGTGAATGGCGGCACGATCACGCTCGACGGCGTGCTGACGAAGGCGCATCCGACAGCGGGAGTGCCGGTCACGGTCGCCGGCGGATTCGCCTCTGGAATCGTTCCGACCAACATGGCGAACGGATCGAGCGGCACGGTCTTGAAGATTTTCGGTGACATCAACGGCGACCGGCAGATGGTCTACATCGAATACGTGTGCGATACCAACGCCGGCCGGCTGTACCGCAACTCGATGTTGGTGACGGCCAACCCGAAAGTGCCACCGACGGTCGAACAGATCCTGATCGACAACCTGACACCGAATCCGGACGGCACCGCCTGCTTCACGTATCAGTCGTCGACGGTGACCGGAATGACATTCATCCTCGACGTCGCGATCACGCTGACCGTTCGCACGCAGACGTTGGACCCCCTGACAAGACAGTTCCAGACGGAAACCAAGGCGCTTCTCAACGTCTCCCCGAGAAATGTCTTCAACACCTGGCAACATGCGGGTCTCGGGCTGCGGAACCGCATCCAGCCCATCCCGCCCACCGTCCAGGCCTTGCTGCCATGAAAAAAGACACCCGGGAAGTCATGGATCGATCGAACGAACGCGGCATCGCGCTCGTCTTCGCGCTGTTCATGGTGCTCGTCGCGTCGACACTCGCCTCGTCGCTCATGTTCGTGTCACAGACCGAGACGCTGTCGACGCTGAACTACACGACGATGTCGCAGGTGCGCTATGGCGCGGAATCCGGTGTACACAGCGCCGCGAACTATCTGATGTTCACCTACGGGGCGCCCGGTGACGGGACCGATCCGCTCGCCAACTACAACACCGCCGTGTCGCCGGTCACCTACAACAACCTCCCGGTCGTACTGTCAAGCAACACGACGGAGTCCAACTATCCGGTCGACAGTAAGCGTACCGGCTTCGCGCAGGCGACGCCTGATCCCACCCTTCCAACGCTGCAGCTCAATAACCGGGCGATCTCCTACAGCGCGAAAGCCACGCTGCTTTCGATGCGCCAGATCACCCAGGCGATCACGGGGTTGCCGGCAACGTTGCAGACGTGGGAGATCACAGGAACGAGCCGCGCCAGCGGTGCCGGATCGGCTGAAGTCGAAGTCTCGGCGATTATCGAGCGGCAGGAAGTGGCGCTCTTCCGATATGCGGCTTTTGCTACCTACGCCGGTTGCGAAGCGCTCAAGTTCGGCGGCGGCGCGACGACCGACAGTTACGATTCGCGCAATCTCACTCCCACCGGCACTCCGAACGTGAACAACGCGCCCACGCCGGATCTCTGGGGATCCAACGTGGGCACCAACGGAAACCTCACCGAGCTCGGCAACACCACCGTTATCCACGGTTCGCTCTCGACACCTCGCACCGGCGTCGGCAGCTGCAACGACAACAACAACATCACGGCGTTGACGCAGACCGGTGGAGCGACGGTGGACGACGACATGATCCAGCTGCCGCAGACGGTGACGTACCCGACCCCTACCGCGCCGAACCCGATGCCGCCGACGACCAACATGCAGTTCCAGAAGACCGGTGGTTGTCCGACGGGCGTGTCGTATTGCACGGCGCAGTCAGGCGTCGGCGCCACGATCACGCCGCCATCCGCGAGCACGGAAGTCACCCTCGGCGATGTGTCAGTGACCGGTGGCGCTGCCCTTCACCTGAGCGCGGGCACCTACATCGTCAACAGCCTGAGCTTCGCTGGCAATTCCACGATTGTGCTCGATGGCGCCGGACCCGTGATCTTCAAGATCGGCGGCCTCGGCAACAATGGCAACCCGCTGACAACGGCCGTGGACTTCACCGGCGGCTCGATTACCAATCCCACCTACGAGCCGTCGAAGTTCCAGATCCTGTACGACGGCACGTCGAACATCAAACTCGCTGGCGGCTCGGCGAGTGCGGCGCTCGTCTACGCACCCAACGCGTCGGCTTCTTTCGTCGGCAGCTCGGACTTCTACGGAGCCGTCGTGTCCAACAAGGTGACCGACATGGGCGGCGTGCACCTGCACTACGACCGCCGGCTGTCGACGGAGCAGCTGGTCGCCGGCAACTTCACGATGGGCTCGTTTACCTGGAAAAGTTACTGAGACGGGTGACCGAGAAGCGCGCGCACGCGCTTCATGTCCTCCCACACGTCACGTTTCGAGGCCGGGTTCCGCAGCAGGTACGCGGGATGGTAGGTCGGGATGAGGATCGCGTCGCGATATTTGAATTCGCGACCGCGGATCCTCGTGATCGGCTCGGTCGTTCGCAAGAGCGACTGCGCCGCAAACTTCCCCAGCGCAACAATCACCTTCGGCTTGATCGCCGCGATCTGACGGAAGAGAAACGGCTCGCACTGCTCCACTTCGTCAGGCTCGGGATTCCTGTTTTGTGGCGGGCGGCACTTGACGACATTGGCGATGTAGACGTCCTCGCGACGCAGGTTGATCGCCTCGATGATCTTCGTGAGGAGCTGTCCGGCGCGACCGACGAACGGTTCTCCCTGGATGTCCTCGTCAGCGCCCGGGCCTTCGCCGACGAACATCAAGTCCGCGTTCGGGTTGCCAACGCCGAACACGACCTGCCGGCGTCCCAGGCGATGCAGCTTGCAGCGGGAACAGTCCGGACCGATGTCCTCTTTGAGCGCGGCGAGGGCATCGGCAGCTGAGGCAAACAGCGGGACCGCCGCGGACCTGACAAGGTCCGCACCACCGCTCCCAGGACGTGCAACCTCCGGATCGTCGGCAGGTGGGGCGGACCTTGTCAGGTCCGCCTCTCGCCAGCGCCATTCGGGCTCGCGGCGGATTCCGTCGACGCCCAGTTCCTTGAAGAACTCGAGATGGTCGCGCAGCAGATCGCGGGACATGATCCAAGGTCCGCCTAAAGGCGGACCCTACGAAAGGAGAGAGACATCGTCACGCCGAAGATCAGATGCGTCATGGGCGCGCCGGCGATTTGTAGTGTCCGGCTTCAGCCGGACCTGAGGCATACGCTCGCAGCAGTTCCTCGACGCGATCGAGGATGAGGACCGCCACGCGATCCTTCGACTGCAGCGGCACCTGCCGCTCATCCTCGCCGATGATCGTAACGGCGTTCGTCTCGACGTCGAAGCCGCGATCGGGCTGTGAGACGTCGTTGGCCACAATCAGATCGACCTGCTTTCGCGCCCGCTTGTCGCGCGCCTTCGCGATCACCTGATTGGTTTCCGCCGCGAATCCCACCAGGACGGGTCGGCCGCCTCCGAGGCGCGCGCGCAGGGCACCAAGATCGGCAAGGATGTCCGGAGTTCTCTCGAGCGTCAGTGTCATCGGACCAGTCGACTTGGCGATCTTTTCCGCTGCCGGGTCGGTAGGCGTGTAGTCTGCCACCGCCGCCGCCATCACGACGACGTCCGCGTCTGCAGCGGACGCCATCACCGCCGCGTGCATCTCCGCGGCGCTCCGCACCCGCACGATCGCGTCGACCGGCGGCGGCTCGACACGAGTCGGTCCGGCAATCAGTGTGACGCTCGCCCCGCGGCGCCGCGCTTCGGCTGCAAGCGCAAAACCCATGCGCCCGCTGGATCGATTGCCGATGTAGCGAACCGGATCGATGTCCTCGTAGGTCGGTCCCGCGGTGATCAGCACGCGACGCCCCGCCAGCGTCGTTCCGCGCGGCATCAGCACGCGCTCGGCGGCGGCGACGATCTCGTCGGGCTCCGCGAGTCGCCCTTTGCCGATCCAGCCACACGCCAGGTAGCCCTCTCCGGGATCGACGAACTGCACCCCTCGCGCCGCCAGCGTCTGCAGGTTTCGCTGCACGGCGGGGTGTTCCAGCATGTTCGTGTTCATCGCCGGCGCAAGCAGGACGGGTGCCGTCGTCGCCAGATACAGTGACGACAGGAAGTCATCGGCAATGCCGTTGGCGAACTTCCCGATCACGTTGGCGGTGCACGGCGCAACGAGCAGCATGGCGATGGCGTCGGCAATCGCGATGTGTTCGATCGCGTTATCGTCTCCCGCCCGATGGACGACCGCCGTGCTGTTGGCCGTCCACTGCGACGTGATGACCGGCCGCCGCGTAATCGCCTCGAACGTGAGCGGACCGACGAAGCGAGTCGCCGCGCGCGTCATCACCGCGACGACGTCGTGACCGCGTTTCTGCAGACCGCGACACACCTCGACCGCCTTGTAGGCGCCAATGCCGCCGGTGACGCCGAGGGCAATCAGGCTCACGTCAACTCCCAATTCACTTGGCTGGAGCCAACTCCCAACTCCCAAAACGCCGTTCAAAAATTTGGGAGCTGGAACGAGCGTCAGGGAGTCGGAGGTTGCGAATTGTCGTCGATCTTCTCCACTTTCCGTCGCAGCACTTCACGCTGCGCGATCGTGACCTTCTTCTCGCCTGTCTCGCGCGGGACCGCCCCGGCGAGCAATTGTCGGGCGCGCTTGCCGGCGACGACAACGAACTCGAACCGATTCTCTTTGGGTGTGCGTTCCATAAATCCTTTCACTCGTTAACTCCCAATCTTCTTCGCTCGATCCAACTTCCAACTCCCAAGACATCCGCGAGGCCGGCCGCCGCCGGGCATGATGCCTTCTTGTTGGGAGTTGGCTGGAGCGTCAGTGTGTTGGGCGTTGGGAGTTGACAGCTCACGAGAGCCTCTCCGCCTCCACACAAGGATTTGCCGACTCGTTGAACGTCTCGATGATCTCCTGTGCGCGGGGCCGCATGGCCCTCACCCGCGCCCGTTCGGCAACGATGATCGCGCGTAGCCGTTCGACGGCGGCATCGAGCTCGTCGTTGACGACCACGTATTCGTAGTGCGCAAACTCGGGGACTTCGCTGCACGCGACCTGCAGCCGCCGCCGGATCTGCTCTTCCGTGTCCTTGCTGCGCCCCCGCAGGCGCCGTTCCAGGACATCGGCGGACGGCGGCAGGATGAAGATTCCGACCGTCTCGATGCCGCGGCTGCGGACCTGACGCGCCCCCTGCACGTCGATCACCAGGACGACGTCCTCGCCGCGGCCCAGCAACGCGTCAGTATCGCCGGCGCCGGTCCCGTAGTAGTTGCCGAAGACGTCGGCCCACTCGAGGAATTCGCCGTTGCGCACCATCGATTCGAAGCGCTCGCGGCTCACAAAATTATAGTCAACGCCGTCCGTTTCCCCGGCTCGCGTCGCCCGCGACGTATACGAGCGCGACATGCGCAGGTTCGGCACGATCTGCACCAGGCGCTCGACCAGCGTCGTCTTGCCCGTCCCCGACGGGGCGGAGACGATGAACAACTGTCCGCGTTCGCGCCTGCCCTGAGCGGAGTCGAAGGGGTTACTCGACATTCTGGACCTGCTCGCGCATCTTCTCGAGCTCGGCCTTGGTCGTGATGATCAGCTCGGAAATGCGGACGCCGTCTGCCTTCGACCCAATCGTATTGATCTCGCGGTTCATCTCCTGCAGCAGAAAATCGAGCTTTCGGCCGCACGGTTCGTCGCTGTCGGCGAGGGCGAGCCAGTGGGCCAGATGCGCCCGGAAACGGGTGACCTCTTCGCTGATATCAGACCGTCCCGCCATGCGCACGATTTCCTGGGCGAGCATCGCCTGATCGACCGGCAGCTCGAACGTAATCTCGCGGATCCGCTCGTGCAGACGCGCCTCCAGATCCGCGCGGCCCGCAGCCGCGCCCTCCTGCAGCTGCTCGATGAGCGCCGCCAGCAGGAGTCGGCGTGCTTCGAGATCGGAATGCAGATGGTCGCCTTCGCGAACGCGCATGGCATCGAGATCGGCAAGCGCCTGCTCTACCGCCGCCTCCACACTGACGCCGAGCTGCGCTTCGACGGCAGGGTCGACCTCGAGCGGACGATCACGAATCGTGATCGCCTGCGGCAGCCGCAATAAATCGCCCGGCGTCAACGTGCCGCTGACCAGCCCGCGCTCGCGCGCCTGCTCGATGACCGCGGCAAGCGCGCCGGCGAAATCCTGATTGAGCTCGACGGTCGGCGTCCCCGGAGTCCGGAGCTGCACGGAGATCGCCAGCTCCACGCGTCCACGGGCCAGACGTTTCTGCAGCAGCGAGCGGACGCGCGGCTCGAGCTCGGCCAGCGACTGAGGAATCCGCAGCTGCACGTCCAGGAAACGGTGGTTCACCGCCCGGACGGTGATGCCAATCGTGGCCCGCTCGTCTTCGTGAGTCAACGACGCGAACCCTGTCATTGACTTGATCATGGCAGGTGCAGTTCCGCGTTCCGGGTTCCATGTTCCCGGTTCCTGCGGTTCCTGCGGTTCCCGGTTCCGTGTTCCGTTGGTTCCAGGTTCCGGGTTCCGGGTTGCACGTTCCAGCGGTTCCTGGCTCCGCGTTCGACTGGTTCTGTGTTCCGGGTTCGGATGGTTCGTCGTTCATCGGAACTCGGAACCGGGAACCTGGAACATGGAAGGACCGGAACTCGGAACAGGGAACATCCGGAACCCGGAACCCGGAACAAGGAACTTGGAACGAGAGTGTTCACGTCTCTGAAGGCTCCTCTTCCAGCTGAAGCTCATAGAGTTTCGCATAGGCCCCACCGCGGGCAAGCAACTCCTCATGCCGTCCCGCCTCGACGATCCGGCCGCGCTCCAGGACCGCGATCGCGTCGGCACGCCGCACCGTCGACAGGCGATGGGCGATCACGAACGAGGTGCGGTTGAGCATCAGGTTGGTCAACGCATCCTGCACGAGCATCTCGGATTCCGCGTCCAGAGACGAGGTCGCCTCATCGAGGATCAAGATAGGCGAATCGCGCAGGATCGCGCGCGCAATCGCCAGCCGCTGGCGCTGACCGCCGGACAGCCGCTGCCCTCGCTCGCCGATCATCGTGTCGTAGGCGCGATCCATCTGCGCGATGAATTCATGCGCGTGCGCCGCTCGCGCCGCGGCTTCGATCTCGCTCGGTGATGCCGACGGCCGGCCATACGCGATGTTGGCGGCGATCGTGTCGTCGAACAGCACCGTCTCCTGTGTCACGATGCCGATCTGCGAGCGCAACGACGCCAGCGTCACGCCGCGAACGTCGTGCCCATCGATGAGAATCTGCCCGCTCACGGCGTCGTAAAACCGCGGAACCAAATTCACCAGCGTTGTCTTGCCGGCCCCGCTGCGGCCGACAATCGCCAGCGTCTGGCCGCTGCGAACCGTGAGGGTCACGCCTCGCAACGTGGGCTCATCGGCAGCAGGATACGAAAAGTAGACGTTTCGAAATTCGACGCTTCGCTGAAGGGGTGGCAAGGCGAACGCGCCGGGATGTTCGGTCACTTCGCTGTGTGCGTCGAGCATCTCGAAAATCCGCTCCGACGCCGCCATCGCCTGCTGCAGGTCGGCGTTGACTCGGCTCAGTTTCTTTGCCGGCCCATACATCATGAACAGCGCCGCGATGAACGCCGTGAACTGCCCGGTCGTCAACCGGCCCGCGGCAATCTCCTGGCTTCCGTACCAGAGCGCGCCGACGAACGCGAGCCCGCCGATGAACTCCATGACCGGCGGCAAGACGTTGAGCACGCTCGTCACCTTCATGTTGGTCCGATACAGGTGATGCGAGGCGCGCTCGAATTTGTCGGTCTCGCGCCCCTCGGCGCCGAACGCCTTGACGATGCGGTGGCCGGTGAAGGCCTCAGCGCTGACGTGCGACATCTGCTCGAGCGCTTCCTGGCTGCGGCGCGTAGTGCGCCTGACGCGCTGGCCGAGCCGTACGAGCGGATAGACGACCAGCGGTGCTCCGGTCAGACAGACGATCGCCAGGCGCGCGTCGTAGTAAAAGAGCAGCAGGACGAAGCCGATGAGCGACAGCGACTCGCGCGCGAGGTCGCCAATGGTTTCGGACACAGCGCGCTGCACCTGGCCGACGTCATTGGTCAGGCGCGACATCAGTCGTCCGGTGGTCTGCAGCGAGAAGAACGCCGCCGACTGGCCGAGGATGTGACGGAACAGCGCGTTGCGCACATCACGAACGACCCGTTGACCGACGTCGGTCATGAGGTACCCGGAGATGTACGACCCGATGCCCTTGACGAGATACACGAGCAGAATCGCAATCGCGATCTGGAGCAGGTCGCGTCGAGCGGGCAGGACCTCGTCGAAGATCGGCTGGATCAGGGCCGCAAGGCCGGCCGAGGCCGCCCCGTACACGATCATCGCCAGCAGGGCGCCGATGAGCCGCGCGCGATGCGGCCGGGCGTACGCGAGCAACCGGCGAAAAGGTTTATCCGCTGCAGCTGGCGTGGAGGTCACCCTCCGTACCCGCGTGGATGCGTCGAATGCCAGCGCCACGCGTCCGCCACGATCGTATCGAGCTCGGCCCGCTGCGGGGTCCACCCCAGCTCCTGACGGATGCGCGTCGCCTCCGCGTACAGGATCGCCGGATCGCCTGGCCGTCGCGGAGCAATGTGACGGGTTACGCCGAGCCCGGTCACGCGCTCGACGGCATCGATGACCTCACGGACCGATGATGGGCGCTCGGTTCCGACGTTGTACGTCGCCGATGCGCCGCCCTGCTCGAGACGTGCGAGCGCGCGCACGTGCGCGTCGGCGAGATCGGCCACGTGGATATAGTCGCGCAGGCAGGTTCCGTCCGGTGTCGGGTAGTCATCGCCGAAGATGTACATCGGCTCACGCTTCACCGCCGACTCCAGCGCACGCGGGATGACGTGAATCTCCGGCGAATGATCCTCGCCGAGCTCACCGTCGGGATCGGCGCCGGCGGCATTGAAGTAGCGCAATCGGATCGATCGGATGCCGTATGCGCGCTCGAAGTGCGGCAAGGCCTGCTCGATCGCCAGCTTGGTCTGACCGTAGGCGTTGATGGGATTGTTCGGATGCGTTTCCCGCAACGGGGTTTCGATTGGCTCGCCGTAGACGGCACACGTCGACGAGAAGATGAAGTGCGGACAGCGTTCGGCAGCCATGGCTTCGAGCGTGCCGAGCGTCCCGATGACGTTGTTCCGGTAATAGCCCGCCGGGTCGGTGACCGAATCGGCCACTGCGAGCCATGCAGCGAAGTGCATGACGGCCGTCGCGCCCGTCTCGCGAATCGCGCGGCGGACCGCATCGACGTCGCGGATGTCGCCTTCGATGAGCGGTGCGCCTCGCGTCGCCGCGCGATGGCCGGCGGACAGATTGTCGTAGATCACAACGCCATGGCCCGCCTGCCGCAGCGCCTTGGCGGCATGGCTGCCGATGTACCCGGCTCCGCCGGTGACCAGGACCGTTGTGCCGCCGCTACGATCGTCCGATCGAGTGGTAGGCGAAGCCATGCTGCTTCATCTGCTCGGGCGTGAACAGATTACGGCCGTCGAAGACGATCGGTTCGCGCATCAAGGCCTTCATACGCGGAAAGTCGGGACGCCGGAATTCGTTCCACTCGGTGACGATGGCCAGGCAGTCGGCACCCTTGAGCACGTCGTAGTTGTTGGCCGTGAACGTGACCCGGTCGCCGAAGATCTCCTTGGCCACCTTGGTCGCTTCCGGATCGTAGGCGCGGACGGTCACGCCGGCATCGAGCAACGCCGTGATGAGCGGGATCGATGGCGCTTCGCGCATGTCGTCGGTTCGCGGCTTGAACGCCAGCCCCCAGACGCCGACCGTCTTGCCGCGCATGTCGCCAAAGTGGGCGCGCATCTTCGCGAACAGTCGCGTCTTCTGGCACTGGTTCACCGTTTCCACGGCGTCGAGGATCTTGAACTCGTAGTCCTTCTCCGACGCGAAGCGCATCATCGCCTTCACGTCCTTGGGAAAGCAGCTCCCGCCGTAGCCAACGCCGGGAAACAGGAACGAGGTGCCGATGCGTCGATCGGAGCCGATAGCCTTGCGGACATGATCCACATCGGCGCCGACCAGTTCGCAGACGTTGGCCACTTCGTTCATGAACGAAATGCGCGTCGCGAGCATCGCGTTCGCCGCATACTTGGCGAGCTCAGCGCTGGCGCAGTCCATCGTCATGATCGGCGCGCCCGTTCGCGTGAACGGCGAATACAGCTCCAGCATGATCGCCGCGGCGCGTTTGTCTTCGGCGCCGATGACCACGCGATCCGGCTTCATGAAGTCTTCGATCGCGGCGCCTTGCTTCAGGAACTCGGGATTGCTGACGACGCTGAAGGGATGCGTCGTTTCGGCGCTCACGACGTCGCGCACCTTCTGGCTCGTCCCTACCGGCACCGTGCTCTTGTCGACGATGACCTTGTAGCCGTTCATCGCGCGCGCGATCTCGCGGGCCACGCCGAGCACGTGCGTCAGATCGGCCGACCCGTCCTCCCCCTGCGGGGTGCCGACGGCGATGAACACGACCTCCGACGTGCGGACGGCCTCGGGCAGGTCCGTCGTGAACACCAGGCGCGATTCCTGCCGGTTCCGGCGGACGACTTCTTCGAGCCCTGGCTCGTAGATCGGCATCTGCCCTGCGTTGAGGGTGCCGATCTTCTTCTCATCCCTGTCGACACAGATGACGTCGTTTCCGCTTTCCGCAAAGCACGCACCGGCAACCAGACCAACATATCCCGTTCCAATAACCGCGATTCTCATTCGTCTCCTTTAATCCGACCCATTTATCATACCGGCTGGAAGATGCGCATTCTCGTCGACTACCGGCCCGCCCTCCGTGCGCGAACCGGGGTCGGCGAATACGTGCATGAACTGATACGCGCTTACACGGCGGCGCACACCGATGACGTCACTCTGTTCACCAGCTCCTGGAAGGATCGTCCGGAACCGGGGCTCGGCCACGCTCTTCGCGCCAGAGTGGTCGACGCACGGGTGCCGGTCCGGGTGCTGAACGCGCTCTGGCACCGTGCCGGATGGCCACCCATCGAATCGCTGGCGGGCACGCACGACGTGGTCCATGCCGCGCATCCACTGCTGATTCCGAGCCGGAGGGGCGCGCAGGTCGTCACGATCCATGATCTCTTCTTCATGACGCAGCCGGATCGGACGCGAGCCGAGATTCGTCGCGACTACGCGCCACTGGCAGCGGCGCACGCACGCAGGGCCGATGCCGTCATCACCTCGTCGCGGCACGGGCGGCAACTGATCGCCACGACGCTGGGCGTCGATCCGGCTCGCATCTACGTGTGCCCACCGGGCGCACCACAGTGGCAGACGCTCGGCCGCGCGCCGAATATCCCGAGCGACGGATACATTCTGTTCGTCGGCACGCTCGAGCCGCGCAAGAACGTGGGCGCGCTGCTCGATGCATACGCGCAGCTGGTCCGCCGCGTCAGTCACGCGCCGCGGCTGGTCCTCGCCGGTCGAGCCTCGAGCGCCGCTCAACCGTGGCTCGATCGACTCGCGAGCCCACCGCTTCGCGATCGGGTCACACATCTCGGCTACGTCGCTGACAATCACCGCGAGTCGGTCTACGCAGGCGCCAGACTGCTCGTCCTCCCTTCACACGACGAGGGGTTCGGCCTGCCGGCGCTCGAGGCGATGTCGGCTGGCATTCCCGTCATCGTCTCGAACAGGGGCTCGCTACCCGAAGTGGTCGGATCCGCGGGGACGCTCATCGAACCTGATGACGTTGCGGCTCTCGCCGACGCGATGGAACGGTTGCTGACCGACGAACCAGCAGCGTTCCGACTGGCCGGCATCGGGCTCGAGCAGGCGCGTCAGTTCAGCTGGCCACGAACGGCAGCGACGATACGCCAGGCCTACGTCGACGCAGCCGGGCGGAGACGAGCCCGCTTTTGAAGATCGCCATCGACGCGCGTGAGCTCGCAGGACAAGCCACAGGTGTCGGACGGTACGTGTCCGCGATTCTGGCAGCGTGGGACGGATTCGCAGCTGCCTCCGCGCACGAGTTCATCTTGTGCGCGCCGAAACCTGTCACCGCTCCGACTGCGTCGGCGCTGCGGCTGTCCTCGGCGGTCGTGCCAGGCAGCGGCACGCTGTGGGAACAAATCAGGCTGCCCCGTCTACTCGAACGCGTGCGGCCTGATGTGCTCTTTGCTCCCGCCTACACCGCACCGATCCGAACGTCAGTCCCCACGGTCGTGACGATCCACGATGTCTCCTTCGCCGCGCATCCTGAATGGTTCTCGTGGCGTGAAGGCGTGCGGCGCCGGGTGCTCACGCGCCTGTCCGCGAGGCGTGCCGCTCGAGTGATCACCGTTTCGGGTTTCTCCAAGCGCGAGATCGTCCGCCACCTGGGCGTCAGCGGCGACAAGGTCGACGTCATCTACTCGGGCACCGGGCAACACACGACGGCTCGTGCGCGCGGCGTGGACCGCGGCACCCCAGTCGTGCTCTATGTCGGATCGATCTTCAATCGGCGGCACGTGCCGGAGCTGATCGCGGCGTTCTCGGCGTTGTCCAGCCGCCACCCGATCACGCGCCTCGAGCTGGTCGGCGACAACCGGACGCATCCCCGTGTCGACATCGACGACCAGATCCGCCGCAGTGCGGTGGCGACCCGCATCCGCTGGCGCGCGTACGTCAGCGACGAGGAGCTCGCTGCGCTGTACGAGCAGGCGTCGGTCTGCGTGTTCCTGTCCGAATACGAGGGGTTCGGATTCACGCCGCTCGAGGCGCTGTCGGCTGGCGCACCGATCGTGGTGCTCGACACCGAAGTCGCGCGGGAAATCTACGGGCCGGCCGCTGTCTACGTCGCCCGACCTGATCCGATTGTGATCGAACAGGCACTCGAGCAGGCGTTGTTCGACGATCACGAACGCGTCCGTGTGCTGGATGCGGCAGGGACCGTCCTCGAGCGGTATTCGTGGACCGAGTGCGCCCATCGGACGCTGCAGGTGCTGGTGGCTTCTGGACGATGACGTTCCAGGTTCCGAGTTCCCGGTTCCAAGTTCCGGTGGTTCCTCGTTCGGGGTTCCTGGTTCCGGGTTCCCGGTTCCAGGTTCCCGGTTCCAGGTTCCCGGTTCCAGGTTCCCGGTTCCCGGTTCCACATGGCCCACATTCGTGGTTCAGCGTTCTTGAAGTCGAACATTGAACATGACCGAGCAACCGGAACGTGGAACGTGGAACGCGGAACCTGGAACACCAGCGTCGCATCGTTTATCCATCGTCATCGTCACTTACAACTCGCGCGTCGATCTCGAGGCCTGCCTGCACTCGCTGACCTCGTCTCCGCCTGCGATCGATCACGAGATCGTCGTGGTCGACAACGCGTCCGGCGACGGCACTCCTGGCTATCTTCGTGATCGCTGGCCGGGCATCCGGCTGCTCGAATCGCGGATCAATATCGGCTTTGCGAGCGCCAACAACCTCGCGATCCGGCAGACGTCTGGCGACTTCGTGCTCCTGCTCAACCCCGACACGATCGTCCCGCTCGGCGCCGTCGACACGCTGGTCCAGGCGCTGGATCGATCGCCGGCCACGGCGGTGGTAGGGCCTCGCATCGTCGACGCCAAGGGGTGTGCCGAGCTCTCGTTCGGCGCGATGATCTCGCCTCTTGCAGAACTACGTCAGAAGGTGCTGGTGCGCGGCAACGATCGTGGCGTGCCGTGGATACGGACGCGTGTCGAGCGAATGACGCGCCGTGCGCGGGACGTCGATTGGGTGAGCGGCGCCTGCCTTCTGATTCGCCGGCGCGACCTCGAGGCCGTGGGCCTGTTGGATGAGCGATTCTTCATGTATACCGAGGACGTCGATCTGTGCGCGCGTGTGAGAGCCACAGGTCGCCGGATTCTGTTCATACCCGACGCCGAGATCGTGCATCTGCGTGGCCGGTCGGTGGCAACGGCGCAATCGGCCACGCAGTCCGCCTATCGTCGCAGCCACCTGGCGTTCTACGAAAAACATCATCCGCGGTGGGCACCAGTCCTGAAGCTGTATCTGAAGGTGCGAGGCCTATCCGCCGACTAGCCGAGCGCGCGCGCCGCCTCTCGATACTTCCCACAGCAGCCAGAACATCAACGGAATCGTCAGCGGAACGCCGCCGATTCTCGCGCGTGGGATGAGGAAGATGACGGAGAGCACCGCGAGTTCGAGGAGCATATGCTTCCGATCGTTGGCCAGTGCCCAGTGCGCAATCCACAACGTGGCCGGTGCCAGTAGGACGGCATCATAGGTCTGCACGTGAGGACTGATGAGAAGCGTCGCCAGCAGGAGGGCTGCCAGACAAAGCGTCCATTCCCGACTCTTCTGCCACACAGTGATCGTCAGCCACGCGACAAGGGTGGACACCGCGAGCCAGACGATTGTCGCCGGCGTAGAACCGACAAGCTGCTCGATGCTCGTCCGCAACGCGTGCGTGTGCCGAGGATCGGTTGGATCGATCAGCATCGGATTGCGGAGAACGAGCACCGTGGTTCGGACATACGCCGCGATCGCCTCTGGACCGCATATCGTGAGCGTCAGGAGCGCCTGCGCACCGCACCCCAGTCCGATTCCGGCAATCACCCGCCACGACCGCGTCGCGAGCACCACGATTGCCAGCGCAACCCCAAGGTGCGGTTTGATTGCGACGAGGCTGAGCACCATTCCGGCTAGTAACGAACGGCCACGACTCAGCGCCCACCAGCCTCCGACAAACCCTATCAATGGCCAGATCGTGCTCTGACCGAGCGCCTGATGCGCGATGAATGGCGGAAAGACCAGGCTGGCAAGAACGAGGTGGAAGCGCGACGCCCCACGCCATGCCTGGGAGGCAATCGCGACAAGGCAGATGTACAGCGCGGTCGACGACACAAGCCACGCGACGACGGCGGCGGCAAAGGGTAGCATCGCAAACGGTACGTAGAGCGCAGGGACGAGCGGCGGATAGGTGGGCGGGTATGTGTACTCCGTCGACTGCGGAACCAGTGAGACCTGCAGCGCATGGAACGATGCCCAGTCGTACTGCCGCGCCCAGTCACCGCGCATCGCGAGTTCGCCGAACGAATAAAACACCATGAAATCTCCGCCTGGGATCGGTTGTCGGATGAAAACGACGGCAACCGTTCCGATCCAGACGACGATGACCGCGACGATGAGTGCGAAGCGGATTTCGTGAGGACTGAACCGCCACATGCTGCGGTGCCGGTTCGTCGGGGCCATCGACCTGGCTCGGTCAGGCGCTTGCCGGCGTGCGCCGCGGCTCGGCGCGGGCGAGGCGTTCGATCGTGCGTGAGGCGTTCACCCGGAACGCACGTGCGTACGCGTCGTGGTTCTTCTCCAGATCGTCGAGTCGATAGACGTAGTTCGCCATCAAACCGAATGAGCCCTGAATACCGGCTCGCGAAGGGTCGGCCATCCAGTTGAGACGCTCGAGCGACGCGCCGTTGGCGAGGTGGACGCGTGCGACCGGGTCGGCCGGCTCGTGCTCGCGCTTCGCATGAAGCAGATACTTCGCGCACAGCGCCGTCAGCTCGCGCTGCTCCGTTGCCGAGGCACCTGCGACGTCGGCGCTCGCCCATCGGGTGTCTTGTGACGTCACCCAGCCGCGAAAGCCGGGAATCGGCGACAGCGTCGCGAATGTCTTTACCCGTCGGAATTCGCTCCGGAGGTCTTCCACCACCTGCTTGATCAGCACGTTACCGAAGGATACGCCACGAAGGCCTTCGTGGCAGTTGGTTATCGAGTAGAAGCTGGCAGTGTCCGCCTGCGCCGGGTCGGTGATGGGGGCTTCCGGATCCAGCAGCGGCCGGACTTCTTCGGCGATCCCCTCCGTCAGCGCGACTTCGATGAAGATCAGCGGCTCGTCCGGCAACGCCGGATGGAAGAACGCGAAGCAGCGGCGATCGGCTTCGAGCCGGCGCCGCAGATCGCGCCAGCCCTGGATCTGGTGCACGGCCTCGTATTCGAGCAGCCGCTCGAGAATCACCGCGGGCGTACGCCAGTCGATCCGCTGAAGCACGAGAAACCCGCGATTGAACCAGGATCGGAACAGGTGCATCAGGTCATCGTCGATGCGACGACGGTCCGGATGCTCTCCGAGGGTCGGCAGCAGGCGCTGTCGTAACCCGATCAGTGCCGCCGTTCCGCCTCGCGCCATGTTCCATCGCCGAAACAGTTCCTGCATGGGCGATTCGGTGGCCCGCTGGAGCCGCCCCAGAGCGGCGGGCGAAGAGTCCTGCACGAACGCCTCCGCAGCCGCGCGAACCGTCTCGAGGTCAGGCGAAAACATCGACACGAGCCGGTCGAAGAATACGTCGGCTTCGCTGTCGTTCAACGACGTGTAGGTCTCGACGACGTCGGCAGCCAGGCGGGCACCGGAGACGTCGCCGCGCCGCGACAGCAACGCCTGACACAGTGCCGTCAGCTCGGTGGCCTTGCCGCCGGCACCGCGCCTGCTTTGGAACATCGTGGAAAGAGCAAGCGGGCCTGTGACGGACAGCGCAAACGCGGTTTGCAGCGACCGAAGCAGGAGGCGGGACACACGGGAGTAATCGGCAATACTTGTAAACTCCCAACTCCCAATTCACTTACGGTGGAGCCAACTCCCAATTCACGTACGATGGAGCCAACTCCCAATTCACTTACGGTGGAGCCAACTCCCAATTCACTTACGATGGAGCCAACTCCCAACTCACTTACGCTGGAGCCAACTCCCAACTCACTTACGGTGGAGCCAACTCCCAACTCACTTACGCTGGAGCCAACTCCCAACGCGCCGACGCTGAGCGAGGCTTCCCCAGCTTGTTTGCGCACGCTCGGACTTTGGGAGTTGGGAATTGGACCAGCGAAGGGGTTGGGAGTTGATGCCTCGTATAATTCCCCAGTGCGCGTGGCCATCGATGCCCGGAAACTGCACGATTTCGGCATCGGGACTTACATCCGCAACCTGCTGCGACATCTCGCCCGGATCGATCGCGAGACGGAGTACGTGCTGCTGTGCCAGGAACCGGATCTCGGCGTGGCGTCGCAGCTCGGGGAAAACTTCCGCACCGTCCTCGAACCATCGCCCAACTATTCCTTCCGCGAGCAGATCCACGTGCCATGGGCGCTGATGCGTGAGCGGCCGGACGTCTATCACGCTCCGCACTACGTGCTGCCCACGGCCGTTCGCTCCAAGTCGGTCGTGACGATTCACGACTGCATCCACTTGATGTTTCCGCAGTACCTCCCGAGCCGCGCCGCCTATGCATATGCGCGCGCGACGATGTGGTCGGCGGCGAAGCGCTCCGCATGCATCCTGACGGTCTCGGAGTCGTCCAAGCGCGACATCCTCCACTTCTTCAGCGTCCCCGCCGACAAAGTCGTCGTCATCCACAACGCCATCGACGAGCGGTTCTCGATCCCCCCGAGCGAGGACGACGTGGTGCGCGTGCGCGAACGCTACCAGCTCGATCAGCGGTTCGTGCTGTACGTCGGCAACATCAAACCGCACAAGAACCTCGTACGCCTGATCGAAGGGTTCGACGAGCTGCGCGGCCGCGGCTTCGACGATCTCAAGCTGCTCATCATCGGCGACGAGATGTCCAAGTGGCCGGCGCTGCGGCGTGCGGTCCATCGCCACAAGCTGCACAAGCAGGTGCGCTTTCTGGGCTATCAGCCCGACGAGACGCTCGCCATCTTCTATCGCCTCGCGTCGGTGTTCGTGTTCCCGTCGCTGTACGAGGGCTTCGGCCTGCCGCCGCTGGAAGCGATGGCCAGCGGCACACCGGTGGTCACGTCGAACGTGTCGTCTCTACCTGAAGTCACGGGGGACGCTGGCGTGCTGGTCGATCCCTACGACGTCGAATCGATTGTGGAGGGGCTGCGCCGCGTGCTCACCGAACCCGCGTTGGCCGCCGAGATGCGACGGAAGGGGCTGGAACGCGCGCGCGAGTTCTCGTGGGATCGGTCAGTGGCACGAACGCTCGAGGTGTACCGTCAGGTCGGATGCGCGTCGCGCTGATCCACGACTGGCTCACCGGGATGCGCGGGGGCGAAAAGGTCCTCGAGGTCCTGTGCGAACTCTATCCGGATGCCGACATCTTCACGCTGTTCCATCACCGCGGGTCGGTGTCGCCGCGCATCGAGCGGCATCGCATCACGACGTCGTTCGTGCAGCACCTTCCACTGGCGGACCTTCACTATCGCCGCTATCTGCCATTGTTTCCGCTGGCCATCCGGCAGTTTCAGCTGTCAAGCTTCGACCTGGTGATCAGCTCCAGTCATTGCGTCGCCAAATCGGCGCTGGCCCCACAGGGGACGCCGCACCTCTGCTACTGCCATTCGCCGATGCGGTATGCCTGGGATCAGTTCGACGCGTATTTCGGACCCGACCGGGTGGGACCGGCGGCGAGCCGTTTCGTCTATCGGCCGGTGCTTGATCGTCTGGCCCGTTGGGATGCCGCGACGGCGGACCGTGTGGACCGCTTCGTTGCGAACTCCCGCCACGTTGCGGGCCGGATCCACCGATACTACAATCGCGATGCTACGATTGTGTATCCACCTGTCGACACGGATTTCTTTCACCCCGCCGCGACTCAACCAGGCAGCCATTTCTTGATCGTGTCGGCGCTGGTTCCCTACAAGCGGATCGATATGGCGATTGCGGCGTGTGAGCGTGTGGGCGCGCCCTTGAGAATCGTCGGCGACGGGCCGGAGCGCGATCGACTGGCACGCCATGCCGGCGGCACGGTGACATGGCTCGGCCGCGTCAGCGACGAACAGATCCGCGACGAATATCGCCGCGCCGCGGCTGTCCTCCTCCCCGGCGAAGAGGACTTCGGCATCGTTCCAGTGGAGGCGCAGGCGTGTGGCCGTCCGGTTGTCGCCCTGGCTCGGGGCGGCGCCCTCGAAACGGTGCGCGATGGTGAAACAGGGGTGCTGTATCCCGACCCGACAGCCGACTCGCTCGCGGCGGCGCTCCAGCGCGTCCGCGTCACGCCGTTCGACGGCGATGCCATTCGTCGCCACGCCGAGCAGTTCTCACGTGCCCGTCACGTCGATGCCATGAAGACGGTCATCGCCGACACGCTGGCAGCGCCGGCCGGGAGCCGATGGTAAAGCGCTACAACCGCCTTCTCGTCGCCTTCTACGTCGTCACCGACGCCCTGCTGGCGATGTGGGCGTTCATCCTGGCGTACGGCATCCGGTTCGAGAGCGGTCTGATCCCTGTCACCAAGGGGTATCCGCCGCTCGAGCAGTATCTGGCGGTGCTGCCGTTCATCGCCGTCCTCACGCCGCTCGCCTTTCAGCTTCAGGGCGTCTACCGGCTGCGGCGCGGCCGCTCGCGCATCGACGACTTCTTCGCCGTCCTCATCGGCAGCATTCTCGCCGTCGTCCTCGGGGTGGTCTCGACGTTGTACTTCCAGGCCTACTACGTGTCCGAGGCCGCGCGTCTGCGAGGTGAATACAAAGTCTCACAGATCGTCTGGGCGCTCTTCCTCGCGCTGAACGTCGTCTTCACCTACGCGTCGCGCGAGTCGATCCGGGAGCTGCTCGAGCGTCGCTGGCGCGCCGGCATCGGGCTGAAGCGCATTCTCATCGCCGGAGCGAGTGAGCTGGGGCGCATGGTCGCCGACCGCATCCTTCAGCATCGCGAGCTCGGATATCAGGTCGTTGGCTTCGTCGACGATCGCGCCGGCGGCGATCACATCGGCTATCGCGGTCTGCCGCTGCTGGGAACGCTCGCCGAGGTCGCCGATATCGCCCAGCGCGAACGCGTCGATCACCTGTATGTGGCGTTGCCGATCGAGGAGCATTCGAAGCTGCTCGAGCTGATGGAGTTGACCAGTCGGGAATGCATCGACGTCAAAGTGGTTCCTGACTTGCTGCAGTTCATCGCGTTGCGGGCGCGGCTCGAGGACCTCGACGGACTGCCAATCATCAACGTCAACGATGTCCCGCTCCAGGGATTCAATGCCTGGGTCAAGCGGGTCATCGATGTGGTGCTGTCCGCGGCGGCGCTCGTGGTGCTCGCGATTCCATTCGGGCTCATTGCCGCCCTCGTGAAGTGGACGTCGAAGGGTCCGACGTTCTACCACCAGGAGCGCATGGGGCTCGACGGCAAGGCGTTCACCGTTTACAAGTTCCGCTCCATGCATCTGGACGCGGAGGACTCGAGTGGGCCGGTGTGGGCGCGCGACGACGATCCACGGGCGACCCCGATCGGACGTTGGCTGCGACGGTTCGACCTCGACGAGCTCCCGCAGTTCTGGAACGTGCTCAAGGGCGAGATGTCGATCGTCGGCCCACGCCCGGAGCGGCCCTTCTTCGTCGAGCAGTTCAAGCACCGTATTCCGCAGTACATGCTGCGCCACAAGGTCAAGGCCGGCATCACCGGATGGGCGCAGGTCAACGGCTGGCGGGGCAACACGTCGCTCGAGAAACGGATCGAGTTCGACCTGTATTACATCGAGAATTGGTCGGTCACGCTGGACTTGAAGATCATGTGGCTCACAGTCGTGCGCGGACTGTTTCGAGGAGCGGCTTACTGACATGCCCAGAACTGTGGTGACCGGCGCTGCCGGTTTCATCGGATCGCATCTGTGCGAGGCCCTGCTCGATCGCGGCCACTCGGTGATCGGCATCGACAACCTCCTCACCGGCGACATGGCCAACGTCGCGCATCTGCGCGATCGCGATTTCGAATTCATCCGCCACAACGTGACGCGCTTCATCGACGTCGATGGTCACGTCGATTACGTGCTGCACTGGGCCAGCCCGGCCAGCCCAATCGATTACCTGGAGCTGCCGATCCAGACGCTGAAGGTCGGGTCGCTCGGTACCCACAACGCGCTCGGGCTGGCCAAGGCCAAGGGGGCGCGGTTTGTGCTGGCCTCGACGTCGGAAGTGTATGGCGATCCGCTCGAGCATCCGCAGAAAGAGACCTACTGGGGCAACGTGAATCCGATCGGACCGCGCGGCGTCTACGACGAAGCCAAGCGCTTCGCGGAGGCGATGACGCTCGCCTACCACCGCTTTCACGGCGTCGATACGAAGATCGTTCGCATCTTCAATACGTACGGCCCGCGCATGCGGCTGCGCGACGGACGCGCCGTCCCTGCGTTCATGTCGCAGGCACTGCGCAACGAGGACGTGACGGTGTTCGGCGACGGCACCCAGACGCGCAGCTTCACCTACGTCAGCGATCTGGTCGCCGGCATCCTGCGTCTGATGGACTCGAATACGAACGAACCGGTCAATATCGGCAACCCGCATGAAGTGACCATCGAGGAAATCGCGCGCACGATCATCACGCTGGTCGGCTCCTCGAGCAGGATTGTGTACCGACCACTGCCAGTCGACGATCCCAAGCAGCGTCGCCCGGATATCACCCGCGCGCGCACAATTCTCGGATGGGAGCCGACGGTCGGCCTTCAGGAAGGGCTGCTCAAGACCGTCGACTATTTCAAGAACAAACTCGCGACCGTCTGATCGATTCCCGGGCTTTCAAGACAAAAATGACGCCGTTTCTCGACTGTCAGACAGAAACGTACGTCGAAGCGATCGATCGTGCGGGTTCTTCCTTCGATTCATGAGAGGAATGAGCGTCTGCCAGCGTCGGACGCGGCAATAATCTTGCTGCCTTGTGCAGTTCCTTTTCTTGCCCCGGAGGCCCCGTGGACGGCGACCCTCTCGCACTCGCCGGCGAGCCGCTTGCGATCTGGACGTTCGACGAGCTCGCCCATGTCGTCTCGCGTACCGGCAATCCATCCGAGACGCTCACCAACATCGTCCTTCTGATTCAGCAGCGCTTCGTCACTGACGTCTGCTCGCTGTATCTGCTGGAGCCGGATCGCGCCAATCTCGTGCTCGCGGCGACGATCGGCCTGCGCGCGGACAGCGTTGGCCGCGTGCGCATGCGCATCACCGAAGGGCTCGTCGGCCTGGTCGCCGAGCAGGTGCGGCCTGTGGTCGTCCACGATACGACGACGCACCCGCGGTTCAAGTACTTCCAGGACTCCGGCGAGGATCCATTCCGGACATTCCTCGGTGTGCCGATCATGGACCGCGGGGTCCTGCAGGGTGTCCTGGTCCTGCAGACGGCGGAGGCACGAACCTTCGGTGACGACGACGTGCGGCTGCTGGCAGCGGCGGGTGCACAAGTGGCGCCGACGGTCAGCGTGGCGCGCGCTGTCGGGCAGTTCGTGGCTCCGCTGCATCAGCGGCTGGCCGCGATTGCGCGGAATCTGTGGTGGAGCTGGGACGACGAGAGCGCGAACCTGTTCCGCGATCTCGATCCGGTGCTCTGGCGAGAGTGCGATCACAATCCGGTCGCGCTGCTGCAGCAGATGCGCATCGATCAACTCGAGCTGCGCGCGTCGCAACTGGCATTGCACGGCCGCATCAATCAGGCGTATCGGCGGCTGCAGGAGTATCTGGGCTCGAGACACACGTGGGGCGCTCGCCACGCCAGCGTGCTCGGGGCGCGGCCCGTCGCGTACTTCTCCGCTGAATTCGGGCTGCACGAGTCGCTGCCCATCTATTCAGGCGGCCTTGGCATCCTCGCCGGCGACCACGTCAAGAGCGCGTCCGACCTGGGCATCCCGCTCGTCGGCATCGGCCTGTATTACGACCAGGGCTATTTCCGGCAGCGTCTCGATTCGTCCGGATGGCAGCACGAGGAGTACATCAACGTCGATCATCGGGTGCTGCCGCTCGTCCCGGCCACTCGTGATGGCGTGCCTGTGACCGTCGAGATCGAAACGCGGAACGGCCGCATCGTCGCCCGCGTGTGGCGCGTGGCGGTCGGCCGCAACACGCTGCTGCTGCTCGACTCCAACGTCGAGGGCAACAGCCCCGAAGATCGGCAGCTGACGTCACGACTGTACGGCGGCGACACGCGCGTGCGCCTGCGCCAGGAACTGCTGCTCGGGATCGGCGGCGTGCGCGCGCTGAGCGCGCTCGACATTCTGCCGGGTGTCGTGCACTTGAACGAGGGGCACAGCGCGTTCGCATCGCTGGAGTTGGTGCGGCGACGTATGGATCTCGAGGGGATCGGCGCGCAGGACGCGATGCGCGGCGTCGCCTCGCACGTCGTCTTCACGACACACACGCCGGTTCCCGCCGGCCACGACTGCTTCTCTGCAGACCTGATGGAGGAGCATCTCGGGCCGGTACGCGATGCGATCGGCCTCTCGCATGATGAGCTCATGGCGCTCGGCCGCATCGATCCGGGGAATCGCGGTGAGGAGTTCTCGATGACCGTCCTCGCGCTCAAAATGTCGGAGCGCGCCAACGCCGTTTCGTCACTGCACGGTCACGTCTCGCGCGGGATGTGGCAGCCGCTGTTCCCGCGTGCGCGCGCCGAACGCGTCCCGATCGGACACATCACCAACGGCGTGCACGTCAGCACGTGGCTGGCGCCGCAGATGCGACTCGTGTACGACCGGCATCTCGGCCCCGAATGGGGGCAGCGCGACAGCGATGCCTTGTGGGCGTCAGTCGACCGGCTCGACGACGGCGAACTGTGGGAAGCGCACCAGACGCTGAAGACGCGCCTCATCGAGGAGGTCCGGCGCCGAGCCGTCGAGCAGGCGGAACGATCCGGCGAACCGTCGTCGGTGATCACGCAGCTCCGTCGCGTGCTGAGTCCCGACGCGTTGACGATCGGGTTCGCGCGCCGCTTTGCGACGTATAAGCGGGCGAACCTGCTCCTTCACGATCTGGAAGCGCTGAGTGCGCTGGTGAACCATCCGCAAACCCCGGTGCAACTGATCTTCGCGGGGAAGGCTCACCCACGCGATGTCCCGGGCAAGATCATTCTTCAGGAGGTCGCGCGGCTCACGCGCGACCCCAGGTTCCTCGGCAAGATCGTCTTCGTCGAAGACTACGACATCGACGTCGGGCGGCATCTGGTCCAAGGGGTCGACGTGTGGCTGAACAACCCGCGCCGGCCGTTCGAGGCGTGCGGCACCAGCGGCCAGAAGGTCATCCTGAACGGTGGGTTGAACCTGTCGGTACTCGACGGCTGGTGGGCCGAAGCCTATGACGGCCTCAACGGCTTCGCGATTGGCCACGGCGAGACGCACTCGTCGACCAACCTGCACGACATGCGGGACGCCCGGGCGCTGGCGTCGGTGCTTCAGCGCGAGGTCGTGCCGCTCTACTACGATCGCGACCGCGACGGCCTGCCGCGCGAATGGATCGCCCGTATCAAGCGCGCGATCCGCACGCTCGGCTGGCGGTTCAGCGCCGACCGCATGGTCATGGATTACGTCCTGAAAGCGTATATTCCCGCCGCCGGTGGAACGAGCAGTGACATGCCTTAGCCGGCGGGCCTGCAAGGAATCAGGTATCAGGGATCGGGAATCAGGGCGGGGCTAGGAATCAGCTGGCAGGAATGAAGGCCTCGTGGCTGAATCCAAGGGCCTGGTTCCTGGCCCAGCCCTGAATCCTGATTCCCGATTCCTGAATCCTACCCGTGCGGTTCGTTGATCAGGCGCCGCAGCTTGAAGAAGTAGTGACCGCTCGAGATGAGCGTCAGCGCCAGCGATAACCAGATCCCGGCATCGACAACCAGCGACATCTCGTGACGGTAATTGAAGAACATCACTGCGACCGACGTGAGGATGAAGGTCGCCGTCGCGGCCTTCCCCCAGATCGAGGGCCGAAAGGTCCTCGGCCCGACCGCCAGATTGACAATCGCCACGACGCCGACGATGACGACGTCGCGGCTGATCACGGTGACCGTGAGCCAGATGGGCAGATGATTGGTCAGCGGGATCGACGGGATCGTGAGGACGATGAAGGTGGTCACCAGCAGCAGCTTGTCGGCCATCGGGTCGAGCCACGCGCCGAGGCTGGTCGGGTGTTTCGTCCAGCGCGCGACGAGGCCATCGAACGCGTCGGTGGCGCCGGCGATGACGAACACCGTGAGCGCCGCGCCGAGTTTTCCGTAGACGACGAGGAGCACGAACGCCGGAATCAAGACGACCCGCAGAATCGTCAGTTGATTCGCCAGCGTGAGGTTGCGCACGGCTACAGTCCCTGGACTCCGCTCGGGACGTCGACAGCTACGCGGAAGGGCGGGACTCGCCCGCGAGCGCGCGCAGCCGGTTTATGGTCTCGACCGCTTCCGCGCCGGTGACCGGACGCGTCGTCTGAAATCGTTGGCCGTCGAGCAACGGCACCACACCGCTCGACACGGCAATCGACACCGCCGGGTAGTTCAGATGTGCCGGCGCCATGTCCGCGATCTTGGGCCGGTCCGACAGGCGCGCTTTCAGTTCGGGCCGCCGCTGCGCCAGCAGGCTGACGATGCGGCTGACGGCCGTCGCCAGATCGACGCGACGGACGCGCTGACGCGGTTGAAACGTGTGATTCTGGAACGCATCCATGATGCCGGCATTCATCACCAGCGTAATCGACGAGGCCGCCCAGTGGCCGCGGATGTCGGTGACGACGACTTGTTTGGCCGGCACGCTTCTCAAGAGCGCCTCCAGCCTGATCCCGATGAGCGCCGCGAGCTCGCCGCGCGTGATCTGCGGCGACTCGCCAATCGCCTTGAACTCCGCCGGCAGCCGCGTCTCCCGTGCCTTCTCGGTCACTGCCGCAAGACGGGCGGTCAGCTCCGCCGTCGCTTCGACCTCCGCGGCCCGGCGATATGCCGCCGCGGCGCCCTCGAAGTCCCCCTGATCCTCGAGCAACGTCCCCTCCTCCACCCAGGAGACCGCATCCGACGAATCGAGCTCCACCGCCTTGCGGAAGTGGATCAGCGCCGATCCGAGATCACCCTGCTTCCGCTCGATCGTGGCGAGCTCGCGGTAGAGAAAGGCGCTTTCCGGCGACGCGTCGATCGCGCGCTGGTAGGCCGCTCGCGCCTCCGGGATGCGACCGGCCGCGGCCGCCTTGCGCGCGTTCTCGATCACCTCCTGCACGTTGCGGAAGCGCAAGACCTCGACGCGTCGTCGGACATCGACGAGCGAGGAATCCACGGCGAGCGCGCGTTCGAGAGCTACCAGCGCCTCAGCGTCGCGCTTCAGCGCAAGGAGCGACTGTGCGCGTCCGAGAATGGCCGGCACGTAATCACGCTCCGTTGTCAGCGCTGCGTCGAACGTCTTCAGCGCCTTGTCGTGGTCTTTGCGTGCCAGCGCGACCCAGCCGAGACCGGCCTCCGCGGGAACAAACGCCGGCGTGCGCTTGATCGCCAGCGAGAACTCGCGATCGGCGGCGCCGAGATCGCCGTTCTGCAGGTAGCGCCAGCCTCGATCGATCGCTTCACCCTGTGGCGACTTGAGCAGCTGCTGCGGAACCGCTGGATACATGAAGTCCGGATACTTCAGTGCCGACGGAAGCGGAGGCACGACCGGCATCCGCGCCGCGCATGCTCCTACGAACAGGGCCACAGCGACTCCGGCCACGCGGACCATAAAGGTCCGCGCCGTAATACCAGTTGTCCCGATCGGGCGGGCTCCGGTCATTTCGAAGATGCGGCGCGGACCTTTATGGTCCGCGACAACTTCACCGCGCATCGTGCACCTCCTCCACCGGTGCCGGAGTCGTCAACCGCTCGATGAATCGCCTCGGCACATCCGCCTCGATCACCACACGCCCGTTGGTGGCGACATGACTCACGACGCGGGCGACGCGATACAGCCTGGCGATCTGCTGACGATCGAATTCCTTGTCACTGTCGAAGGCAATCGTGATTCGCCGTGTATCGAGGGCCAGGCGAGCCGTCAGCATCTGGGTCAGCTCATCGACGCCGTCGCCCGTCACCGCGGAAATCAGCGCCGCCGCGGGGTTACCGTTCTGCAGACGGCGTCGTTCGTCAGGTCCGATCATATCGACCTTGTTGTACACCTCGATGACGGGCACCTCGGTTGCGCCCACGTCCTCGAGCACACGACGGACCGCGGCCATGTGGCGTTCGCGCTCAGGGCTGGCCGCATCGATCACGTGCAACGCGAGGTCCGCTTCCGCGACCTCCTCGAGCGTGGCACGAAATGCGGCGACCAGGGCGTGCGGCAGCCGGTCGATGAAGCCGACGGTATCGGAAATGAGCAGCTCGCGTCGATCCGGGAGACGGACCTGGCGAACGAGCGGATCCAGCGTGACGAAGAGCGCATCCGACGCGACCGCGCGCTCATGGGTCAGGCGGTTGAACAGCGTCGTCTTGCCCGCGTTGGTGTAACCGACGAGGGCCACCGTGGGAACCGATTGCTTGTGTCGCCGTTCCCGCAGCTGGGATCGGCGCTGCCTGACCTGGTCGATCTCCCGCTGCAGCGACTGGATCCGGACACGGATCCGTCGCCGATCGGTTTCCAGTTTCGTCTCGCCGGGTCCTCTCGTGCCGATACCGCCACCGAGACGCGACAGCGCGACACCGGAACCGGCCAGTCGCGGCAGGAGGTACTTGAGCTGAGCGAGCTCGACATGCCACTTGCCTTCACGGGTGCGCGCGCGACGGGCGAAGATGTCGAGGATCAGCTGTGTACGATCGATCACCTTGCGCTCGAGCGTTTTTTCGAGCTGTCGCAGCTGTCCCGGTGTGAGCTCGTTGTCGAAGACCACGACGTCGACGTCGGCTTCGGCGCAGGCGGCGGCAAGCGACGTGACCTTCCCACTACCGATGAAGGTGCCCGGATCCGGCTTCGGCCGCTCCTGAAGAACCCGCAGGACAACCGTCGCCCCGGCGGCGTCGGCCAGACCCGCAAGCTCCTCGAAGGACTGTTCAGCTTCGATACGGCGCGAAGACGCCGTGACGAGGCCAACAATCGCCGCGCGTTCAATCGCCGGGGACGGTCTCACAGGCTCTATCGTACCGTGTCAACTCCCAACTCCCAACCCGCTGACGCTGCGCCAAACTTCCAACCTTCGGATCAACATTTGGGAGGTGCGTGTTGGCTCCAGCGAAGGGAATTGGGACTTTGCGACCGTCAGAACGGAAGAACCACGCCGACGCTCGCTCGAAACGCGTTGCTGTCGGAGTCGCCGAACACGTGAAAGTAGCCGCCGGCGACACGCAGGCGCAGCGATCCGCCCGCGTCCACATCCACTCCGCCATCAAGGGCCAGAGCGGGGTCGGTATTGGAATCTTCGTCCGAGAAGCTCAGAGTTCCCGAACCCGGTCCGGACGCGGAGAGATCGACGCTCGTCTTCTGCCGGGCGACGCCGAACAGGAACTGACCGAACGGCACGATTCGGGGGTTCGTCGAGGCGACGCGAACACGGGCGCCACCCATGAATGTATAGACGCTGAAGTCCGCCGATCCCGTATAGCGCACGCCGCCGATGGTCCGTGAGTCATCTCGACTCTTGTATGTCCCACCGACCTCTCCGATGACGGCGAACGTCGGCGTCACGTCGGACGGCGTGAGATTCGTGGCCAGGTCCGCGTACCAGCCTTTCGGGTAGCTCGTGTCTTCCGAATGGTAATAGCGCCAGCCAGCCGAGAAATCGGTCTTCTGATTCTGTGCGAACGCAGATCCCTCAATCGCGAACAACAATCCGATCATCAACGCGAATCGTCGCATGCAGCCTCCGTGTTGTGGACGCGTCCACAAGTACAACACGAAGAATGGCTCATCGGAGCTGGGCCGCAGCTCGCCGGCCGAGTGGGGCGTGTTCTCAGAAGAATCGAATCCGCTCGCCGCCGTCGCCCTTGAGAATGTGGATGCTGTCGATGAACCGGATGCGGCGCGGGTGCGTCTGCATCACCAGCGAGGTCGTGCGCACGCCGTCACCGAAGAACCGCACACCCTTCATCAACGTGCCCTCGGTCACCCCCGTCGCCGCGAAGATGATGTTCTCGCCGGAGGCGAGATCTTTCGATCGATAGATTCGCTTGAAGTCGGTGATGCCCATCGCCCGGCAGCGTTCTTCGTGTTCCGGCTTGTCGACGACGAGACGCGCGAAGATTTCACCGTTGAGACAGTGCATGGCGGCCGCGGTCAGGACACCTTCCGGAGCGCCTCCGGTACCCATCACCGCATGCACGCCGCTGCCGACGACCGCCGCGGCGATGCCGGCGGAGAGGTCACCGTCGCCGATCAGTCGGATGCGGGCTCCGGTCGATCGGATCTCTTCGATCAGCTTCGCATGTCGCGGGCGATCCAGCACCATGACGACCAGATCCTCGACGCGGCGACTGAGGCTCTGCGCGATCGCGCGAAGGTTGAACCGCACCGGCGCTTCGAGGTCGACCACGTCGCGAGAGCTCGGTCCGACGACGAGCTTTTCCATGTAGATGTCGGGCGCGTGCAGCAGCCCTCCGTGCTCCGACGCCGCCAGGACGGCGATCGCGTTCGGCGCACCGGTCGCGCACAGGTTCGTCCCCTCCAGCGGATCGACCGCGATATCGACCTGCGGATAGGTATGACCGGCCACGGCCTTGGCGCCGACACCAACCTTCTCGCCGATGTAGAGCATCGGCGCTTCGTCGCGCTCTCCTTCACCGATGACGATGGTGCCGTCGATCGGCAGCGAATCCATTTCGTGGCGCATCGCCTCGACGGCGACTTGATCGGACTTGTGACGATCGCCCTGCCCCATGGTGTGGGCGCAGGCGATCGCCGCCTGCTCGACGACGCGCAGGAAATCGAGCGACAGGTCCGAGTCGACATACTTGGCGTTCTCGTCGGCAACCGCGCGCGCTTTGCTCGATGTTGTGGTTGTCACTGTGCGTGCTCCACGCTGGTCCGGCTGAAGCCGGACAGGACATTCTGGCCCGGCTGAAGCCGGACTCTACGCTTGTGTGGCCGGCAGTTCGCAGCGTGTCGGCCTGTCTGTGCGATAGCCAAGCAGGTAATCGGCCTGCATCAACTTGTGAATCTCGCGCGTACCTTCGTAGATCACCGCGCCCTTGCAATTGCGGTAGAAGCGTCCGACCGGATATTCGTCGGAGTAGCCGTTGGCGCCGTGGATCTGCACGGCGTCGCCGGCAGCGCGTTCCGACGCCACGGTCGCGAACCACTTCGCCAGTCCCGTCTCGCGCGTGTTGCGGCGTCCTCTATTCTTCAACCAGCCCGATCGCATCCACAGCAGTCGTGCCGCCTGATAGTCGGACTCCATCTGCGCGATCATTTCCTTGACCAGCTGATACGAGCCGATCTCGACGCCAAACGCCTGGCGCTCCCGGGCGTATTTCACGCTGGCGTCACGACACGCGCGAATGAGACCGGTCGCGCCCGCCGCCACGGTGTAACGACCCTGGTCGAGCGCGAACATCGCGATCTTGAATCCCTCGCCTTCGCGACCGACGAGATTCTCCTGCGGGACCTCGACCTCCTCCATCGTGAACGAGCCGGTGTTCCCCGCCAGGATGCCCCACTTCTCCTTCAACGTCGCGCTCGAAAACCCTTTGAAGCTTCGTTCGACGATGAAGGCGCTGATGCCGGACGGATCGCGCTGCTTCTTCTTCTCCAGATCGGTCCAGGCAAACGTCAGGTAGTTGTCGGCGACGTCGGCGAGCGAGATCCACATCTTCTCGCCGGTGAGCACGTATCGATCGCCCTTCTTGACAGCGACGGTTTGAATCCCGCGCGCGTCGCTGCCGGCGGAAGGCTCCGTCAGGCCGTAGGTCGCGATCTTCGTTCCCTGGGCCTGAGGCACGAGGTACCGCTGTTTCTGATCCTCGGTTCCCCACGTGAGCAGGGTCAGGCAATTCAGGCCCGCATGGACCGACATGATCACGCGCAGGGACGTGTCGACGTATTCGAGCTCCTCGCTCGCCAGCCCGAGGCAGACGTAGTCCATTCCGGCGCCGCCATATTCGACGGGGACGGAGATGCCGAGCAGTCCGAGCGCAGCCATCTGCGGAAACACGCCGCGATCGAACTGGTGCGCGCGATCGAGCTCGCGAATGCGAGGCGCGACTTCCTTCCCCGCCCAGTCGCGCACGGTCTGCTCGAGGAGGCGCTGTTCTTCGGTGAGCTCGAAATCAAGCATGGCCAACGGACGAATTTATCACGTGCTCGGCTTCGGCTTTCGAAAGAGAACTTCGCGGGTATTGGTCTTCAGCAGAAATTGTTCGGTAATCCGCAGCGGCTCGAACATCCGCTGGATGTCGCGATTGTTCAGCGGCTTCTGCTTGCCACGCGCCGCGGCGTAGGCCCGATGCTGCACGGTGGCAGGATCGACGACCACGTGTTTCGTGTAGACCGGTTTGTTCGTCGGCGCCGCTTCAGTGGTGTTGAAGAAGGCGAGCACGGCACCTTCGGGACGGAGGATGCGCGTCAGTTGCTGCGCGAGCGCCTGCGCCGACGCCTTGTCGAGATAATCGAAGACGTCCCAGCACAGGATGCCATCGACGCTCGCGTCCGGCTGCGGGAATCGCTGCGTGAAGAAGGCGGGCAGATCGGCAACGTGCCCGTCGCGTACGTGCCGATCGATATCCTTCGACAGATCCTCGACGAAGATCTTGCAGCCAAGCTGCTCGCCGAAGAAGTTGACGTTGGGCCCGACGACCGGGCCCAGATCGATCAGGACGGGCTGCTCGCGCGCGTGCAGGCTGGCAAGAAATTTCGCGAGCGCCTTGGTGGGAAACACAGGCGCGTCGCCCGCGCCGGTATCGGCGTCGGCATCTTCCTTCCTGCGACGAAAGAGATCGGACAGACTCACGGCGAGTCCGCCGCGCGCGTCAGCGTGCGGCGGCCTGTGGCTGCGGCTTCTCCTGCGCCGCCGCCTGTGGCTGCGCCTGCGGCTTGGCCGGCTGCGGTTGCGGAGCCGCCGCCTTGCGCTGCATGTCGACGCTGCCGCGGAAGTGCGCGCCCTCGGCAATCGCCACACGCGGCGAGACGATGTCGCCGTCCACCGAACCGCCGTCGCGGATGTCGACCTTGTCGGTGGCGGTCACGTTGCCGTTCACCTCGCCCTGCACGATCACGGACTTGGCGAAGACCTGCGCTTTGATCTTTCCGTTGGGCCCGATCGTCAGGACGTGATCCTTGAGCTCGATCTTGCCCTCGACGTGCCCCTCGATGGTGAGGTCCTCGCTGCCTGCGAGCTCACCCTTGATGATGACTGACTTGCCGATGTGCACCATATCCTTGTCCATACGCCGTGAATCCGGCTGCGGCGCGGGCGCACTCGCCTGCGGTGTGGATGCGACCGGGGCCGCGGGGGCTGGCGGCTGGCTGGTCGGCTTCACCGATTCGTCACGCTTCCACATGTCGTGTCCTCCGCCTCGCAGGATCTGGTCGAGCAGCAGGGCCCGAGGCGCGTTGGGAACCAGCCACATCACTCTGCAATCAACATCTCCGCAGAGCTCCTGGCTGGTTGCCAGTGTTTCTTGCCGCGCTTCGCGCGGCCAGGACCGCTAGGCGCACTGGCAACGAGGTACATTTGCGAACCCGGTCCGCATAGCGGTCCGACCCAGGAATATCGGGCTTCCTGGAGAGGAGCCCACTGAGTATATCGGCCGATGAAAAAAGTTGTCTAGGCGTTTTCGCGTCTGAAGCGAACCAGAATGCTACGATCCGTAGATCGGACCCCTCCATCGGGTTCGCCTCTTACTGCTGTGCAGCGAATCTATCTCGACCACAACGCCACCACGCCCGTCGCTCCAGAGGTCGTTGACCACATGGCTGCGACGCTTCGGGACGACTTCGGCAACCCATCGAGTGTGCATCATTTCGGCCAGCGTGCGAAGGCCGCCATGGACGACGCCCGCAGCGCGACTGCGGCGCTGATTGGAGGCGAAGCGTCCGAGGTGGTCTTCACGAGCGGGGGGACAGAAAGCGACAACTTCGCCATCCGAGGGATCGCCGAAGCCCTCGAACCCTCGGGTCGTCGTCATCTGATCACCGCGACGATCGAGCACGAAGCGGTCCTCAACACGTGCAAGGCACTCGCGCGGCGTGGGTGGAAGACGACCTTGCTGCCGGTCGATCAGTCCGGGATTGTGTCGCCGGCGTCACTGGAGGCGGCGCTCACCGACGACACGGCGCTCGTGTCCGTGATGCACGCCAACAACGAGATTGGGACGATTCAGCCGGTGACCGACCTGGCACGGATCGCCAAGTCTCGGGGCGCGTTGTTCCATACGGACGCGGTGCAGACGGCCGGGAAGATTCCGGTCGATATCAAATCGCTCGGCGTCGATCTCCTCTCGCTGTCGGCGCACAAGTTCTACGGGCCAAAGGGCGTCGGCGCGCTGTGGATCCGACGAGGCCTTCGTCTGCTGCCGGTACTGACCGGAGGCAAGCACGAGCGCAGCCGGCGCGCGGGAACGGAAAACGTGGCGGGGATCGTGGGCATGGGCATCGCCGCGCAGCTGGCTCGCGCGAAGATGGGTGAAGAAGCGCCGCGCCTTGCCGCGTTGCGCGATCGGCTCGAAGACGGTGTCCTGCGCACCGTGCCGGGGACGGCGATTAATGGAATGCGAAGCTCCCGCGTTCCCAACACGACGAATATCAGCTTCGATCGCGTCGAGGCGGAGTCGCTGCTGATCGCGCTGGACCTGCAGGGGTTCGCCGTGTCGACCGGGTCGGCGTGCTCGTCGGGCACACTCGAACCCTCGCACGTGCTGAAGGCCATGGGATTTCCGCCGCATCGGACGCAGAACTCGATCCGCTTCAGTCTCGGAACGGCGAACACCGAGGAAGATGTCGATCGCGTGATCGCCGTTCTGCCGGGGATCGTGGAGAAGTTGCGCAGTCTGACAAGAGCACCGGTGAGAGCGTGAGCGCGCGCGAATTCAAAATTCAAAATTCAAGATGCAAACACTAATCGCGTCGCATCATCGGAGTGAGATGGTCGCAACATTCATACCGGCGGTTCACATGTCGTGGTGTTTGCATTTTTCATTTTGCATTTTGCATTGACCCGAATGCGCATTGTCGTAGCCATGTCGGGCGGCGTCGATTCATCGGTCGCCGCGGCCCTGCTCGCCGAGCAGGGTCATGACGTCATTGGTCTGTCGATGCAGTTGTATCCGTCGACAGGCTCAGGGCAGGTCGCGACAGGTGGACAGCCGGCGACCGACGAGCGGTTCGGAAGCTGCTGCACGCTCGACGATCTCCACGATGCCCGCCGCGTCGCCGCCGTCATCGGCTTCCCGCACTACATCGTCAATTTCGAGCGCCAGTTCCAGGAGACCGTGGTCTCGAACTTCGTTCGCGAGTACACCTCCGGCCGCACGCCGCTGCCATGCGCGCATTGCAACAGCGATCTGAAGTTCTCCACGTTGCTCGATCGGGCGCGAGGGCTTGGCGCCGAGCACGTTGCGACGGGGCATTACGCAAGGGTTGAGCAGCGCGCCGACGGGCGCTGGACGCTGCTGCGCAGTGCAGACGCCGACAAGGACCAGTCGTATTTCCTCTTCCCGCTGACACAGGATCAGCTCGCGCGAGCGATGTTTCCGGTCGGCACACTGAACAAGCCGCAGGTGCGCGAGGAAGCGCGACGTCTTGGCCTGCGGGTCGCTGACAAGCCTGACAGCCAGGAGATCTGCTTCGTTCCGGACGGGGACTACGCAGCATTTGTCGCGCGGCGACAGCCTGACGTCGACCGCGCCGGCGCCATCGTCGATCAGAAGGGACGGCAGCTCGCCACGCACGGCGGCGTGCATCGCTTCACTGTCGGGCAGCGGAAGGGGCTTGGCGTCGCCGCGCCGACGCCGCTCTACGTCCTGCGCATCGACGCCGAGACTCGCGAGGTCACCGTCGGCCCACGCCAGGCACTCGAGCAGACGTCGCTGGCAGCGTCGGGTGTAAATTGGATCGCGGTGGACGCGCCCGTCGAGTGGCTATCTGTCACCGCACAGATCCGGCACCGTCACCGACCCGCCCCGGCGCGAGTCCGCGCGTTGCCTGACGATCGCGCGGAACTTGTGTTTGACGCACCCCAGGCCGCGATCTCGCCAGGGCAGGCAGTGGTGTTCTATGAGGGCGACGTCGTGGTGGGCGGCGGCTGGATAGACTAAACCGAGGTTCACTTGGGTTGAGCAAACCATCTATGAAAGGGCCGTCGTTGTCTAGGCACACATCGAGTGAGCGCGCGCGGACGGCTTAAATGCCAATCCGTTCGCGCGGGATCGCTCGATGT